>Ga0181579_10000492_pt1 | contig 31838 bp, 27 predicted proteins | sample 071ome_24_FD_132996 | JGI IMG/M metagenome (GOLD analysis project Ga0181579, IMG submission 132996) | Coastal salt marsh microbial communities from the Groves Creek Marsh, Skidaway Island, Georgia - 071402CT metaG (megahit assembly) | ecosystem: Environmental > Aquatic > Marine > Intertidal...
ATCGTCACCGAAAACATGTTCGGCGACATCCTCTCCGATCAAGCCGCAGGGCTTGTCGGCGGGATGGGCATGGCTCCCTCCGCCGATATTGGCGACGACTATGCCGTATTCCAGCCTGCCCACGGATCGGCCCCGACAATTGCGGGAAAAGGGATCGCCAATCCAGTCGCTACCATTCTTTCCGGGGCCCTCATGCTCCGATGGCTCAACGATAATCAAGGCGAAGCCGGAGCTCGCTTAATCGAAAATGCGGTTTCGGAAACGCTTCTCGATCTCAAGAACCGCACAGTCGATCTCGGCGGATCGCTCTCGACCTCAGCCATGACAGACGCCATCATTGCCAAGCTTTAATTTTATGAGTTCGAACACCAGCCAAGAACTACCCAAACTACCTGCTGGAGGCGCTCCAACCATTCTTTCACTGGTAGGGAGGACCGACTCGGTCCCCCGAATTAAATCCTGCTTGGAGGACCAAGCCTGTCCTCCCTACCTTTTCCCAGAACTATGCATCCCATTGATCTCACACTAACCGCAACTCCCGGAATGCGCGGCATTAGTATGTCGTTCGCCAATACGCTCAAAGACGACGGCTGGAATGCGGCCAATTGGACGATTTATTCTCATTCCGGCACCCATGCGGATGCCCCACTGCACTTCGAGGCCTCTGATCAAACGATCGACGAAATGCCGCTAACCGCATTTATGGGCAAGGCCTGGGTAGCGGACATTATGGATACGCAGCCACGACAATGGCTCGTGCCCGAAGATCTTAGCGAGGTGGCCAATTCCATCCAGCCAGATGACTGCCTACTGCTGCGGACGGGTTGGAGTCATCACCTTGAGGACTCCAGCATCTATCGGGATGGCCTTCCGCGAATCAGCGACGAGCTGGCGGAGTGGCTAGTCGAGAAGCAAGTAAAACTTGTTGGCACGGAAGCTCCCTCGGTAGCCGACGTCAACGATCTCGTAGAAGTCGACCGTATCCATAAAATCCTGCTAGGGGCAGGTATCACCATTGTCGAAGGGCTTTGCAACCTGGAAAAGCTAGAGAGCCAAGTCTTTTTTATGGCCCTCCCTCTCAAGCTAGCAAAAGGCGACGGAGCCCCCGTTCGGGCTCTCGCTTTCAATGGCAAGGTAGCCTTCAGTTGGACCTAGTATGTCACTGCAGAAGTTCATCCGTTTCCAGTCTTTCCATCCTGACCCCCTGGGCCAAGGCAACTGCTTGTCTCGCCCTAGTCCGCGAAAGCGAATCCCTAGTTAGCCGCCGGTTGAAGATCCATTAATCGTCCGCTTGGGGGATAAGCGGCCCTACCTGTGGCTCGACACTCCAAATCTATTCACACAACCGAAACTTTCGACCCTCACTATCTCTATATTATGCAGATGCATCACGACAAAGTTAGACTACGCGGTGTAGAGCACGCGCTAGCCCTAATGAGGCAAGCGGTTGTAGGGCTTGCTCTTGCGCAATGCCGCGTAAGAATTTTGGCAATGTTTAACTTGGGAGGTACGCACGCGTAATCTATGAGCACTCTAAAAGGAATTTGCGTCGGCGCCGGCTATTTTAGTCGATTCCAATATGAAGCTTGGACTCGTATACCCGAAGTCGAGATCCTCGCCGCCTGCAATCGCAACGTCGAGCGGGCTCAAGATGTCGCCGACACCTACGGTATTCCACGCGTTTTCGGATGGAATGAATTGGCCACCGCTTTAGACGAGCTCAAACCAAATTTCGTCGATATCATCACCCCTCCTGAAACGCATAAGGAAGCGGTCATCCTAGCCGCAGAGAGAGGCATCGACATTATCTGCCAAAAACCACTCGCCCCTAGTCTTGAGGAAAGCGAAGAGATCGTGGAAATCGCCAATGAAGCAGGCATCCGCTTCATGGTGCACGAGAATTGGCGCTGGCAACCTTGGTACCGGGAGATCAAGCGGCAAATCAGTTTGGGAGCTATCGGCGACCTTCACTCCATATCCGTGCTCATGCGTATGGGCGATGGCTGGCAAAAGGACGCCTACTTGGCTAGGCAGCCCTTCTTTCGCGACTATCCTCGCTTGCTTATCTATGAAACAGGCGTCCATTTCCTGGATACCTTTCGCTACCTTAGCGGCGAGATCGAATCCATCTACGCCCGTCTGCAAAAACGAAACCCGGACATTGCCGGCGAAGATGCCGGGCAAGTCGTCGCTGGATTCGCATCCGGTGCCACCGCCATCCTCGATTCCAGCCGCTACAATGAAGCTATTTGCGAAAATCCTCGCTACACCTTCGGAACCGTTCGCGTAGACGGGAGCGCAGGTCATATCGAGCTGGCGACTGACGGCTCCTTAACGTTCAAACAATTGGGAGAGAAACCGCGCCCAATAGAATACGCTCACAACACAGAAGAATTCGCCGGTGGATGCGTATTCAATCTGCAAAGGCATTTCGTCGAGAGCATGCAAAACGGAAAGCCTTTCGAAAGCACAGGCGAGGACTATCTTAAAACCGTGGCCCTCGTGGAAGCCTGCTACCGATCCAACGCTACTGGTGAGGTGGAAAAGTTGTGACTGCGCCTATAAGTTGGATTCATCTGGCAGGGAAGACTGGCTCGGTCCTCCGCATTGCCTTTCCTTGTATCAGAGGACCGAGCCGATCCTCCCTACCCTTCAATCAGAACCTATTGGCTTCGCAACGCGAAGACAGCTATTTGGCCCGCAAGGGACAACCAGCGCAGCGATGTTAACAACAATCATCCACGACCACCATGAAACACCAAGGACTTGATCACTTCGCCATCGCAGTGCCCGACACCGACAAGGCCCTCGAGCTATGGCGAGACCAATACGGGCTCTCCGTCGTCTGCTCGGAAATTGTCAACGACGGGACCGTCAAGTTAACTCTACTCGATATGGGCAACACGCAACTACAACTCGTCGAGCCAATCACCGAGGATCATCCCCTGAAGGATTGGATAGAGAAGAACGGTTCCGGCTTGCACCATATATGCCTGCGTGTGGAAAACATCGATACGGCAATCAACGAAAGTCCAGTACCCACCTTGGGCTCACCACACGAAGGCACCGAGGGCAAACGCGCTATCTTCGTCGACCGGACCGCGACGCAAGACATTCAAGTCGAGTACACAGGCTCCTAGGCCATGTAGACAAACTCGCTCATATCGCCGAGATTCGGCTCGTTTCGGAATTTATCCACACGGCCTAGATTGAACGCGCAGGACGTTCAGCTCAATCGCACGTGCGCGCGCGCGGAAATGAGTGGCAGCCCATTTCCGTACCTCATTAGCCAAAGGACATAGAGGCTGGGCGCTTCAAAAGGCGCTCGAGCCGCGCGCTTTACACAATAAGAAGTCCGAACGGTACTTCCGTCGCAGAGCACTGAAGGGTTTCTCATACATTGACAGTTCATCGCTTTTGCGTCTGAAACGAACTATGCATTTCCCCTCCGCCCTCTCTATTGCGCTAACCCTGTTGATCGCTACAGCATTCTCCGCTCAAGAGAACTGGCCTACTCATCCGGATTCGGTGGAGAAGCCTGGGGTTCCCAGAGGGGAGATCCTGACCTTCCAGTTAGACGATTCCACGGTGTTCCCTGGAACGTCGCGCAAGATTTGGGTTTACGTTCCCGCTCAATACGATGGAGCGAAACCTGCCTGCTTGTACGTCTGCCAAGACGGCATTAAGTATGAGGCGACCACCGTATTCGACAATCTGATTCATCAAGGGGAGATGCCGATGACAATTGGCGTTTTTGCCGCTCACGGGCGTTACCACATCGACAATCCTGACACGCAGGTAGATCGACTGAATCGGAGTTACGAGTATGACAGCGTCATAGACAATTACGCCCAGTTCCTGCAAAAGGATCTACTGCCTGCGGTAGAGCGAATGAAGACTAGCGATGGGAGGGATATACGCTTGTCTAAGCGCGCGACTGATCGCATGATTGCCGGCAACAGCAGCGGAGGCATTGCCGCGTTCACCGCCGCATTCCTACACCCGGAATGGTATTCGCGGGTATTCACAGGAGTCGGTACCTACGTAGCTATGCGTGGTGGCGAGCAACTGGCTGGCCTGATTCGCAAAGTAGAGCCCATGCCCCTGCGCGTATTCCTACAAGGAGGCACCAACGACAACAATCTCGACGTCGGCGACTGGTGGATTGGCAACCAAGCGATGCAGCGTTCTTTGGAATTCGCAGGCTATGAAGTGAAGTATGCTTGGGGCGACGGCGGCCATAATTCGCTCCATGCCACGGCGGTATTCCCCGACGCCATGCGATGGCTCTGGAAAGATTGGCCTGAGCTCCCCAAAAACCATGGCAGTGGAGGTCGCTGGCTAGGGCAGACGGTCCTCACTGACGAATCCTGGGAACTCATTGGCGAAGGCTACGGTTTCACCGAAGGTCCAGTCGCTACGCCTGACGGCGAAGTTTTTTTTAATGACCTCCGCCACAGCAAAACCTATTTCGTCGACCGCAATGACCGTGTGACTGAATGGATGTCAAATACGGAGCGGTCCAACGGCATGGCTTACGGACCGGATAGTCGCCGCTATACTTTGGCTGCCAACGCCAAACAGGTTTGGGCCTTCGACAAGGAGGGCAACAAAGAAGTCGTGGCTACGGGGATACGCGGCAATGACATCGTCATCGCTGTCAACGGCAACATGTACATAACCGAGCCGGTAAGCAACGACAACAAGCGATCCGATCGTAGCCGGATTTGGCTGGTGCGCCCAAATGGCGAAAAGCAGGAGCTCGACTACGGCCTGAAATTCGCCAACGGCATAGCTCTCTCGCCCGATCAGACCCAACTTTATGTAGCGGATTACGATTCTCATTGGATCTATAGCTACATGGTTCAGCCCGACGGCTCGATCGGCTACAAGCAACGCCTCATCTGGCTGCACAAAAAGGATTCCGAAGATTCCGCCCGAGCCGACGGGGTGCGGGTCGATCGATTCGGCAATGTCTGGGTAGCGACCGGGATGGGTATCCAGATTTGCGATTCGGCGGGAAGGCCGCGCGTCATCATGCGTACCCCCAATGGCCGGGTCGCCAACTTCTGCTTCGCCGGACCGAACTTCGATACCATCTACGCCACCTGCGGCGACAAAGTCTATAAGCGCAAAGTCAAATCCATCGGCGTCCAGTCTTGGAAAGAGCTCGTACAGCCCGCGCAACCGAAGACGTAGCCTCTATTTGGCCGCGAAAACCGAACGGCCACAAAGGTAGTATAGGCTTCCAGCCTGTGACTTTAACATCGGCAATGAGGCAGGATGCCTGTTCTACTCTTTTCAAATTGAGGACCGAACCGGTCCTCCTACCTCGAATCAAACTATGGTCTCGAAAAACTCTTGCTGGTAGCGACTAGGGTGATCAGATCGCGGAATCCTTCTCCCTGTTCCTCTAGATCGGTCAGGATGCCATCAATCACAGGACGATCCATAATTTCGGTACGGCGTCCCAATGAGTAAGCTAGCATCTTTTCCGTAACCGCTCGATTGAACAGGGACTGCCTCTCCAGGAGAATTTTTTTAAATTCAATGACGTCCCTAAACTCGCTACCATCCGGCAACCTCCCGGAAGCGTCGATCGGAGCCCGGTCATCGCCATAATTCGAGCGCCAACCGCCGATGGGATCGAAATTCTCTAAAGCGAACCCGAGCGGATCGATCTTCCGGTGGCACTCCCGGCAAGACTCGACAGTGCGGTGCTTCTCCAACTGCTCTCGGATCGTCTTGGTTCCACGTACGTCCGGATCCAGCGGTTCTACGTCTGGCGGAGGTGGCGGCGGAGGCGTTCCCAAAAGATTCTCTAACAACCAAATGCCGCGATAAACGGGCGAGGTGTCGATTCCATTGGCTGTAACCGTTAGTACGCTAGCCTGTCCCAGAAGCCCGCCTCTCCTTCGGTCATTGAGAGCTACTTTCTGGAAATCCAAACCTTTGACTCCCTCGAGACCATAGAGCTCTGCCAGAGGGCCGTTCACAAAAGTATAGTTGGAATCCAAAAAGCAGGAAAGGTTCTGGTTAACGTCTATGGCGTGCCGAACATACAGCTCGGTTTCCTTCCGCATTGCCCTCTCCAGATCTCCCTCATAGTAGACTTCGAATTTGCTGCGATCCGGTGGGGCGTCCCCCAAATCGCGTAAGGTCAGCCAGCTATCCACAAAACCGCTGATAAAGCGATTCGATCGATCGTCAGCCAACATACGCTCGACTTGTTCCATTAAAACATCCGAGCGGTTCAAGCGCTTTCGCTTGGCCAAATTCAAGAGCGTTTCGTCCGGCAAGGTGCCCCACAAAAAGTACGACAGGCGAGACGCCAAAGCGTAGTCGGTCAGGCGAGACGGATCCGACTTCATCGGCTTTTCTTCCAAATAGAGAAATGATGGCGAGCACAGAGCCGCCTTGAGCCCGTCCTTCATTGCCTCAAAAGGAGAATGCCCTTTCTCGATCCGACCGGATACAACGTCCATCAAGCTGTTTACCTCAGAGCGCGTCGCTGGTCGACGATAAGCTCTGGTAGCGAAATTCTGGATAATCTTTCGCGTATTTCTCGGATCGAACGCCTCGTCGCCGATAATCGCCTTCCAGCTCAGAGCGGGCCATTCATCGTAAAAGGGGCCCTCGATCTGCACTTCATGGATACGAATGTGAGGCACCCCGCCGTGCTTGATGGCGACGACCATGTAGTCTTCCTCCAAATCGGCCTTCGGGATCGATGGATCCGGATTCTCGATCACAATTTTGGATACCGCCCTAAAACTCGGTCGGATATCCATCGTTCCGTTCACGTAGTTAAAGCGGGGAGCAAAGCCTTTGTCCAGCCAGCTACGAGTCGTGTACCACTGAGGTCCGTCGTCAGACAAATCGAAGAAGCCGAGCTCTGGTTCAAAGGGCTGCGGCATGTGGAGAAAGCCGAAACGGCGATGCCCAGGGATCACGCGAAGCTGCATCGGCTCGTTGGGATCGTTGGTGATCGCTTTATGCTGAAAGGAATGACGTCGATTCACTGCTTCGGCCAAAACGCGAATCTCGTAGATCCCTCCCTCGGGCACGCCTTCCTCGAAGGCGATCAATGGGGCGTAAGAACCGAAGCGGCGTACCGTATTGGGAGCCTCGTAAATATTGAGGTAGCGTTGCCCATGGGCATTCATGTGACGCTTATTCAGCTCCGGCTGCTGCAGAAAATCCCCACTGAATATCCAGGATTGCGGCTTCGGTTTTTCCTGCCAAGGCAGGGCCTTTTCCACGATCTGGTCCGCGGCTTTCAGATAGCGGTCCAGCAAATACCCGGAAGTCACTAGAGCATCCCCGACGTTGTCCAGGTGCTCGACCACTCGTTCGCCAGGGAACGTTTCCGTGGGATCGAACATGCTCATATCCATCTGGAAGAGGTCGCCCACCGTATGGAAATACTCACGATGATTCAAGCGTCGAAGAACGGTCTCGCCTCCCGTAATTGTCCGACTGTCGAAGGCATGAGCCACCGCGCCTGTCATCCAGTCGATCACTTCTTGCCGCTCCACATCTCCTGGCTGAGGCTCGTCCTCTGGAGGCATGTCCCCCAAATTCAGTAGATCTAGGATATCCTGGAAATCCACTAGAGCATCGTCGTCATTTATCGGATACGAAAGTAGATCGAAACTGCGCTCGCCCTTCTGCTTTTCCTCGTTGTGGCAACTAAGACAATACTCCTCGAGGAAGGGCTTTACCTTCGATTCGAAAGCCCTTGCATCGAAATCGATTGACGCGCGAGCCCATACTTGAGTGCCCGCGAGCAAGCCGAGCCACCCGGCCACGATCAGCTTTGAGAACAGGCCTCTAGAGCTCATGCCGATTCCAAGCCAGTGAGCGTGCCGGTGCTCGTTCCGAAGAAATCGGTTTCGACCCCAAACCGCTGCAACATCGAAAGGTAGAGATTGCAAAGCGGGACTCGCTTACCCTGGGTCGAAGGATACTCCTTGTGCTCGCCCGTCTTAAAGCCCGACCCCGCGAGAATGATGGGCAAATCGCTGTTAACGTGAGCATTCCCGTTCCCCATACCGCTACCGAATAGCACCATCGTACTGTTGAGCAGGCTTCCATTCGAATCCAGCTCTTTAAGCGACTTCAATTTATCGAGAAAACGGGATAGTTGCTCCATTTGGTAATACTCGATCGTGGTCAGCCCTTCTATCTTATCTGGCTTCTGCCCGTGATGCGACAAGGCGTGGTAACCGTCGCTCAGACCGAAAAACCGCGTATCGAATTCCGCTCCCGCCATCTCGAAGGTGGCCACGCGAGTAGAATCCGTCTGCAAAGCCAGGGCGATCAAATCATACATAACCGGAATGTCCTCGACGAGGCTGCGATCTTGCGGCTCAGCCATCTGCATCTCCGGCTTGGGAACTCTGGACCAGCGTTTATCCAGCTCGAGGCTCACTTCAACATCTCTAACCGAGGTCAAATACTCGTCCAGCTTCTCCCTATCCTGTCCCCCGAGTCGCCGCTCGAGGCTTTTCGCATCTGAAAGCACGGAGTCGAGGATGGAGCCACGCAGCTCTAAATTGTCCGCAGCTTCCTGCTTAGCTCGTTCCCCTTCGTTGATAAAAAGCTTCCGGAAAAGCTCGCGCGGGCCTTCGATGGGAGGCACGCGAACGCCTGTTCGCGTCCAGCACATGTGGCAGCCGCCATGTAAACCATCCTCCGAACCGATCGTTAGGGACGGGAATCGCGTTGCCGCTCCCACATGCTCGGCAGCCCGCTGATCGATGGAAATATTGCCTTCCGGCATCCCTTTGGCATCGGCCATCTTCACCCCGCTTAGGAAGGTGTGCACGGAAAAGTGCCCTCCCTTTACATCGTGGTCTAGATGGGAAAAGATATTAAAGTCTCGCCGATGGCGCTCCATAGGAGCCAGCAAGGAAGTCATGGCGTAATTCGGGCCGGCCTCGGTCGGGAAGAAATCCTTGGGGTACATGCCGAAGGAATTGCCGATGCAAACCATTCGCATGGGCGGCCCAGAAGCGGAGGCTTTAACCGCTGCAACCGACTTTGCAGCGATTGATTCCAATGCCGGCAAAGCCAGAGTGGCAAACGAGGATTTCAAAAATAGACGTCTATTCATGGGGATTTTCTACGATACCAAATTCCGCTATAAATGCAATGTTCTAGAAAGGCTAAGCCACCATACCGGTAATTGGCCGCGAATCAGCAAATTTAGACATTCTTTGTGGCAAGGAGATCAGGGCGAAATTGTTTTTGACAGGATACGCTAAGCTACAGGATCACGCTTCCGCGTGGGCATGATCCAAAACAACCCTCGAAAAGTTAGGGAGGATCGGCTCGTTCCTCCGCATAGCGATCTTCGACGGAGGACCGAGACGGTCCTCCCTACCGACTTCTGATGTAGCCGACTAGCTTCTCTTACAATAATTTCCGCTTCCCCAACCCGCTAGATCTTCACAAAGAATTTGTGGCGATACATCCACCAGCAAATCACCCAGAGACAAAACCCCGTTAGGCTTGCCTGGAAAAAGGGCTCGAACTTAGGACCGCCGACTAGAAAAAGATGATCTCCTAAATGGATCTCCAATCGGCTCGCGACCCAAGGGCGTAGCAGCATTCCCATACAGTATATAGCGATGGAATTCATGCCCACCACGATGAAGGGGAAGGTCCAACCCTGAATCCTCTTGACGTCGATCACCCAATAAAGGGCGACCAATATCAGACAGCACCAACCGGTAGAGAAGAGGGCCCACGATGGCGTCCAGATTCGTTTTACCATGGGACAGATACCGGTAAGCTCGAGCAGCCAGCCCAAGACAATCCCCGCGAGGCCCGCGATGAAGATGATCTTCGATTTATCCTGGCCGCTGCGTTTCGATCGTAGGAGCTCTCCCACCATGAGCCCGAATAGCATGGTGGCCAGCGAGGGCAAAAAGTTGAGGGTCTGATACCCGCCTGGATTAGCGACGAATGGCTTGCGGAACTGATCCGATCCTTCCCCAGTGAACGGGGCTCGTTCGGGCATGAGATTCAGAAACCAGGTATCGAAAGCATGGGCAGCATTGGCGTTCTTGTGCCACGACGATCCAACCCCATCCAGATGCTCCCGAGCCCATTCGGACGAAACGTTGAGCTCCGGCGCCCCTTTTTGCAAGTCCAGTCCAGATCCCGGGTACAAAACGAATATCAGCCAGGTGAATACAAGAATAGCTCCTGCCGCAATCGTTTGAAACTTGACCCCTCTTCCCCAAAGCAGAAAGAGAAAGGTGTAGCCCAAACCCATCTGGGCAAGCACATTGGTCATCCACCAACGGGTTAAGGGGCCGCTGGAGGTCAGGAAGATTCCCAAGAAGATAAGAATCAGAGAGCGAACGAATGCATGCCCCAACATTCGCTCATAAGAATGCCCCATGCGTTGCCGCTTCACATACGAGTAAGCCATGGACAGCCCCACCATAAACATGAACGAGGGCTGAATGAGATCCCAATAGCTGCAACCGAGCCACTCCACATGGGTCGTATGGAATCGAATGAAGGACCAGAACCAGGAGTCCGGATTGTCCTGCAGGTGCAAGGAGGCCGTGCGGGCCAGCCCAAATCCATTGAATGCCAGCGTGATCATGATTAAACCACGATAGACATCGAGAGACAAAAGACGGGGAGACTTAGGCGGGGAATCAGAAGTTTCTTGGCTCATGGGGAATACGGAGGTAGCGTTAAGGTAACAGCCAAAATCTGGGCGGCGACAATATTTTTGAATCGATTTTCTCGCTCAGCGGAAAAATCGGCGGCTTTCATACTGGCGGGGAGGACCGAGTCGGCCCTTCGCATAGCGACCCTCGATCGAGGACCGAGCCGGTCCTCCCTACCTTCAAAAAAAGTTCACCCAGGAATTGCCGTTGCGACTGCTTTCAACCGCCCTTTTGACGAACCGCATTCCAATGACCCCATCATCCACGGTAGCATAGGTTGATCCATCCACCGGCTCGTATCGGCCTAGCTGGAACGCCCGAACATCCGCTTCAAAACAGCGATGCAAACGGGCGAAAGCATCGTGAAACCCTTCCGAGTGACCCCAGGGAATCGTCGGCTCGTTCAGTAAATCCTGAGGAATCTCTCCAAAGAATCCGTCATTCGGCTTAACGCCGCCGCGATAGTAGGTCCTATCCGGCTGATCAATCAGGTAGACTTCCAGTTTGTCGGACTCCTCCTGGGCCCAACGAATGGAACCGCGTTCCCCATTTACTTCAATCCTGAGATCATTTTTGTGCCCTACTCCGACTTGCGTGGCCCGAACTAGAGCTCGCGACCCATTGTTCATGCGGCAGTAAACCGTGAAGTGATCGTCCAGTGGCTGCTTGACCGACTCGGGCAAGGGCGTCAACGATTCCAAATGGGCGCTGAGCGAGTCCACCTCCAATCCTGTGACATAGCGAAGCTGCATCAACGCGTGCGTTCCGATGTCGCCTCCGCAATTGCTTAGACCCGATCTCGAGGCATCCAGACGCCAAGCAGTTTTGACGAATTCGGGATCACTCGAACGGAAGGCCATCCAGGACTGCAGATAACTCGCGTCCGCCCAGCGGACCTCGCCTATGAGCCCACTACGAACGATAAACCTGGCCAGGCGACTGGTCCAATGTCCCAGATAAGTATGGGCGACACAAAACGGGATCCCCCTCGAACGGACGATCTCGGCCAGAGTTTCGGCTTCTTCCAAGGTGAAGGTAAGCGGCTTTTCGCAGAACACGGGGATTCCCGCTTCCAGGAATTTCTTGGCTGGGTCAAAATGAACATGGTTGGGAGTGAGGATGAGGACGTACTCGATGCGATCGCCCTCGGGTTTCGCTAACTCCGCTTCCAGTAAGTCATCATAGCTATCGTATCCTTGGATCGGGTACGGCCAATTTTCCGCCGCCGCTTTCGCCTTCTCGACATTCGACGACAAGGCCCCGCTAACTACTCGACGCGTTCCATCCATAAATATGGCCCGCTGATGGGCATTGGAAATAAAGCCGGAGCTTCCTCCAATCATTCCGACTTTTAACACTTTTGGATCACTGTTATCCATACGCTTGGCAATACTCATAGTATTCGCCGTTCAATGCAAGCGCGAGATGGTCAGAGCTAACCTCATGGTAGGGCCGATTGCGCGCGGGGCGTAACTGAAAGCGTAGGCCTGTCCCCAATCGGCCATGCCCTAGAATCGAAAGCGTCATCCAAAACCCCAAGGTAGCGGCCATCAAAGGTAGCATAGGCTTCCAGTTTTACCGGCCATAGTTCGTGAGCGTCGACCTGCCTGTCGTCTCAACCTTTGGGAACAGGCAATATGACTGTTCTAATCTATTAGCGTACGGTCACTCGGCTTGGGTCGCCGTAGCTACAGCGTAGGCGAGATCGGCCGCTACCTCTTTCAACTAACCAAACACCGTTTCGATCTTATCTCTTAAGAAACTTACGCTGCGTTGCATTTGCTCGAATCCATCAACCCCATCTTCGATACTGACCCAGCCATTGAAGCCAACAGCTTTAAGAGTCCCGAAAATGGCATCGTAGTCATTGAGTCCTTTGCCAATCTCGCCGTGGCTTAATCGCTGGGCATACCCAACGCTATCCATTTCTTCACTACGCAAATCTTCTATGGTTCCTTCTAGCAGAAATCGGTCACTGGCGTGCATGCTTACCACCCGTTCCTTCACCCGCTCTAGGAGCTCGAGCGGATCTTCTCCTGCTAGAATGGTATTGCTGGGGTCGTAGTTCACCCCGAAATGCGGCGAGTCGATCCGGTCAACCAGTTGGCAAAAGACATCCATCTGCTGGGCGAACTCCGGATAGGTCCAGTAATTGTCTTTGTAGTGGTTCTCTATGATCAGCGTGATTCCTCTCTCAGCGGCATGCGGAATACAGGCCTCGATACACTCAGCCGCGTACTCCACACCCTCTTCGCGAGATACCTCCGGACGACGCTGGCCCGACAAAACGCGACAAAAACTGCCCCCTAGCTGGTGGCACATATCGATCCATCGTTTCTCTTTGTCGATCTGCTCTTGCCGAAATTGGGGGTCCGGATGAGTAAAATCCGGGGAGCAGCAAAGCATCGGGATCGAGCGTCCCTGATCTTCGACCCGCTTTCGGTAGTCCGACCATTTAGAGGCGTCTTTGAGATCAATAAAGTCGCTGTAGAACTCGAGTCCGTCTACATCGAGGTTTCCGGACAGTTCAATCCACTCGTTGAGCGACATGGATCCATCGATACAAAGCGGATCCATCCAGGCTTTAGGAAAGGCGGCTAGATTTGGCATAATGTAAAGTTCCCACGGATTACGGGCATAGTCACGGATGAACCAACGAAAATCATAAAATCAACGATCTCTGGGAGATTTTTCCAACCACCGATAAACACTGATCTACACAGATGATTTGTAAGTTCTGTAGCATAATATCAGTGTGCATCGGTGTGTATCAGCGGTTGAACAATAGCGGAAGCTTTCAGCTTTGGTTGCTCACTCGGCTGGCAGCTGGGCTACTCGAAGAGAGTGTCCAATAAGTCAGAATGCGCGTCGCAGCAGGCATTTTTGGCCTTTGGCAAGGCGTGGGCGAGGCGCCAATGCCTGTAGAGCCAAAAAGGACCCTACCCCTAAGGGGTTTCCGTCCAGAGGGCCTGCCGCGGCGTTGAGCGCATTTGGGATAGCCATTCCATGGATACCCCCCGCAATGGGCACGCCTTGCGGCAAGACCCTCTGGACGAAAACGACGCATATTCTGTCTTATTGGACACTCTCTGAAAGATTTGCGGCCCAGAAAATTAACTCCCCATCTCATAGTCTTCGTCCTTGGACGGGTTTTGGCCGAGGAAAGGGTACTGTTCCAGGTCGAGGACCGTTCCCGAGAAAGGTCTCGACTCGTCGCTCAACCAGAAAGCGACCACTCTGGCTACTTCACTGGGACACGTCATATTACCTGTCGGCACCACCCCCCGGTCAAGTTTATCCGGCCAGCCCTCTGGAAGCCCGTCCTGCAATTTGCGCTCATACTCTGTCTCCGACAATACCCAACCAAGGTTCAGATGGGTGAAGCGAATTCCCTGCTTCGAGTAAATCCCAGCCAAATTGCGCGACATGGTCTGCAAGGCTCCTTTGGATACGCTATAGGCGCTGAGAATGCCTTCTCCGCCGTGAGCATTGATCGACCCTATGTTGACCACACTTCCTTTTGCTTCCTTGAGATGTTTCGACGCCGCCTGGCAAATGAGGAAGGGAGCTCGAACATTGATCGCCATGGTCTGGTCAAACATCTCGGCGTTCGTGCCTTCAAAGCTGGCTCGCGTGATGATAGCGGCATTATTGACCACGCTATCTAGTCGTCCGAAACGCTCGACAGTTTCCGAAACGATTCGGCCAGGCGCATCAGGACTCTCTAGATCTCCGGCGATACCAAAGGCGTTCGAGCCCAGCTCTTCCGCCACGCTCTCCACCGCTGTCGGATCCAATCCATGGATCGCTACCTGAGCTCCCTCCGATAAACAACGCTCAGCGATCGCTCGCCCGATCCCCGTGTTGGATCCGGTAACCAATATTACTTTGCTGACTAGTCTGTTATTCATATTCGAAAGAGCATTTTGAAAATTCTCTCAACGGCGAGAACACGATAGCATAGAGTTTTTCCTCGTAAGGCCTTCGCTTGCGAAGCGCCGCTTATGCAAGTCTCTCTCAACCCTCCCGGCGTGTCGCAAGCGACAGCCCTACAAACAAGACGAGTTTTGATTCGCTTGATCAAGACTGCGCGCCACCGTGGTTCAATGTTTGCCACTTCTATGGTTTTAGCACCGCTTTGACGATTTCGGCGGAATGCATCGTTTCGAAGGCTTCATGCCATTCTTCTAATGGCCATACGCCTCCGATCACTGGATCCAGGTTTAGCTGACCCGAGCTGATCAGACGGATCACTCGTTCCCAAATGGGCCAATTGTGGCTAAAGCTGCCACGCAAAGTGATGGCTTTTTGCACCAAAGGATCCACAGAGAAACTCAACGGCTGCGGACCCCAACCCACCTTGCTGATCCAGCCAGCCGGACGGGTAATCTTTAAAGCGATTTCCAAGGTTTTGGATACGCCGGCCGCATCGATAACCCCATCGACACCCAGACCATCGCCGGCATAAGCCCATTCCTCAAGATTCCCGACTATCGCCTCGCAACCGTAAGCCTTGGCGACTTCCAGCCGCTTGCCATCCGATTCCAAGCCAACAACGGCGACTTCAGCGCCCCACAACTTGGCGATAGCCGCGCACAGCAACCCGATCGGACCAGGCCCCAACACGGCGACGCGATCACCCGGTTTGATCTCCGACTGGTTCACGACCGCATTGTAGGCAACGCAACAGGGTTCCGTGAGAGCCGCCTTCTCGAATGGGAGGGAGTCCGGAATGCGATGCAGGCAGCGAGCCGGCACGCGAACGAATTTGGTCATGGCTCCGTCCACCCCATAGCCAAAGCCCTTTCGCGTGGGGTCAAGGTTGTACAGACCCTTTCGCGACATGGGGTTGTTGGGATCAATAATGGCTGCGGTCTCGCTAACCACACGGTCGCCTTCTTTCCAGCCCGTTACCCGCTTGCCAATCTCGGCAATCACCCCACCAAACTCATGTCCCAAGACGACCGGATAGTTCACCGGCCAACTGTGCAAAGCCTGCCACTGATGCAAATCGCTACCGCAAACGCTCACGGCTTCCACGGCCAAGAGCACGTCGTCCTCGCCAATGGAAGGCTTCTCGAATTCCCGAAGCTCAACGGCCCCGGACTCGTTTTCGTAATTCACTACTGCAGGGTTTGTCATAACAAAATGAATATCTTGAGTGGTCCTTGCCATAAAATTCGCTTGGAGTCCAACATCAAACCAAACATCTGAGCCATCTACCCAAGACGCCCCAATGATCGCTCTTATTCAACGAAATAGACCCATAGAAACCGATTCATACCACTGATTGGAACGACGGACGCTAAAGTAACCTTGAAAGTATAGGGCTTCACATTTCTTAGATTGGTGCCAAGTCGGCTGGGTAGTATTGATACCTAATTCTATGAGGACCTTAATTCAATTTTCACTCAATCTATCAGTCCTACTTTTCCCAACCGCCTACCTGAATTCCAGCGTATGTGCTAGCCACCATGAAGAGCCTGTGGTCGAAGTGCGGGTCTATAAGATCCCCGCCTGAGTGGGAACGCTTTTTCCACAACAAGCTAGTCGAGCCCCAGGAGAAAGCGGGGATGAAAATTATCGCCGTTTATCGGACGCTCGACGATGAGAACTTGTTTGTATGGATGCGCCAGTTCTCCGGCAAGGCCAAGATGGCGGAAGAGCGTGCAGGTTTCTACGACAGCGAGGAATGGCAAAACGTTCTCCGCCCTGAGCTCCGCGAGCGAGGATTGGTAGAATCCGTAGAGAAAGTCTACACTGTCTCGCCCAGCAAGTGATGCCTGGGCATTACTCACCTACCCTTGGCCCGAAAACCATAAAAGGTTAAGGGCATCTTTAAGATCTCAGGGCACCGGTCTCAGATCTAGGTCGATAGCCAGGGCTCGCCTCTCGACATCTAAGGTCAGGTTTCCATGATCTCCGCGATTTTCGTGTCCTTGAAAGCGGTTAGGGTCTGAACGGATACATTGCCGAAGGAAGCCAGCTCGGCGAGACAGTGAGCCCCTTTTTTCGGCTCGTCGGCACTGATACTCAAGACCCCATCATAGGGCCCCAGCGTCCAGTATTGACCTTCTATGATTACTCCGGCTTTCTCCGCAGCTTCATCGAACTTGTGAGCCCGTTCGACCGATCTCTTGATGTTACGAGCGCCTTGCTCAGTAAAGCGAAATAGACCGGTGTACACTGCCATGGGATGATGAACATTGGATGCTGTAGGTTAGTTCCGATGAACTAAAATCATGTCGCGATCGGCTTCGTTGGCAATGGAATTCCCCAAAACCTAATTCTTAAAACCTGCGTCCTCGACGGCGTTAGTGTCGAATCCCCAAATGGTCCTCGCGTTCGGGCCTTTCATCTGGTGACGCCCGCCGTATGCTCCTTATTCTGGCAAAAGCGATTACTCCAAAAACTTACCTGCAGCCCCTCCTTTTCTACCGTTTTTCCATTGCTCACTTGGGCTGCAAAACTAATGTCGCCCATGTGAACCCATCCCGTAGGTCGTTTTTGAAAGCCTCGACGGCTTTCGGACCGCTGATTGTCAAATCTTCCGTACTGGGAAACGATAAACGGTCGACCCCCAACGAACGCGTTAATCTCGCCTGTATTGGTACCGGAAATATGGGCACGAATAACCTGAAAGCATTCTTGCGTGACGAACGGGTACAGGTAGTGGCCATTTGCGATGTCGATGACAAGCATCGGGCCAACGCCCTGAATATCGCCGGTCTCAAAACCTCCGATGGCTACAGGGATTTTCGGCAGATTATCAATCGCCCCGACATTGACGCGGTGATGATTGCCACACCCGACCACTGGCATTCCTACATAACGATCGCTGCCGCAAACGCCGGGAAAGACATTTACTGCGAGAAACCGCTAGCGGCTAGCATTACGGAAGGCCGAATCGCAACCAACGCTGTCACGAAGAACAAACGCGTCCTGCAATGCGGCACCTGGCGCCGATCTGGAATCTACACGCGCTGGGCCTGCGAACTGGTACAGAATGGATACATCGGCAAGCTAAGATCGATTGAGGTCGGCGTCCTGGGGACGTTTCGCATACGCGGTGGCTACACCGGTTTAGAGCCACCTGAACCCGTACCCGACCACTTCGACTATGAAATGTGGAAGGGCCCTACGGCAGACGCGCCCTACACCGCGGCCCGTTGCCATTTCAATTTCCGCTGGATCAACCAGTATGCTCCGGGCTACGTCACAGATTGGGGCGTGCACTTTCTGGACGTGGCTCAATGGGGTAATGACACGGACCATACCACTCCTGTCGCCGTCAGAGCTACCGATATCGTCAGGAGAAATCAGGGAATTTACGACGCCGCCGAATCCTTCCATATCGATTACCTCTACGAGAATGGCGTAGAAATGACGTTCTTCTCCACGGATGAGAATGAAAAACTGGGGGTTAAATTCATAGGTGACGAGGGCTGGGTCTTCACTCAGGACAGCGTATTTAAAACCTATCCTGAAAACTTGCGGACTAACCGGATCAAGAATAGCGACAAGCGACTCTACGTATCCCAATCATCATCGCAATTTCATTGATTCGGTTTTCAGCCGACACCCGACCGCTTCTCCGATTGAAACGGCCCACCGGGCTGCTAGCTGCTGCCACATAGGGGCCATAGCAGCCGAGCAACCTGGCGAGGAATTGAAATTCGATCCAGTGAACGAGTCCTTCATCGGCAACAGCCAAGCCAATCGAATGCTGAGACGCCCCATGCGCGATCGCTGGTCGGTGTATAAAACCGACTCCATTTAAAATCTTATAAATAAATCAATAATATGGATACATTCTATACCCAGCGTTCGCTGTTTCGCAAACTCCTCGCACTGGCAATCGTATCAATAGCCCTATCTAATATGCAGGGCTACGATGGGGTGTTTCTGGACATTTTCGATGGCGAAACCTTGAACGGCTAGGAAGGCTCTCCCGATTATTGGCGCGTCGAGGACGGAGCGATCGTCGGCGAAATTCCGGAGGGAGAGCGACTGGAAAAAAACCATTGGCTTATTTGGAAAGATGGAAACGTCACCGACTTCGAATTGCGATTCCAGTTCCGAATTTCCGGAAATCCTCGAGCCAATTCGGGCGTCCAGTTTCGTTGCCAGGCTACCGACATAAATCACGTTTCCGGATATCAAGCGGACTTGGATCAGGGGGCCACCTAGCTGGGCAGGATTTATGATGAACACGGACGGAAACTTCTCGTCGAACGCGGCTCGCGCGCGCCGATTGACGAGCAAGGTAATCGCCAGACCGAAACGTTCGCTAAGCCAGAGATGTTCGCCACCTTGTTTCGGGAGGGGGAATGGAATGATTACCGAATTTCCGCTTCCGGAGACTCGGCTCGAGTGGACCTTTGATGTGAAGTCCGAGCGAATTGGCGAAGATAGAGTAGTGCTTCGAAGACCGTAGTGGTTCTATAACTATACCAAAATCTCTATTTTGAAACAGAATGATAACCGAGAGTGAGCCGCTTTTTCAGCTTATTCGAATTATTCTCAAATTTCTTTTAATAACCTTTACCTTATCAAAACGTCTTAGAGCGCGAAGGAAGCGTTCTTCTGACGAATCAACTACGAAACCATGTTTTATTTGACATATTGTCGAAGCGTACTGGTTTTCGTGTGTCTTTGTTCATCGATCGCCCTCTTCGACTGTCAGCAGATTTTCGCTACAGCGAAATCAGAGATAGCGCGTTTCGATGTACCCGAGGGAAAGGCTACCAAGACCCCCAAAATAGCAGCTCAGCAATCCGGGATAGAGTTCATCTTCTCGTCTTCCGCTGTTCGTGGTGTAAGGACTCACTAATTCAAGAGTGCCCTCATGAATTGTACACTCGCGAAGTTTGCGGTCAGTACGATTGCGACAATAAGCAGTGGCTGCATTACGAACACCGCCTCAACGTTCGCGACCAGATTGGTTCCCTGCACTAGGAGGCGGATAAGGCGCTTCAAGGATATACTCCTTGTCCATCGTCAGGCTCAAGCGCCCCTGCATCCCAATCGTAAGCGAAACCAAGCCCATTCGATGGCCTCGGACAAGGCCCTGACAATCAACAAGATAGGAATAATCTTTTGCTTCAAGGAACCATTTGCAGCAGGATTTTTATCCAAAAAGGCGCCAGAGAAGTAAAAGAATTGGCTGCAAAAATGTGTTTGGTCGTCCTTGATCTAGCGGGCTCAATAATTTAGATAACAAACTATTCATGTCCAGATTCCCTTCAATCGTATCTGCGGTAGCTCTGATACCGGTCAATCTGACAGCCGAGAAAAGCATCGACTACAGCCGAGACGTTCTACCCATTCTCAGCGAAAACTGCTTCGAGTGCCACGGGCCTGACGAGAATACCCGCGAAGCAGGTCGCCGTCTAGACACGGCCGAAGGAGCCTACCAAGATATCGACGGAATCGTGGCCATAGCTCCGGGCGATCCTGAGTCCAGCGAAGTCGTCTACCTGATGAATACTGAGTTTTCCGAGGAGCGGATGCCTCCTGTGGACTCCAACAAGGAGCTGAGCGAAGCGGAAAAGCGGGTCATCTACAATTGGATACAGCAGGGAGCGGATTACGATACTCACTGGGCCTTCGAGAAGCCTATCAAGCAAAGGCCCCCGAATCTGGGAAACCCGATCGACGCCTTCATTCAAGAGCGCCTTGAGAAAGAAGGGCTCGCCCCCTCTGAAAAAGCGGATCCTTATACGCTTTTGCGGCGTCTTTATCTGGATCTGATTGGCCTGCCGCCCAGCCCGCAGGAAATCGAATCCTTCATCTCGGCCTTCCAACGCGACCCCACAGGGAGCATGGAACAAAAAATCGATGAACTCATGTCGCGGAGCGCTTTCGGCGAAAAGTGGGCCCGGCACTGGCTCGATGTCGCTCGCTACGCGGATTCCAATGGTTTCGAGAAGGACAAACCGCGCGACCAGTGGGTGTATCGCGAATGGGTAATCGACGCCCTGAATCGAGACATGCCCTACGACCAATTTCTCGTCGAACAACTAGCGGGCGACTTGTTGCCAGATGCCTCGCAAGACCAGATTGTAGCCAGCGGCTTCATGCGTAACGGCATGGTCAACGAAGAGGGCGCCATCATTCCGGAGCAGTTTCGTATCGAAGGCATTTTTGATCGCATGGACTGCTTCGGTAAAGCCACCCTCGGCCTGACACTCCAATGCGCCCAGTGCCATTCCCATAAGTATGACCCAATTTCTCAAGAGGAGTACTTTGGATTGTTCTCCTTTTTTAACGACACCTTCGAAGCTCAATCCTGGGTGTACTCGAACGAGCAATTGGAGACGATAGAAAAAATCGATGGGAAAATTGCGGAGCTGGAGCTGGATTTACGGGAATCGAATCCGCTTTGGGAAGCGGACTTTCAAGCGTGGCAGGAGCGGCAGTTAGCGACGCAAACCCAATGGACGATTTGGGATACCGATCTCCAAGATTGGGAAGGCGGCCTCAATCATCCTCAGGAACTTAGCGACAAAAGCATCCTCGTTCTTGGCCATCCCTCTGTTTCCGGAACTACCTTGATCGAGGGTAAATCGCCCTTGCCCATGATTACCGGGATGCGACTCGAGGCCTTAACTCATGCAGACCAGCCATTTCGAGGGCCGGGACGCAGCTACTGGGGGACTTTCGCCATCAGCGAATGGAAAGTCTATCGAAAGTGGCCCGGAGAAGAGGAATGGGTGCCCGTAGAACTCGAAAGCGCTTCAGCGGACTTCGCTACGGAGACTCGAAAGTTGAGGGAATACTTCTACCATAAGGAGAGAGATCCCGATAACGAGCGACGGATTGGTCCCGCAAAGTTCTTGATTGATGGCAAAGACAAAACCGCCTGGAGCCCGGACCGGGGACCCGTGTTGCGGCATGCCGCATCATCGGCCGCCGTTCAATTCAAGGAGCCCCTAGCCATGCCGGAAGGGAGCGAATTGCGCGTCCGATTAATTCAAAACCATGGCGGTGACCGCAATGGCCGGGACAATCAGCAGCTCGGCAACTTTCGATTGGCCCTCTCCAGCGACGTTCAGCCTAGCGTCCCTAAATTCGACCACGCCGCCTACTTGGCCCTGCAAACGCCTCAATCGGAAAGGACGGACGCCGAGCACGATGCCCTCTTCCGAGCCTGGCGGCAAAGCGACGAAAAGTTCAGCGAAATCAACGAGTCCATCGCCGCTCTGGAGGCTGAATACCCAGAGGCAAGGACAAGTGTTCTCCATTCATTGGATACAGACGCCCAGTTCGCCCGCGTAACGCGGTTCTTGGATAAAGGAGCGTGGGACAAGCCCAAGCACGAGGTGGGAAGATCCGTTCCCGCCATCCTCAATCCCATGGAAGCTGAAAACCCCAATCGACTCGATTTGGCCCGCTGGGTAACGAGCGAAGAGGCCCCCCTCACCGCTCGCGTACAGGTAAATCGAATTTGGCAGGCCATCTTCGGCCAAGGCCTAGTCGAAACGCCAGAGGATTTTGGCACCCGAGCCCCAAGGCCCGAGCACCTAGAGTTATTCGATTGGCTGGCAGTCGACTTCATGGAGAACGGCTGGAGCCAAAAAAAACTTATAGAGCGCATCCTATCTAGCCATACGTATCAGCAAAGCTCTCAAGTTGAGCCCATCCATTCGCAAAAGGACCCCAACAATGCCCTCTACGCCCGAGGACCCCGCTTTCGAGTGGAAGCTGAAGTTGTTAGAGATCTCGCGCTTGTCGCCTCCGGTCTGCTCAATGAAACACTTGGCGGTCCCAGCATATTCCCCCCTATTCCTCAATCCGTCCTGGATAACAACTACCTGAAACCGCTTTACTGGAAAGAGGCCGAAGGCCAAGACCGGTATCGACGCTCGCTATACACCTTCCGCAAGCGATCGATGCCAGATCCGGTCCTATCATCCTTCGATGCCCCCAATGCAGACTTCTCTTGTGTCCGTCGCATTCGCACCAATACACCTCTATCCGCTCTCACCTCGCTCAACGAGCCTATTTTCGTCGAGTCCGCTCAATCCCTAGCTCTGCGGATACTACGGGAGGGCGGGGAAACCACCGAATCGAGAACGCGCTATGGCTACCTGCTTACCACTGGGCGTCCGGCCAAACCGAACGAGATCAAAGAGATCGCCCATTTAATCGACAGTCAAAACCAACGCTTGTCCGAGGGGTGGCTCAACACACAGGATATCGCTTTTATCGACCCAGACAATCGACCCGAATTGCCCGACGGCGTCACTCCAAGAGATGTCGCTTCTTGGGCCATTGCTTCGCGCGTCTTGATAAACCTGGACGAAACCCTAAACAAGAATTAATTGTCATGGAGAGAGAAATACAGTACGAGATGGGAAAACTCCAATCCAGGCGCTGGTTCCTGCGAAATTGCGGCCTAGGCATGGCAGGCGTGGCCCTCAACTCCCTATTTTCCCAAAACGCCATTGGGGAGACTTCCGGGAGGCCTCTCGCCCCACGGCAACCGCATTTCGCTCCTACAGCAAAGCGGGTAATCTACGTTTTTCAAGCCGGAGCTCCCAGCCACTTAGAACTGTTCGACAACAAGCCCGAATTGACCAAACGCGATGGCGAGCTTCCCCCGGCAGAACTACTCAAGGATTATCGAGCCGCTTTCATCGACCCCAACTCCGCGCTCTTAGGACCAAAATTCTCGTTCAGCAAGTATGGCCAAAGCGGGATCGAATTGAGCGAACTTCTGCCATATACGAGCCAGCACGTAGACGATATCTGTTTCGTCAAATCGATGCATACCGAGGCAGTCAATCACGCCCCTGGGCAAATCATGCTGAGCACCGGGCATTCTCAATTCGGGCGCCCCAGCTTCGGGGCCTGGACCCTTTATGGTCTTGGGAGCGAAAGCGAAAATCTACCAGGATACGTTGTGCTTTCTAGCGCCAAAGGAACGAGTGGCGGGGCCAGCAACTACGGATGCGGTTTCTTGCCCACCATCTATGGTGGCGTACCCTTCCGAAGCCAAGGCGATCCCGTACTCTATCTATCCAATCCCAAAGGATACGACAAGCAGGCTCAACGAGCGGCCCTCGATACGCTCAAGCGTCTCAATCAGCAGACCATGGATGAAATAGCCGACCCGGAAACGGCAGCCCGTATCCAAGCTTACGAGACAGCCTTCCAATTGCAATCCAGTGCCCCTGAGCTCATGGACCTTGGTCAAGAAAGCCAGCAGACGCTGGACGCCTATAACATCAAGGAACCCAACGAATCGACCTTCGCCCGTAATTGCCTCTTGGCCCGACGATTGCTCGAGCGCAATGTCCGCTTCGTTCAACTCTTCCACGAAGCCTGGGACCAGCACGGCAATCTCGAGAAGGCCCTGCGAACGAATTGCCTCGATACTGACCAGCCTTTCGCAGCCCTTCTAAAGGACCTAAAGGAGCGAGACATGCTCAAAGACACTCTCGTTGTTTGGGGAGGCGAATTCGGACGCACACCTATGGCCCAAGGCACTAATGACGGGCGCGATCACCACAATCGAGCCTTCACCATGATGCTCGCCGGGGGTGGCATCAAAGGGGGCCATGTGCATGGAGCCACAGACGACTTCGGCTTCAACATTGTAGAGAACCCGGTTCACGTCCACGATCTGAACGCGACGCTTCTCCACACTCTAGGATTTGATCATGAGCGCCTAACCTACCGCTTCCAAGGCCGGGATTTCCGTCTCACGGATGTGCACGGGCATGTCGTGAAAGACATACTCGCATAAGACAACCTCCCAAATAGAATTAGGGCGAGAGCCGATTCGAGCGGGTCGTGTTATGGTTGGCGGGAGCCTTTTTCATTACCCTGGAAGTCGTGTTGGAACGAGAAGAGTTGTAGTCCCGAGCTCGTGTTTGAGTGGACTTTAGACCGGTGAACGAGATAGTCAGCATTTCGTTTTTGCCCGATCGCCGCACTGACTGCACTTTAACCCCCTTAAGGTGATAATCGGTTCCATTTTCGGAAATAGTGACTTCACTTGGAAAGCCGCTTCCACCACTCTACCGAGCCAGGAGCGGTGACGATTTGTCGATGGGCTTAGTGATGCCGATAGGCTTGTGCTGGCGTTTACCCGTCGCCAAGCCACCACCTTTTTCCCGCGCCCTTGCTTGATCGGATAGCCCCGAGACCGAGAGAACATCGATCCAGCTCTGGTGGTTTTTATCGGTAGACTCTAACTTGGTCCCTTCGATCTTCATGAATCCCGCAGAATGAGATACAGACGAGAATGCTGCAATGAACAGGGCAGTTAGAGTTTTTCGGAGTAATTTTATTAATTGATATGATAGGCAATCGTCCGTCTGAACGTTTTCCTTAGCTTACCGAGGGTCAAGATAGGGTCAAACGGGGCCAGCAGTTTCCACAACCGGCCAGCATCATCTCGTAGGAATGCGACCATTTCTTTGTTGATAAGCCAGGGATAGAACGAGACTCTTTCGGTTCGCAGTTTTCTAACCCGTAAAAGCCAAACACCCATGCCAGCATCGTCACCCATCCGCTTTGGACTTGTAGGCTATGGAGCCTGGGGCCAGTTTCACGCCCGATCCATAGAGCAAGCGAAAAACGCGGAATTGGTCGCCATCGCCGTCCCGTCGGAGGGATCCCGACAAGCCGCGAAAAACGACTTCCCCAACGCCAATATTTTCGACAATCACGAATCCCTCGTCGAACGAGCTGAAATCGACATCGTCGACATTGTCACTCCCACGGCTAACCACTACGGCGTGGCGCGGGCATCGCTCGAGGCCGGCAAGCATCTGCTCCTCGAAAAACCCATGGCTCCTCGACTCGAGGAGTGCGTCGAGTTGGAAGAATTCGCTCGCAGCCATGGGAAATCCATAGCCGTCGGCCACGAACTCCGGCTGTCCTCGCAATGGGGCGAGATAAAATCGATCATCGACCAGGGAATCATTGGGGATCCTCAATACGTGTTGGTTGAGCTGTCACGCCGGCCCTATCGCCCGGGCAGCAATGGCTGGCGATTTGACCGAGAGCGAGTGGGTAGCTGGATTCTCGAGGAACCTATCCATTTTTTCGATCTCGCTCGCTGGTATCTGAGCTCCGCCGGGGAACCCGAACGGGTCTATGCGTCAGCAAATTCCCGCGACGCCAATAGATCCGACTTGCACGACAATTTCAGCTGCCTGATGAATTTCAAAGACGGCGCCTATGCAGTCGTATCGCAAACGCTTGCCGCCTTCGAGCACCACCAGACAGTAAAAATCTCCGGGACGAAAGGAGCTGTTTGGGCAGGCTGGAGCGGCAGCAAAGACCGGACGGAGCATCCCACCCATTTTCTAAAGGTATTCGACGGTTCCGAGGTCGATGAACGAGAACTTGCCCAGAGTTCTGGCGAAGTATTCGAATTGCGGAGACAGATCGAACATGTGGCCCAATGCCTTATTGATGGAAAAGCTCCTCACGCCAGTGGGATGGACGGAATTTGGTCTGTCGGCATGTGCCTCGCCGCCGAGGAATCCGTCTCTCGAGGGCAGCCCGTTGATGTAACCGAATTTATGAGACCCCACCTAGCCTCTCTGAAACACCCGCCGACATTCGCCTGATCGGTCTTCCGTATTCAACTTATTTTTCGTTTTCGACTTCCCTTTAAAATGAGTTCTTCAAGCGAACCTGTATCGAGACCTTGGTACAAGGTTCTTAGCAATTACCAATGGACCGTACTAATCGTCGCCTCGCTAGGCTGGATTTTCGACGTATTCGAAGGGCAAATCTTCGTGGCTTCCATGAGGGAAGCAATGCCATCCCTTTTACCCGAAGACCTGCCGGCCAACGAGCTTAGCGGACTGGCCAACTTTTGGAACAATGCTGCGCTCGGCTTTTTCCTTTTTGGCGGGGCCGTAGGCGGCGTCCTATTTGGAGCGATGAGCGATCGTATCGGTCGATCCAAGACGATGATCATTACGATCTTGTTCTACTCGATTTTCACCAGTCTCAGCGCCTTTGCCCAAACCCCTTGGCAAATGGTCGGACTGCGCTTCTTGGTTGCCCTCGGTGTTGGCGGAGAATGGGCGGTAGCATCCGCTATGATCGCCGAGGTCATGCCCAATCGTGTCCGTCCTATCACCAGCTCGATTTTCCACGCCTCGAGCGTTTTCGGCACGCTCTTGGCCGCCGCTGCCGGGGCTTTCGTGGTTGGCAACCCGGAGCTCGGTGAAAACGCTTGGCGTTGGGGATTCGCCCTAGGAGCCCTGCCAGCCGCACTCACTATCTGGATACGCCTGAAACTAAAAGAGCCCGACCAATGGGTAAAAATGCAAGAGCGCTCCAAAGAGGAGCCGAAAATCAAGCCGGGCAGCATTCCCGATCTATTCAAAGGCCGGCAGTTGCGTAGCACCTTGGTGGGCGTATCCCTTTCCTCCATCGGCCTAGTCACTTTCTGGGGTGTTCACATTTATGGCAAAAACGCCCTGCTTGAGCACGCTAGAGGCGAGGCGCTGGCGGCCGATGGCCTATCGGCATCCGCGCCCGCAGCCTTGGTCAACCAAACTTTGGAGAAACCGCAGAACAAAGCGGCCATGAAACGAGCGGAGATGCTCAGCATGGCCCTTAATACGCTCGGAGGTGGACTAGGGCTCGTTCTCTTTGGCTGGATTTCCACAAAGCTTGGGCGTAAAGGGGCTTTCCTTTTCTATCATATCGGGGCCTTTGCCGTGGCCTGGCTCATGTTCAATGTTCTGATCGAGCGGGCTCAATCTCCACCGATTCTCCTCATGGGCATGCTACCGGTTTTCGGTTTCTTTACTTTGGGCATGCACGCCGGATACGCCGTCTATTTCCCAGAAATCTATCCAACTCACCTTAGAGGGCTCGGCTCCGGATTCTGCTTCAACATGGGTCGCGTCGCCACTGGATTTTGCATTTTGCTGATCGGCTGGCTCCAGCGTCCTGCAGAGCAAGGCGGATACGAGTGGAGCATCATTCAAACCGCGAACTACCTAAGTTGGCTCTACTTGGCCGGCATCTTCATCGTGCTTTTCGCCCGAGAAACCAACGAGCAGGATTTGCTAGAATAAGCATTCTAAAAACAAGTCGCTAACAGCGGCACCTTTCTCGACCGAAGTTCCATAGCCCTCGAAAGGCAAACGTTGCCCATCGCCAGCCCAGCGAAACGGTCGGGCTCGCCAATAATGCTTACGCGCTTACCGACTGGCGATACTCAGTTGGAAAGCTTCACCGATTTCGCTGGCATTGGTAATCGTCACATCCAGGTCATTCAGGAGTCCGTCCTGGATCCGGTAAATCCACCCATGAACGGCCAATTCTTGCCCCTGTTCCCAAGCGTTTTGAACTACCGACGTATAGCAGACGTTGAGCGCCTGTTCGATCACGTTCAACTCGCAGAGCCGATCCAGCCGTTCCTCGTCGTCGGAGATCCGCTTCAGAGTTTCGGCATGTTTCTGGCGGACATCACGAATGTGCCGCAACCAGTTGTCGATCAATCCGAGGCGCAGATTTTCACTGGCGGCTTTGACTCCGCCACAGCCGTAGTGTCCACAGACAATCACGTGCTTGACCTTCAAGACGGAAACCGCGTACTCGATGACGCTCAGGCAATTGAAGTCGGTATGGACGACGACGTTGGCGATGTTGCGGTGGACGAATACCTCCCCGGGCATCAATCCCACAATTTGATTGGCTGGGACGCGACTGTCTGCGCAACCGATCCACAAGATCTCAGGAGACTGTTTTTCAGCCAGTTTGGGAAAGAACTCCGGATCGGCTTGGGAGACGCCAGTAGCCCAGTTCCTGTTATTTTCGAAAAGCTCAGGGAGTTTTCTCATGATTGTTACTGCGGAATGGAGATGCGGTATTAGCTTTGGCGGACCAAATCAGTCCGTTCCCATCGTGAACATGGAGGCTAAGTATCTCTTCTTTATTAGAAAGTCTGTCGATTCTGGCGACTGGAAAATACTCGATCATCACTCGTCGATATTTCAACTCAGAGGAACAGGTCTGTAAGCGTTATTCAAGGTTTCTACTATTCATCAGCACCCGTGCCGCTTGGCGAATGCCAAGCTAAGACGGTAGGTGTACGCGCTGCAGAAAAAGACGCTGATAATCAGACCAGGCGCCATAGTCGGCAAGATTCTTGGGGTTCCTGCCAGGCAGTGGGCCAGAAAAATTATCCCATTTATGAGAGAGAATCCCAAAGGGACATTAATCAATCCGTGCCAGCCAAACCGCTTAATTGCCCAATAGAGACGCTGCAACGCATCGGATGAAAGGAATGTGGCAACGAAACTAATCACTCCCTGCGTCACCGCAACCACGATTATCGCTTCGGTTCCGAAATCCCAATTGATGTAAACGCCCCAGGAAATGAAAAATACCACGGCCACAAAGGCCATGAAAAAGGACTCTCTGGCCCCGGGGCGTTGCCCATCCCCAACAGCTTCGCTGCCAGGAAATTCCGGCAAATTGCGTTCGACATCTTGATCGTTCATAAACTAAGGATCTTGCTCGCGACCCACCCTTTTACTACACCATAAATCGCCCGTGATTTTCCCTCCCATAAGACCGTTGCCCATTAAAGCAACCCCTTGGTAATACTTTCCGCTAGTGCGCCATCGACGCCTCCCAGACTACGACAGATAGGGTTTTCCCCTTTAATAACAAAGCCCACCCATGAATTCCAACGGAGGAAAACTCCTTGATGTTGAGTCCAAAATCCAGAATCCCCTTTTTCGAGCGGGCTACCGACTCGTCAAATTGCCCTTTGAATCGCTGCTTGGGATCGACGAAGTCAATCGACTGAACAATGCCTACCTGGAGCGTCGCGAACAGGAGTATGCGAATCTGAACTTTTTTGATGCCGCCTTGCGAACGCTCAACGCGACATACGAAGTCGATCCTGAGGACCTCCAGCGAATCCCGAAATCTGGACCCATCGTCTGCGTTGCCAACCATCCCTTCGGTGGTGTCGATGGAATCATACTAGGCTCTATCCTCGCTTCGGTTCGGCCCGACACCAAGCTCCTGGTAAATTTTATGCTCAATGCTTTTGAGGATATCCGAGACTGGACTTTCGAGGTGAATCCGTTCGGTTCCCGAAAAGCCGCTGCCATGAATACGGGCCCGATCAAAGCTACTTTGAAGTGGCTTCAGGACGGCCATTGCTTGGGAACGTTCCCGGCAGGCGTTGTTTCCCACTTTCAAATTGAGCAACGAATTATCACCGATCCGCCCTGGAAACGAAGCCAAGGCTCGATCATCCAAAAAAGTGGGGCCACCGTAGTTCCCATTTATTTCGAGGGGCGCAACTCGCTGCTCTTTCAAATGCTGGGACTCGTCCACCCTCGCCTCCGCACAATCGCCTTGATTCGACAGCTCGTAAACAAACAGGGCCGTACTTTCAAAGTCCGTATCGGGAAACCCATTTCACCAAAGAGATTGGAACGCTTTGATTCTTCCGAATCGCTCACGCAATTTGTTCGGGCCCATACCTATATCCTCGAAAAGCGCGACGCGGAGAAAAAGTCTTCTACCGAGGGATATAGCGAAGATAGCTCCTCGACCACTGGAGAGCCCGTAGCGGCTCGGCAACCCGTTGAGCTTCTTCTCGAAGACATCGAGAGGCTACCCGCTGGCGCCCTGCTCGTGCGCAAAGAACCCTTTTCGATCTACGGAGCTAGCTCTGATCAAATCCCTCATATACTGGAGGAAATCGGACGAACGCGCGAGGAAACCTTTCGGCCCGTTGGGGAAGGAACCGGCAAGCCGCTCGATATAGATCGTTATGATGAAATTTATCACCACCTTTTCATGTGGAACGACGAAGCCTGCGAGCTGGTTGGAGCGTACCGCTATTGTTTTGTCGACAAGACAATCGAATCCCATGGAGTGGAAGGCCTCTATTGCAACACCCTCTACGAATTCAAAAAGGAACTACTCAGCGAACTAAACCCCGCCATTGAAGTAGGTCGTTCCTACGTTACGCCAAAGTATCAGCGCAAATCGGCCGCCCTTGCTCTCATATGGAGAGGCATCGGCAAGCTCGTGTCTCGTAATCCCGAATACCGCACTCTCTTCGGGGCTGTCAGCATGACCGATAGCTATCGAGCGCTTTCCAAAAGCCTTATGGTTGAATACTTGAAGAGCCATAAGCTGCACCCGATCCTCAATAAGCTGATCAGCGCTCGAGTGAAACCGCGGCTAAGTAAAATCAAAAACCTCGCCCATATTGCCCTCGGCTCAGCCCTGCCCGATGTAGACGATATTTCATCGCTAGTCTCAGAAGTGGAGAGAGATAGCAAGGGCGTTCCCACCCTGTTGAAGCACTACCTGAAGCTCAATGGCGTCATCCTTTGCTTTGGCATCGACCAGGCATTCTCCGATGCCTTAGATGGATTTATCGTCGTCGATCTGCTGAAAACCGATGAGCGCCATCTGCGGCGCTACATGGGGAATGACGGTTACGAACGCTTCGCAGCCCAGCACCGAAAACCTTCTCCGCAGATAGCTGTTTAAACCTATTCCAAAACCGTTTTTGGATGCCCCTGGTAAGGGTATTGCATCTGCATGGCGACTGTTGGCCAATCCTCCATGTATTTCAGGCTTCGTACTTATCTTGCTTCCTAAACTCCCGAACGAGCTGAATCAATTCTCCGATTGATGAGGGTTTGCTTCCGCGAGCCCTGTTTTCATCCCCAATTCTAAAGATCTCGCTCCAAAGACGGAACATCGTTTTCCAAGCGTAAAACAGACTATGCTTGGGATCATACATGTGCGTCGGCTCGGAAAGCACCCCATTGAGCTCGAGAACTTTAAACCCCTCCCCTCGTTTTAGCGTATTTATATTATCCACACGGATATCATAGCGACCCAAGAAAAACCCTGGATACGACTGACTCATCTCGTCGATGGCCAACTCCAGCTCTTCCGCCCAGCGATCGCCAGCATCTAGAAAGAGAGCCCCACGGGAATGCGTCCCCAGTTCAGCCAATAAAAACCGCTCGCCTGCCGGCACAATTTCGCCAAGCCGCTCTGAAAACTTTCTCAGAAAGAAGCGGGCCATGCAAACCGCTCTTTCGTCATCGAGAATCAATTGCTCCAAACTTCTGCCGCCATCGCCAACCACAAAGGTGGGAAGTTTGGCAG
>Ga0181579_10000494_pt1 | contig 31814 bp, 31 predicted proteins | sample 071ome_24_FD_132996 | JGI IMG/M metagenome (GOLD analysis project Ga0181579, IMG submission 132996) | Coastal salt marsh microbial communities from the Groves Creek Marsh, Skidaway Island, Georgia - 071402CT metaG (megahit assembly) | ecosystem: Environmental > Aquatic > Marine > Intertidal...
CATGAACGCCGCATCGGGTTGAGCGCGCATGATTTTGCGCAAGCATTTTGCGCGCGCGAGGTCCTGTTGACCCGCGCCCACAAGGTCGATGGCAGCCCCACCGTGCCGTCGCGCTGGCTGTTGATGCTTGAAACACGGCTGCGCGCCGGATACGAGAAAAAAGAGGTCGCGCTGGACCTCAAGGGTGGCGATGTCGGTGATGATCTTGCCGGATGGCAGCTTGGCGTTGACCGGCCTGAAAAAATAGAACCCGGCGCGCCACCCGCACCCAGACCGCCGGTTGCCGCCCGGCCGCGCCGGCTTTCCGTCACCACGATTGAAACATGGCGGCGCGACCCCTATTCGATTTTCGCCCGATATATTCTCGGGCTCCGGCCGCTGGATGAAATTGACGCCGATCCAGGCGCGGCGGAACGGGGCACCATCATTCACGGCGCGCTCGATACCTTTCTGCGCCGGACGGCGGACGGGTTGCCGGAAAACCCCCTCGCCATGCTGATCGAAATCGGCGAGGAGGCCTTCGGGCGCGATCTCGCCCGGCCCGGCGTCAAGGCATTCTGGTGGCCGCGGTTCCTGCGGATTGCGGAATGGTTTGTCGCCGAGGAACGTGCTTGCCGCGCTGATCGCCGACGGTTCTGGACTGAAATCGAAGGCCGCCTGGAATTCGCGGCGCCGGGCGGAAGCTTTACCCTGACCGCTCATGCCGATCGGGTTGATTTGTTGACGGACGGCACATTGGCGATCATCGATTACAAGACTGGAGCGAAGCCGACGAATGAGGCTATCCGTTTCGGCTTTGCGCCGCAATTGCCTCTGGAGGCCGCGATCGCCGCCGCAGGCGGTTTCGAAGGCGTGCCGCCCACCCCGGTTTCCGCGCTGGAATTCTGGAAGCTTTCCGGCGGTCGAGAGGCCGGCAAGCGCGAACCGGTCAGGGAGGATATTCCCGAACTGGCGCAAATGGCGCGCGACGGGTTGGCCAGGCTGGTCGCCCGGTTTGACGATCCGGAGACGCCCTATTTCGCGCGTCCCGACGGGCGTTGGGCCAGCCGGTTTCCCGAATATGACCATCTTGCCCGCGTCGCGGAATGGGCCGACAGCGACGGAGACGGCGAATGAACGAACTGTCTCCATCCGCCGAAGCAGAACGCGCCCAGCGTCGCGCATCCGACCCCGCCCAATCCGTCTGGGTCGGGGCATCCGCCGGCTCCGGCAAGACCAAGGTGCTGACCGACCGCGTGCTGTCGCTGTTACTGGCGGGAACGCCGCCGTACAAAATTCTCTGCCTCACCTTTACCCGCGCGGCGGCGGCGGAGATGGCCAACCGGATCAACCGGTCGCTCTCCCAATGGGCAATTGCCGATTATCCATCGCTCGTCAAGGATATCGCCGAGTTGACCGGAACCGCGCCTGAGGAAGAGATGCTGGCCCGGGCCCGCATTTTGTTCCGCTCGGTGCTCGAAACGCCGGGCGGGATGAAAATTCAGACGCTGCATTCCTTCTGCGAGTCCTTGCTCGGGCGGTTTCCGCTGGAAGCCGGGCTGGCGCCGCATTTTTCCGCCATGGATGAACGCGAGGCGCAGGAAGCACATGCGGAGGCAAGGGCGCGGATTCTTTCCGTCGCCGGAACCGATGCCGGGCCGCTTGCGACGGCGCTTTCACGGCTTGCCGGATTACTCGATGAAACCCGCTTCGCCGATATCATGTCGTCCCTGTCTTCCGAACGCGGCCGGCTGGAGCGGATTTCGGAAAGGTTCGGCGGGCTCGATGGCGCGATCGCGGAGACCTGCCGGCGGATGGGTGTCGACCGTGAAGAGTCCAGAGAGGCGATCATTGCCGCCGCCTGCGCCGATGCGGCGTTCGATGGCGTCCCGCTCCGCGCCGCTGCCGAGCTGATGCTGGCGGGGACGACCAAAACGGATCGGGGGCAGGGCGCCAGGCTTGCCGACTGGCTTGCCGCGGGTTCGGAAGCACGGCCTGCCTCTTTCGATAGCTACCGGTCGGTATTTTTCACTGCCAAGGGCGACATCCGCGCGAATATCTGCACCAAGAAGCTGGGTGAGGCCCATCCCGAATGTCGTGAGGCGCTCGAAGAAGAGGCCGCGCGCCTGTCCGCCGTTATCGAAAGGTTGCATGCCCTTGCCACCGCCGAGGCGACGGCCGCACTCCTGACCGTCGCCGCCGCCCTGAATGACGCGTATGAGGATTGGAAGCGGCGGCACGGACGGCTCGATTACGACGATCTTGTGCTCAAGGCGCGGCGTTTGCTGGAAAGTGACGGCGGCGCGTCCTGGGTCTTGTTCAAGCTGGATGGCGGTATCGACCATATCCTGATTGATGAAGCGCAGGACACGAACCCGGATCAATGGGCGGTGGTGGCCGCGCTGGCCGAGGAGTTCTTTGCCGGAGCCGGCGCGCGCGATCTCAACCGCACCGTCTTCGCCGTCGGCGACGCCAAGCAATCGATCTACAGCTTTCAACGGGCGGACCCGGCGGCATTCGAATCGATGCGCGGGCATTTCCGCGAACGGGTCGCGGGGGTCGGGCGCTCCTGGGATGATGTCTCGCTCGAGGTTTCTTTCCGTTCCACCGCGCCGGTGTTGTCTCTGGTCGATGCCGTGTTTGCCGAGGCTCCGGCTTCCGATGGGGTCGTCGATGGCGACGGGTTGCGCCATATCGCCTACCGGGCGGGGCAGGGCGGTTGCGTCGAGATGTGGCCGTTGATCGCGCCCGAGACGCAGGAGGAGGCACCCTGGACGCCGCCGGTCACACGGCGCGGCGACCTCCAACCGTCCGTCAGGCTGGCGAGAACCATCGCGGCTCAGATCGACCGCTGGGTAACGGATGAGGAAATACTGGAAAGCCAGGGCAGACCGATCCGGCCCGGCGATATTCTGGTGCTTGTGCGCCGCCGCGTCGGTTTCGTCGATCAGCTGGTGCGTGAGCTGAAAGCGCGCGGTATCCCGGTTGCCGGGGTCGATCGCATGTTGCTCGGTGAGCAGCTGGCGGTGCGGGATCTCCTGGCGCTCGGTGAGTTTCTGTTGTTGCCGGATGATGATCTTACCCTGGCGATTGTGCTCAAAGGGCCATTGTTCGGTTTTGACGATGACGATCTGTTCGACCTTACGCGTGATCGTGGCAAGACATCCTTGTGGCAGGTCTTGCAGGACAAGGCCGAAGCGGACCCCCGCTATCAGGCCACCCGTGAAGAGCTGTCGAGTCTTCTGGCGCGCGTCGATTTCGTGCCGCCGTTCGAACTTTTTGCCGACGTTCTGACAAAACGCGAGGGCCGGAAACAAATTGTCAGTCGTCTTGGGCATGACGCGCTCGACCCGATCGATGAATTCATGGCCCGGGCGCTGTCCTATGAGCAAGGGCGCCCGGCGTCGCTGCAGGGTTTTATCCAAACCGTGCTGACCGACACGGAAGATGTGAAGCGCGATCTCGACGAAGGCCAGCGCGATGAGGTTCGCATCATGACGGTGCATGGTTCCAAGGGGCTTCAGGCACCGATTGTTTTCATGCCCGATACGGTAGCGAAACCGCAACGCCCGACGGGATTTTTCTGGACTGATGACGATTTTCCGCTGTGGCCGCCGGTCGCCGAAAACGCGGTCGGCGCGGCGGCGGATGCCCGAAACGCGGCCATCCGTAAACAGGAACAGGAATACCGCCGGCTCCTCTATGTCGCGCTGACCCGGGCCGAAGACAGGCTTTATATCTGCGGGTGGGAGACCCGGAAAAAGCCGGAAGCTGGCAACTGGTACGAGCTGGTGGAAAAAGCATTGGCCGGCGCCGCGATGGATATGGATTTGACTGCGCTGTCGCCCGCCGGATGGGACGGGACGGGTTATCGGTTGTCCGTTGCGCAGGAGGCGGAAACAGAAAAGCCAAAGACGACCGGGGTTGTTTTCGGAGAGGCGGCGACCCCGCCGGATTGGGCCCGCCGCCCGCCGCCGACGGAGAAGTCGCCGCCGTCGCCATTGATTCCATCGCGCCCGGAAGAAGACGAGCCCGCGACGGTTTCTCCCGTCGGCGGGCCCGATGCGGGCCGGTTCAAGCGCGGCCTGATTATTCACAAATTACTGCAATCCCTGACCGAGGTCGCGCCCGCACGCCGCGACGAGGCGGCAAAGGCCTTCCTGGCACGGCCCGTTCAGGGGCTTGAGAAAGCGGCCCAGGCGGAAATCGCCGCCGAGGTTCTGGCCATCCTGACCAACCCGGAATTCGCGCCGCTTTTCTCATCCGGCAGCCGGGCCGAGGTGCCGATTGCCGGTCGTATCGGCGATACCGTTATATCGGGTCAGGTGGATCGCCTCGTGGTGGAGGAAGACCGGGTCCTTGTGGTCGATTACAAATCCAACCGCCCGCCGCCCGGCGATTCGCAATCGGTGCCCGCGATCTACCTCAGGCAGATGGCCGCCTATCGCGCCGTGCTGACCCGGATTTGGCCGGGAAGAGAGGTTTCCTGTGCCCTTTTATGGACGGTCGGGCCGCATATGATGCCGCTGCCCGACACGTTGCTGGATCAATGGCGGCCGGGTTGACTGCCCTCGGGGGGCTATCTACCTTCAATGACGACAATTGGCGGCGCGCGCGGGGCGCGGCGCTTTCTTGAAAGGAATAGAGATGAGCACGAAGCCCGTTTCCGATGCGTCGTTCGATGCCGATGTTTTGAAGGCGGAAAAGCCTGTTTTGCTGGATTTTTGGGCGGAATGGTGTGGCCCTTGCAAACAGATCGGGCCGTCGCTTGAGGAAATTGCCAGCGAAATGGATGCGTCCCTGACGGTCGCCAAGATCAATATCGACGAAAACCCGGAAACCCCGACCAAGCTTGGCGTTCGGGGCATCCCGACCCTGATGTTGTTCAAGGAGGGCGAGGTGGTTGCGACCAAGGTCGGCGCGCTCGAAAAAAGCAAGCTCGTCGAATGGATTAACGAGTCGCTCTGATTGCGGATTAGACGCGATTGCGTTGACGGACCCCGCCCTCAGGGCGGGGTTTTGTTTTGCGCGAGAAACGCCCCGGCAAGATAAAGCGAGCCGCAGACCAGTATCCGCCCGCTATCCGCGGTCGCGGCGGCACGGTTGACGGCCTCGGCAATCGATCCGGCTTGCTCTGAATCGATTCCGGCGTTTCGCGCGGCGTCCGCGCAATCGGCTGCCGGAAGGGCCGATGCCTCACCGGGAATCTCGATACAGACCGCCTTTGCCGCGACAGGCACCAGTTTTTCCAGAAAATCCCCCGGATCACGTGAGTTCAGCGCGCCGAAAACCAAAATCAGCGGCCTGTCTTGCCAATTTTCCGCAAATGCGGCGATTATTTCCGCCGCCGCTTCGTTGTGACCACCATCAAGCCAAAGCTCCCATCCGGCCGGCAGGCTGGAGACAATGTCGCCTTCGGTAACGCGCTGCATTCGACCAGGCCAGATGGCGTTTTTCAGACCGGCGGCCAATGGCGCATTTCCGATTTGAAAACCGGCAAGGCGCCGCGCGGCAATCACCGCCTGCGCGGCATTGTCATGTTGGTGCCTGCCGGGCAGCGCGGGCACCGGAAGATCAATTCTGTCATCTCCGTCGAAGAGGCAGATTCCGTTCCCGCCGCTCTCGACGTCCCATTCATAGCCTTGCCGGATCAGGGGCGCACCGATCTCCGCCGCGCGCGCTTCGATTACCCTCTGCGCGGGGCTCGCCTGCTTCGCGATGACCGCCGGCACACCCGGTTTCAGAATGCCCGCTTTTTCGAACGCGATGGCATCCAGCGTGTTGCCCAGAAACCGCATATGGTCCATCGCTACCGGCGTGATCGCGGTCAGGGCCGGTTTTTCGATGACGTTCGTGGCATCGAACCGTCCGCCCAAACCGGTTTCGATCAGGGTGATATCCGCGTCCGTGCGGGAAAAAGCGAGAAAGGCGGTCGCGGTGGTGATCTCGAAAAAGGTGATTTCCCGCCCCGCATTTGCCTCTTCGCATTCCTCCAGCAGCGCTACCAGCGCGTCTTCGGACAGCGGCTTTCCCGCGACGGTCATCCGTTCCGCAAACCGGACGAGGTGGGGAGAGGTATAGCGGTGGACGGTCAGCCCCGCCGCTTCGCCGATCGCCTGCATAAAGGCGAGGAAAGAGCCTTTTCCGTTGGTTCCGGCGACATGCACCGGACAGGGCAGATTTTCATGCGGATTACCCAGCGCCTCCAGCAGGCGATAGGTGCGGTCAAGCGAGAGATCAATCAGGCTGGGATGAAGACCGTGCAGCCTTTTGACGACGGCGTCACTCTGCAGCGTCGCGCTCTTCTTCGGCGGGTGGTTCCGCAGCATCGGGCGACGGGATGGCGACGATCTCGGCGGCCTGCTTGTTCATCAGCAGATCGGTAATCCGGATCAATTCATCGCGGAGTTCATGGCGGTGGACGACCCGGTCGATCATGCCGTGTTCGAGCAGATATTCGGCGCGCTGGAAACCTTCCGGCAGTTTTTCACGAATGGTTTCCTCAATCACGCGCGCGCCGGCGAACCCGATGACCGCGCCGGGTTCCGCCACCGCGATATCGCCCAGCATGGCGAAAGAGGCGGAAACGCCCCCGGTGGTCGGATCGGTCAGCACGGTGATATAGGGCAATCCGGCTTCCTTGACCTCATCGACGGCGATGACCGAACGCGGCATCTGCATCAGCGACAGGATTCCTTCCTGCATGCGGGCGCCGCCTGATGAGGTAACGGCGATCAGGGGTGCTTCCTGCAATACGGCAAGACGCGCGGCGGAAACCAGCCCCTTGCCGAGCGCCATGCCCATCGATCCGCCCATGAAGCTGAAATTCATGATGGCGACGACAGCGGCGCGGCCGCCCATCTTGCCATGGGCGACGATCAGAGCATCGTCTTCACCCGAATTGCTGCGGGATTCCTTCAGCCGGTCCGTATAGCGCTTCTTGTCGCGGAATTTCAGCGGATCGCCTTTCAGCGAGGGCAGCTCTATCGTCTGATATTCACCGTCATCGAATAAAAGCTCCAGCCGTTGTTTCGCGGGCAGGCGCATATGATGGCTGCAATGGGGGCAGACATTGTGGGCGGCTTCCAGCTCACGATGAAAGATCATCTGTTCGCAGGATCCGCATTGCCGCCAGAGATTGTCCGGTACGTCTTCCTTTTCGACGAGGGCCCGGATTTTCGGCCTTACATAGTTTGTCAGCCAGTTCATCTGTGATTCCGCCGGTATTTTATGCGCGCGCGTTCCGCACGCCTTGTGACAGTTCCTTTACAAACCCTAACACGGTTTCCACCGTATCGGGAGAATCAACGCCGCCCGCCATTTTTTCGACGATGGCCGAGCCCACCACGGCGGCGTCGGCCACGCGGGCGATTTCGGCGGCCTGTTCCGGTGTCCTGATGCCGAACCCGACCGCAACAGGCAGATCGCTGAACTTGCGGATACGTTCCACCGCATCGCGCACGCTGCCGGTTTCGGCGGATCGTGTGCCGGTGATGCCCGCGATCGACACATAATAGATAAAACCGCTCGCCGTTTCGACAAGGGCGGGCAGACGCGCTTCGTCGCTGGTCGGGGCGGTCAGGCGGACAAAATCGATCCCGGCGTCCGCCGCCGGTTCGCGCAACTCTGCATCCTCTTCGGGCGGCATGTCGACAATGATCAGCCCGTCGACGCCCGCCTCCGCCGCGTCCTTGCAGAAATCCGGCGCTCCATAGGAATAGATCGGATTGTAATACCCCATCAGGATTATCGGCGTGTCCGGATCGTTGGCGCGGAAGCGTTCAACCATTTCAAGGGTACGCCAGCTGTTCTGGCCGGCCGCCAGCGCACGCTGAGATGAGAGCTGGATCGCCGGCCCGTCCGCCATCGGATCGGTAAAGGGCATGCCGAGCTCAATCAGGTCGGCACCGGCTTCGGGCAGGCCGTTCAAAACCGCTTCAGAAATTTCAGAATTCGGGTCGCCGGCGGTGATAAAGGCGACAAGCCCGGCACGGCCTTCCTTCGCCAGGGCGTCAAACCGGGCCTTTATCCGTTCCCGCCGCGCGCTCACAGCTCCACCCCCAGCGCCTCGGCGACGGAAAACACATCCTTGTCGCCGCGTCCGCACATATTCATGACCAGCAGATGATCGGATGGAAGTTCCGGCGCGACGCGTCTGACATACGCGAGCGCATGGGCCGGCTCCAATGCCGGAATGATGCCCTCCAACCGGCTGCAGAACTGGAATGCGTCGAGAGCCTCTTCATCGGTCGCGGACACATAGGTGACGCGCCCGATATCGCGCAGCCAGGCATGTTCGGGTCCGATTCCCGGGTAATCCAGCCCGGCGGAAATGGAATGGGCTTCCTCGATCTGGCCGTCCTCATCCTGCAACAGATAGGTCCGGTTGCCATGCAGTACGCCCGGCCGTCCCGCCGACAGGCTGGCCGCGTGTCTGCCGGTGTCGATGCCTTCTCCGGCGGCCTCGACCGCGTGTATATCCACCGATTCCTCATCAAGGAATTCATAAAATAGCCCCATGGCGTTCGATCCGCCGCCGATACAGGCGACCAGAGAATCCGGCAGGCGGCCTTCGGCACGCTGCATCTGGTCCCGGACCTCGCGTCCGATGATCGCCTGAAAATCCCGCACCATCGCCGGATAGGGGTGCGGACCCGCCACCGTGCCGATGATATAAAATGTGTCTTCGACGTTCGTTACCCAGTCGCGCAGTGCCTCGTTCATCGCGTCCTTGAGCGTCGCGGAACCCGAGGTCACCGGCACCACCTCCGCCCCCAGCAGTTTCATACGAAAGACGTTAGGCGCCTGACGGGCGATGTCGGTTTCGCCCATATAGACGACGCAGGGGAGACCGAACCGGGCGCAGACGGTCGCTGTCGCGACGCCATGCTGCCCCGCACCGGTCTCGGCGATGATCCGTTTCTTGCCCATCCGGCGGGCCAACAGAATCTGGCCCATCGTGTTGTTGATTTTGTGCGCGCCGGTATGATTCAGCTCATCGCGTTTGAAATAGATTTTCGCGCCGCCAAGCGCCTCGGTCAGCCGCTCGGCGTAATAAAGCGGGCTGGGGCGGCCGACATAATTTGCCAGGTAATAATCCAGCTCTTCCTGAAAGGACGGGTCGGCCTTGGCCGCGTCATAGGCTTTTTCGACCTCCAGGATCAGCGGCATCAGCGTTTCCGCGACAAAGCGCCCGCCATAAATGCCGAAATGCCCCCGGGCATCGGGGAAGCTCTTGTAGCTGTTGGGTTTTTCCATATTCATCTTTCCGCCTCGCGGCGCGAGTTTATCAGAGCGTCCGCGACCCCGCCAGCAAACGCCGCCCGCGCTATAACCCCTTTACGCATTCAAGAAAAGCGGCGATCCGGCCGGGGTCCTTGACGCCCGGTCGGGCTTCCACCCCGGAAGACACATCGACAAAATCCGCGCCGCTTATGCGGACGGCCTCGCCGATGTTTTCGGCATCCAGCCCGCCAGACAGCATCCACGGATAGGTCAGGTGGCGGCCCGCCAGCCAACCCCAATCGAAGGAAAGTGCATTGCCGCCGGGCAACGCGCCTTTCATATCCGCCGGCGGCTTGGCGTCAAAAAGGATGCGGTCGACGATGCCCATATAGGGTTCGGCGCTTTCAATGTCGGATTCCGCGGCGATTTTTATCGCCTTCATCACGGGCAGCCCGGTACGTTCTTTAATTTCCCCGGCGCGCTCGGGCGTCTCCGCGCCGTGCAGCTGCAACAGGTCCAGCGGGATGTTTTCGGCGATTTCGGTCAGCCCCGCATCGTCCATATCGACGACCAGCCCAACCCGCATTACCCCTTGAGGGACGGCGGCCGCCAATTCCGCCGCCGGGTCTATCGTCAATGCGCGCGGCGAGGGCGGAAAAAAAACAAACCCGACGGCGTCCGCCCCGCCGGCGACTGCCGCGTTGAGCGCCTCGGCTGAATTTATGCCGCAGATTTTCGCTTTGACCGGCATTTCAACCCGCCGCCTGTTCGATCTCCGCCGCGATCCGGGCCGCCGCATCCGCCGGATTGTCCGCCTGGGTAATCGGTCGGCCGATCACCAGATAATCGGCCCCCGCCGCCACCGCGTCCGCCGGCGTCATGATGCGCTTCTGGTCGCCCGTCGCGGCCCAGGCAGGACGAATGCCCGGAACCACCAGCGCGCATTCGGCGCCCAACGCGCTGCGCAGCCGCGCGACTTCCTGCGGCGAGGCGACAATACCGTCCGCGCCGTTTTCGCGCGCCATTTTGGCGAGGCGCAAGACCTGGTCCGCGACCGGCCCGGATTGTCCGACCGCCCGCAGATCATCTTCGCCAAGGCTTGTCAGTACCGTGACCGCCAGAATGATCGGTTTATCGCTGATGCGCGCCTCCGCCGCCGCCCGGATCATCGCCGGCCCGCCGGAGGCGTGGATGGTTGTCATCAGGCACCCCGTCTGTTCCGCCGCGCGGATGGCACCGGCCACCGTATTGGGGATGTCATGGAATTTCAGGTCCAGAAATACCGGCATGCCCAGCGCGGTGATTTCCGCGACGCCGGCGGGGCCATTGGCTGTAAAAAACTCCTTGCCGAGCTTGAACCCGCCGACACCGCCCTTTAGCGACTCCGCCAGTGAAAGCGCGATTTTCATATCCATCGTGTCGATGGCGCAAAAGATGCGGTCGGCGGCATGCATAGTTGGCTCCGTTCGGATTTTTCGATGTTCGCGGCGCGCACCGCATAGCAGGGGGAACGATCCGGCGCAATAACCGGTTTAGCGGCCGGGCAGTGCCGGCGTGTTTCTATTGTTTTCAAGCGCTGCGGCGGAGGGGACGGTTTTGCCCGATTGCGGCGTCTTGCGGCGGCGTGTTCCGGCCCGGCCCAGCGCATGGCCGATCATGCCGACGATGATTCCCACGGCCACACCCGTCAGGATCGCGATGCCCGCCGTGGTCTCCAATGCGAAGGGAAATGGCCATAAATCAAGTGTCAGCGGGGCGCGGTTCGCCACGGCAAAAACTATCGCGATGATGGTCACGAGGCCGAAAAACAAGTTACGGATGGTTTTCACCGCGGCCCGGTTTCTTATATTGCCGGAGTCAGTCCAGGGGCTGGTCGTTCAGCCGCAATCGCAAATCCTTGCCGACCTTGAAAAACGGCACGGACTTACGGGCGACATGAACGGTTTCGCCGGTTCGGGGGTTGCGGCCTGTCCGGGCGTCTCTGGTCTTTACCGAAAAAGCGCCGAAGCCGCGAAGCTCCACCCTGTCTCCTTGGGCGAGCGCCGCGGAAATTTCCTCGAATATTGTCGAAACGATGCGCTCGACGTCTCGCTGATAAAGATGCGGATTTTTCTCGGCCAGCCGAGCAATGAGTTCTGATTTGGTCATGCGCGCCAGTCCCCCCGGCCGAAATTGCTTTGATCCCGCAGCAACTTAATGCCTAAATCACCGCAGCGAAGGGTGCCAGACCGACACCAGACCGTCAAGTGTAAGTCTCTCAGGAAACATCGTTTTTCCTGCCAGACCGGTCAGTTTCTCGAACCAGCTTTCGACGTCTTTTTTCGGCGAAAGAATGCGGACCGGTAAATCCTCCGGAATGGATTTTTCGGTTTCCAGCCAGAGAAGCGCTTCGCGTTCGCCGCCGATTTCGTCTATCAGCCCGTTTTCAAGCGCCATGCGGCCGGTATAGACCCGCCCGTCCGCCAGAACCGCGACACGCTCAGCCGTCATATTGCGGCGTTCCGATACCATGGCCGTAAACATGGTGAACATGTCCCTGACCAGTGCTTCGGTCGCGGCCCGTGCTTCCGGTGACGTTTTTTCCAACGGGTTCGGGGCGGCCTTCAGCGGTCCGCTCTTGACGGCCTCGACGGTAATACCGAGCCGTTCCAGCAGCGATGTGATCTCCGCATTCTGGAACAGGACGCCAATTGATCCCGTAACGGTGCCATTTTGGGCAAATATGCGGTCAGCGGCGATCGCCGTCATGTATCCGGCAGACGTGGCCAGATCGCCCATCACGGCGACGACGGGCTTTTCTTCTGAAAAGCGTCGCAGGGCGCGATAGAGTGTTTCGCCGCCGACGACGGTACCGCCCGGTGAATCGATATGGACGATCAGGGCACGGATATCCGGATCGTCCCGCGCCTCTTCAATGAGCGCCAACCGGTCGGGGTCATTCTGGATGATACCGAAGACTTCTAGGATGGCGACGTGATCGCGGCCTGGCAGTCCGCCGCGCAGATCACCCAAAAGAGCGATTCCCGCTGCAATGATCGCCAGGATCGCGGCAAGTCGCCACCAGGTGAGACGGCTCTTCAGCCGCCGCCGGTCGAGAAGATAGTCGCCATCGAGCGCCATCGGGTTCTATACCCCTGACGCGGCCCCTTCGGGGCCGGCGTTATTCGGGCTTGTCCTCACCGCTTTCGGCTTCGGCGTCCGCGCCGGCATCGCCGCCGGTGTCGTCATCGCCTTCCGCCTTCCGGATCGCCGCACCAAGAATGTCACCGAGGCTGGCGCCGGAATCGGACGAACCGTAATCGGCCATCGCCTTGCGCTCTTCCACGATCTCATGCTGCTTGATCGACAGGCTCAACTTGCGGTCGCGGCGGTCGATATTGGTGATCAGCGCGTCCACGCGATCCCCTTCCGCGAAACGGTCGCTGCGCTGTTCGCTGCGTTCCCGCGACAGGTCCGAACGGCGAATAAAGCCGGGTACGTCGCCGGAAACAGTAACTTCCAGCCCACCATCGGTGACCGCGGTAACGGTACAGGTGACGGTGTCGCCCTTCTTGAGGTCGCCGGCGGCGGATTCGAACGGGTCGGACAAGAGCTGTTTGATGCCGAGGCTGATCCGTTCCTTTTCGATATCGATATCGAGAATTTTCGCCTTGACGGTATCGCCCTTCTTGAAGTCGTTGATGGCCTCTTCGCCTTGCTTGTCCCATGACAGGTCCGACAGATGCACCATCCCGTCGATATCGCCGGGCAGGCCGACAAACAGGCCGAATTCGGTGATATTGCGGACTTCGCCCTCGACCTCGGTTCCCGGCGGGTAATTCGCCATGAATTCGGTCCAGGGATTCTCCTGCGTTTGCTTGATGCCAAGCGATATCCGCCTTTTCTGCGGGTCGACATCCAGCACCATGACCTCGACTTCCTGGCTGGTGGAGATAATCTTGCCCGGATGGACGTTCTTCTTGGTCCAGCTCATTTCGGAAACATGGACCAGGCCCTCGACGCCGGGTTCCAGCTCCACGAAAGCACCGTAATCGGTGATGTTGCTGACGCGTCCGGTGAACCGGCCGTTCAGCGGATATTTTGCTTCCGCGCCGTCCCAAGGGTCGGCCTCAAGTTGTTTCATGCCGAGCGAAATACGCTGGGTCTCTGAGTTGAAGCGGATGACCTGGACCTTTACGGTCTGGCCGACATTCAGGACCTCGCTCGGATGGTTGATGCGCCGCCAAGCGATATCGGTAACGTGGAGCAAGCCATCGACGCCGCCCAGATCGACGAACGCGCCGTAATCGGTGAGGTTTTTGACCACACCCTCGATGACCTGTCCTTCCTGCATATCGGACAGAAGTTCCGCGCGCTGTTCGGCGCGGCTTTCTTCCAGCACGGCGCGGCGTGAAACGACGATATTGCCGCGGCGGCGGTCCATTTTCAGGATCTGGAACGGCTGCGGCGTTCCCATCAGCGGATTGACGTCACGCACCGGTCGTACATCGACCTGGCTGCCCGGCAGGAAGGCGACGGCGCCTGAAAGATCGACGGTAAAGCCGCCCTTGACGCGGCCGAAGATGGTGCCCGTGACGCGCTCGCCATCCTCGAATGCCTTTTCCAGCATGGTCCAGGCTTCTTCGCGGCGGGCCTTTTCACGGCTCAGCATGGCTTCGCCGTTCCGGTCTTCCATCCGCTCAAGATAAATATCGACGATATCGCCGACGGTGACCGGTGCGTCGCTTTCTTCCTCGCCCCGGCCGAATTCCTTGAGCGGGACGCGCCCTTCGGACTTAAGCCCCACATCGACCAAAACGGAATCGCCCTCGACCCCGATAATCGTTCCCTTGACAACCGATCCTTCGGAAAGCTCGCCCTCGCCGAAAGTTTCTTCCAGCATTGCGGCAAAATTCTCGTCGCTCATCGCCGCGTCAGTTCCGGAAGTAGCCGTTTCCGTCGCCATATGTTTTCCCAACCTGTTTCATCCAAGCACGGCACGCCATTTTCCCGTGGCTGCCCCAATTTCGGGCCGGCGTCGCAATGACGGACGCAAAAAAACGTCACTTACGCGTCGGACTTGTCCTGCAAAGAAATATACTCAAGTGCCGCGGCAAAGGCTGCATCCGCATCCAAAGACGTTGTGTCGAGCACAAAAGCGTCTTTTGCCGGGGCAAGGGGGGCAACGCTGCGCGACCTGTCGCGGGCGTCACGTTCCCTCATATTCTGCAGAACGCGCGAATGTATAGCGTCTACATCCCGTTCCCGCAACTCTTTAACCCGCCTCTCCGCGCGAACCGAAATATCCGCGTCGACGAAAATTTTCCGGTCGGCGTCCGGGCAGATCACCGTGCCGATATCACGGCCGTCCAGAACAGCCCCCGGTTTGCCGTCCGGCGGAGAGGCCGCGAAATCTTTCTGGAAGGTGACAAGCGCGTCGCGGACTTCCGGTATTGCCGCCGCCCTGCTGGCGGCCTCGCCCGCGGCTTCCGACCGCAAATCGGGGTTTTCCAGCGATTCCGGGGTCAATTTTTCCGCCGCCGCGATTGCGGCGTCCGGTGTTGAGAAATCATTGCCTTTGGCGATAACCGCATTGCCGACAGCCCGATACAACAGTCCGGTATCCAGATAGGCAAAACCGAAATGCCGGGCGATCCGGCGCGCCAGCGTTCCCTTGCCGCTGGCGGCGGGCCCGTCGACCGCGATTAACCGCACCTCAGACATTGCGCGGGGTCAGCTGATTTCCGCGCCGATTTCCGCCATCAAGGGCGCAAAACCGGGGAAGCTGGTTCCGATGGCGCTGTCATCGTCGATGGAAACCGGTTTTTCGGCGCCAATACCGGCAACCAGGAACGCCATGGCGATGCGATGGTCCATATCGGTTTTTGCCGTACCGCCGCCCGGGATCTTTCCGCCTTTGCCCTCGACGATCAGATCATCGCCCTCAATGGTCACGGTAACGCCGCAGCCTGTCAGCCCTTCGGAGATTGCCGCCAGCCGGTCGCTTTCCTTGACCCGCAATTCCGAGAGTCCTTCCATCCGTGTTGCGCCTTCCGCATAGGCCGCCGCGACGGCAAGGATCGGATATTCGTCAATCATCGCGGGCGCGCGGTCTGCCGGAACCGTGACGCCCTTTAGCCCACCCGCGCCGATTTTCAGGTCGGCAACCGGTTCGCCGGCTTCTGTCCGCGCATTCTCAAATTCGATATTGCCGCCCATTTCCGCGAGGGTGGTGAACAGGCCGGCGCGCAGCGGGTTCATACCGACATTCTGGATCGTCAGGTCAGCCTCAGGCGCGATCAGCGCCGCGACAGCGGGAAAGGCGGCGGAAGAGGGATCGCCCGGTACGATAACCGTCTGCGCCGTCAGTTCGGGCTGTCCCACAAGAGAAATGCGCCGCCCGCCATTCGGCAATTCCTCCACCCTAATATCTGCGCCGAAATTGCGCAGCATCAGCTCTGTATGGTCCCGGCTCGGCCGGTCCTCGATCACACGGGTAATGCCCGGGGTATTCAGCCCCGCCAACAGTACCGCCGATTTAACCTGAGCGGATGGCACCGGCAGAATATATTCGATGGGAACGGGTTCTTTGGCGCCGATAATCGTCAACGGCATACGGTCGCCTTCCGTCGCGATGACTTGCGCGCCCATCTGTTCCACGGGCGTCGCGATCCGGCCCATCGGCCGACGCCGCAGCGAGGCATCGCCGGTAAGTTGCGCGGTGATGTCGTGCGTCGCGATCAGACCCATCAGCAGCCGCGCACCGGTGCCGGCATTGCCGAGGTCGAGAATCGTCTCCGGCGGCGCCAGTCCGCCCACGCCCGCACCGTACACATGCCAGGCTCCCCCGGAATCACGGGATGATTCGATCCCCATGGCCGAGAGTGCCTCCGCCGTCCGCAGGACGTCCTCGCCCTCCAGCAGGCCCTCGATCACCGTTTCACCCACAGCGACCGCGCCGATCATCAGGGAGCGGTGGGAGATCGATTTATCGCCCGGAACCCTTATATCGCCGGAAATCCGTGCCACGGGCGAGGATGTCAGAACCGTCATGTCAATTTGCGCGGGTGTCGCGCCCATATTTATATTGTGTTCCGATAAGGGGGCGGTTTCGGTCTTACGACCGGTTAAGGGGTCTGTAACATATTGCCGGATAAACGCCATAGCGTGGCTTGAAAAAAAATTGGTTTTGACAGTATTTTCGGATCGTGGCATGGCAATCCCCCACGCTGCCCGGCAATGAGGAGAATAACGAGTGGCCAAACCCGAGTTGGGAGTGAAGAGAACTTGTCCCGAATGCGGGGCACGTTTCTACGATTTGCAGCAAAATCCGGCGACCTGCCCCAAATGCGGGACCGAATTCGATCCGATCGCTTTGTTGCGGCCTCAGCGGTCGTGGCAGGCGGAGGCGGCCAAACCCGCCCCCGAGCCGGAAAAGACCGAGAAACCGGCGGAGGCTGGCGCGGATGCGTCGGAGGAAGAGGAAACCGAGGACATCGAAGATATTGAGGATATCGATATCGAGGATGACAGCGATGACGACGACGTCTTTGATGACGATGACGACGTAATCGCCGTTATCGACAAACCCGCCGGGGGTGAAGAAGAGCAGGTTTGAGAAAGCTGGCGGCAGGGATTTCCGCACGCGGCGGTGAGACGGAGAAATTTTTACCTTGCGCGTCGGGCCAAAAGGAAAGTAGTTTCCGCGCCATTCCAAAATCCGGTTCGGCGGCGCTTTGGCGGCGGCAGAGGAATACGGGGCCATAGCTCAGTTGGGAGAGCGCTTGAATGGCATTCAAGAGGTCGGGGGTTCGACTCCCCCTGGCTCCACCAAATCAAATCAGGGGAACAGGAAACGCCTGTTCCCCTGATTTTTTTTGCGATGATGAACCCCGGTCAATACTGGTCAAGCAGGTAGTTCACCAGGTCGGTCGTGGTCACGAGGCCTTCCAGTTCACCGTCGTCGTTGACAACAGGCAGGGAATGGAATTCCCCCGTCTTCAGCATCTGGGCGGCTGAACGAATCGTATCGTCGGGTTTGATCGTTTTCAGGTCCTGCGACATGACCGAGTCAAGCGAGAATTGCGTATCGAGATATTCGGCGTTCGCGGAGTCGGGGGTCCCGTATACTTCAAGACTGAGTCTCATCATATCGGTCCAGCTGATCATCCCGGCCAGTTTGTTCCCATCCACGACCGGCACATGGTGAATCCGGTTTGTCGTCAGTAACTCGTATACTTCGCTTACCTTTTGGGCGATATGAACTGTTTGTATCTCGTTCGTCATGATATGTGAGACCGGTTCGTTATGTCGCATCGTTTGTCCTTTTCCTCAGTGTTGATGCCCCGCCGCGACGTGGCCGATTGAGGGCAATGGTTACTGGGCCGGTATTCACATGCTGACCGCGCCCCCGCGTGAGAGGGTCTGGCTATCCTGGTTCTTCGCCGGATTGTGGGCTGTCGCTATCTATTTGACCGTTCCTTTCGCGCGACCCGTCGCCCGTTTTGTTCGTGAAAATCTTGGCGGCGAATTTTTCCTGATCGTCGTCTATGCGGCACTGGCGCTGACGGCGATCTGGTTGACAGTTTTTTTGCGCCGTTATCCGTATTCCGGCATCGCATCCTATATATGGCTCGGCGCGGTGGCCGCCGCGTTCGGCTGGTTGACGTGGGGGCTCAATGCGTCGCCGGAGGAAGCGCTGCATTTCGTGCAGTACGGGGTGCTCGGGGTATTTTTGTATCGCGCCTTAAGTCACCATTTGCGCGATGTCTCGATTTATTTCGTGGCCGGTTTTTGCGGGGCGTTTCTTGGCGCGCTGGATGAGGCGATACAGTGGCTGACGCCGGCGCGCGTCTGGGATTTGCGCGATATCGGTATAAATTTTTCCGCCGTCGCTCTGGTTCAGCTGGCGATCGCCATGGGGTTGCGGCCCCCGCTGATAGAACGGCGTTTCAGATTGGCCTCGCTCCCGGCGCTGTGCGGCAGCGCCTTTGTCTTTACGGCGTTTCTGGGCGCCTGTCTGCTCAATACACCGTCAGTCATCCGGTCCTACGTCGATTATCTGCCGGGCTGGCTTTCCCATCTTGAATCGAAAACCAGCCAGATGGCGGAATACGGATATCTCTATCGCGATACGGAAATCGGTATATTCCGCTCACGTCTGTCTCCCGAGAATCTTCGAGCGACGGACCGCCGCCGTGCCGCAGGGGCCGCGCCGCTTTTACGGGCGGCGCGCGGCAAGGAAAAATTTGTCGAGTTCATCCGGGCCTATACGCCGCTCAACGACCCATTCCTGCACGAGGTCAGGCTGCATCTCCGAAGCCGTGACGCCAATATCCAATATGCGGAAGAGATCAGGGAGTCCCGACCGAATGAATATCGCCTGCGCCGGAGGGCGGCGTTTCGGGAGAACCGGATATTGGAGAAATATTTTCCTGAAACATTGCGCGCATCCGGCCTCGTGCTCACGCCGGAAATGCGGCGCACGCTTGAGAAAGAGACTCCCGGCAGCTTCGAATATGAAAGTCAGGTCAGCGTTGCCCTGATTTCCGGGACGACGCCGCGAGAGGCCGCTGTTATCATCATCTTCCTGCTTGCCACGCTTTTTGCTGTCATGCAGATTTCCCGGCGGCACGCGCGCCGAAACGGGCGATAAGGGGAAGGATATGGCATTGAAGATTGCGCATTCCGTTCAAAACTCCCGGCCGAGCAGGCGGCGTTTTCTGAAAATCGGCGCGGCCGGTGTCGGTGCGGCTTCCGCCCTTCGGCATTCTTTTTCCTGGGCCCAGGAAGGGTCCGGTAAAGGATCGCTGCGGCTGCTTTTTTACACCGATGTTCATGCCCGTGTTGAATGGGATACGCCTGTGGCTATGGCTCAGGCAGCCGCGGTAATCAACGATCTCCGCCCCGACATCGTCATGAATGGTGGAGATTTGATTACCGATGGTTTTGAGGTTTCCGACCCGTCATTTCTGGAGCCGCGTTGGAAGGCCTATATGGCGATGCACAATGCGATCAAGGGCGATGTGTATTCGACCATCGGCAATCACGACCTCGTCGCCGCTGACCCGCGCGACGGTTCGCCGCCGATCGCAAATCCGAGAAAACCCTTTCTGGACCATCTGGGCCTGGAAAACACCTATTATTCTTTCGATGCGCTCGGCTATCATTTTATTGTGCTGGACTCTATCCACGTCATCGGCGGAAAATTCCATTATCAGGGGCTGATTTGGCCGGAGCAGTTGGCCTGGTTGACGGAGGATTTGGCCAAAACGCCCCGTGACACGCCGATCATTCTGACAACCCATATGCCGTTGATGACCGGATTCTTCAGCGCCATACGCGGCGCGACAACTGCGCCCCCACCCAACCGCGTCGTCGTGAACAATCGCGCAGTTCTGGAGGCATTCGAGAACCATCGCCTGATGCTGGTCCTGCAGGGCCATGTTCACGTGCGGGAGCTGATACGTTGGCGGGATACGACCTTTATCACCGGTGGCGCGGTGTGCGGAAAATGGTGGCGCGGCAATTGGTATGGCACAGATGAAGGGTTTAACCTGATCACGATCCGCGACGGGAAGATCGACTGGGAGTATCTGGATTACGGCTGGAAGGCCCGCCGTCCAGACGGAAAGTGACTCCTATCCCGTCGGGAGTCCTTCAGGATCGCGGCGTTTCTACGAAGCGCACAGATCGCTGATGGATTTTCCCGAAAGCGCGCCGCGCCCGGATTCCTCGGCTTGAGCCAATGAGTCCCTGACCCGCGCCGTGATGCGCAGCTGATCGAGAGACGCGGCCCCTGCTTCATTATGGGCTCTCAGCAGGCTTACGACATCATTGACCGGAATTTGCTCCGGCGGCCGCGCGGGTAACCAGCCCACCTCTGATTCACCCGTCGCGACGATCAGCCCGTCGGCGCTAAGCGGGCCGATCAGCTCGCTTACCGACATGCCCGGTGCCGAAAGCGATTCCGCGATGGCGTGTTCGGATGGCGGCGGCGCCCCTCTTTGGAAGGCGGCGGCACTCTCGACCATAATGGCGACGCCCAGCCATTCCTGAAAACGCGGACTCATCGTATCGGACGGATCGCCCGACAGGCGATCCGGATTCTGATGGTAATAGGCGATCGCCGCCCTCGCCAACAGGACCAGCCAGGCGAAATAAAGCCACAGCATGAACAGGATAAGCGCGGCGAACGCGGAATAGATCGCGGTGTACTGCGCCGAAGAGACGACAAAGGACGCGAAGGCCCAGCTTACCGCATTCCACATCAGGCTGGCCGCCAGGGCCCCGACAAGCGCGGATGTCAGCTTTACCCGCGTGTTGGGCATGAACACATAGATAAAGGTGAAGGCCCCGATCACCAGCGCGATGGGCAACAGGGAGCAGATGAATTGCAATAATGTGCCGAACGGCTCGATCGACTGAAGCGACTGAACCATTGAGTTGTTCATCAGGCTGGCTTTTACCCCGATCGCGGAAAAAACAAGGACCGGGCCGACGAGCACGACGGAAAGATAGTCCGAAAAACGGCGGGCAAGAGGACGTGTCTGCGACACCTTCCAGATAAAATTGAACGAAAACTCAATCTTCTGGATCAGTGAGATGACCGTATAGATCAAAAGGACGAGACCGACCGACCCGAGCACGCCAACCTTGACGTTCTCAACGAACCCGAAAATGCGGTCGCCGATCTCCTTGCCCTGTTCGCCCAGCGGTTCGAGCAGTTGCGAGGAAAGATCGTATAGCTGCTCGTGGACCCCGAACCCCTTCAGGACGGAAAAGCTGATTGCAAGCAAGGGAACGAGCGACAGGATGGTTGTGTAGACCAGGCTCATCGCCCGCAAGTTCAGCTGCCCGGCGTGCAGATCGCTCGCAACCTTCCAGATGATCCGGAATGAAAGCAGTGTAGCGCGCCGCCAACGCGGCAGCGATTTGAGGTCGGTTTCCCACACCTCTTCGCGGGCCGTTTCCCATAGTCGATTTACATTTATCCCTGCTGCTTTCCGGCGTATCGTTTGGAAACCTATCAAACCAGCCGCCGCCCCCCGCGCGCCAGCCCCAAAACACCTATTGTTCACGCGGCGTCGAGCCCCCATATATGGCCCACGCTGGTCAGGGTCTCGTCGGAGGCATGATCCGGCAATGGGTGCCTTTAATTGGGCCCGAATGTCCGCCTGCTCAGAGGAGAGGTAATATGGCACGTATGTCTATTTTCAATCACCCGCGGCTTTTGGGTTTTGACGAGCTGGAACGGCTTCTTGACAGCACGTCGAAATCGTCATCCGACGGGTACCCCCCCTACAATATTGAACAAGTCGGCGAAGACGGTATCCGGATTTCGTTGGCCGTCGCGGGTTTTTCCGAGGAGGATCTGACAGTCGCGGTGGAGGACCGTCAGCTCGTCATTCGCGGCAAGCAGGAAGACGATCCGGAACGCCTCTATCTGCATCGCGGGATTGCCGCGCGGCAGTTCCAGCGCTCCTTTGTGCTGGCCGAGGGGATCGAGATAACCGGCGCCTCGCTCGATATGGGTTTGCTTCATGTCGATCTGAAACGCCCCAAGCCGGAAACCCGCCAGAAGATAATCAAGATCGAACGGGGTGATGCGCGCACTGATTCCCGGCAGCGGGTCATTGATGTCGATTCGGCGGAGGTGGCGGGCTGATGCGTACCGACAAGGACACCCGTTCCCAGGAGAGCACGGCGCATGCGCCGTCGGATCATCGCGCGGTCTATATCAAACCCTATGTCGTTGACGGGGAATCCGGTTATGCCGTCCATATGGCGGATGGATCACCGGTCGGATGGTACAAGGACCGCTCGGTCGCGGCGGCTGCGGCAATTCAAAATGATCTTGAGCCGCACAGCGTTCACTGAGGGTTGAACCCCGTTACGGACGGTGTTCCGTCAGGCCGCGTTGGTTGCCGGTAATTCGGTCAGAATACGATAAATTCGTTCGGCGTCTTCCGCCTGGCGCAACCGCTCGCATCGACCGGTGTCGCGCAAAAGGCGCGAGACCCGGGCCAGCGCCTTCAGGTGATCCGCGCCGGCCCCTTCCGGCGCCAGCAACAGGAAAACCATATCGACCGGTTCGTCATCGACCGAATCGAAATCCACCGGCTTGCTCAACCGGGCAAAAACGCCGTACAGGCGGTCGAGGTCCGGCAGCTTACCGTGCGGGATCGCGACGCTGCGGCCAACGCCCGTCGTCCCGAGACGTTCGCGTTCCAGCAACACGTCGAAAATCGCCCGCTCATGCAAGCCGGAAATTTCCGCGGCCCGGCGGGCCAGTTCTTCCAAAACCTGTTTCTTGCTCGTCGCCTTGATATCGGTGGCGATGCTTTCCGGGGTGGTGAAATCTGCAAGTTCCATGCTGGTTTTTCCGCCTCGTCTGATTAACCGGCTGTTTGATTGCCCCGAGGGTCAATCCAGCCAATATTTCCATCGCTGCGTTTATAGACCACGTTGACTCCGCCATGCGCCGGGTTGCGGAAGACGACCACCGGAGCATCCGAGAGGTCCAGCCGCATCACGGCCGAGCCGACAGTCATAGTATCCACTGCCGTGGTCATTTCCGCAATGACGACGGTGTCGCTGCCGGAATCCTCGCCGGCGTCGCCTTCCGGTTCCTCTGCGGCCAGAATGTACTGGGCCGCTTCAAGCGGATCGGTTTCCTCGATCCCGGCCCGATGATTGCGCAGCCGCCGCTTATGGCGCCGCAACCGTTTCGCGATATGTTCCTGCGCCAGGTCGAAGGCGGCATGCGCGTCGCCCGCCTCGCCCTCGCCGCGCATCCGGATATTGTGCCCGACATGGACCGTGATATCGCAATGAAACAGAGTGCTTCCGCTGCGGCTGAAAACAACAGAGGCTTCAAGCGCCTGATCAAAATATTTCGAAACGGACTCATCGAGTTCGGCGCTGACACGGCTCTGCAAGGCATCGCCGAGTTCGACCTGTTTTCCCGATATGGTGATCTGCATAAAAAATTCCCGTACGGCAATTGCAGCGCTGCTGCCTTGCGCACCCACTTGGTTGGATAATTGTTCCGGCTGACGAGGGCCGGAAAATAAGTCTGAGCCGTCGGGAATGTCAACTACCTATTCCATACGTCCGGATCATCCCGGTAAAGCGGATTTTCAGGCGGTATCGGCCAGCATCGATTTCTCCCGCCGCCGTTGAACCGACGAAGGAATTTTCATGCCTTCCCGATATTTGGCGACCGTGCGCCGGGCGATTTCAATGCCATCCTCTTTCAATTGCGCGACGATCTTGTCATCCGAGAGAACCTTGTTCGGCGATTCGTTCTCGATCATTTTCTTGATTCGCGCTCGGATCGCCTCGACCGACATGGCGTCTTCGTCCTGAGGGTTTCCCAACGCGAAGGTAAAGAAATATTTCAGCTCAAACATGCCGCGCGGCGTCGCCATGTATTTGTTGGTGGTGACCCGGCTGACGGTGCTCTCATGAATCCCCAATATGCCGGCAATATCGCGTAAAATCAGGGGTTTGAGCTGATCGACCCCATGTTCGAGGAAGCCTTCCTGATGGCGCACGATCTCGGAAGACACCTTGAGAATTGTCTGGGCCCGCTGATGCAGCGCCCGCATCAGCCAGTTGGCGGACTGATAGCAGGACGAAATATATTCCTTGTCCTTTTTCGATGTCGTCGCCTTGCTGACTTCCGCATAGTAGCGGTTATTGATCAGCACGCGCGGCAGGTTGTCGCTGTTCAACTCAACCAGCCAGGTGCCGTCCTTGCCGCGCCTGACCATAACGTCGGGCGTTACCGGCTGGGTAACGGTTTCCTCGAATGACAAGGCGGGTTTGGGATCCAGCGCGCGGATCTCGTCGATCATTTCGGCGAGATCTTCCTGGTCGACCTCGCATTTGCGCAACAATGTCTTGAAATCTCTTTTTGCCAGCAGATCGAGATTTTCGACCAGCGCCTGCATGGCGGGGTCGAACCGGTCCCGCTCGCGAAGCTGAATGGCGAGGCATTCGGCAAGGTTGCGTGCGCCGATGCCCGGCGGATCAAGCCGGTGAATTTTTTCCAGAACGGCTTCGACACGGTCCTCGCCGCAGCCCAGCCCCGCCGCGATTTCTGTAAGCGGCGTAAGCAGATACCCGGAATCGTCCAGCAGGTCGATCAGGGTGTTGGCGATGATCCGTTCAGCGGGATCGGGAATATCGAAGGCGATTTGAGCTGAAAGATGATCGCGCAGGCTTTCTTGATCGGCCGGCGTCCGGTCCATGGAATTGTCGTCCGAATCGAAGCCGCCGGACCCCTGGACCTGCCAGTGTAGCGATTCGCCTTCCATATCGGCGGCTGAATCGGACGCGCTTTCCTGGGCCCAGACATCGTCATATTCGGCGTCGAGCGCGGAATCGCCTTCTTCCGGGATGTTGTCGGCGTTAACCAGATCGGCTGAATCGGGTGCGTCCGGCGGATCATTTGGATCCGGCGGCAGATCGCCGCCATCGCCGAAATCGGAAACGCCGGTTTCCGTTTCGCTATACTCCGCCGCGCCATAGTCCGGCGAGTCTTCGTACGCGTCGTCTCCGGCGTCATTGGACGGCGCCGCGCCGTCACCGGGTTCCTGTGACTCTGACGACTGATCTTCCCGTTGCAGAAGCGGGTTCTGCTCGAGTTCCTGTTCCACGAATTCGGCAAGTTCAAGGTTGGACAGTTGCAGCAACTTGATCGCCTGCTGCAACTGCGGCGTCATGACCAAGGTCTGGACCTGTCTCAGATCCAATCTCGGGGTCAGGGCCATTTATTCTTGCCTTACATATACTTAATTGTTGTCGCGATACCGAACTCTTACAGGCTGAACCTTTCGCCAAGGTAAACACGTCTGACATCGGTGTGGGCGACGATTTCGTCCGGGGCGCCGTTCATCAGGACGCGGCCATCATGGAGGATGTAGGCCCGGTCAACGATATCGAGGGTTTCCCGCACATTGTGGTCGGTAATGAGAACACCGATGCCGCGGTCCTTGAGATGTGTCACCAGTTCGCGAATATCGCCGACGGCGATCGGATCGATCCCGGCGAGCGGTTCATCAAGAAGCATGAAATTCGGCTTTGCCGCCAATGCCCGCGCAATCTCCACGCGCCGGCGTTCGCCGCCTGATAGCGCGATCGCGGGGGTGCGCCTCAAATGTGTCAGCGAAAATTCCGCCAGCAGATCCTCCAGCCGCGCCTCGCGCTTATCCCGTAATGGCTCTGCGACTTCTAGCATGGCGCGGATATTATTTTCGACGTTGAGGCCCCGGAAAATCGATGCTTCCTGAGGCAGATACCCGATACCGCTGCGCGCGCGGCGATACATCGGTAACGGGGTGACGTCTTCGCCATCCAGCGAAATTTCGCCGTAATCGGGAGAGATCAGCCCCGTCATAATATAAAAGCTGGTGGTTTTTCCCGCGCCATTGGGTCCGAGAAGACCGACGACCTCTCCCCGCTGTACAGAGAGTGACACGTCCCGGAGGACCGGGCGTTTCTTGAAGGATTTACCGATCTTTCGCGCGATCAGACCGGAATTCTCCGAAACCAGCTGCGGCTTGTCGTTTGCGGCCATGGGTGTATCAGTCATGTCACCAGTATCTTACCGCGTTAAGGTTAACGCAATCTATTTGCCGTTGCTACGCGGCTTGTTCTCTCCGTCCACATTCGGTTGCGCCGGGTCGGTTTTCTTCGGTTTAAAGAAACCGCGGACCCTGCTTGCCCCCTTGCTTGTCAGGCGGCTGACGCCCGTGTTGAGGTTGACGACGCCTGAATCGCCGTTGAGCTGGTCATCGCCCCGTGTGATGCGCACGTTCTCATGCACCCGGACGATCCCGGTCTTGACGTTGTAGATACCCCGTTTCGCCCGGACGATCTCGCTTTCCGACGACACCACGACATTGTCGAAGGCCTCGACGCGCTGGATTTCCGTGTCGCCCTTTGCGTTCTTCTCCAGATGCGCCGTCAGCACATCGGCGCGAAGGCGCCGTTCGCCCCGGACCGCGATGGCGTTGCCGCGGGCAACCGCCAGATTCTTGAGTTCCCAGAATTCCAGACTGTCGCGGGCCGTGATTGTATCTGTTTCGGTAACCAGCTTGGGATTACCGGTCAGGACAAGAAGCCCCTTATCGATCAGATAAACGCCTTTCGCCCCGAATGCCGTCTGGCGCGGCGATTTGATGCGTACGTTCCCGTCGGCATCGATCCGGAATATCTCCGATTGCGCTCCGTCGACCTTCTTGTACCAGGCCGTCAGTGTATCGGCGTAAACCGTGGTGTCACCTTGCCGCGCGGATGCATTGCCCCGGGCGACATAGGCCTGGCGTTTCTGTTGCCATTCAATCCCCTGATCGGCGTTGATCTCGACCGGGGTCTCCCGCGTCTGATTGGGAAGGCCGATGCCCTGCGCGTTTGCTGCTACCGGAATAGCCAAGGCCAGAAACAGGGTGGCGAACTTTAACCGGCCGGCCTTCATCCCTTTTCCTTCCGCGCGCTTGGATAAAGCACCAGACGCGCCTTGCCGGTGAAAATCAGCCGATCGCCCTTTTCGAGGATCAGGAAGCCCTTTGACCGGATGGTGCCGACCGGGCCGTGACCCTCGACATCGTCATTGCCCGAAGCCATGCCTTTTTTGAGAAAAATGCGTGCCTTGGACGTCCTGATTTCATGCCCGGTATCGTGAAACAGATCCACCGCCCCGTTGAGATCCAGCTCTTCGCTGTTGCGGTTGTACAGTCCCGCCTGAGCGGAAAGGGCGAGCCACGCGCCGTTCTGGGTCGTTATGTCGGCTTTTGGAAAAGACAGCGAAATCAGCTGCGGCTGGTCCTGCTGTGGAGATGCGGTGTCGGCCGTCACGGTAAAGGGACGGTTGTTCTTGTCGATGCCGGTATAGCGCGGATTCACGACTTCCTGTCCCCCGGTGTCGAGGATCGTCGTGCTGGAAACGCCCAGCCTGAACTTGTCGGGTGCTTTTTGAAGCTGCGGCCAGGCGACGATCAGTACCACGATCACGCAGGCGATCACCGGCAAGGTGATCCGCATCCAGCCGACGAAACGGGAATAGCTGCCGCCGGCTTTCAGCCGCTCGGTAGCGGCGGAGTCATTGCCGGCGGTGGTGTCGATGCCGTCAGTCATCTGCGCGACTAACCCAGCCCGGCGCGCAGCAGGTCGTGAATATGGACGATTCCGACCGGGCGGCTGTCGCTGCCGACGACGAAAAACGACGTGATTTTGAGATCGTTCATCAGGCCCAGCGCCGCCGCGCCCAGCATATCCGCCGGAATGGTCTGCGGATCCGCGGTCATTACCTTGTGGGCCGGCTGGTCGAGCAGCCCTTGATCCATATGCCGCCGCAGGTCGCCGTCCGTGATAATACCCGCCAGCGCGCCGCTTTCCCCGACAATTCCGACGCATCCGAAACTCTTGGCGGTCATTTCCAAAAGCGCGTCCGACACCTTGTCGGTCATCGAAGCAAGCGGGATCGCGTCGCCGCCATGCATGATTTCCCCAACCCGGATAAAACGCCGGCCAAGCTGGCCGCCCGGGTGCAGTGCGCTGAAATCGTCCGGCGAGAAACCCGCGCGTTCCAGCAGCGCGACGGCCAGCGCGTCGCCCAGCGCCAGCATCGCCGTTGTCGATGTGGTGGGGGCGAGGTCGAGCGGGCAGGCTTCGGCAAGATCCGGCAGCACAAGCGAAATATCGGCCGCCTTATCCAGCAGGCTGTTGCGCCGTCCGGTCATGGCGATGAGGGGAATCTGGCGCCGTCTGGAATAATCGACCAGGGCGGACAGTTCCGGTGTGTCCCCCGAATTGGACAAGGCGACCACGACATCGTCGCGCGTGATCATGCCGAGGTCTCCGTGGCTTGCCTCGGCCGCGTTGACATATTGCGCGGGCGTCCCGGTGGACGCCAGGGTGGCTGCGATCTTGTTGGCGATATGACCGCTCTTGCCCATGCCGCTGATGACCACGCGCCCGGCAGCGGCTTCCATGGTGTCGACCGCGGCGACGAAAGAGGCATCGAGCGACCCCGCGAGCGCGCGCAACCCTTCCGCCTCGTCATTGAGAACGCGGCGTGCGACGGCGATATCGTCCGGTGTGTCGCCGCGGCTTGTTTCAGCCGCGTCAGAATCCAGTCTGGTTTGTTCCTTGTTCACGCCGAATATCCGGTTTCCGCTGCAAGCTATATAGTCTAACCCGATTCAGGTGCGAGCGGAAAATCACAGTTGGCGGCGAAATGCCGCGAAACCGGGCTTAATGTTCGAAAATATCCGTTTCCGCCCAGCCCGAAAGGTCGAGCGTCACCCGGTGGGCCATAAACCCGAAGCAGGCTTCCGCCAGCGCCAGACGCCCTTCGCGTGCCAGCATTTCGGTAAGCCGGTCGCGCAGCGCATGCAGATGCAGCACATCGGACGCGGCGTAGGAAAGCTGCGCCTGGCTCAGTTCCGCTGCTCCCCAGTCCGACGATTGCTGTTCCTTGGACAGGTTGACGTCCAGCAACTCCCGGCACAAATCCTTAAGCCCGTGCCGGTCGGTGTAGGTCCGGCAAAGCTTTGACGCGATTTTAGTGCAGAAAACCGGCGCGCAATCGACGTCCAGATAGGCCTTCATGATCGCCACGTCGAACCGCGCGAAATGAAAGATCTTCTGTACCGACGGATCGGTGAGCAGCTTTTTGAGATTGGGCGCCTCAAACGCCCCGTCTCTGAGTTGCACGATATGAGCGGTGCCGTCCCCGGCGGAAAGCTGAACCAGGCACAACCGGTCGCGTTCGGGCCGAAGTCCCATCGTCTCCGTGTCGATTGCGACGGCGGCGCCAAAGGAGAGCCCGTCGGGCAGGTCGCCCTGATGAAGCGTGATCGATGTCATGGGCAGGCAGAATCCGGGTAGTTTACGGCGCCGTTCCGGCGATGCCGGACATGCCGGCAAAAAATGGTGCCCAGGAGAAGACTCGAACTTCCACGGCCTTGCGGCCACAGGTACCTGAAACCTGCGCGTCTACCAGTTCCGCCACCTGGGCATCTAAGAAGGGAAGTGGGTATGCCACAGGCCGCCATATTGTCAATATCTTTCGGACGGATTTATTGACGGCGGCTTGCGGCGCGGTTAATAGGCACGGGTTGTTTCCGGGTTGGTTCGCCGCCGTCATCAGGGGAGAGATCATTATGGCGCAACAAGTCGTGACCGTTTTCGGTGGATCGGGTTTTCTGGGCCGTTATGTCGTCCGTGCGCTGGCGCCGACCGGGGCGGCGATCCGTATCGCCTGCCGCCGTCAGCGCGAGGCAATGATCTGCAAATCGATGGGCGATGTCGGTCAGATCGCGCCGGTTCCCTGTAATATTCGCGATGACGCTTCGGTCGCCGCCGCCGTCGCCGGCGCAAATACCGTTATCAATCTTACCGGTATTCTTTATGAACGCGGGGCGCAGACTTTTGACGCGGTGCATCGCGAGGGCGCGGCGCGCATCGCGGCCGCCGCCGGACAGGCCGGCGTTGAAAGGCTGATCCATGTTTCCGCCATCGGCGCCGACCTCGGGTCGGATTCCGCCTATGCCCGGTCAAAGGCGGCGGGAGAAGAAGCCGTCAGGGAGGCTTTCCCCGGCGCGACCATTATGCGGCCCGGCCTCGTGTTCGGGGCGGAGGACGAATTTTTCAACCGCTTCGCCATGTATGCCAGGCTGGCGCCCGTCTTGCCGCTCATCGGGGGCGGCCACACGAAATTCCAGCCGGTATATGTTTGCGATGTGGCCCAGGCGATAGTCCGCGCCCTGGCGGATAACGGCACGCGGAACGAGATATTTGAATTGGGCGGGCCGCGGGTGACGACCTTCCGGGAGCTGATGGAGCTGTTGCTGTCGACAATACACCGGCGCCGTCTGCTGATTCCGGTGCCGTTCTGGGCGGCAACGGCAAAGGCGGCACTTATCGAAGCGGGTCTCGCGCTTCCCGCGGCGGTCGTTCCCGGTCTGACACCGCCGCCGCCGCTTACGGTCGATCAGGTGCGGTTGCTGCGCCGCGACAATATTGTCGGCGGCGAAGCGGGCACTCTTGCCGATCTCGATATCGTTCCGGTTTCGATGGAAGCGATCCTGCCGTCTTATCTGTGCCGTTTCCGCCCGGGCGGCGGATTGCGCGATGACGCGGCGCGCGCTGCCGCGCGCTGATCCCGGCGCGTTACATCTGGCCCGCGAATAACAGGATCACGACGCCAAGCAGAATTCTGTAAATGACGAACGGCGTGTAATTCTGGCGGCGCAGCCATCCCATCATTGCGTAGATGGCGATGAGCGCGGCGAAAAAGGCCAGTGCCGTTGCCGTGATGACCCAGGTTTGAAAAACGCTGTCGCCGCTCTTTATGACGTCAATGCCCAACAGGGTTCCCGCGCCGACAATAGCCGGGATCGACATCAGCATCGAAAAACGCGCCGCCTCCCGCCGGTCGATCCCCAGAAAGCGGGCCATCGTGATCGTCGTCCCGGCGCGGCTTGCCCCCGGAATCAGAGCGCATGCTTGCCCGAACCCGATGATAAAGGCATCCGCGACTTTCAAATCGGACACTGTCCTTTTTTCTTCTCCGATCCTGTCGCTGATAAAGAGCACTATGCCGAAAATGATGAATGCCCAGCCAATGATGGCTGGCTCGCGAAGGGCGCCGCCGACAAATTTTGAGAGCAGAAACCCTGCCGCAAAGACCGGCAGGCCGGATATCAGCACCAGCCCGGCCAGGCGCGCACCGTCATCGGTTTCACCGCGGGTCAGTCTGAGGAGGCCGAGACAGATTTTCAGAATATCGCGGCGCAGATAGACGATAACCGCGCCCAGGGTTCCGACATGAACCGCCACGTCCATTACCAGGCCCTGATCCGGCCAACCAGCGAGCACCGGCACCAAAGCCAAATGGCCCGAGGAACTGACCGGCAGGAATTCTGTTATGCCCTGAATGATGGCAAGTACAATTACTTGCAATAGGGTCATCTTACATCTACTCCGGCTACTTCCCCGCCCATCTCATAACGACTATACCCGATTCGTGGCCAACGGAAAATAGTCCCGAAACGGACCTAATACGTCGATTGGGCTCGCGGTAACCAGTTTGACATATTCGGGCGGGTGAGTTGACCAACTTAATTAGTTAACATACACTGTCCTATATGGCGATTTTCCCTCGCCAGAGACGGAGTTATGAGTTATAGAGCCCGGAACCAAGGGGTGAGGGGTGTGATAGCGCAGGCTTCGGCAGGCGCTATATCTGTCTCTTCAGATTAGAACTTTAGAATTTGGTTGCGCCGGGGAGTACACATGCTTGAATTCGTTTCGATCAGCCGGGAAACCCCCGAAAAGCGGGCGGCTGAAGAACGCCGCGTCGATTTCGGTGAGATTTATCGCCGTTTCAGCACCGAGCAGGCCGAAACGCAGGCCAGCCGGTGTTCGCAGTGCGGTATTCCGTTCTGTCAGGTGCATTGCCCGTTGCACAACAATATTCCCGACTGGCTGATGCTGACGGCGGAAGACCGGCTGCAGGAAGCCTATGAGGTGTCCTCCTCGACCAATACCTTCCCGGAGATCTGCGGACGGATCTGCCCGCAGGACCGGCTATGCGAAGGCAATTGCGTGATCGAGCA
>Ga0181579_10000497_pt1 | contig 31678 bp, 29 predicted proteins | sample 071ome_24_FD_132996 | JGI IMG/M metagenome (GOLD analysis project Ga0181579, IMG submission 132996) | Coastal salt marsh microbial communities from the Groves Creek Marsh, Skidaway Island, Georgia - 071402CT metaG (megahit assembly) | ecosystem: Environmental > Aquatic > Marine > Intertidal...
TGGGCTTTGCCGACGAGATTGACGCTATTTTGGGTTATCTGCCGGAGCCCCGACAAAACCTGCTTTTTTCGGCCACCTATCCTGACGAGGTCGCCGCAGTGGTTTCGGCTTTATGCCCGGACGCGGTTCGCGTTGATGTGACTGAGTCGGAAGCGGCGCCGTCAATTTCAGAGTATTGGTGCCATGCGCCATCTGCCCGGCAGCAGAGGGAGCGGGTGGACGCGCTGGTGCGCGGTTTACACCGTTGGGGCGGCAAGCTGAACTTGGTGTTCTGTTCGACCAAAATTCAGTGTGCCGAGGTCAGCCGGCAGTTGGGTAGCTTAGGCTATAGCGCCGTTGCCCTGCACGGCGACATGGAGCAGGCCGAACGCAGCCGCACGTTGATTCGATTCGCTAACGGCAGTGCGAACGTGCTTGTTGCAACGGATGTAGCCGCTCGAGGCTTGGATATCGACGACGTTGATGCGGTGTTTAATTTCGAGTTGCCTCATCAGGGGGAGGTCTATGTTCATCGTATTGGCCGTACCGCGCGAGGTGGCAAAACCGGCGTCGCGCTGAGCTTGGTATCCGAGCGCGAGATGACGCGTTTGCGCGGCATGGAGGCCGAACGGGGAGGCGGTCCCATGCGGCTGTGGCGAGCGGAAGAGACGGGTGACCAGTCCTCGCTGCCCGAGCCCGACGTTTATACGCTTGAAATCAGCGGCGGACGAAAACACAAATTGCGTCCAGGGGATATTTTGGGTGCGCTGACAGCCACTCAAGAGCTCGGAGCCGACGCCGTGGGCAAAATCGATATCCTTCCCACGGTGAGCTATGTGGCAATTGCGAAAGCTCAAGCGGGAACGGCCCAAGCGCTGATTAACGGCGGTAAAATTAAGGGCCGCCAGTACCGCGCCCGAGGGCTTGGTTAGGATCAGCGCGGGCTGCTGTCTGGTCGGCCTCTACCTCGGCTGCGTTTGCGCCGTTTCGGCGGACGGTTGCCACCGTCGACGCCGCCAGCGTTGTGGTACTTCCGCCGTCCGTTGCTTTGTCGTTGATCGGCAAAAGGATCGACATTGGCGTTGCTGACGCCCGGTCGATTGCCGTTCACTTCCGGCTTATCTGCCCAATCCTCAGGCTCAGCCCGATTGCCCGAGACCTTGTTGCCATTAGCCTGCCTTGCCGCTTCGGTCGTTGCTTTACGACGTCGTGATCGTTGCCGTTTGCCGCCGGACTCGTTGCCGTTCCTATTGGCTCGGGAACCCTTTGAGGCGGTGTTCTGACGAGCGGGCTGGGATTGAACTGGATCCGTTTGAATCTCTGGCAGTTCAATGTCCAAGGTGACCGGCTGAAGCTGGAGTTTGGTCAGGCGTTGAATGGCCTTTAGGCGACTGACCTCGGCAGCATCAACCAGTGCCCAAGCGACCCCACCTGCGCCGGCTCTGGCGGTTCGGCCGATGCGGTGCACGTAACTTTCTGGCTCGTGGGGTAGCTCGTAGTTGATAACGTGGGAGACCTCGCGGATATCGATTCCTCGCGCGGCGATGTCTGTGGCCACCAATATCCAGGCATCTCCGGTCTTGAAGTTCTGTAGGGCGCGCTGGCGGGCGGCTTGGGTTTTGTTGCCATGGATAACTTCCGCAACGAAGCCTGAAGCATTCAACTGTCGCGCGACTTTATTTGCGCCGTGCTTGGTTCGAGTGAAAACAATCGCCCGCACAACGCCCTTGTCCCGAAGCAGGTGTTCCAGCACAGCACGCTTATGTTTTGTTGCGGTATGGATCACCCGTTGGTCAATTTTAGCAACCGTGATCTCTTCAGGTGACACGTCGATACGAACAGGATCCCGCAGTATTTCCTTGGCGAGTTTGCTGATTTCTTCTGGCATGGTTGCTGAAAACAGCAGGGTTTGTCGTTCCTGTGGCAGTGCGCTGATGATGCGACGCACATCTGGGATAAAGCCCATGTCAAGCAGCCGGTCGCATTCGTCCAGCACTAGGAAGCGAGTTTCGCTCAAGCTGACGTGGCCTTGATTCATAAGATCCAATAGCCGCCCCGGGGCAGCAACCAGAATGTCCACGCCGCCCCGCAGTTTTTTGACCTGAGGATTCTGATTAACGCCGCCAATGATGCAGACGTATTTCATGTTGCTGTCACCGCCCAAGCGCTCAAGCTCACCGTGTATTTGCAGAGCGAGTTCCCGGGTAGGCGCGAGGATCAGCGAACGCGGATGACGAGGCTTTGCCCTCATTTCACCTTTGTTGCGTGCGGCTTCTTCCACTAAATTTTGCAGCAGCGGTAGGCCGAAGGCGGCGGTTTTGCCGGTTCCGGTTTGGGCAATGCCTAAAATATCTTTGGTAGCTAAAACCTGAGGAATAGCCTCGCGCTGAATGTCGCTGGGTTCGGTGAATCCCAGCGCCGCCACGGTTTCACAGTAGCTGTTGTGTAGTCCGAGTGTTGCAAAAGCCCCATCGCTCATATGTCGTCCTTGGTTCACCCGTCGCGCTGGGGCCCGAGTGATTTTTTGCTTTGATGCGCTCTGCCATGTGCAGGGTGTTGGCTTGGTAGCCGATCACTGTCGAAATCGAAGATTTACAGCGCGAAATCAATGACGTTGCAGCCGTGCTCGCGGGCCATGACTGTAGCTGTATGGATGCTTCGTAAATCCGACGGCGCGGTTTGCATCAGTAGTTCAAGCAAACTCTCGCACCGTGAGGTGGGGTAGGCTTGTCTGGAGGCGTGGCCTCCAATTTTCCCGTGCTTCCTACTCACCATCGCATGCGTCGCAGGGCAACGGGGTAGAAGTCGCGGAGACTGACGCCCATCAACAGGGGAGTCAAGTGTTTGAAGCGAAATAATGAACGCTCTTGCAGTCCCGGCGTGGGATGGGTCCACCCTCTCAATCTCGCTCAGCACGTGCACATAATGGGCGTTTGTGCGCGCTATTTTCATCTCGCAGGATTTACACTAACCGAAACAAAATCACCCCACATTAGGAGGACCGATTGAATAGCAGGTTCATCACGGATGCACTGCGCTGTATTGCCTTTGTTGTGTTGCTTGGCGGCTGCAGTGATTCAGAGTTTGTTGCCGATGACTATCTTTACTTGGGCGATCTTTACGACGTTACCATTCGTAGAGATGTTCGCGGGGTGCCCCATGTCTTGGGAGCGTCGAATGAAGACGCGGCTTTTGGCTTTGGTTATGCCCAGGCTGAGGACAATTGGCAGTTAATTGAGGACTCCATGCCCGTCTATCGTGGCAACAATGGATTATTTGTTGGCCAAGAAGGCGCGGCTACAGACTACTTGGTGCATTGGTTGGGGCTGTGGGAAACCCTAGAGCAGAACTATCGCTGGGATTTGAGTCCGCAAGTGCGTGCATACGTCGAGGCTTATGCTGACGGCCTGAACTTTTACGCGGCGACGCATCCGCAAGCCGTTGATACCAGAATTTTGCCCATTACCGGCAAAGATGTGGTGGCTGGGTTCATGGTTCGGCATTTGCTTTTTTACGGATTTCAAAACACCGTTCAAGAATTACTGGGCGATCAACGGCAGCGGTCTGTTAGCGCGGTCATTCGTCCAACGGTACCGAAAGTTCTGGATTTGCCTCAACCGGAACCGCTGATCGATCCGCCTGACGTATTGAATCAGCCGCCGCCAGAAATCATGATGATGGGAGTCCCCATCGGCTCTAACGCATTCGCTATTGCCCCGCAAATTTCTGATGAGGCAATGACGCGTCTGGCTATCAACTCCCATCAGCCCACCACGGGGCCAGTTGCTTGGTATGAGGCCCATATTAAAAGCGCTGAAGGCCTGAATGTAATGGGAGGGCTGTTTCCGGGAAGCCCGGTGATCCATGTAGGTTTTACCGAGAATATAGGCTGGGGGGCCACGGTTAATAACCCGGATTTGGTGGACGTTTATGTGCTGGAGATGAATCCGGATGATGACAACCAATACCGCTTGGACGGGCAGTGGCGGGACTTGGAGGTTACAGATGTTGAACTCAAGTTAAGGTTTTGGGGCTTCATTCCCTGGACCGTCACCCGAGAAAGTTTGCGCTCGGTTCACGGACCGGTGCTGCGCACAGACCACGGCGTCTACGCGGTACGCTATGCGGGCATGGGTGAACTGCGCCAAGTGGAGCAGTGGTATCGCATGAATCTTGCGACAGACTTCTTGGATTGGAAAGAAGCCATGCGCATGATGTCTTTCGCCAGCTTTAACTTTGTATACGCGGACAAGCAGGGCAACATCATGTACCTGCACAACTCCTTAACGCCTAAGCGCGACATTCGCTACGACTGGTCGCAATACCTGCCCGGCGACGATTCCAGTTTGATTTGGAAAGAGCATCTTGGCTTTTCCCAGCTGCCCCAGGTGGTTAATCCTGATAGCGGTTTTGTCTTTAGCGCCAATCAGACACCGTTCAATGTGACCTTGGGCGACGACAATCCCAGGGAAAGTGCATTCGTCCCGGAACATGGGTTTCAGCAGGATATGACTAATCGTGCTCAACGGGGCTTGGAGCTGTTTCAGCAGTATGGGCCGACCATAAGCGCTGAAGAGTTTTTCGCGATCAAGCACGATAAGTTTTATTCGCCGAATACTTATTACGTTGCCTATATCCGTACTGTAGTGAATCAAGTTGTGACAGATCCGCTGCTGGCACGGGCGCAGGCTGTGCTGAATGAGTGGGATTTGGGAACCGATCTGAGCAACACAGGCGCGGCCCTAGGCACCTGTTTTTTGCGCTCGGCGGTTGAAGCCAAGGATCCGATAGCGCAGGACGGCGACAGGCTATTGAGCCTGCTTAAAAGCTGTGCCGAGACCTTGGAGCGGGCATTTGGTCGTTTGGATCCTCAATGGGGTTTGGTAAACCGCCATGTGAGGGGCGAGGTGAACTTACCCATCGCCGGCGGACCCGATATCTTGCGAGCCGTATACGGCAGCGGTCTGGAAGAGGACGGTTTTTTGACCAACCTTGCCGGAGACGGGCTGTATTATCTGGTGGCTTGGGATGCTAAGGGACAACTATCGGTGCAGGGTGTGCATCAGTACGGGAGCGCAACGCTGGACGCGGCTTCGCCTCATTACGCCGACCAAGCGGAAGACTTTGTGAATGAGGTGTTGCACCCGCCACTGTTCGACGAAGCGGCTCTTCAGGAAAATCTGTCGAGAGCCTATCGCCCCGGTCAGGAACTCTAGAATCCGAACCAAAATGCGGGCAAGGTAACGACCGCTAGGCGCGAGGGGTGGCTAACCGGTAAACCCTCGACATGCCGGCACAGGCAATTTAAGGAATACCTCATGCCCTCAATTCTTCCGAAAACACCCCAAGGTCAGGTCCTGAGCGGATTGCCGCTGGAATCTGATGCGCCCCTAATTGTGCATATTGACTTCAAGAGTCCCTATGCCTACTTGGCGGTAGAACCTACGCGCCAAATGCTCGCGGAAGAGGGCTTGTTGGCAGATTGGCGGCCTTTTGTGCTGAATATTGGCAGTTATCTAGGCACTGCGAAATTGGCCAAGGATGGCAAAGTAGAGACACAAAATCGCAGTCAGGAGCAATGGTCTGGCGTCAAGTACGCGTACTTTGATTGCCGTCGCTACGCGAATATCGCGGATCAAATTATCCGGGGTACGGTAAAGATTTGGGATACCAACTTACCGGCCAATGGTATGTGGTGGCTGAAGCTGCACGAGAGTTTAGCTGAACAAAATGACCCCAGCGGTCTTCTGCAGCGCTACATCGACGCCGTTTACCTGCCCTTTTGGCGCCGCGAATTTGATGCTGAGGACTTACAAGCCATTATTCGAACGCTGCAGCAAATTGATGGACCTGTGGAAGGGTTCAAAGATTTTGCCGAATCTCAGGGCAAGATCTTTAACGATCAGTTTCAGGAGGCTGCCTTTGCCAGCGGCGTTTACGGTGTGCCTACCTACCTGCTGCCCGACCAAGCCGATGAGTCCGGTGCGCCCAGCCGATATTTCGGGCGGGAACATCTCCCGCGTATTCGCTGGGCACTCACCGGAGCCAATGGCTCTGGGCCGGATGTTGCCTATGATTTAGCACCATCTGTTTCGACGCAGGCCTTGCAAAAATGCGCCACCCAGCCCGGTGTTGCGCAAAATCAGCAGCTGGCCGTTTACTTCGACTTCAAAAGCCCCAACAGCTACTTGGCGCTGGCCGGATTGCTGGCGCTGAAAGAGGACGGGGTGTCTTTGCAATGGCACCCCTTCGACCACAAGCCACTAAAGCGCCCTGCATCGCCTGCGGAAGCTGAGGACCGAAGCACGATGCATAGACGCATACGTGGCGAGTATGTTGCAGCAGATATCGAACGCTACGCACCCCACAATCTCGGGGATATCTACCGGACCACCGACTGCAGCCTTGCCAATATGGGATTGCTGTGGCTCAAGACACAATCCTCTGATCGGCTTGACGCCTATGTTGAGGGTGTTTTTAAGGCTTTGTGGTTAGAAAATCTCGATATAACAAAAGAACTGGTGATTGGTGAGTTGTTGGCGCGAGTGGTAGGGCCGGATTTTGACGCAAATGCCTGGAACATCTTTTTGCAGGGAGCGGGTGAAACGGCGTTAGCTGCCGCCAAGGCGCATGCAGCGGAGGCAGGGGCCTCCTACGCCCCGACCATGAAGCTCGGGGACGAACCTTTCCAAGGTCGCGCCCAACTCCCTTTGATCAGGGCTCGATTGTTAGCCGGTATTTGAGGTAGGAGCTTATTGCGCGCCGCAACGGCTGTGATTCCCGCCGCTGAGGTTGACAGAACACCGAGGCCTCGGTCAGCATCTTCCGCCCGCCGGCGGTCATCAAGCCGGTCGGCGCTTTAACTGAAAATCCATCCGATGTGAGAAATTGAATGAAAACCCGAATTACTGAACTCTTTGGCATCGAGCACCCCGTGATCCAAGGGGGCATGCATTATGTGGGCTTGGCCGAGATGGCCGCTGCGGTTTCCAACGCGGGCGGTCTGGGCATCATTACTGGTCTGACCCAAGGCACGCCAGAAAAGCTGGCTAACGAAATCGCGCGTTGTCAGGCCATGACCGATAAGCCGTTTGGCGTGAACCTAACCTTTCTGCCGTCGGTAACGCCTCCAGATTACCCCGGGCTGGTCAATACCATTATCGAAAGCGGCGTCAAAGTCGTCGAAACCGCAGGTAACAACCCTGCCAAGTGGCTTCCCCAACTGAAAGAAGCGGGAATCAAAGTAATCCACAAATGCACCTCTGTGCGTCACTCCGTTAAGGCCCAAGACATTGGCTGCGACGCAGTATCGGTGGACGGTTTCGAGTGTGGCGGTCATCCGGGCGAAGACGATATTCCAAACTTTATTTTGTTGCCTCGGGCTGCAGACGAGTTGGAAATACCCTTTGTCGCCTCTGGCGGCATGGCGGATGCCCGCTCTTTGGTGGCGTCCCTGGCTATGGGTGCCGAGGGTATGAACATGGGCACTCGCTTTATCGCCACGAAGGAAGCGCCGGTGCATGAAAACGTTAAGCAGGCTATTTTAAACGCCTCAGAGCTGGATACTCGTTTAGTAATGCGCCCTTTGCGTAACACCGAGCGTGTGCTAAGCAATCCAGCCGTTGAGCGTTTGCTGGAAAAAGAAAAGGCCATGGGTAGCGACCTGAAATTTGAGGACATTGCCGGCGAAGTTGCTGGTGTGTACCCCAAGATCATGACCGAAGGCGATATGGACGTAGGCGCCTGGTCCTGCGGTATGGTCGCTGGGTTAGTCTACGATATCCCGTCGGTTCAGGAGCTTATGGACCGCATCATGGGTGAGGCCGATGCGTTGATTTCTGAGCGTCTTGCGCGCTTTACAGCGTAGTTAAAAGTATCCTGCGGCCCAGTTCGGCCGGGTCGCGGTTTATCAGCAGCACCCCACGTCACAAACGGCTCGGCTGAGAAAAGAGAAGACCAAAAAGAAAGACTAAAGGGGGCACCATGGATTTTGACATTCGCCCGGCCCTACCGGAGGAAATGGGTCAGCTTGGGTTGATGGCGTCGTATTCCTACGGCGGTGCCTTCGGTGATGGCGAGGACAATATTTCCGCCTCGGGCACCCGCCCGGAGTGGACGCTGTGCGCGTTTGATCCGGTCTCAACTAACGAACATGGGCAGACGTTGATGGCGACGTCCTTTGCGGCGTTTCCCTTTACCATCCGCGCTAATGGTCGCGCCATGGCGATGGCGGGCATATCGGTTGTGGGTACCCGCCCGGAATACCGGCGGCGCGGCTTAGTGCGCAGGATCATGACCCAAGCCTTTGCTGACCAGCGTGACCGGGGCCAAAGTGTTGCAGGGCTTTGGGCATCTCAGGCGGCGATTTATCAGCGATACGGGTTTGCGCCAGCGGGGCTGAACCGTGGCTATGCCATTGATGTGGCAGACATTCGACTACTGGATTCGCTTTCAGAGCCGTTACCGGTGACTAGGCATCGTCCGGCGGCAGTGCTTGATGCGATTCGTGAAGTCTACAAAGTCTTTATTGCGGATCGCACCGGCTATATTCACCGGGGAAAATCGCTGTGGCTGAACAGCGTGTTGTCGGAGGATGGAGCCAATGGGGCAGACGGGCCGGTCTATGTGTCTGTGGCTGGGTCGTTGCAGGCACCTCGAGGCTATGTTGTTTATACCCTGCGCGCAGCACAGGTGGCTCACCGGGCTAGACCTCAGGAAATTAAAATTCGCGACATGGCGTTTTTGGACATGGCCGCCTGTCATAGTCTTTGGCAGTTTTTAGCTCGACACGATTTGGTGGGCCGGGTGGCTTGGCCAAACGCCCCCATGGATGACCCGGCTCAAGCGATGCTGGCCGAACCTCGCATGCTGCATACCCAAGATACCGAAGCGACCTGGTGGCGAGTGGTGGATGCGCCCCGGGCCTTGGCTCAGAGGGGCTACAATCAGGAGGCGCGCTTGGTTATGGAAGTTCACGGTGACGATTTGGCGCCTTGGAACAATGGTCGCTGGCTGCTGCAAACTGCCGGCGACGCCAGCCAAGAATCCGCAGTAAGCGCCACTGACTTGAATCCGGATATCACTCTGTCGATTCGGGCGCTGTCCGGTTTATTCAGCGGTATGTTCAGTGCTCAAACGCTGGCGAATTGGGATATGTTGTATGGCTCGCCTGAGGGTATTTCCGTCACCAGCGCATTGTTTGCAACCAAGTATGGCCCGCATTGCCCTGACCATTACTAGGATTGTTGCTGAAGACTAGGCGACTCTGCTTGAATGCGGGTTTGTGCGGTGGTCGCCTTCGCCGATTACGTCGCTTGATGGATATGCAAGATTTGGGGAGAGTATGTTAGAAACCGTCGATCCGGCCATTGCCGGCTTTTCTCAGACGCGTCTGGCGCGTATAACCCAGTGGCTTGAAGATCAAGTCAGCCAAGACAAATTGGCCGGAGCGAGCACGCTAATCGCCCGGCACGGCAAGATTGCTTACCAGCAAAGCACTGGATTTGCGGATAAAGAAATTGGCAGAGCATTTGCCGCAGACACCATTGTCCGCATCTATTCCATGAGTAAGCCGGTAACTACCGTGGCCGCCATGATGCTGTACGAGGCAGGCTGCTTTCAATTAGACGATCCAGTAGCCAAGTACCTGCCCGAATTCGCAAACACGCCGGTTTGGGCCGGTGGCGACGCCCCTATTAGCCAGACGGTAAAGCAGAGCACGCCGATGCAGGTGTGCCACCTGATGAGCCATACATCCGGCCTGACCTACGGCTTTATGAATACGACACCGGTAGATGCTCTGTACCGAGAGCGCTCGATTGAGTTTCAAAGCCGCAAGGAATCCTTGGCCGATATTGTCAAGCGTGTCGCTCAGATCCCGCTGCTTTGTCAGCCGGGTAGTCAGTGGAATTATTCCGTTGCCACCGATGTTTTAGGCCGTTTGGTGGAGGTTTGGTCGGGGATGAGTCTTGGAGATTTTTGCCAGCAGAATATTTTTACGCCCCTGCAAATGCACGACACGGCTTTTTGGGTGCCGGAGCAAAGCCAAGACCGCTTTGCCGCTTTGTACCTGCCTGAGGTGGGCGGCGATATGAGCAGTATTGGCGGCGGCTCTGAGCGGGTGCCCCAAGAACTGCGGGGTGGGTTAACGCTGGCCGACAGCGCAGAAAACTCTGTGTATTTGTCGCCACCTTCGTCTCACTCCGGTGGCGGCGGCTTGGTTGGCACCATCGGCGACTATGCTCGATTTTGTCAGATGCTGATGAATCTGGGTGAGCTGGAAGGTGAGCGCTTACTAGCTCCAACCACGGTCAAATACATGCGTACCAATCAATTACCGAACAACAGTGACATGGCGGCAATGGGCCAGCCGGTTTGGAGCGAAACCAGCTACGACGGTATTGGTTTCGGTTTAGGGTTTGCTGTGGTGTTGGATCCGGTCAAAGCCTCAATTATCGCCTCGGTGGGCGAGCACCACTGGGGCGGAGCGGCGAGTACGTTTTTCTGGATCGATCCTGAGGAAGATTTGTTCGTGATTTTTTTCACCCAGCTCCGTCCTTCTTCCACTTACCCCATTCGGCGCGAGTTACGGGCCCGGGTCTATCAAGCCCTGACAGAGGCTTAGGCTAGGAGCGCTATGGACACAGAAATTTTTCAAGCGCTGGGGTTGCACGAGTCGTGGGAGGATCTTCATCCGCGAGACTTTCGGGTTAACGGTCGGGCCAATGTCGAGATCGACGAGGTCTTACGAACGGCAGAGGATCGCCAATATAACCCTTGTCCCGAGGCCTATCTCGAAGGCCCCTTGGAGGGTGAAGTCCATGTATTCGACGACTGGCGTGAAAGCCGTATTTTCCCGAATACCAAACGCCGGCTGGCGGTTTACCTGCCCTGTGCGAAGAATTTTCCCGGCCCGCTTAATGTATTGTTGTGCAATGACGGTGAAGCTTACCGGTATGACCGGGGGCCTGTCAGAGCGCCCGCCGTGCTGGAAAGCCTGCAAAAGGCGGGTCATTTAAAACCAACAGCGGGGATTTTTATTATGTCCGGCGTGCCCGATGGAGTTGAGCCGGATCCGTCGCGGCACCCCGAGGTCGCGCCGGCGAAACATCAGCGCAGCTTGGAGTACGACACATGCTCCCCGCGATACGGTGAGTTCTTGCTTGAGGATGTCCTGCCGTTTGTTCGTCGTGAACTGGGTATCAATATCAGCACTGATGCGAACCGCCGAGCACTGTGCGGTATTTCCAGCGGCGGCATTTGTGCCTTTAACGCAGCGTGGCATTACCCGGGGGAATTTGCTCGAGTGATCAGTCACTGCGGTTCCTTTACAAATATCCGCGGCGGCCACAATTACCCCTACCTGATCCGCAGCACGCCTCGTAAACCCCTGCGGGTGTTCTTACAGAGTGGGGCTAGAGACGCCAACATCGTGACGGGCAGTTGGCCCTTGGCTAATCAGCAAATGGCGTCGGCTCTCGACTTTGCGGGCTATGATTACCGCTTTGAGTTCGGGGTTGGCGGGCACAATTTGTGCCACGGCGGCGCGATGTTTGCCGATACCCTGCGCTGGTTGTTCCGAAGCTGAACCTTGAGCTAGTGCTTCTGGCGTCTAGACACTAGTGGTGTACATACTGTATCGAACCGGCTTTCCTTCCGGATGCTCAGGACAAATTTAGGAAGCGCCGCCTAATGCTTTGAGCATATCCCTGATAATTTTCCTTTGGGCCCTGTTAAGGGCGAAATAGGCCTTGGCCACTTTGTCGGTCTCCTGATCGAATGTGGCGCCGTAGTCGGATTGATTTTCCAAAACCACGCTGTTTGCTCGGCTGGAACCGTCAAGACCCTTGCCTGCACCTGTTTTTCGGGACGCGAGGCTCTTGCCGCTGATGAGCCAGCTTGCGTCGATACCCAGTACTTTAGCAATACTTTTTAAGTTCTTCGTGGAGGGGTTGGAACGTCCGGTTTCCCAGTGGCTGATGGCCGTTCTGGTGACACCAAGGCGCTCTGCAAGATTGGCCTGGGAGAGCGCTCGCGCCCGACGCGCCTGAGTGATTCGTTGGTTCAGCCTAGACATGAACCAAAGGTTAGCTTTCGGGCAGTCTCGATAATATGATATTTTGCTTCACTCTATAAATGTGATTAAAAGTAACAAAACTAATGGGCGCAGCAATCGGTTTTTGTTTCGGAGTTACGCGCACTTTTTGTGGTCATTTGCTTGCCCGGCTCCCAGACCACAGGGTGATAGTGCGCGTACTCCTTTTTTACGTTAGTGCGCCTCGCCGCGTTCATCGTCTTGCCAAGCAGCGGTTGAGGTCAGAATGCTAGCCCCATCTTCAGCCTGACCACACGCGTCATTTCCATCCCGACCACGGCGGGATTTGTTCCCGGGGCGAGAATCTTCGAAAGTCCTTCACCAACAGGGCTAAAACACTGGTTCAAAATGCCGGTTACGAAGGCTATCCAGCCCGTTTTTCTGCGAATGCGATGCGCAAATAGCGTGTTTTGAGGTTGTGGTGCTCGGGGCATGCAGTGGTTAGGATTATCGCTTTGGGAGGGCCTATGAGTAGTTACGTAGTGGCGCAAATTAGCATCAACGACCGTGAGAAGTACGCTCGGTATGAAGCCGGTTTTATGGAGATTTTCAGCCGGTTTGAAGGCCAGGTGCTGGCGGTGGATGAGTCTCCAAGTATTGTCGAGGGGCATTGGCCGCATACTCGGACCGTGCTTTTGCGATTCGACGACCTCGAGGCGGCCAAGGCTTGGTATCATAGCGAGGACTACCAAAGACTGGCAAAACACCGATGGGAGGCGTCGGTTGCGGACATCGCCTTTGTACAGGGCGTGCCGGCAGGCGAATAATCAGGGAGAAATTTTGTGCCAACAACCACAGAAGACCACGGTGCCATTCGAATCCTGCGTTTTAACCGACCCGGCGCGTTAAATGCCTTTAACGGCGCGTTATTCGACGCTGTCGCCGAGGACGTGATTGCTGCATCGGCCAATGACGAGGTGAAGGTGCTGGTGATCACCGGTGAAGGTAGAGCGTTTTCTGCTGGTCTGGATTTGACCGACCAACCCGATCCCAATAATCCTCCGGTCCACGGCTTTGATGGCATGTTTGAGGCGCTTATCGAGTTCCCGAAACCGCTGTTGTTGGCTATCAACGGTGTTGGGGTTGGCTTTGGATGCACCATCACAGGCTTGGCCGATCTGGTTCTGATGGCGCAAAGCGCGCGGCTTCGTTGTCCCTTCACGGCGCTGGGATTGACGGCGGAAGCCGCTAGCACCGTGACGTTCCCTGCCATGATGGGACCGCAGGCGGCGAATTGGGTGCTGCTGAGTTCTGCCTGGCTCGATGCCCAAACTTGCAAAGAACTTGGCATGGTCTTTGAGGTGGTTCCAGACGACGATCTGTTGCAGCAAACTATGGAGCGGGCACGGGTGCTTGCAGAAAAACCCTTGGCTTCACTGATTACCACAAAAGAAATGTTGATGGCTCCGAGGCGGGAGGCGCTGCGGGAGGCCCACGAAATTGAAAGCGCGGGTTTGGGCAGCTTAATGGGAGGGCCCGCCAACATGGAGGCGGTGGCGGCGTTTACCCAGGGCAGGGAAGCCGATTTCTCCGCATTTTAGTTGCTGCTGTCCGGGGCAGTGATCTTACTGCCATGACGCCGGTACTGAGCCTTTCGCTCCTCGCTCCATTGCTCTTCTTCGCCGGGCGGAACTCCATATGCGACGCCCCGGGTCACCCCGGGCCTTTGGCGCACTCGTGTGAGCCACTCCATGACTGAGGCTGCACCGGTTATGTCGATCTTGCTCCACTTCCACGCTCTGACCCAAGGATAAATCGCTATGTCGGCGATGCTAAAGGTGTCTCCCGCCACCCACGGGTTTTTGCGCAGTTGGCCGTCCAGCACCGATATCAAACGCAGGGCTTCGGTGCCAAAGCGCTCCAAAGGATGGGCCTTAGCCTCCTCGGATACCGAGTCCATATAGCGGGTGTAGCTCAGCTTGTTACCAAAGACGGGCCCCACGTTGGCCGCCTGCCAATACAACCAAGGTAGAATTTCCCACCGCCGATGGTCTTGGGGCAGCAGGTCGGTAGGGTACTTTTCTGCCAAATACTGCAATATTGCGCAGCTCTCCATGATGCTGCGATTGCCGTCAAGCAGGACCGGAATTTTCTGATTGGGGTTATGAGCGGAAAACTCGGCAGTGTGCTGCTCACCCTTGGCGAGATTGATATGTCTAACGGACAAATCGCCCAGATTAACGCCTGTTTCCCGCAGCTCCTCGATCATGATGCTGACTTTCCAGCCGTTGGGCGTTGCTGTGGTCCAGAGTTCCATCTGCGTCTAACAGTCCATTTACCACGTTTGCCGGGCCGCGATGCAGCGCGCAGCTTCGAAGGTCTGAGTTCGCAGATGGTTCAATCGTCCATTGAGATTGCGATACCGGATCGGATCTTCCTCTGCCAGATCCTTAGCCAACTCTAGGTCAGAAAAAGTGTCCATGCCGCCATAGCAGCCCAGAACGAGGGTCGCCCCTGCTAGCTCATGGCCTTCAATCTTAGGCAGTGCCCGACGCATGCACATGACCCAAAATCTTTCATCCGCTTCCTGGAGCAGGCCAATAAGTTCTCGGGTCGCATTCCCCAGTTCGATAAATTGTTGGCTAAGCGTCAGCACGTCAGCACTCCACAGGCGGCAGGGCAGTAGAGTCTCATACAGAGCAGGGGCTTTGGCCAGCGATTGTTAGACAGGGTTTGTCTAAAGACTGGTTAAGCCTTGCAGACAGATCTGTCTCTGGCGGAGTTCGCGTGTACTATCGGCAACTGGTGACATCGCTACGGAGTAAGGTGAACTATGAGGGAAAATACATCACTGGCAGCTTGGCGCAGAGACGAGCAAACAATCGGTTGTTGGTTAAGCCTTGCCAACAGTTATTCTGCTGAGGTTATGGCCGGGCTGGGTTTCGATTGGGTGTGCGTGGATTTACAGCACGGCTTGATTGATTACACAGATCTGGTGCGTATGTTGCCAGCGATATCGACCAGTCAAGCCACTCCTCTTGTTCGCGTTCCTTGGAATGAACCCTATGAAATCATGAAAGCCTTGGACGCTGGGGCCTACGGCGTAATTGTTCCCATGGTTAATAATCGTGCCGAGGCTGAGCAAGCGGTGATGGCCTGTCGCTATCCGCCTTTGGGCAATCGTTCCTTCGGGCCGATTCGCGGTGCCCTCTATGGCGGCCGAGGATACGCGGTGGAGGCAAACGATCAAATCGCTTGTATTGCCATGATCGAAACCGCGGAAGGGATCGCCAACGCTGACGAGATTATGACGACGCCCGGCTTAAACGGGGTATACATTGGGCCGGCTGATCTAGCTTTGTCCCTTGGGCTTCCCGCCATGGGCGATCAGCCCCAGGAAGAGCATTTAGTCGTGGTGAAAGATTTGCTGGGTAAGTGCAAGGCTCACGGCATTGCTGCGGGTATTCACACTTCCAGCTTAGAGTACGCGCAAAAATACTTGGCCCTTGGCTTCAATTTTGTGACCCTTGGCAGTGATTCTGGGCATATGACAAAAAACGCCTTGAAAGAACTGTCTGCAGCGAGAGGCACCGCTGAGGCCCAGAGGGAAAGCACCGGGTACTAGCGTGCCAGCCCCCGCGGTGAGCGATAGATGAGCGATAGCAGCCGATAAATTCATGATTTGGTTAATTGCCATAGTTCTGTGCGCCGTCTTCTTGCCTTCGCTTTGGGTGCGTTGGGTGATGCGGCGATACGCCGGCAACCTCCCTGATTTGCCTGGCACAGGAGGTGAGTTGGCCAAGCACTTGATTCAGCGATTCGATTTAGATGGTGTCAAAGCCGAGGTGTCGGATATCGGTGATCACTACGATCCCCAAGACCGAATGGTGCGCCTGAGCGAAGCGAACTGGAGTGGCCGCTCTCTCACCGCGGTAGCTGTTGCGGCTCACGAGGTGGGTCATGCCATTCAGCATCAGAACAAAGATGCACGTTTGCAGGCCAGAACCGCCCTCGTGCCATGGGTGAACGTTTTGGGTCAAGCCAGTGTTGGCGTTTTGGCCATTGCCCCGATTATTGGGTTGTTAACCCGTCATCCGGTGCCGCCCATGCTAATTGCGGTAATCGGTTTGTCCGGGTTGGTCCTGCGAATGTTGCTGCACCTGGTTACCTTGCCCACAGAATGGGACGCAAGTTTCGGTAAGGCGTTACCTATTCTGCGGCAGGGTGGATACATTTCGACCCGGCAGGAAGCCCCGGTTCGACGGGTGCTGAGGGCGGCCGCCCTGACCTATTTTGCCGCAGCGTTAGCGGATGCCTTCAATCTCTTTCGCTGGGCATCGCTGTTATTACGGCGCTGAAAAGCAATTCATCCAGCTTTTGGTACCTTCTGTCCTCAATTTTAAAGATAGTGCTGTCTTAGGTGCTAAAAAATGCGGCTACAAAGGGTAAGTAAAGTGAACGAACCGGTGCGAATTGTTGGTTGGAATGTAAACGGGTTAAGAGCGTGCATAAAAAAGGGCTTTATTCCGTTCTTGGAAAATAGCAAAGCCGATGTGGTCGCCCTGCAGGAAGTGCGGGCCTTCCCAGATCAATTACCTGCACAGATAACCCAGTCAAAAGAATGGAGCGCCAGTTTTGCGCCCGCCAAGCGCCCGGGCTATAGCGGCGTTGGAATTTTAAGCCGAGTTGCTCCGAGCAAGGTTGAAACCAGTTTGGGCGACCCGCGTTTTGATGACGAGGGTCGCTTTATCGTGGCGTATTTCGGTCGATTGGCCGTTGCCAGCGTCTACTTCCCCAAGGGCAATGGAAAAGAGCGCGATAATTCGCGAGTAGGATACAAACTAGACTTTTATCGTGCGGTGTTTGAGCGACTAGGGGACCTGCGTCGCAGAGGGCGTGTTTACGTGCTGGGTGATTTTAATACCGCGCACCACGAGATCGATCTGGCGCGCCCCAAAACGAACCGCAAGTCCAGTGGTTTCTTGGATGAAGAGCGCCAAATGCTCACCGATATTCAGGCCAATGGCTGGGTCGATACCTTCCGAGCAATGCATCCCAACGAACCCGAGCATTACACTTGGTGGCGTCAATTTGGAGGTGCGCGAGAAAGCAATGTGGGTTGGCGTATCGATTGTGTGTACGCCTCCGAATCCGCCATGCGCCGGGTCAAAGATGCCTTTATCTGGCCCCATATCCTCGGATCTGACCACTGCCCCGTCGGCGTTGATTTGAAGTAGACTGGCCGGCCCCAACGCAACGGAAGTCTGTCATGGCTCGGCCTTTTCCCAATCACCCGAATTTACGAGGCGGTTTCGCACCGCTACAAATGGAATGCGACGTTAATGATCTCGTGATCGAAGGCGACGTGCCGAAAGAATTAAGCGGCACTTTTTATCGTAACGGACCGAATCCTCAGTACTCCCCCCGGGGGCACTATCACTGGTTTGCTGGCGACGGCATGGTACATGCCTTCAATATTGAAAATGGTCGTGTTGCTTATCGAAACCGTTGGGTAAGAACGGTGAAATGGCAAAAGGAACGTGAGGCCGGTCGTGGACTCTTCAATGCCTTTAATCCCATGAACAATGATGAAAGCGTTGCGGGTTTAAAGACCGATGGCGTTGCCAACACCAATATCATCTGGCATGGAGGAAAATTATTGGCCCTTGAGGAAGGGCATGCCCCCTTCGAACTGGATCCCCATACCCTCGATTCCATCGGGCCGCACTTCTATGGAGGGCAACTCACGGGGCCGATGACGGCTCATCCGAAGATCGACCCTGAAAACGGCGAAATGCTGTTTTTTGGCTATAACGCCAACGGCACGATATCTTCCGATATGACCTTTAGCGTCGTGGACAAGGCGGGAACGTTGCTTCGCAGCGAGTCCTTCAAGGCCCCATATGCGTCCATGGTTCATGATTTTGTTGTGACAAAAGACCATGTGATTTTTCCCATCATGCCGCTCACCGGTAGCTTGGAGCGCGCCTTTAAAGGAGGCCCTGTCTACGCTTGGGAGCCTGAAAAAGGTGTGCATATTGGCGTGATGCCGCGAAACGGCTCTGTTCAAGATTTGCAGTGGTTCCGTGGTGAGGCGAGCTATGTGTTCCACCCCATGAACGCTTACAGCACCGCTGACGGTAAGATTATCTGCGACGTCTGCGAGTATCCGGAAGCACCTTTATTCCCGGCAGCGGATGGCACGCCCGGTGACCCGAAAAAGGCGCTGGCTAAACTCGTGCGCTGGACCTTTGATCTGAACGCCTCAACAGACCGATACAAGGTAGAGCAACTGGATGATTTGGTTTGCGAGTTCCCCAGATTGGACGAGCGTTTTGCTGGCTTACCCTACCGATACGGTTATTTCTCAGGCGATACGCAACCGCCGGAAAAGGTCGGAGGATTCAATGTTGTTGCCGCTATCGATCATCAGACCGGAAAGCTTGACTGCTACGATGTAGGAGCGGGCTGCGCCACAAGCGAGCCCGTCTTTGTTCCGCGTTCCAGCGAGGCGCCTGAGGGGGATGGTTTTCTGCTTGCCTACGTATACGACGCCAACCGGGCTGCCAGTCATCTGGTGATTCTAGATGCTCAAAATCTTGCTCAGGGGCCATTGGCCAAGGCTATGCTCGATCACCGGGTTCCCTTTGGATTTCACGGCAATTGGCGGGACAACAACTTATAGGTCTTAGGACAATTCAATACCTTAGTCGATCTGAGGGGCGCAGATGACGGGTGCGATGGGTCCTACGCCTCTGCTTTCGGACTGATATCCGGCCTCAGTACGAGGCCGACAATCCGGGCTGCTTAGACGAAAGGCGTGGCGATCTTGGCGCTTTTGATTAGGGCATAAATGGGTATGCCTTGGCTGAGGCCCAAATCGGCGCAAGCTGCTGCGGAGATATGGGCGACAATTTTATGGCCTTTTCCTTCAACGTGATCGGGTGCATCAAGGTCGATGTGTATGGCGACCAGTCCAGCTTTAGCACCAGTCAATTGCTGAATGCTCTCAATGGTTCCAGTCAGGACATTGCGTATACTTAGCCGCCCCGGTTGATCCAAGCTTAGGGCCACATCCGCCGCTGCCAAAAACAAACGAAGGTCACGGCCCAGAGGCTCAGTGGGGCTGATCACCTGCAGCTTTTGTCCCGCCACATTCAGGTGAACCATCGCATTGGCTTCATCAAAATGCGTCACTTGGGCATCCAGCAGGCTACCCGGATCGCCATAACTTTGGTTCGGCCCGGACGCTCGCCACAGGCGACTTAATACCTCTCCGGTTGCTCCCTCATCGATCAAGGTGCCTGCTGCCATAACCAGCATGTTGTCGCATAACTGGGCGATTTCGTCATTGATGTGGCTTACGTAAATGGTGGGGATGCTGAAGTCTTTTGCCACCGCTGCCAGATAGGGAATGATGTCGGCTTTACGCTGTGCATCTAGTCCGGTTAGGGGTTCGTCAAGTAACAGGAGCTGGGGTTGGCTGCACAGGCTTCGGGCGATGTTGACCCGTCGTGACTCGCCCCCTGACAGCGTGTTTGGCTGACGCTGCAGTAGTAGCTCGAGGTCAAATCGGGACACCACGTCTAGCAGCTCTAAGTCGACGGATAAACCCCTAGCCTTAGCGCGACGCAGGCCGTAGTTGAGGTTGTCGATTACGCTCAGATGAGGAAATAAACGATCGTCTTGAAAGACGTAGCCTACCCGGCGCTGATGTAGGGGGGTGAACGTATCAGTGTCTTGCCAAACGGCATTGTTATAGCGAATTGTGCCTTGGCAGGGCGTAAGGCCGGCAATGGCCCTGAGCAAGGTGGTTTTTCCGCAACCGCTAGGCCCGAATAGTGCCGTCACGCCATTGCCGACGGTAGTGGCCGCACTCAAAGTCAAGTCGCCGGCTTGGGCTGTAATATCCAAGCTCAGCATTAGCGCATGCTCCGAGGTGTCAGGCTCATGGCGAACTGCCGGTTGAATTGATAAACGCCCAGTAAGACCACGAAAGAGAAGGCCATAAGCCCGCCGGAGAGAATGTAGGCTTCCTGATAATTCAAGGTTTCCACGCTTTCATAGATGGCAATAGAAATAACCCGGGTCTCGCCGGCTAGGTTGCCGCCCACCATCAAAACAATACCGAACTCGCCGACGGTGTGCGCAAATGTCAGTACGGCCGCCGTGAGGTAACCGTTACGGGCCATCGGCAAAATCGTTGTCAGCCATGCATCCAGTGGACGCGCCCCGAGGGAGGCAGCTGCCTCCATGGGGCCTCGGCCAAGTTGGGTAAAGGCCGCCGTTAACGGCTGTACCATAAAGGGCAGGGAGTAGATCAGCGACGCAAAGACCAAGCCGGAAAAAGAAAATGCCAAGGTGGAACCGGTCAAGGCTAACCAAGAGCTGCCCAAAGCATTGTCAGGACTGAACAGAATCAGCAGATAAAAGCCTAAAACCGTCGGCGGCATGACCAACGGCATGGCCGTTAACGCTTCGATCAGTGGCCGTGCTCGATTTTCGCTGTGCGCCAGCCACCAAGCCAGCGGCGTTGCCAGCACAAGCAATGCAGCGGTGGTGATGGCGGCAAGTTTTAGGGTGAGCCAAATGGCGCTGATTTCTGTCAAGGACTGTCGATTCCGTTGTGACTGCCAAGCTTAGCTGGTTTCGGGCTTTCGAAACCGTAGAGTCATGCGGTTCGACTCGCCAATGGCCTGCATCAGCGCCGCTTGATCCGGGTTGTCTTTGCTGCCGCTCAAGACCGGCGGCAAACGCCAGACCACGTCACCATCTTGGGGTTGATCCTTGGGATTAGCGTTTATGGCCGACGCTTCCTCGAAGACAAAGCCTGCTTGCTCCATTCGCGCGATGACGAAGCTTTGCTTCAAGTATCCTCGATTCCCCTTTGCCCAGTCATCTGGGGCTGTGTCCGCAAGCGCGTGCTGAACCACGCCAACGACGCCTCCTGGCTTGAGGATGTTGTAGGCATCGTCAAGGGCTGCGGTGAGGAAGCCGCCTTGATCTTCGAAGCGCGCTAAGTTGTGCAAGGCCCGAATAAAAATCACTGTGTCAGCCGTTTCGGCCATTTCTTTAGGCAGGCTGCCAAAGACGAAGGCGCTAATTGGCGTATTTGCTCCCTGTGTCCAATCGGCGGCTTTTGCCGGCCAGTCTGTTGTCCAAGTCTCGCCTTGCTTGAGCTGTTCTTCGGTGTAAAAGCCGAATAAGCGCCGCATGTCAGTCGCGTAGTTCGCGCCGATCAGAAGGCCGTCTCCACCCAGGTAAGGCAGAAGAATTTTGCTGTACCAACCACCTCCAGGCAGGGCTTCCACGACTGTCATACCGGGTTCGACCCCGAAAAACTCGAGAGTTTGTTCAGGGTGGCGGTACCTGTACCGCGCCTGTGTTTGCTCAGGTTGAGCGGCTAAAATTTCAGACAGTGTAGGCTGCTGTGCCTCTGCTGGTGCATCGCTTTGTTGCTGCGCGGGGCGCTCGGCGGTTACTGAATTGTGATTTTCGGTACAGCCCAGTAGCAACAGGCCTGCCATTAAAATACTGAGAAATCGCATGATGTTTCCTCCGTCGTTCTCGTTGTCACGGCATACGAGATTTGTATCTGGTTCAATGTTGTATGGTTACTATCGGTTGTTTAAGGGCTGCCTAGGAAGCCACAGTGGCGCTGTTATTAGCCGCACTGTCTTTGCTGAGCCTTCCCTATGCTGCTCGGTGGGTTAGCCGTAGTTCATGCCCCTAGCCTCGTCGTCGATGGTAGGCATTCGTTTTCAAGAAGAACAGACCTGATTACCGGGAGGCCGTGCAGTCTGTTAAGCAATTTGTCCAAGAGCTTCCGCCACGATGGGCGCTATGGATCGAACGTCCTCGGCAGATGCGGTAAAGGGGGGGCCGAATTGCAGCGTGTCGCCGCCCCAACGCACGTACAGGCCCAACTCCCAGCATTTGATGCCTAATTCAAAGGGTCTTACCACCGGATCGCCGTCCCGAGGTGCAATTTGCAGCGCGCCGGCCAGACCAAAATTGCGAATGTCTGTAATTAACGGGTGTCCTTTCAGACTATGCAGGGTTTCTTCCAGCACAGGAATCAACGCCTGCGCTTTCGTCACCATATGATCCTGCTGAAAGACATCCAATGCGGCGAGAGCGGCGGCACAGGCCACAGGGTGAGCACTGTAGGTATATCCGTGGGGCAGCTCGATCATGTGTTCAGGCTGATCCACGTTCATCAGACAATCGTAAATCTGGCTAGAGGTCAGCACGGCGCCCATGGGGATAGCGCCATTGGTCAGCCCTTTGGCGATATTCATCATGTCCGGTTCAACCCCGAAGGCGTCTGCGCCAAAAGGCGCGCCCACTCGGCCGAAGCCCGTTATCACTTCGTCAAAAATCAGCAAGATATCGTTTTCATCGCAGATATCCCGCAGACGCTGCAAATAACCCTTAGGCGGCACGATGACGCCAGCCGATCCGGACATAGGCTCAACGATCACCGCAGCGATGTTGGATGCATCGTGCAGCATAATCAGCTGCTTCAGGTGGTCGGCCAGCTCCGCACCTGTTTCCGCTTGGCCCCGGGTAAACGCTAAGTCTGGCTGCAGGGTATGGGGTAGATGATCGGCATCGCCCAATTGGCCGAATAACTTCCGGTTGGCGCCAATGCCGCCCAGGCTGGTGCCAGCAAAATTAACGCCGTGATATCCCTTATGTCGGGATATAAAGCGGGTTTTGGTGGGTTGGCCCTTGCTGCGCCAGTAAGCTCGAGCCAGCTTTAGAGAGGTATCGGCGCATTCAGAACCCGAATTGGTGAAAAGCGCGTGATTCAATTTACCGGGCGCCATGTTGGTCAGTCGTTCGGCTAAAGCTATGGCGCCTGGATGGGTATATTGAAATGATGGCGCATAGTCCATGACCTGAAGTTGGTCGTTGATGGCCGCAGAAATCTCGGGTCGGTTATGCCCATATCCGCAACACCAGAGCCCGGAAAGCGAATCAAATACCCGACGTCCATCTTGGCTGATGAAGTGATTTTGCTCGGCAGACACGATGACCCTCGGGTCTTTGTGAAACTGACGATTGGCGGTAAACGGCATCCAGTGGGCGGGGGTTGAGCTGAGATTTGTAGCTTGCCGTTGACGGGTATCGGCGGCGCTTTTGGATAGCACGGTTGATTTTTTGACGGATGCTTTGGGTTGCATGGCTTCAACTCACGGATTTTTGAAAGGCCGGGCGAGCGGCAAGGCGCTGCCAATAAGGCTCTACGGTAGCAGGCAAGCCGTCTGGCAGAAACCGCTCGGCAAGCATAAGCGTATAACCAAGCATGATGTCAGCAGCACTAAAGGCTTCTCCAAGAATGAAGGGCTGATCGCCTATGGCGGTGCCAACCGCTTCGGCACACGCATGTCCGCGAGCCAGCATTTCGGCGACCACAGCATCAATTTTTTTGTCGCCGGGAAATTCTCTACCGTGATTGACAACTTCACCCAGGGGGCGGGCAAAAGTGGCTTCGGCGAACCAACTCCATTGCAGATAAAGGGCATGCGCCGGCGTGCCTGCTGCAGGCTGGAGTTGGCCGTTGCCGTAGCGATCCAAAATGTACTGAACCATGGCGCCTGATTCGAACATCACGAAGTCGCCATTGCCAGTATCGCGCAGCACTGGGACCTTACCGACGGGATTCAAGGCCCGCCATTGGGCGCTGCGCCGAAATTCCGGGCTGAAATCGACGGTTTCCACTGTATATGGAAGGCCCAGTTCCTCGCAAAGCCAGATGGCTCGAACGCCGCGGGTACCCGGGACGTGGTAAATGGTTAGCATGGCTTTCTCCAAATGTGAGACGGTAGACAGCGAGACCTCATAGTAGCCGGCCAAAGCGCCTAGGGTTGAATCTGACGTTTGTTTTTTGGCGGCCCCGCACTGGTGAAACGGGTCCCAGGTGGATCGACAGCCCAGTCCGGACTGCTGTCCCAAGCGTCTGCAAAAACCAGTTCCTTCATGGGTCTGCGACGAACCGGGCCGTGGTTGCCCTGAGGTTTACCCAAGGTCACCGTGCAGGTAACGAATACGTCTTCTGGGATGTTCAGTAGAGACTTCAGCTCTTTTTCCACAGGACGATGGAAGCCAGTGATGACTCCGCCGTAGCCAAGGGCTCGGGCGGCAAGCAGAAGATTTTGCACTGCAGGGTAAACTGAAGCTCCCTCCATGGGATCTGCTACCCGGTAGCGTACCAAGCAGGGCAGAATTAAGGCGGGTACCTTGGCGAAACTACTGACGTATCCGCGCATAGTGTTGGCCATGCGGGACTTCGGGGAGTTTGGGTCAGCCCCAGAGCCCTCGCTGTAGCCGTCGTTTTGCTCTTTTTGCGCCCAAATCTCTTGGGCAGATCCGGCGATCAGCTTTTTTGCCCTGGCAGCGTTGGCGCTGTCAGTGAGAACGACGAATCGAAAGGGTTGACGATTTGAGCCACTTGGCGCTCGGGTGGCGGCAAATAGCATGTCACGTAAATGCGCTTCAGGAATTGGCTCGTCCCGATATCGCCTGATGGCGCGAGTGGTGGTTAAGCCCTCCAGTAACGGAACATCGGATGCCGTAACAGCGGCGTTTTGCAGTGGGTGCTCGTCTTGATTCATGAGGCCTAATCCCGTGATTATTTCTACATCGGCGCTCAGGGTATGCCGTGTTCCAGCGTCACCGAATCCCGTAAGTTTGCCTTGAATGCACTGGCTAAGCGACGGTTTCTAATAAGCGCTGTCAATGCTGCAATTGCACCTGAGGGTAATACTCGCCAAACTCCCAAGCTATACCAAAAACGAAGAAGGGGGATACGATGATCGATTTAGACCGCCAAGGCGACGTTTTCACCATGACATTGAACGCTGGGCAAAATCGTTGGAACACAACCTTTGTGCGCGCCGTTGATGAAGCGCTTAACGAGGTGGAGGCATCCCAAGGACCGGCGGCTCTGGTGACCACCTCTGCAAGCGAAAAATTCTTTTCAAATGGCCTAGATCTGGATTGGGTGCAGGATCCCGCAGCCCATCCTGAGGCCGGTGACCGAGCGGCGTTTGGCCCCGAATTTATGGGACTCATGAGCCGAATCATGACCTTTCCAATACCGACGGTGTGCGCAGTCAATGGCCACGCCTTCGGCGCGGGTTTTATGGCAGCCCTTTGCCATGATGTTCGATTTATGCGCGCGGATCGTGGCTTTATGTGTGCAAACGAGCTTCAGATTGGATTGAGTATTCCCAGTCCAGAACTTGCCCTGTTCAAACACAAGCTGCCGGCCTCAGTTTTCTTTGAAACGGTGCAGTTGGCAAAACGTTGGACTGGTACCGCGGCCAATGCCGCAGGGTTTGTGGAGCAGGCCTGCGATATCGAAACCTTAGTGGTCGCAGCTCAGGAGCGCGCAGCTCAGTTGGCCCCGCTGGCGGCGAACAGGAAAAACTATGGCGGCCAAAAACAGCGTCTGTTTGGCGAAAATGCGGCCATCAACGAAGTGCATGGGGCGGCCTATATGTTGGCCAATCCCAGCCTTTACAGCCATTAGCCTTGTCTGTCTTTGGATTGAATGCTGGCCGCGGTTCTCGTTGGTCAGCAACTTTCCTCACTCGCCTGTTATTCACCCGCCCTACCGTTCGTCCGCTTAATTAGACGCTTCGTCGGTTCGGGCAACGAAGCCCGCCGCTGAGTGGCTATAAAGCGCACGTATTTGCTGTGCTTTGATCAACTGGGTGCGCGATTCAAGAAGATCACCCTTTGTCCTCTCAAAGATCAGATTTGGTATACCAAGAAATCGATGCAATCACCCGCATCGCAAAGTTTATAGGGGAGAAATATGAACACCTTTAAAAAAGTGACGACGTGCGTAGCTGCATCGTTGCTAATGCTCGCTTCGTCGAGTGTTTTTGCCGAGAGTGGCGGGGCAGGTAATGGCAGTACAGATAATGGCAGTGCAGGTAATGGCAGTGCAGGTAGTGGCAGTGCAGGTAATGGCAGTGCAGGTGCTGGAGCCGCCGGTGGCATTAGTATCGGCACGGCCGTGGCCCTAGGTGTTCTTGGAATCGCCTTGGTTGTGGAGTCCGACGATGACGGCCCCAGCGCACCAACCATAGATCGTCCCGATCCAGCTGGACCAATAAGCACTAGCACCACGGGCACCATCTCCACATCTGGGACCTAAATAGCCCAGGTATCCTAAAGGCTGGCAACGATTGCTCGGCCGAATTGGCTGCTCAGCGTTCAAAACTGCAAGGAATACAAGCCGCCAGCAATGGCATTGGTTGAAAGACTGATAAAAGTCTGGGTTTACACTAGGCGCTGGCTCGGGTGGGGGATTCGCTCCACCAGCGGAACAACCTTGGGTAAATACGTATTTACAAAGTGCGGGGCGCGCCGGTGCGCGTCTAGGTCCCCTTGGGTGCGCCACCATTCCACTAAAATAAAAACTTCGGGTTCACTCTCCGAGTGATAGACCTCAAAGCGCTCGCAGCCTTGTTCGGTCAGGGACGCTTCTGCTTGAATAGTGAGAAGTCTTTTCAGTTGCTCGATGTTTCCGCTATTTCGAGCTTTGAGGATGACGTTGTTGTATATCATGTCGCGATTCGTCTTGGTTCGTTGAGTCGATGAAAGAGTGTGCCATAAGTAAAAAACTGGGCCTGTAAAACCTTCTCTTACGTGAAACGGGAACAGGCGCTTGAAGTCTTGGCATAGCGTGAACTTGCTTGGGAAATAGCCTATGGGTAGAGACGCCTGTGAAAACCTCTTTAGCGTGGTGCCGCTGTGGCACGCTGTATCGGGACTGGCTCCCGAGCAAATCCCTCGGTTGACCGTCCACCTTGCGCCCAACTCCAATGGCGCGGGAGTCATCGTTTGTCCCGGGGGTGGCTATCGAACCTTGGCCAGTGATCACGAGGGCTTGCAGGTTGCGCAGTGGTTAAACCAATCGGGTATTCATGCCTTTGTATTGCGTTATCGGCTGGGCCCCGAGCACCACTCATCGGTGTCATTGCGCGACGGCAAGCGAGCCGTGCGCATGGTGCGGCATCGCTCGTCCGAATGGGGCGTGGATCCTACGCGCCTCGGCATGCTGGGGTTTTCCGCTGGCGGACACCTTGCCCTAGCAACTGCGCTTTCGGCGGACGCCCGTGAGGAACCCACTGACGCGATCGATGACGAAGATAGCCGGCCGAATTTTTTGGCGCCGCTGTATGCCGTAACCAATGGTGATGCTCGAGGACGTAAAGCGGATGAGTACTGGCCTACCGACATTTTAGTGGATGATAAAACACCGCCGACTTTTATCATGCATACCCATGAGGACTCAGTGGTCCCGGCCAGTCAGGCCACCTTGCTCTATAACGCACTCCTTACAGCCGGTGTGCCTGCAGAACTGCACATTTTTAACCATGGAGATCATGGCTTAGGGCTGAATCGCGGGAGCAACCCAGTGGATAGCAAGGCCAGCCCTTGGGGAAATCTACTGTTGAGCTGGTTGCGGCAACACGGTTTTCTGCACGATCAACGCAGCGACGGGACACCCTGCGCGTTGCAGGGTCAGGTGCTTCTCGACGGAGGGCCGATTGGCTTAGGTTGGCTTAGTTTCGTACCCCAGCGCCGTCAGTCCCCCACGGTCACAGTTAGGTTAACTGGTGCCAACGCCGGGCGCTTTCATCTTGATGCCGCAGACGGTCTGGTGCCCGGACCTTACCGCATGGTCCTGCATATGGTGAGCGAGCGCTATCCAGCTGACAGCAGCGGTGACTTCTCATTGGAACATGCCCTGTATTTCGAGGGCAGCGTCGACATCACACCGGATACTCCGGTCCAGTGGCGGCTAAGGCGATCCGATGGGATGCCTCTTTAGGCACTGCACCGACAGCGAGTGAGTCTGGGATCGCTCTGGCTGAGAAAAAAATGTCGCTGCCAGCCGTCTAGCGAAGATCTATGCCGGTCATGTTCCCATCTTTGCGCCACTCATCGAGCATGCGGAAAAATTTGATGGGCCCTGCGCCAAACATGTCCGAAAAGAAGCCACTGGCGTTACCCGTCTTACCTTCACTGTTGTAATAGCCCGGTGTGCACTCTCTGTAAAAGCGCGCACCGGTATTCGACGACTGACGAATCAGGTCCACATACTCCTGTTCCGCGGATTGAGCAGCTTCCACCGTCGGAGTGCCCCGGTCTCGAGCCTCACCGATCACATAGGCAAGATGTTTGGCCTGCTCGTTCAACGCATGGGGCACGTTTACGGTGACCGCAGTTTGTGTGAAACCTAAAAAGAAGCAGTTTGGAAAACCATGGCTGGTAAGGCCATGGAAGGTTCGTAAACCCTCGCTCCAATGGTCGCTCAGGGTTTGGCCGCCTCGCCCAACAACGTCGTACCCGGCGCGGCGAGTAAAGGTGGTGCCTACCTCAAAGCCGGTAGCAAAGATCAAGCAATCCACTTCATAGTGTTTACCACCTACCTGAACCCCGGTCTGGGTGAGAGCGTCTACCCCCTTGCCTTGAGTGTCCACCAAGGTCACGTTGTCGCGGTTGTAGGTGTCCAGATACTCATCGTGAAAACACGGGCGCTTGCAGAATTGTCGATACCAAGGTTTCAAGCTTGCCGCCACAGCGGGATCCTTAACTACCTCTTCGGCCCGGGCACGAATGAAATTCATTTTTTTGTAGTCGGACAACTCCATCAACTCTGCGCGCTCGGCACCGGTCAGGCGACGGCCCAGCTTGCGACTAGCCAGTTTGGCGGCAATGCCTGTGAGATTGCGGAATATGTCCGTCCAACCGTCGTTGATTAAATCTACTTCCTGATCGCCTCCGCTGACCAAAATATTGAAGTTGTCCATGCGCTCCTGTTGCCAGCCGGGTTTCAGGTTGGCTGCCCAATCCGCGTCTGTTGCACGATTATTTCGCACGTCGATGGAGGAAGGTGTGCGCTGAAAAACATAGAGTTCCTTTGCCCACTCACCTAGGTGAGGAATGCACTGAACGGCGGTGGCGCCGGTACCAATGATGCCAACTCGCTTGTCTTTGAGATTGGTCAAGTTGCCGTAGGAGTCTCCCCCGGTGTAGGCATAATCCCAGCGGCTGGTGTGAAAGGTGTGACCCCGATAGTCGTTAATACCTGGGATGCCCGGTAGCTTGGGCCGGCTCAAGGGGCCATTGGCCATCGCCACATAGCGGGCGCGCATCTTATCCTGACGGTTGGTCTCGATAATCCAGTGCTGATCCGATTCGTCCCAAGTCAGATTGGTAATGCTGGTTTGCAAGCACGCATTTTCATAAAGACCATAGTGGCGGGCGATACGACGGCTGTGCTCAAGAATTTCTGGGGCAAAGGAGTATTTGTGTTGGGGGATGTAGTTGAGTTCTTCCAACAGCGGCAGGTAGCAATAGGATTCGACGTCGCACATCGCCCCCGGATAGCGATTCCAATACCAAGTGCCGCCGAAGTCGCCGGCTGTTTCGATCATACGAATATCATCGAATCCGGCTTCTTTCATCCGGGCCGCCATCAACAGGCCGCCGAAGCCGCCGCCGATAATGGCGATTTCAACCCGGTCGGTTAGTGGTTGTCGGGTGAAGCCGGGATCTACATAGGGGTCGTCAACGTAGTGAGAAAACTCCGCCGTTACTTCAACGTATTGATCGTTCGCGTCATCGCGAAGCCGCTTATCCCGTTCCGACAGATACTTGGCTTTCAGTTCCGCCGGATCGAAATCCAAGCCGCCCAGTAGCTCTGCCATATTTGCTGCTTCAGCCATTTCTCTAACCCCTTTATGTTTCAGGCACCGGTTATACAAAGGATTGAGAGGTAAGAAAAGCGTGATTGGTTGCTTCGAGTGAGTATGCTCTCACTCACAGCCAATGGATTGAGGAGCGATCAAACCGGTGAACAATGAACAGATGAACAATGTTTGGCGGCTCGCCAGAAGGCCCGCTGAGGGTTGGCCGGTCCCCGATGACTTCCTTTGGAGCGAAGAGAATTTGCCGGAGCCGGCACCAAACCAAATGCTGACCCGAACCATCTACTTATCTCTGGACCCGTACCAATGGGGCCGGCGACGCCAAGGGGTAGAAGTCCCCGGTGAGGTATGTCACGGACGCACCGTATCGCAGGTTTTGCGTAGCCGTTTAGAGGGCTACGAAGAGGGTGATCTGGTGTTCAACACCAATGGTTGGCAAAGCCATGGCCTGACCGGCGACGGCGTTAGCGTTTTTGGCTACATGTTCCCGCGCAAACTTGATCCGAGTCAGGCGCCGATCTCTACCGCGGTTGGCGTTATGGGAATGTTAGGACTAACGGCCTATGCGGGTTTGATTGTCCAGTGCCAGCCTCAGCCCGGAGAAACCGTGGTGGTATCCGCCGCTTCCGGTGGCGTGGGTCAAGTGGTTTCGCAGCTTGGTCGTATTTATGGATGCCGGGTTGTAGCGATTGCCGGCTCAGAGCAAAAGATCCAGTACCTCCATGAGTTGGGCGTCGACGCCGCGGTATCCCACCGGCCTGAGCATTTCGCAGCCGATTTAAAGGCGGCTTGCCCCGACGGCTGCGATGTTTATTTTGAGAATGTGGGTGGTCATGTGTTTGATGCAGTGCTGCCCCTTTTGAATCCTCGCGCGCGCATTTCGCTTTGCGGGTTGATTTCCCAATATGGTAATCAAGACGGGCTGGATCCTCGGGATCAATGGAAAAGAAAGGGGGCAGATGTCTTCACGCGTCAGCAGGTGCAGGTGCACGATTTGTTCGTTGGGAACTACGTGGCGGACTATCAAGATCTGTTTTTCGACGAGGTGAGCGAATATGTGCGTTCTCACCAACTGACCTATCGAGAGGATCTTCGATTCGGTTTAGAGCGTGCGCCAGAGGTCTTTGCGCAAATGTTGCAGGGAGACAATTTCGGTAAAACCTTAGTCGGTGTTTCCCAAGATCCCACTCGACCGGGGCCAGTTACGCCATAAACTTCGGTTAGGCGAATGATCTGTATTGGGTTACTTTCTCCCCGAGGGAAGGCATAACTTGGGGAGAGGAAAGTATGGCTGAACTAGGCACAACGAAAGAAGGTTTCTGGCAGACTCGCTATTCGGTCATCGCCATGTGCTTTGCAGCAACCTTTGTCTGCTATATCGACCGAGTCAATATCTCGGTGGCCATCATTCCCATGGCTGAAGACTACAATTGGAGCCTGGAAACACAGGGCTACATTCTCTCGTCCTTCTACATTGGCTACCTGCTGATGCAGATAGGCGGAGGCCGACTGGCGGATACCTTCGGCGGCAAAGTTGTGCTCGGGGCCGGCGTATTGATCTGGAGTTTGTTCACCTTGGTGACCCCTTGGGCGGCCATGGGCGGATTGATGATGCTCTACCTAGCTCGTATCGGTATGGGCTTGGGCGAGGCAGTAACCTTTCCTTCGGTCTACTCCTTGGTAACGCGGTGGTTTCCTGCCGGTGAAACGGGCAAAGCCATAGCCCTAAATGCCAGCGCGATCCCCGTTGGTACGGTTTTCGCTCTGGTCGTGACCCCGATTATTGTTACGACTCTCGGCTGGGAATGGGCTTTCTATCTCTTCGGATTAGTTGGTGTAGTGTGGTTTGCGGCTTGGCAATATCTCGTTTCGGCAAAGCCTCAAGATCATCCGCGCATTTCAACTGCGGAGCTGGAATTCATCAAAA
>Ga0181579_10000503_pt1 | contig 31515 bp, 27 predicted proteins | sample 071ome_24_FD_132996 | JGI IMG/M metagenome (GOLD analysis project Ga0181579, IMG submission 132996) | Coastal salt marsh microbial communities from the Groves Creek Marsh, Skidaway Island, Georgia - 071402CT metaG (megahit assembly) | ecosystem: Environmental > Aquatic > Marine > Intertidal...
TCCGACACGGCGCTTCAGGTCCTCCGTCATGCGCCGCATATCCTCGACCGCGCTGTCCCGGTCGCGGCGGCAGAACAGGACCGGGTCGCCTTCCGAGACCGTCTCGGCGATGGCCACGGCCTTGTGCTCTGGATCAAGGCCGACGAGGTTGCGCACGGTATAGTCCCCGGTATCGGAACCCGGGACCGGCAGGGCGGCGAAAATGACACCGCCGATGCGTCGGAGATCCGAGGCGAGTTCGGGGCCGATTTCCTCGACCATCACGTCGAGCGCCGGGCGTCCATCGAGCTCGATCAGAATATTGTCTTGGGCGCGGGTCACGGTATGCGCTTCGCCGAGTGGGGTGCATCCTTGGCTGAGCGCCGTCGCGACCTCGATCACCAAGGGGGAGAGAGCAACGCCGCTGATACAATCGCCACCGGAGCTTGACGCGCCGCCGGCCTGGTGCGGAGTCTCGCCCGCCGCTGCCGTCAGGCCGCCGATCAGAAAACCGTTCGTGGCCTCGGACATGGTCGACACGGCGGTCATGGCTTCCCGATGGCGTGGGTCGACATGGGTGATGGCGAGCGGCATCGTTGCCTCGGCGATCCAGTCCGCGTGATTGGCGGCTAGTCTGGCCCCCGCGTCGCCGCCGCCCGAGAACAACCGATAACCATCGCCGGGAAGGTCAAGGATCATCGCCGTCGCGCCAGGCTGGCCGAAATGTTCCTCGCCGGCCGCAATAACGCCGTATCCGGCGGCGGAAACCCAATCCGTGACGCCGGTACGCTCGCGCACGACCGAGAGCATTTCGCTTATATGCGGCGCGAAGGTCTCGCCGGTGTAAAGGATGCCCAGGGTCCCTGGCGCGGCTCCCAGATCATTCGTCAGGGCTTCGACGCTTTCCCGCCAGTTCTCGGCGAAACTACTGGCCGAGGCGAAAGCTTGTGAGCTGTCGTTCATGGGGTTCTTCCGGCACCGCTTGCAACAGTCGCTGATGAAACCATGGCAGCGTGGTCGGCGGGATACAAGATGGGATGGTATGGAGGGGCTTGATCCGTTTTGTCTTTTCGTATCCCCGACGCAGGTCGGGGTCCACGCCCGAGAAGAGGGCACACGACGGATGGTCGATCAGCCGCGGGACCCGCCGAATTGTTCCGCTACCCGTCGCTTGTCCTAGCTACAGGCGTCGGCCCCGACCTGCGTCGGGGATACGATCTTTACTGTTCTTCGGCTTTAATCGAAATCGACAAGATCGTGGGCGAGATCGTTCCAATCTGGATTTGTGGCTTCGATCAAACGGATCTTCCATAGGCGTCGCCATTCCTTGATCCGTCGTTCCCGGAGCGCCGCGTCTTCGATGGTTTGATGTGGTTCCAGGTAGACCAAGCGCCGGATGCGGTACTTCCTAGTGTGTTGAACGAACCCCGCGCGGTGTTCTTCCACCCGCCGACGAATGTCGGTGGTCATTCCGATATAGAGGCTCCCGTTCCGCTTGCTGGCGAGGATGTAAACGCATGGCTTCATGTAGGGGTTATGGACGGGCGAGAACGGTTTTTCTGATTGGCCCTGCCCATTGTCTCTTTTTCGTATCCCCGACGCAGGTCGGGGTCCACGCCTGATGCCTATCCATTTGGGGGATAGCGGATCACGTCGCGCGGTATGCTGAAGTGCTCCGCCACCCGTCACGCGGTAACGCCACGGGCGTCGGCCCCGACCTTCGTCGGGGATACGAGTGAGATTGACCGTGGCTTTGGAACTAGCCGACTACCCGCGTTACACCGTCAATCACGAACTGCACGCCGAGGGCGGCGGTGATGATGCCGAAGACCCGGGTGATGACGTTCACCCCGGTAACCCCCAGCAGTTTCATCAAGGTGCTCGCCGCCAGCAGGCAGAGCAGAGTCAGGATCAGCACCACCGCCGTGGTGGCGAGCACGGTGATCTGCACCTGCCGGTCGCCTTCCGCCTTGCCCATCAACAGCACGATGGATGTCAGCGCGCCCGGGCCGGCGATAAGCGGGATCGCCAGCGGGAAAACCGAAATGTCAGCGCGTTTGGCGCCCTCCTGGGTTTCATCCTCGGTGGTGTTGCGCAGTCCGCTGTCTCGCGCCATGAGCATGTCGATGGAGAGGAGAACCAATAGAATGCCGCCGGCGATCCGAAACGCCGGCATGCCAATGCCGAGGGCGTTCAACAAGGCCTCGCCGAACAGGCCGAAGACGAACAGGATACCGGCCCCGATCGCGACGCCCTTCAGCGCCAGCTTGCGCCGCTCGGCCACGGTCTCGGTCGGCGTCAGCGACATGAAAAGCGGTGCAACGCCGATCGGATCGATCACGACAAACAGCGTGACGAATACAGAGAGGAGGGCCTCGGTCATCATGCTAGAGCGCCATGGTCATGCCGATCACGCCGCCGCCCTTTGCCGGCAATAGCAGGAGGCGTGGACCTCGACCTCGGCGCGGGCCAAGGCCTGGTCGAGCTGCTGCTTGATATGCATTGCCTCCACGGTCTCGCCCCGGCGTGTCAGGCATTCGTGCAGGCCGTGCAAGCTCCAGAGATTGCCGGGATGCTGACAGGCGCGGCTAAGGGTCTTGTCGAGGCCGAGATCGGCGCGATAGACGGCCTCCGCCTCCTCGAAATGGCCCTGCTCCATCAACAGCGCGCCGAGCGCGTGGCGGGCCGGCTGCATCCAGCCCCAGGGCTCGTCATAGGGCAGGTTGTCGTCCAGTTCGACGGATTTTCTGAGATGCGCGAAGGCGACGTCGTAATTTCCACGCCGGTACTCTAGCTCGCCGTTCAGCATTTCCTCGGCGATATCCAGCAGGTCCGGGAGGATGTTGTTGTGAACCCGGCGGGTGTCCGGCACTCGCGCCTTGGCGGCGAGGAACTCTTCCTTGGTTTTCTCGGCCTCGGCGACATTACCGAGCGCGGAATGGGCGACGCATTTGGCATAGAGCATCATCGCGATGGTCGAGCAGTAGAGCTCCTGGTCCTCGGGCAGATCCTGGGCGAGGATGTCCTGCCATTTGCCGAAGCGGACCAGCACGTGCTGCTTCATCGGGAAATAGCCCTCGATGAAATCGGCCATCGGCGGCGAGGGGATTCGCAGGACCTCCTCCGGCGTGGTGTCGATGAGTTCCTGGGCCGCCTCGATCGCCGGAGTGAACTGGCCGAGGAACATGGCGCCGTAAATCACGAAATGATGGTTGTGCGTCCGGTACATCGTATAGACGTTGAGCGCGCCGTTGCGCTTGAGATACTCGCGGTCGGCGACGATGGCCTTTTGATTGTAGACCACCACGTCGCGATAGTTGCCGCAGAGCACGTCGATATGGGTCGGCATATGGGTGAGGTGGCCACTATCCGGAACAATCTCCCGCAACCGGTCACCGACCCGCAGCGCCAGTTCGGGAAACGGCGACATCTCCATCAGATGGACATAGAGATGCAGCATGCCCGGATGGTTCCAGGTTTCGGGCAGGTCGCGGAACGCGCCCTCGAGAACCTCACGGGCCTCGGCCGTGCCCGCGCCCTCGGCGATCTGGCCGGTGGGTAGATCCCACATCTTCCAAGGCGTCTCGTTCATGATTGCCTCAACGAAGATCGTGCGCGCCTCCAGATCGTCGGGATAGGCGGCGAGCACCTCGCGCATGGCGTTGGTGTAGGCCTTGTCCCAGGGGCGCAGGTCCTCGATCGGCTCGCGTTGGGGATAGCGGGCGGTAAGCGCCTGGATCATGGCTTGCTCGAAATCGGAGGTTCCGTCGAGATTGTCGAGCGCGCCCTGGGTCGCGTCATAGGCCGCCTCGAGCGCCTTGGCCCGACCCTTGGGATCAAGACGGTGCCAGGGCAGGTTGTAGTTCGGACCCACGGCGTAGGCGAGGCCCCAATAGGCCATCGCGCAAGTCGGGTCGGCCTCGATCGCTTTCTTGAAACAGCTTACCGCTTCGCCGTGGTTGTAACCGAAGGTCCAGTTCAGGCCGCGGTCGAACCAGGTTTGGGCATCCGGAGAATTCGTGGTGATTTTTCGCTCATACTGGCCAAGATCAAAATAATCCATTTGTCGGTCCCCATTTCGTCGCCCAATTCGTTCCCGCAGCCTAATGCAGAAGCGCGGAGTGGGAAAATGGGGAATCCGGTACGTGAATCTCTTTCCCTGTTTTCGCGCCCGCGCGGTGACGACGGAGGAGGCTGAAAGCCTCGAGCTAAAATCCGGTTAAAACGAAACCGGCGGGACCGATGGATGGTCCCGCCAGCTTGATGGATTTTAGTTTGGGAGTCTGTCCGACCTAGGCGGCCCGCTTCGGAGCCGTGAACCAGGAACTTACTTGGTTGCAGTTGACCGGCTTGACGATCTTGTGGGCCTTGGCGACGGGTTTGCCCTCGGTCGCCGTCATCGCGGTCTCGACGGTGGCGGGAGTGCCGAAGGTGCCGGCGCGGATCTCATCCGCCAGCATCTCGACGTCGAACCGGGTGAGGCCGATATCGGTCAGTTGGGCGTCGGTCAGCCGAAGCAGGGCCTGTTTGGTCCGCCGCGCCGTGTTCCAGGTTTTAACCGCATCGGCGATTGCGGCGAAACCGCTGGAGATCACACCCGGCTTACCCTTTGCGAGATAGGCGTCGATATCGCCGCGCTCCAACCCGATATCCTGCAGGAGACGCGTGTCGAGATCGGCAAGAGCCCGTTGCGTGGCGCGCTTGCGGTTCCAGGTGACGACCGGACCGAACAAGGCCTTGACGCCCGAGGCGATTAGTCCGGCGACATAGCGGTTACGCGCGGCGTGGCTTTCCGCGATCATCCGCATGACCTTGGCGTCGCTCGGGAAGTCGACGATGGTCATCTGGGTGTTCGCGGGCGTGGCGGAGGCACCGGTGAAAGCAAAGCTGTCGGTTTCGATGGAATGGATGTTTTTCATGTCAGGCCCCTCCTAAGGGTATCAGCCGTTTAGCCGCCCCGGTTCTGGAGCGATTTGCCGAAAGCGAGATTGCCGCCTTCGATGACTGGAAGATGGACCTTTTGATTCAGTTTAGAAGCGACGGTATTGCACCCCAGGGATGCGTCCCGCGCATGGGTCGCTATCCGAGCCGGACACTTGTCCAGGCGGCGTCGGGCGTCCTATCGTCTTGGAACCCGAGCGTCATGAGGGTCGATCTTCGGCGCTCGCCCTTTCTAGGAGGATCTACCCGTGGAGCGATCATCGCCGAGTGGCGAGCGGAGCAACGAGTTAGTGGGCCGGCTGGACGAGGCGGGAGTGACTATTGCCTCGGATGCCTTGCTGGACCTGATCGATGGCGTGAACGCGTCTCCCATGGCCATCGATGACACGGCCTGGACGACGATGGTCGGCGACCGTTTGGGCAAGGAACTCGTGTCGGACCTCGTCGCGCTTCGAATGCTCCGAACAAACGAACGAGCGGGTGGCGCCGCGTTACTCGCCGCGGACGATCCAGGTGAGCGCCTAAGTCGTTTGCGGGCGGTCCTCGACGAACGGGGTGTCGACGGGATGATCCTGCCCCGCGCGGACGAACATCAGGGCGAGTATCTGCCGCCCCGCGCCGAGCGCCTGGCCTGGCTGACGGGTTTTACAGGTTCGGCGGGCGTGGTGGTCGTGCTGAGGGACAAGGCGGCGGTGTTTACCGATGGCCGCTATACCCTGGCGATACGGGAGCAAGTGGACCTTTCGCTGTATGAGACCCGGCATGTCATTTCCGATTCTCCGGCTGAATGGATCGAGAAAAATCTTGGCGCGGGTGGCCGTCTCGGTTTCGATCCCTGGCTGCACACATTGTCTGGCGTGGAACGTCTCGAAAAGGCGGCGGAGAAGGCCGGCGGAAGCTTGGTCGAGCTGGACCAGAATCCCATCGACGCCATCTGGGTGGATCAGCCGTCGCCACCGCTAACGCCGGTGGTGCCGCATCGCGCGGAATATGCCGGCCGGTCCATCGCCGACAAGCGCATCGCCATCGCCGAGGCGATTGCAAGGGACGGCCATGACGCGGTGGTGCTCTCGTCGCCGGAGTCGATCGCCTGGCTGTTGAATATTCGTGGCGGCGACGTGCCCCGCACGCCGTTGCCGCTGTCCTTCGCGATCATCAACCGCGATGCGGCGGTGGATCTCTATATCGACGAGCGCAAGATGACCCGGGAGACGCGGGAGCATCTCGGCAATGCCGTGAGCGTCCGCCCGCGCGAGGCCTTGGGCGAGGCGATCGACGTGTTGATTTCCGATGGTGTCGCGCTCCGGGTTGACCCGGCTTCCAGCCCGGCCTGGATCGCCCGGCGGATCGAGGCGGCGGGGGGTACCGTGGCAAAGGGGGACGATCCCGTTGTCTTGCCGCGGGCGCTGAAGAACCGGATCGAGCTTTCCGGAACACGCGCGGCGCATATTCGCGACGGGGTCGCCATGACCCGGTTTCTGCACTGGTTCGCGAACGAGGCGCCGGGTGGCCAGATCGACGAGATTACCGCCGCCGACCGGCTGCGCGCGTTTCGCGCCGAGGGAGATCTCTTCAAGGATCTCAGTTTCGACACCATCTCGGGTTCGGGGCCCAATGGGGCCATCGTGCATTACCGGGTCACCCCGGAAAGTAACCGGACTATCCAGCCTGGCGATCTATACCTCGTTGATTCCGGCGCGCAATATCTCGACGGCACCACGGACATTACCCGCACCATCGGTGTCGGTGATCCGGGTAACGAGGCGCGGGATCGCTTCACACGGGTGCTGAAGGGCCATATCGCGGTGGCGATGGCGCGCTTTCCCGTGGGCGTGAATGGTAGCCAACTCGATCCGCTGGCTCGGGCTCCGCTGTGGCGAGCCGGTCTTGATTTCGATCACGGCACCGGTCACGGCGTCGGCTCTTATCTCGGGGTTCACGAGGGCCCGCAACGGATCTCCAAGGCGGCGGGCTCCGTGGCGCTTCAACCGGGCATGATCATCTCGAATGAGCCGGGATACTACAAGGAGGGCGCCTTCGGCATTCGCCTCGAGAACCTTGTCGTCGTCCAGGAAGAGAAGATCGCGGGTGGGGATCGCGAGATGCTGAGCTTCGAGACCATCACGCTCGCGCCCTTTGATCGTTCGATGATCGAGGTCGCGTTGCTCGACGGCGCCGAGATCGCCTGGCTTGACGGTTATCACCGCTGGGTGCGAGATACCTTGACCCCGTTGTTGGATCCCGATGTCGCGGCGTGGCTCGCCGCGGCGACCGCCGAGATCGGTTGATCCGAAGGCAAGTATAATCCGGACCCGTTGGAGGCCTCATGACCTATAAGACAATCCTTTACGAGGTTGATAACGGCCTCGCCAAGATCACGTTAAATCGTCCGGAGGCCGGAAACGCGATCAATCGTGATCTCGGCCATGAGTTCATGGCCGTCTGTATCCGCGCGACCACCGATCCGGCGGTCCGCTGTATCCTGGTAAGCGGCGCCGGCAAGAACTACGGCTTTGGCGGCGACTTGAAATTCTTCGCCACCGAGATGGACACGGTGGAGGCCACGCTTATCGAGCTGACGGCCGTGCTGCATCAAGGCATTCAGCGGCTGCATCACGGCAAGGCGCCGGTGATTATCGCGGTAAACGGTGTCGCGGCGGGCGGCGGGTTCAGCCTGGCGCTGTTCGGCGACATCGTCATCGCCGGCAAGTCGTCCAAATTCGTTTCCGCCTATACCAACGCGGGCCTCTCGCCGGATGGAAGCTTGTCCTATTACTTGCCTCGCGTGGTGGGCCTGCGCCGGGCTCAGGAACTGATGCTCACCAACCGCATGCTGACCGCCGACGAGGCGCTGGATTGGGGATTGATCACCAAGGTGGTGGATGATGACGCGCTGGCAGAGGAGGCCGAGGCCCTGGGCCGGACACTGGCCGCCGGTCCGACCAAGGCCTATGCGGGCGTGAAGCAACTTCTATCCAAGACCTTCGAACAATCCTTGGAGGCACAGCTGGAGATCGAATCCCGCAACATCGCGGCCAATGCCGCGACCGCCGATGGGCGCGAGGGGCTCGACAGCTTCATCAACAAGCGCAAGCCGGACTTCAAGGGGGCATAGGCCAGTGAGTGACCTCTCCGCCGCCGAGCCGAGGAAGCAGTTCGTCGAGGTCAAGGGCAAGCGGATGGCCTATGTCGAATTGGGCAAGGGGGATCCGATTGTCTTCCTGCACGGCAATCCGACTTCCTCCTATCTTTGGCGCAATATCATGCCGCATATGGAGGGACAGGGCCGCTGTCTGGCGCCGGATCTGATCGGCATGGGGGATAGCGACAAACTGGCGGACTCCGGCCCCGAACGCTATCGCTTTGTCGAGCATCGCGACTATCTCGACGCCTGTTTGGATGCCTTGGGGGTGGGCGGAAATGTCACCCTCGTCGTGCATGACTGGGGTTCGGCCCTGGGTTTCGATTGGGCGCGCCGTCATCCAGACCGGGTCAAGGCGATCGCCTATATGGAGGCCGTTGTCAGGCCCATGGCATGGGATGACTTTAACCAGCAAGCCCGCCCGGTCTTCGAGGGGTTCCGTTCTCCCAATGGCGAGGCGATGGTACTGGAGAAAAACATCTTCGTTGAGAGGGTGTTGCCTGGCTCGGTGCTTCGCGGTCTCACGGATGCCGAGATGGTCGTATATCGCCGGCCGTTCGCCGAACCTGGCGAGGGGCGGCGGCCCACTCTAACCTGGCCGAGGCAGATTCCCCTCGGCGGCGAGCCGGAAGACGTCGTGGCCATCGCCAATGACTACGCGGCGTTTCTCGCCGGCTCGGAGGTTCCCAAGCTGTTCATCAACGCCGAGCCCGGCGCTATCCTGATCGGCCCGCAACGAGAGTTCTGCCGATCCTGGCCTAATCAGCGCGAAGTCACCGTCCGGGGCGCGCATTTCATCCAAGAGGACAGCCCGCACGAGATCGGCGCCGCGATTTCCGAATGGCTCGCGGATCTCGGCTAAAGGCACGAGATGGACACGCTCGCCCCCAAGGAACGCAGCGAGCGTATGTCCCGAGTGCGGGGCAAGGACACCAAGCCGGAGCTAATCGTTCGCCGGCTTCTGCATGGTCTCGGGTATCGCTATCGCCTGCACGCCCGTGATCTGCCGGGTAAGCCAGACATTGTGTTTCGAGGCCGGCGTAAGGCAATATATGTCCATGGCTGTTTCTGGCACCGGCATCCCGATCCGGCCTGCAAACTGGCCAGATTACCCAAGACTCGCCAGGAATTCTGGCTGCCGAAACTGGAGGGAAACCGCCGGAGGGATATTGAGAACCAGCGGCGATTGACGGAAATGGGGTGGGATTGTCTGTTGGTTTGGGAATGTGAGATAGGGCGAGTGAGCCAACCGGACCTCACACGAAAGCTGCGCCGGTTTCTCGATTCCGAAACACCTCCATGTTGACCAGTGTCGAACTCTTCGCTGGGGCCGGAGGGCTTGCCATGGGCGCGAGCCTTGCGGGCGTGCGCCCGAAAGCCGTTATCGAGCGGGATCGCTGGGCTTGCGAGACTATTGTGCGCAACCAAGCGCTGGGGTTTCCGCTTGTGGCGGATTGGCCGGTGAGCCGTTGTGACGTTCGAGACTTTCTATTCGAGGAAATCCAAGGGCCGGTTGATCTCTTGACCGGCGGCCCCCCCTGTCAGCCTTTTTCCACCGGAGGTCGCCATCGCGCGCAATTGGACGAACGTGACATGTTCCCGGCCACCGTAGCCGTGATCCGCGCCCTTCGCCCGCGAGCCTTCGTAATCGAAAACGTTCGTGGTCTTACCCGTGAGAGCTTCCGGAACTACTTCGAATACACGAAACTTCAACTGGAGTTTCCCGAGCTCGAGCGTGGCGCCGAGGAAACATGGTCGGCGCATCACGGACGCTTGGAGCGCGCGCGTAACATCGGGGCGGATGGAGCCGGGACCCGCTACACCGTTACCGCCAGGGTCCTCAACGCCGCTGATTACGGCGCGCCGCAGAAGCGGGAACGGGTTTTTCTTGTTGGATTTCGCGAGGATGTTTCCTCCGGATGGTCCTTCGCGGACGTGCCGGCGACTCACTCGCATGATGCCTTGCTTCACGATCAGTGGATTTCCGGAACCTATTGGGACCGGCACGAGGTCGCTTCCCGCGACCGCCCGGAAATGCCCCGCCGCTTTTCCCGCCGGGTTGAAAAGTTGCAACAAGACGGTCTAGAGGCGGAGACCAGCGCCACGCCGTGGGTCACGGTTCGCGATGTGTTGATTGATCTCCCCGATCCACTATCTGGCGAGGCGAATGAGATCGGCAATCATGGTTTTCAACCCGGTGCCCGCGCCTATCCCGGACATACCGGCAGCCCGATTGATCTTCCCGCCAAGGCCTTGAAGGCGGGTGACCATGGCGTGCCCGGCGGGGAGAACATGCTGGTACGTCCGGACGGAAGCTTGCGGTACTTTACCGTTCGAGAGGCCGCGCGATTGCAGTGTTTTCCAGACGCCTATGTTTTCGAGGGCGCCTGGTCCGAGGCCATGCGGCAATTGGGAAACGCGGTGCCCGTGGCGCTGGCGGAGGCGGTGGTGGGGAGCGTGGCGAGTGCGTTGCGTGAGAGCGAGAAAACGGAAACGGTTTAACCCATGCCAGAGCCGACAGCCTTTCCGCATCTCTTCTCACCGTTCCGGATCAAGTCGCTGGAGATCCGAAACCGGATCTTCTCGACCGGCCATGACACCGATCTGGCGCGAGGCGGGCTGCCGACCGAGGAACTGATTGCCTATCACCGGGCGCGGGCGCGCGGGGGCGTCGGGCTCATTATCGTCCAGGTCGTGGCGGTACACCCCTCGGCCCGATACACAACCGGGGTTCTGAGCGCCGGGTCGGACGACTGTATCCCCGCTTTCCGGCGTCTGTTCAACGCGATCCACGCCGAGGGCGCCGTCGCGTTCGTGCAATTGTTTCACCCCGGACGAGAGTTGGCCTCAAGGCGGGACGGCGCGGTGCGCGAGGCCTGGGGTGTCTCGCAAAGCCCGTCGGAACGCTTCAAGGTCGTGCCCAAGGTGATGTCCGAGGCCGAAATCGCCGACGTGGTCGCCGGTCACGGCGCCGCCGCGCGCCGCCTTGTGGAGGCCGGGGCCGACGGACTCGAAATCGTCGGCAGCCACGGCTACTTGCCCACTCAGTTTCTCTCGCCGGCCGTAAATCTTAGAGAAGACCGCTACGGAGGTTCGCCGGAAAACCGTCGGCGCTACATGGACGAGACTATCGCCGCGATCCGAGCGGCGGTGCCGGCGGAGACGATCCTCGGCGCGCGGTTCTCGGGCAATGAATATGACGCCGAGGGCGAGGACGAAGAGACGATGTTCGCGGTGCTGCGTGATCTGGCCCCGTCTCTTGATTATCTGAACGTAATCGCCGGCACTTCCGCTTCGGTGGGCGGGGCGGTGCATATCGTGCCGCCGATGACCGTGGAAAACGGTTACATGGCGCCGTTCGCCGCCAAGCTGAAGCAGGCATGCGGTGGGACCGCGATCCTGGTCGCCGGGCGGATCAATCAGCCCCAGGACGCCGACAGGATCATCGCGTCTTCCTCGGCGGATATGTGCGGCATGACCCGGGCGATGATCGCCGACCCCCGCATGCCGGCCAAGGCGCGCGCCGGCAAAACCGATGAAATCCGCGCCTGCATAGCCTGCAATCAGGCCTGTATCGGCCATGCGCAACTCGGCCTGTCCATATCCTGCATTCAGTATCCCGAATCCGGCCGAGAGCTTCGTTTCGGCGCGCGGCCGCGAACCCGATCGCCCCGTCGTGTCCTGGTGGCCGGCGGTGGCCCGGCGGGCATGAAGGCGGCGAGTGTCGCGGCACGGGCCGGTCATCGCGTGACCCTGTGGGAGCGTGGCCCGAGGCTGGGCGGCCAAGCCGTTCTCGCGCAAAGCCTTCCCCATCGCGAGGAGTTCGGCGGCATCATCGACAACCTGCGAGGCGAGGCCGAACGGGCGGGCGTCGAGATCGTAACGAACAAAGCCTTCGACGAGGCGGCTTGCGACGCCTTCGCGCCCGACGCGGTGATCCTGGCTACTGGTAGCCGACGCTGGATGCCGCCGATCGAGAGCGGCGAGGGAATACGGATCCTGCATCACGAGGATGTTCTCGCGGGTATCGAAACGGGCGCCCGGGTCGTCGTGCATGACTGGCGCGCCGATTGGGTGGGGATCGGCGTCGCGGAGCGCCTGGCGAGCGCGGGAGCACATGTCCGTTTGGCGGTAAACGGTGTCTGCGCCGGCATCTCCATTCAGAACTATGTACGCGACGCCGGGATCGCCCGGTTGCATGGCCTCGGCGTCGAGATGTTGCCGTTCACGCGGCTCTACGGGGCGGAGGAGAGGACGGTCTATCTTCTTCACACCGCCGCTCAGTCGCCTGTGGTATTGGAGGACGTGGATACCCTCGTGGTTGTTCCTCCGAACCAGGCGAACGTGGAGCCCGCCGCGTGGCTCGCCGCGTCCGGTGTACCCCACCGGGTAATCGGCGACGCGCTGGCGCCCAGGACGGCGGAGGAGGCGGTCTACGAGGGGCTCGCCCTGACCCTGGAGTTGCTGGAGGCGTTGGAAAGCCGATGAAGTCCGCCAAGAGTCCGAAGATTGTTGTCGCGCCAGCCGATCCGCGCTTGCCGGAGATCATGGCGATGATTGCCGAACTGGACGCGCTGATGCACGCGCTCTATCCGATCGAAAGCGCGCATCTGACCGACCCCGCGACCCTGGCCGACGACAGCAACCGGTTCTTCGCCGCGGCGGTCGATGGTGAGTTCCTGGGCTGCGGCGGTTTCCTCGTGACCGACGAGGGTTACGGCGAGGTCAAGCGGATCTTCGTTAGTCCAAAAGCCCGGGGGCTCGGCCTTGCGCGCGCGGTGATGGGGCGATTGGAACAAGAGGCCCGCGCGCTCGGGCTATCGCGTTTGAAGCTTGAGACCGGTATCCATCAGCCCGAGGCATTGGCCTTATTCGAGCGTCAGGGCTTTACCGAATGCGGCCGCTTCGGCGACTATCCCGAGGGCGATCCGAACAGCGTATTTTACGAAAAGCTCCTCTAGGCGAGCGCCGCGGTAACCCTGGGAAAGGTATCATATGAGCTCGTTTACCGATCAACTCGCGGCGGCGCGTCTCGAGGGAACCACTGTCCGTGCCGGCGCGGTCGAGGGGCCTGACGGCGCGCTCGAAGCCTATGCCATGCAGGCCGAGGTGTTCGCGCATCTCGGCCCCGCCTCGAATGCCTGGAAAGTCGGGTCCACCTCTCCGGAAAGCCAGGCAAAACTCGGCACCAACGAGCCAGGATCGGCGCGGGTGCCGGCGCGGTTCAACTTTACTTCCGGCGCGTCGGTGCCGGTCTTCGCCGCGCATGACCTGTGGATCGAGGGAGAGTTCGCGTTGCGCCTCGGCCGCGACCTGCCGCCGCGCGAGGCGCAATATAAGCGGGACGAGGTCGAGGCGGCGATCGATGGTGTCGCGCCGGTCTTGGAAGTCGTCGGCTCGCGCCTCGCCGAGGGGATCGCCAACGGAGGACGGTTTCGTGTCACCGCGGATGGCGGCGCGAATGTGTCGTTGATCACCGGCGAGGTGATCTCGAATTGGCGGCGTTTCGATCTGCCGGGTCATGAGTTGTGCTTGACTGTCAATGGCCAAACAGTCGCCGTCGGAAAGGGCGATCGCGCGCTTGGCGATCCGGTCAACGTTATGCTCTGGCTCGCCAATCACCTGCGCGGTTCCGAGGGCCTGAAGGCTGGCGAGATCGTCTCCACTGGAACCTGTACCGGCTTGATTCGGGTTGCGCCCGGCGATCGGCTAAGCGCTGATTTTGGCGATATCGGCATGGTTGAGGCGCTGTTGACGGACGCAAGCGCATAGGGATGTCTGGTCTCCTGTCCCTGAAATTCGCCTTGCTACGCGCCCTGGGCAGGCACGTGCCGATCAGGGGTCGTGACCGATTGCTTAGATTGCTGGAAAACCCCGACAGTCAGCGCGATTTTCCATTTGTCGAGGATTTTCAAGGGTTCCGTTACCCTGGCAATCTGAAGCGGTTTATAGACTGGTCCGTCTATTTTATGGCGGATATAGCGGACACGAACTGACCTTGTTAGGTGACTTGGCTCGAGGCCTGAGATCAGATGGCGCCCGCGGGGTCGTGGCTTGGGATATCGGGGCGAATATCGGGCACCATTGCCTGTACATGGCCGGGATCGCCGATCAGGTGATCGCGTTCGAGCCGATTCCCTTCAATGCCGATCTATTGCAAGAGAAGCTTATGGTTAACGCGCTGGGAACCGTGGAATTGCACCGCTTAGCCCTGGGGGACGAGCTGGCGTAGCTGCCGCTCCATCACCCGGACATGGCGAATAGCCCGAATGTCGGTACGGCGTCGTTTTACGCGGATTACAATCCCGCGAACAATGTCGATCAAACCACCGCCCAAGTCGTTGTCGGAGACGATTATCGCGAGGAACTGGGGCTGCCCGCGCCCGATCTGATCAAGATTGGTGTCGAGGGATTTGAGCGACCGGCCCTGGCCGGGATGGCGAAGACCCTGCGCGGGAACCCGTCCGCGGTTCTCATGGAGATGAGCGATTATACCTGGAAGAGCTTCGCGAACTTGGATGAACTGCGGATGATCCTCCCGGACCGGGAGTTCTTCGAGCTGCACGCGACGCCGGATCCGATGGGATATCGCGCCGGACCGCTGCAATTCGGGGTGTCGCCCGAGATATTCGCGATTCCCCGATCCCGCCCAACTCTCGTCGCCGCCTTTGCAGGCGCGCGTGACGGGCTTATCAGCCGCCCGACGCTCTAGCCGCAATCCAGCATGATCTTGCCGATATGCTCGCTCGATTCCATCAGCGCGTGAGCGGCGGCCGCCTCGGCCATGGGGAAGGTCTTGAACAGCACCGGCTTGATCGAGCCGTCTTCCAGCAGGGGCCAGACATGGGCTCGGAGATCCCGGGCGATCTCCGCCTTTTGCTCCACCGTGCGAGGCCTCAGAGTTGAGCCGGTGAGCGTGAGCCGCAGGGTCAACATCTTCAGAAAATTGAACTTTTCAACCACCGGCGGCTGCAGGAACGCGATCTGGCAAAGCCGGCCCTCGATATTCAGGCAGTCTATATTCCGTTGAATATACGGGCCGCCGACCATGTCCAGGATGACGTCGGCGCGACCAGCCTCCTTCATCACCGCGACGAAATCCTCCTCACGATAGTTGATCGCCCGCTCGGCGCCCAGATCCTCGCAAACCCTGCATTTCTCCGCCGACCCCGCCGTGGCGAAGACCCGCGCCCCGAACGCCTTGGCCATCTGGATCGCCATGGTGCCGATACCACTGGAGCCGCCATGCACCAGGAAGGTTTCGCCGGATTTCAGATGGCCCCGCATGAACACATTGGCCCAAACCGTGTAGCTGGTTTCAACCACGCTCGCGGCTTGTTCCAGCGTGTAGCCCTTGGGGATGGGGAGACATTGCGGCGCTGGAGCCGTGCAGTATTCGGCATAACCGCCGCCGGACACCAGCGCGCAGGTCTGGTCGCCGACTTTCCAGTCACCGGCATTGGGTCCGAGCGCCACGATCGTTCCGGCGATCTCCAGCCCTGGGATGTCCGATGCGCCGGGAGGGGGCGGATAGCCGCCCAGGCGTTGCTGAACGTCCGGTCGGTTGACGCCGGCATGCGAGACCCGGATCAGCACCTCGCCATCACCCGGCGTGGGAACCGGACGTGTCGTGGGTTTCAACCCCTCGGGCGGACCAAAGGCTTCGATCTCGATCGCGGTCATGGAGGCGGGGAGGGCGGACATGGGCGTAATTCCTAGAGGTGAGGTGTCTTCGGTTGCTGTTTGGAAAGAGGTCGTGGCACAAGTGATCGACATCCCTTGTGATTGACCCTACCTAAACCGATGCCCTGGCGAAAGGCAGGGCCGTGTTAAGGAACTTACCGCCGCTATTTGTAACGTCACGCGGCGATATCCGCGCTAGGCCCTGCCTTTCGCCAGGGCGACGGTTGTCATCCGCGTGTCCCCAACGCACGCGGGGAGAAGGTGCGGATTCTCGCGCTTTAGGTTCGCGCGCGGATTAGGCGAAAGGATCGTTATCCGGGTCGTCGTTGCGCACATACTCCGCTCGGCGGGCAATGGTTTCCATGGCTTCGGCACCGATCAGCTTTTCGATCAGCGCGAGGCTCATATCCGTGCCGGCCGACACGCCGGAGGAGGTGAAGAACTTGCCGTCCTCGACCCAGCGGGCCTTGTGCACCCAGTTTACCTTCGGTCCCTGGGAGGTCACCCATTTCCAGGCCATCTTGTTCGAGGTCGCGCGCTTGCCGTCAAGCTGGCCGGTTCCCGCGAGTAAGGCCGAGCCTGTGCAAACCGTGGCGACGATCTCGGCGCGCTCCGACTGCTCGGCGATCCAGTTAAGCAGGGTTTTGTTCTCCATCCCCGGACGCGAGCCCATGCCTCCGGGTATGAGAAGGATGTCATAGCGCTCGCGGTCGCCGAACGCCTCGTCGGGCTGGGTCTTGGGGCCCGGCGTGGCGGCGACCGGATCCATGGTCTCGGCGACCACGTGGATCTTGAACGCGTCCTGGTTAAGGCCAAACATCTCCAGCGGACCGTAGAGGTCGAGGAGTTCGAACTGGGGAAAGACAAGAGCGCCGATGGTTTTCATGGCCGGACGGTATCAAGGGATCGCGTGGGGTTCAATGACTGACAAGCACCGCTCGGATACTCCGCTAGCCATCCGCCGCCGCCCGCCTGCGCTCGCGGGCCAATTGCGCCTCGCGGTGCGTGACATAGGCGGTTGAGGCGAAGATCACCGCGCCGCCGAGCCAGGTCCAGATCGTCGGGACTTCCGCGAAAATGAGATAAGCCAATAGCGCGATGATCGGCAGCCGGATGAAATCCAGCGGCTGGATCTGTGTTACCTCGGCGAGCTGGATTGCTCGCGTATACATTAGATGCCCGAGCGTTCCAGCGCCCGCGAGCCCGATCAGCCAGAGCCAGATCAGTGGCTCCGGCCATTGCCAATAAAACAACGCCGGGATCAGCGACATGGGTGTCTGAAGCAGCACCATATACGTGACGATGGTCGCCGGTCGCTCCGTGTCCGTCAGTTTTTTGACGATGATGATGGTGATCGCGATGGTTACCGAATTCAGCAAGGCGAGGAGCGCCCCTGGCGAGATCGCCTCGACGCCGGGACGAATGACGATCAGCATCCCGATGAAGCCGACCGCCAGGGCGGTGATCCGCCTGATTCGTACGACCTCGCCAAGGAAGATCGCCGCCGCGATGGTGGCGAAGAGGGGGGCGGTGAAGCTGAGGGCGGTGGCTTCGGCGAGCGGGATCAGGGTGAGCGCGGTAAAGCCCGCGGTCATGCCGATAATGTTGAAGAAGGACCGGCTGGCATAGAGGCCGATACGGCGCGTCTTCATCACCCCTGGGCCCTGGCGGATCAGCCAGGGCACCATCATCAGAACCGCGAGGAAATTGCGGAAAAACACCACCTCGAAGGCGTGTAGTTGCTCGGCTGCGAGCTTGATGAATATCCCCATCGACGCGAAGAAGGTCATCGCGCCGATCATCATCAGAGCCGCCAGCAGTGGCGCGCCCATGGGGGGGCGCGACACCGGCGCGGGGGAAGGCGGGTTTCCTATAGAACAGTCTCCGCCAGCAGTCTCAGCGCCTCGGGAGAGCCGGTGCGCGCGATCAGGGTGTCCACGTGCCGCTGCTTGGCCGCCGCTTTCCAGTCCGCGAGTTTTTCGACGATCCGTTCCTTCGGCCCGACCAGGGCGACCTGATCGATCAGTTCCTGGGGTACCGCCGCGGCCGCCTCGGCGCGTTTGCCGTCCAGGAACAGGTTCTGGATGTTGGTCGCCGCCTCCTCGAAGCCGATGCGCTTGGCGTAGTCGCAGTAGAAGTTCTTATCCCTGGCGCCCATGCCGCCGATATAAAACGACACGTTCTGACGGACCGGGCGGCTCGCCACCTCCACGTCGTCATCGATATTGATGTAGCACATGGGCATGACATCGAAATCGGCGAGGGTGCGGCCGTTTCCGGCCTTGTCGAAACCAGCCTGAATATGCGGCGCGAAAACATCGAAGCGGGTCGGGTCCATGTAGATCGGAATGAAACCGTCGACGCATTCCGCCGCCGCCTTGACCCCGGCCGGCGAGATCGCGCCGGTGACCATGCGCAAAGACGGGTCGCCGTGCAGGATGCTCTTGAGCGGGATGCCGAGCCCGGTTGCGCCTTCGCCCTTATAGGGGAACTGATAATGCTCGCCCTGGTGTTCCAACGCACCTTCGCGGGCCAGGATGTTCTTGATGATCGAGACATATTCCCGAAGCCGGGTCAGCGGCTTGCCGTAGGGTACCCCGTGCCAGCCCTCGACCACCTGCGGGCCGGACGGTCCGAGGCCGAGGATGAAGCGTCCGCCGGACATCTGCTGGAGCGTGATCGCGGTCATCGCCGTCATGGTCGGCGCGCGCGTGGTCATTTGAATGATGCCGGTGCCGACCTTGATCCGGCTGGTCCGCGCCAGAACCCAGGCCGCCGGCGTTACCGCGTCATGGCCCCAGGACTCCGATGTCCAAACGGAATCGAAGCCGAGATTCTCGGCCTCGGTGATCAGATCCATGTCGAGCGAGAATTTGGCGCCGTGGCCGCCGATGCTCAGTCCCAGTTTCATCGCTTTAACTTCCTCCGGATGGACGCCGCCGAACGGATCGTGGCAGGCTCGTTGTCGACAGCATAAGAGCGCCGCTAGCAAAAGGCGACGCCCCTCTTGGGAGAAGACGTTATGAAATTTGGCCTGTATATGGCGACCCAATGGCCGCGGGGCGCGGATCTCGGACGGGAGGTCGCCAATCTTTGCGAACAGACACGCGCCTGCAAGCAAAACGGCTTCGACTCGGTCCTGGTCGGCCAACATTTCCTGTCCGAACCCTTGCAGATGATCCAGGCGGAGCCCTTGATCGCGCGGCTCGCCGCCGAGGGCGAGGGAATGGAGTTCGGTATCGCCATTGTGTTGCTGGCCATGCAGAACCCAGTCATCGTCGCGGAATACGCCGCCTCGCTCGATTGGATCACCAATGGCAACTACATTCTCGGGGTCGGCGTCGGATACCGCGAGGAGGAATTCGAGGGTCTGGGTGTCAAGTTCGAGGATCGGCGCGAGCGCTTCGAGGAGGCGATCCCGCTGATCCGTCGGCTCTGGACCGAGGACCGGGTCGAGCATCGCGGCAAGCATTTCACCGTCGGCAATCTCAGCGCCAGTATCCGCCCCAAGCGCCCGGGCGGTCCGCCGATCTGGGTTGGCGGCGATATCGCGCCGGCGGTGCGCCGCGCCGCGCGCCTCGGCTGTCCCTGGGTGGTGCCGCCGACCATGCACTGGGACGACGCGGTTCAGCGCATGAGGGTCTATAAGGCCGAGATGGAAAAGGCCGGCACAAGCAATCCGCACGGTCAGCCGCTGATCCGCGAGGTCGCCATCGGTCCGACCAAGGAAGCCGCGATGGAGGCGGCGCGGCCCTATCTGCTGGCGAAGTACGAGTCCTACGCCTCCTGGGGACAGCATTCCGCCAGCCAGGGCCCAAGCCTCGCCGACCGGTTCGACGAGTTCTGCGCCGACCGTTTCATCATCGGCGACGAGGCCGAGGTCGCCGACGAGATCGCTCGGTATCGCGAGACCTTCGGCGTCGACCACTTCCTTGCCCGCGTCCAGTGGCCCGGCTTTGGCCAGGCGGGCGTGTTGGACGCGATCGAGCGGCTTGGGAGGGTTTCGGCGAAGCTGGGGTGAGGAAGTCGGGTGAAGTAAGAGGCCGCCTCCGCCTCCGCTTCCGTCGCCCTCGCGGAAGCGAGGGCTCTTGCCGTGATGTCTCGCGCGGGGCGAAAACAGCGATCATCTCGCGCGTGGTGGAAGCCGGCGGCACAAGCCCCGGCCTTCGCCGGGGCGACGCTGAATTGGGGTCTGCTTTGGGCTCCCACTTTCCCGAGGACGATGAAAAGGATTTTCTCCGACCGTCTGGGCGTCCCCCCCACCTCGGCAATTGGGGCCCGGGATAGGTAAGCGTGACTTCCAATTGCCTTGCACGCCCCATCTCGTCTAAAGCTGTGCGCGAGAACACACGTCGTCATCCCGGCGAAGGCCGGGACCCATTCCGCCGGCGCGAAATTCAGGGGGGTTGTTAGGCTCTCCGTGGGGTGATAACGCGCGGTTGCGCCCGAGGAATGGCTCCCGGCCTTCGCCGGGATGACGATCTAGAGCGAACAAGAGGAACCAAACATCATGGCCAAGAAGATCGCGATTATCGGAGGCTCCGGCGCCTTGGGAGCGGGGCTCGCCAAGCGGTGGGCCAAGGCGGGGCACACGATCATCGTCGGCTCGCGCGACGCCGGGCGCGCGGCCGAAGCGGCGGAGCGGTTGAACGGCGAGGCCGGCACGACGACCATCACCGGGATGGGCAATCCCGAGGCCGCGGCCGCCGGCGAAATCGTGGTGCTGACCGTGCCCTACGCCAACCAGATGCCGACCCTGGACGCCATCGCGCCGGCGCTGGAGGGCAAGATCCTGGTCGATGTCACCGTGCCGTTGGTGCCGCCGAAGGTGCGCACCGTGCATGTGCCCGAGGGAGGTTCCTGCGCCAAGGCGGCCCAGGACAAGCTCGGCGAGGGGGTGCGGGTGGTCTCGGCCTTTCAGAATGTCGCGGCGACGCACCTGGATGACCTGGATCACGCCATCGACTGTGACGTGCTGGTCTGCGGCAATGATCCGAAGGCTCGCGAGGAGGTCGTGCGACTCGCCGGGGATGCCGACATGAAGGCCTGGCACGCCGGTGTCATCGCCAATTCGATCGTCGCCGAGGCGCTGACATCGACGCTGATTTTCATGAACGCGCGTTATAAGATCGACGGGGCCGGCATCAAGATGACCGGAGAACCCGGTTCCGCCGCCTCGGAGTAATCTCTTTCCATGTCCACCCGCGAACCCGCCCGCCGCGACAACCGCATGAGTTTGGCGGCGCTTTCGGGCGTCCCGATGGTCAAGCCCGGCGATGACCTGGCCACGATCCTGATCTCGGCGCTTGAAGAAAGCGGAGAGGTTCTGGTCGACGGCGACATCCTGGTCGTTGCCCAGAAGATCGTCTCCAAGGCCGAGGGCCGGATCGTCGCGCTGGAGGATATCGAGCCATCGGAGCGCGCCGTTGAACTCGCCGCCGAGGTCGACAAGGACCCGAGGCAGATCGAACTGGTGTTGCGCGAGTCCCGAGAGGTGGTCAAAACCCGTCCTGGCGTGATCATCGTCGAGCAGAATCTGGGTCTGGTGATGGCAAATGCCGGGATCGACCATTCCAATGTCGAAAGCGAGGCGGGTCGGGAACATCTGCTGCTTTTGCCGCGGGATCCGGACGCCAGCGCCGCGAAACTGCGCGACGAGTTGCGTGCTCGGCTCGGCGTGACCGTCGGCGTAATCATCAATGACAGCATCGGTCGGGCCTGGCGGGTCGGCACGGTCGGGCACGCGATCGGTGTTGCCGGATTGCCGGCGGTGGTTGATCTGCGCGGCAACCGGGACATGTTCGGTCGCGAGCTTCTGGTGAGCGAGGAAGCCGTCGCCGATGAGTTGTCCGGCGCCGCCTCGCTTTTGCAAGGCCAGGGCGCCGAGGGTTTGCCGGTGGTTCTGATCCGCGGCTTCGCCTCGGACGCGCCGAGCCAGGGCGCGGACGCGCTGATCCGTCCGCGCGACATGGATATGTTCCGGTGAATTCTCGCGATCCGGCTCAAGGGCTGGCGGTGCTGTCCGGTGGGGTCGGCGGGGCCAAGCTGGTGCTCGGCCTGTCTCACGCGATGGCGCCGGAGAATTTGACGGTGGTCGCCAATACCGGCGACGACATGCGCTATCTCGGTCTGCGTATCTCGCCGGATATCGATTCCGTGGTCTATGCGCTGGCGGACCTTTCGGACAAGGAACGGGGTTGGGGCCGGGCGAACGAGACCTGGACCTTCATGGAGGCCTTGAAGGGCCTCGGCGGCGAGGGATGGTTCAATCTCGGCGACGGCGACTTGGCGATGCATGTGGAGCGCACCCGGCGGCTCGACGAGGGTGAGACCCTGACCCAGGCGACGGCGGCGATTTGCCAGGCGCTGGGCATCGGCGCGCGCATCCTGCCGATGACCGATGACGCGGTCGCGACGATCGTGGACACCGCCGGCGGTCCGCTGGCGTTCCAGCATTATTTCGTCCGAGATCGCTGCGAGCCGGCGGTAACCGGTTTTCGCTTTCAAGGCATCGCCGATGCCCGGCCAAGCCCGGCCCTGACGCGATCCTTGGAGAGCGGCGCGGTTTCCTCTGTTCTGATCGCGCCCTCGAATCCCTTTGTCAGTGTCGACCCGATCCTCGGCCTGCCCGGAATGCGGGCCGCGCTCAAGGCGCTTCCCGGCCCCATCGTCGCGGTGTCGCCGATTGTCGGTGGCCAGGCGATCAAGGGGCCGGCGGCCAAGATGATGGCCGAACTCGGCGCGCCGGTCAGCGCCGCCGGGGTCGCGCGCCATTACGCGGGTTTCATCGACGCCATGGTGATCGACGAGGTTGATCGCGACCAGGAGCAGGAGATTCGCGCTCTCGGCATGGAGGTTCTGGTCACCCAGACCGTCATGCGCACGCTGGAGGACCGGGTCGCGCTGGCGGGGGACTGTCTCGACTTCATCGCCCGGCTTGGAGCGCGCTAGTGGCCGTCGCCATTGTGCCCGTGAAGAACCTGGATCAGGCGAAAAGCCGATTGAGCCCGTTGCTCGACGCCGCGGAACGGCGGGGGCTCGTGGAGGCGATGCTTGCCGACGTGCTGGGGGCCCTGTCGCGTGCCGGTGGTGTTGACGAAATCTTCGTGGTCAGCGATGGCAGGGGATTGGCGCCGGGCGCGTATACGCTCGTGCCGGAACAAATCAATCGAGGTTATGACGAGGCGGTGGCGACCGCGCTTGCGGAGCCGCGGGTCGTGTCGGCCTCGGCGGCGCTTATCCTGCCGGGAGATTTGCCGCTGGTGTCCAGCGATGACATCGATGCTTTTCTAGGGGAAGGCGATCCAGGTTCGCCGATGATTCGAATAGCCCCGGCGCGGGATGGCGACGGCACCAACGCGCTGCTGATCGCGCCGCCGGGGCTGATGCCGACGCGTTTTGGACCGGGAAGTTTCGAGCGCCATAAGCGAGCGGCGGAAGCGCTGAATTCCACGGTTGAGATCGTGGCCCCCGCCGGGCTTGCGTTCGATATCGATACTCCGCAAGATCTGCTCGAGTTTCGCGCGCGCGGCGGCGAGACCAATACCCACGCGTTCCTGGCGCGGGCGGACTTGGCGGAGCGGCTGGACCGCGCGGCGGAAATGACGCGTAAACCGGCGGCGGATCGGGGATGACCTTGTCGAACGAGCTTTTCTGGACCGAGCCCGCCGAGCGGCCGGACGAAACCGCCGCGATGGCCTTGGCGGTGCGCGCGGATCTGTCGGCGTTGATGCAAGTCGCCGGACGGATGCGCGATCATGGCTTTGGCCGGCAAATCAGCTATTCCCGCAAGGTTTTCATTCCGTTGACGCAATTGTGCCGGGATGTTTGCCACTACTGTACTTTCGCCCAGGCACCCCGGAATCTGAAGCAAGCGTTTCTATCGCGCGAACAGGTCCTTGAGATCGCCCGCGCGGGCAAGGCAACGGGCTGCAAGGAGGCGCTGTTCACTCTCGGGGACAAGCCGGAACTGCGCTACGCCGCCGCCCGCGAGGCGCTGGCCGAGATGGGTTACGCGACGACCCTGGAATATCTACGGGACATGGCCCTGGCGGTTTTCGAGGAAACCGGTCTGATGCCGCATCTCAATCCCGGCGTGATGACCGCGGCCGAGATCGCCAGCCTGCGCGAGGCCTCGGTCAGCATGGGGATCATGTTGGAAAGCGCGTCGACAAGTCTGATGGAAAAGGGCGGCTGTCACCATGGCTCGCCCGATAAGGACCCGGCGGTGCGGCTTGAGACCATGGCCGAGGCCGGACGCCAGAAGGTGCCGTTCACCAGCGGTATCCTGATCGGGATCGGCGAGACACGGGCCGAACGGATCGAGGCATTGCTGGCGCTCCGGGATCTGCATGACGCGCATGGTCATATCCAGGAAGTCATCATCCAGAACTTCCGCGCCAAGCCCGGCACCAAGATGTTCGACGCGCCGGAGCCGGATCTCGAGGATCTGCAATGGACGATCGCCGTGGCGCGGTTGATCCTTGGGCCTGAAATGTCGATCCAGGCACCGCCGAACCTCTCCTACGGCGACGCGGCCCGGCTGATCCCGGCTGGGATCAACGACTGGGGCGGCGTCTCGCCGGTGACGCCGGATCACGTCAACCCCGAGGCGCCCTGGCCGCATCTTGACGTTCTGGCCCGCGACACCGCCTCCATGGGTAAGATCCTGGTGGAGCGCCTGTCGATCTACCCGGACTACGCGCGGGACGTGGAGGTCTGGCTTGATCCCGGCTTCAGGGCCGCGATCCTATCGGCGTCCGACGCGGATGGCCTTGCCCGGACCGAGGATTGGTCGCCGGGCCGGGCCGAGGCGCCGGATAACCGGATTCCGGAATTGGACGTGACTCCGGGTTTTCTGGCGCATGACGATCTCGACGCGGTTCTCGACAGCGCGATGTCCGGCGATACGCTGAGCGAGCGGGAGATCGCGCGCCTGTTTCACGCCCGTGACGGCGAGGTCGAGACCATCGCCAAGGCCGCCGACGAGCTGCGCCGCAAGATGAACGGCGACTCCGTGCGCTACGTCGTCAACCGCAATATCAACTACACCAATGTCTGTTACTTCGGTTGCAAGTTCTGCGCGTTCTCCAAGGGCAAGACCCAGGAAAGCCTGCGCGGCAAGCCCTATGACCTGGCGATGGAGGAGATCGTGCGCCGGGCCACCGAGGCGTGGGAGCGCGGCGCCACCGAGGTATGCCTGCAAGGCGGTATCCACCCGGATTACGACGGTAACACCTATCTCGAGATCACCAGGGCGCTGAAGGCCGCGTTGCCGGATCTGCATATCCACGCGTTCTCTCCGCTGGAAGTGCATCAGGGCGCGCGCACCCTCGACATCCCGCTGGATACATTCCTCGGGCGCCTGCGCGATGCGGGTCTCGGCAGCCTGCCGGGAACCGCGGCCGAGGTGTTGGATGACGAGGTCAGGGCGATCCTTTGTCCGGACAAGGTCAACACCGCGCAATGGCTGGAAGTGGTCGAGACCGCGCATAACGTGGGCTTGCGCACCACTTCGACCATCATGTTCGGTCACGTCGACAAGCCCGTCCATTGGGCGCGTCATCTGATCCGTCTGCGCGAGTTACAGGCACGGACCGGTGGCATCACCGAGTTCGTGCCCTTGCCCTTCGTGCATATGGAGGCACCGATCTATCTGCGCGGTGGCGCGCGGCGCGGGCCGAGCTGGCGCGAGACCGTTCTGATCCATGCCGTGGCGCGGCTGGCGCTGCATCCCTTGATCCCCAACATTCAAACCTCCTGGGTTAAGCTCGGTCCGACCGGGGCGGGGGTGTGCCTGGAATCCGGCGCCAATGATTTCGGCGGCACCCTGATGAACGAGACCATTACCCGCTCCGCCGGCGCCAGCCATGGTCAGGAACTGCCACCCGAGAAGATGGACGCGGTGATTCGCTCGCTCGGCCGCGAGCCGGGGCAGCGCTCGACCCTCTACGGCCCGGTGAACGAGGCGCAACGCGCGCGTTCCTACAACGCCCCGCCGCTCGCCGATGTGGTCAACACGCCCGTGCGAAAGGCGCGCAAGCGTGACGGCGCGGCGGATCTTATCCGACCGGGCTATGAAATTCAGGGAAGCGCCGACTAACCGGGCGAGGAAGCGAAGCCATCATGCCGGACGGCCCTGTAAGTTTCGGACTCATGCTCTCCAATCGTGGACCGGTGCTCGGCTACAGCACACCGGCGGATCTGATTGATCTAGGGGTACGCGCCGAAACAAGCGGGTTATTCAACACAGTCTGGTCCGGCGATGCGTTCCTAACCAATCCGAGGCTTGACGCGATCACCCTGCTGACGGCGGTCGCGGTACGGACCGAACGGGTGCGGCTCGGTCCCGCCTGCATGGGCAGTTTCACCCAACGCGCGGCGCTGGATCTGGCCTATCAATGGGCCAGCCTTGACCAGATTTCCGGCGGGCGTACCGTCATGGTGGCCTGCGCTGGTGGCGGCAGCGGCGAGGCCTGGGCGCGCGAGGACCGCAATACCGGCGTTTCCTCGGCGGATCGCCGCGCCTTGATGTGGGAGCGGATCGAACTGTTTCACCGTCTCTTCGCCGAGGACGAGGTGACCTTCCAGGGCCGGTTCCACGACTATGACAAGGTGACCATCGTCCCCAAGCCCCTGAAGCAGCCGAGCCCGGTCTGGGCCGCGACCAACATCACTCGGCTCGCGAGTGGCGGTTCGGCGGGGCGAATGCCGGTGAAGACCCTGGCCAAGGTCGGCGAGATCTGCGACGGCTGGATGACTCATTCGGTGAGCCCCGCGACCTTTACCGAGGCCTGGGGGCATATTCGCGCCTCCGCCAGCGCCCATGGCAAGGACGCCGACGCAATGGATAACGCCCTCGTGGTCAATATCTGCGTGCGCGACGATCCGGACGAGGCGCTGGAGGAAACCCGCGACTTCCTGGCGGATTACTACGGCATTCGTTTCACGGTGGAGCGTACCCGGGACTGGACGGCGCATGGAACGCCGGAGGCCTGCGCCGAGACGTTGCGTGGGTTCATCGGCTCCGGGGTCAAGCATATCGCGCTGCGGGCGACATCGCGTGACCAGATCGGTCAGTTCGAGCGGTTGGTGACGGATGTCCTGCCGTTGGTGAACGAGGTTTAGGCGAGGAGGGAGACGGCTATGGCGATCGGTGTCGGACTGGGAATGGCGGCGTTCACCTTCTCGAGCGCCGAGGGGTATTGGCGCTGGGTGAAGCGGTGCGACGAGGCCGGAGTGGACTCCCTGTGGCAGACCGACCGGCTGGTCTCGCGCGAGCCGTTCCTGGAATGCATGAGCACCATGGCGGCGCTGGCCGGGGCCACGAAGAAGGTCAAGTTCGGGATGAACGTCGCCTCCATGGGGCTGCGGGATCCTCTGCAAACCGCCAAGCAATGCTCGACCATCGACTACCTCTCGGGAGGGCGGCTACTTCCGGCCTTCGGGCTCGGTAGCAACCGGTCTCGTGACTTCATCGCGACAGGCACCGCCACCAAGGCGCGTGGTCAACGCATGAACGAGGCGCTGGAGATCATGAGCCGGCTCTGGACCGAGGACGAGGTCACCTTCGAGGGCAAGCATTACCAGTACGAAAAGGCGGTTGTCAGCCCGCGCCCCGTGCAGAACCCGCTTCCGCTTTGGGTCGGTGGCTCCTCCGACGCGGCGATCGAGCGCACGGCGAAATACGGCACCGGCTGGCAGGCGGCGGCGGACTCGCCGGCGGAGGCCGGCGTGGTGGTCGACAAGATCCTGCTTGCCTCGGAAAAGCACGGTCGCTCCATCGACCATGATCATTTCGGGGCGGCCATGGGCGTGCGCTTCGGCTCCTGGGACGAGGAACCGGTCAAGAAGATGGGCGCCGATTTCGAAAAGCGCCTCGGCAAGCCGGCCAAGGAAGGCTTCATCGTCGGCGGCGCGGACGAGATGCTCGACCGTATTCAGCAATATGCCGATCACGGCATCTCCAAGTTCATCCTGCGCCCCATCGGCGCCGGCGACGCGGAGATGGAGGATCAGACCGAACAGCTGATCGAGAAGGTCCTGAGCCGTGTGAAGGAGTTACGGGAACCAAAGCGGGGGTGAGGAGGTAACTCAAGTCCCTGTAAGACCGTCATCCCGCCGCGGGGCGGGACCCATTCCGCCTACTAGGCAGCAAGGATATCGTTCAATTTTCAATATGCGCGTGTTTTCCGAGTCAACGCTGGAATAGAACGCCGGCGGAGTGGATCCCGCCCTTCGGCGGGATGACGAATGAGAAGGAAAACGTTAAGGCTCGAGTGAGGAAACAGTCATGAAATTCGGCTTTCAAACCATGTTACGCGGGGCGGCCTCGAGCCCGGAAGGGCTGACGGCGATCGCCCAAAAGGGCGAGGCGGTCGGGTTCGACGTGATCGCGCCGAATGATCACATCATCGTGCCCGGCGGCATTGAGAGCACCTATCCCTATACCGAGGACGGGATCTGGCCCGGCGCCGCGGTGGTGGAATGTCACGAGCAGTTGACCGCGCTCACCTATATCGCGGGCAAGACCGACAGGATCCGCATCCTGACCTCGGTCATGGTGGTGCCTTATCGCGACCCGGTGCTGACGGCCAAGATCATTTCCAGCGCGGACGTGCTCTCCGAAGGCCGCGTAACCGTGGGGGTCGGCGCTGGTTGGATGGCCGAGGAGATCGCGGCGATCGGCGCGCCGCCCTTTGCGGAACGCGGCGCGGTTACGAATGAATATTTATACATTTTCAAGGAATTATGGACTTCTGATAATCCAAAATATGAAGGAAAATACGCGCGCTTTTCCGATATTCACTTCAAGCCCCTTCCGGTGCAGAAGCCGCATCCGCCGATCTGGGTCGGCGGCGAGAGCAAGCCTGCCCTGCGCCGGGCGGCGCGGCTTGGCGACGGATGGTATCCGGTCGGCAACAACCCGAAATTCCCGCTCACCACGCCCGAGGAACTCGCCGCCCGTCTGGATACGTTGCGCCAGGTTTGCGACGAGGAGGGCCGCGATTTCGCGGAGCTCGATATCGGCTACTTCTTCAGCGGCGCGGTGCTGGCCAAGGAACGCCTAGGCGCCGACGGCAAGCGCCAGATCATGACCGGAAACCCGGCGGATATCGCCGAGGATATCGCCGGCTTCGGCGAGGTCGGCGTCGGCACGATGATCTTCTTGTTCCAGCGTCCGGAAGTCGAGGCGACCTTGGAGCAGATGGAGTGGTTCGCGGGCGAAGTGATGCCGCTCGTTAAATAACAGGATGAAACCGAGGGATCGCCGCGACGGTGGTCCTCGTCACGAAGGAGGCCGACATGGTGTTCGGATTTGGACTTCCCACCCGTGGGCCGCTGGCCGAGCCCGCGGCGATCAAGAAGGTTCTGGCCCATGCCGAGGCAATGGGGCTGGGCTATGTCTCGGTATCGGATCACATCGTGATTCCGAAACAGATCAACCCGCTTTACCCCTATTCGGACGACGGCGAGCCGCCGTTCCCGCCGGACGGCGCGTGTCTGGAACAGCTGACCCTGATGTCCTATGTGGCGGCGGTCACCACCAATATACGCATCCTTTCCTCGGTGATGGTGGTTCCGCACCGCAATCCCGTGCATACCGCCAAGACCATCGCGACCATTGATGTACTGTCCAACGGTCGGGTCACCATCGGCTGCGGCGCCGGCTGGATGGAGGAGGAATTCGAGGCCATCGGTACCGAGCCGTTCAAGGAACGCGGCAAGGTGACGGACGAATACCTGGAGATCTTCAAGGAGCTCTGGACCGCCGAGTCGCCGTCCTATCAGGGCAAATACAACAGCTTTTCCGACGTGAAGTTCGAACCCAAGCCGGTGCAGGACCCGCACCCGCCGCTCTGGATCGGCGGCGAGAGCCCGGCGGCCAAACGGCGCGCGGTCAAACTCGGCGACGGCTGGTTCCCGATCGGCGCCAACCCGGCCTTTCCCTTGAACACGACGGATAAATACGCCGCCGGGCTATCCTCGCTGAAGCAGATGGCGGCCGAGCACGACCGCGCCCCGGAAAGCATCGATCTCGGTTTCTGGAGCAACTGGGACTGGGAGATGATGGACCGCAAAACACCCCAGGAAGGCGTCCGGCACATCATGACCGGCGGTGGCTCGGCGATCATGGATGATATCGGCGCGCTCAAGGAGCTGGGCGTTGAGATCTTCATGTTCCAACTCGCCAAACCGGATAGCCTGGATGCGACCCTGGCGTCCATGGACCGTTTCGCCGAGGGGATCCTGAGCAAGGCGTGAGGGTAAGGGGAGTTTGACGGCCCCACGAAGGATGTCATCCCGCGGGAGCGCGGGATCCATTCCTCGGACAGAGAGCATGGGGCATGGTGGTTCATTGATGAGTTTTGCAAGAATAGCCGGGTTGTGAAGAAAGCGTAATGGATCCCGCCCTACGGCGGGATGACGGAGTAGGTTGATATGAATCTAGACGCGGACTACATCGTCGTCGGCGCCGGCTCGGCCGGTTGCGTGCTTGCGGACCGGTTGAGCGAGGACGGCTCGCGGGTGCTGGTGCTGGAGGCGGGGCCGAGGGATCTGCACCCGATGATCCATATTCCGGCCGGTATCCTGCATCTGCTGTACAACGACAAGGTCAATTGGAACTATTCCTCCGAGCCCGAGGAAACCAGCGGCAATAGACGCATCCACTGGCCGAGGGGCCGTGTGCTCGGCGGGTCGAGCTCGATCAACGGCATGCTCTACGTGCGCGGCAATCCCGCGGACTATGACGGTTGGGCCCAGATGGGCTGTCGCGGCTGGTCCTTCGAGGAAGTGTTGCCGTTCTTCCGCAAGTCCGAAAACTATCGCAACGGCGGCGATCCGGCGCATCGCGGCAAGGGAGGGCCGCTCGAGGTCGAGGATTACCGCACCAACCTAACCCTGACTCATAAGTTCGTCGAAGCCGCCGAGCAGGCTGGTTTCAAGCGCAGCCAGGACCTGAACGGCGCCGAGCCCGAGGGGGTCGGCTACTCGCAGATGACCCGGATTGGCCGTCGTCGTGGCTCCACGGCGCAAACCTTTCTCGCCCGGGCCAAGCGGCGCCAGAACGTGCATATCGAGGTTAACGCGGTCGCCACGCGCCTCATCTTCGAGGGCAAGCGCTGCACCGGTATCGCGTTTCGCCAGAAGGGCGTCGATCGGGTCGCGACGGCCCGGCGCGAGGTGATCGTCTCGGGCGGCGCGGTGAACTCCCCGCATTTGCTTCAGGTTTCGGGTATCGGACCGGCGGAGCATCTGCGCTCCATCGGGGTCGAGGTCCTGCATGACTCGCCCGGCGTCGGCGGCAATCTCTCGGATCACTATGTCGCCCGCATCGCGCATCGGGTCAAGGACACGGACTCGATCAACCAACTGGCGCGCGGCGCGAAACTGCTGCGCGAAATCGGCAAGTTCGTGATCCAGGGCAAGGGCGCGTTGACCTTCGGGGTGACCAGCGCCCAGGTGTTCTGCCGCAGCCGGGAAGGGCTTTCCAGTCCGGACCTGCAGCTCTTGTTTACTCCGGCGAGCTATCAGCAGGGGGTGATCGGCCAACTTGAGAAAGAAGGCGGCATGACCGTCGCGGTCTGCGCGGTCCGGCCGTCCAGCCGGGGCACGATCATGGCCGCCTCGCCGGACCCGTTGGAGCGTCCGAAGATCCGTCCGAACTATCTCTCGGACCCCGATGACATGCGGGTCACCCTGGCGGGAATCGAGCACACAAGGCGGATTTTCGCCCAGCCGGCCTTCGCGCCCTATAACGTGGCGGA
>Ga0181579_10000508_pt1 | contig 31439 bp, 28 predicted proteins | sample 071ome_24_FD_132996 | JGI IMG/M metagenome (GOLD analysis project Ga0181579, IMG submission 132996) | Coastal salt marsh microbial communities from the Groves Creek Marsh, Skidaway Island, Georgia - 071402CT metaG (megahit assembly) | ecosystem: Environmental > Aquatic > Marine > Intertidal...
CAGCAACGTGCCACGCTGGATGATCTCAGCCTTGGTCAGGTCTATGAGCGGTGTATGAATGGCCAATGGCGCACCCTCCACAGCCGCCTTGGTGGCCTTGTTGGCCAGGCTTTCGAACGCGGCGATAAATTCAGGGCGGCAATCCGGATATCCGGAATAGTCCACCGCGTTGACGCCGATAAAAACGGCTTCCGCCTGCAGCACCTCCGCCAGGCCCATGGCCAGCGACAGCATGATGGTGTTGCGCGCGGGCACGTAAGTGACGGGTATACCCTCGGTGCCGCCCTCAGGTACTTCAATATCATCGGTCAATGCCGACCCGCCGATCGAGCGCAAATCGATATCGACGATTCGCAACGGCACGCCCGCGGCGCGCGCGACGCGTTCCGCGGCCTGCAATTCGGAACGGTGCCGCTGGCCATAGTTCACGGCCAACGCGTGGCAATCAAAGCCCTGATCCTTGGCCATGGCCAGCGTGGTGGCCGAATCGAGGCCTCCGGATACCAGCACCACCGCGCGCTTCACCGTATTCATTTGCCGGGCACGTCTCCCCACAACAATTTGTGTAGTTGCATCTGCATGCGCACGGGCAGGCGATCCTCGATGATCCAATCCGCCAGCTCGGTGGCGTCCTGCTGACCCCAGGCCGGGGAAAACAGCAGCTCGCAGCGCCGGTTCAACGACCGGGCCTGCAACTGCTCCCGCGACCAATCGTAATCCTTGCGCGAGCTGATCACGAATTTGATCTGGTCTTTCGGGCCCAGGTGCTCGATATTGGACCATAGATTTCGCGCCTCCTCCCCCGAATCCGGCGTCTTCAGATCAACCACCCGGCTGACCCGCTCATCCACCTCGGACACGTCAATGGCGCCGCTGGTCTCCAGCGACACCCGGTAGCCGGCATCGCACAGGCGAACCAGCAAATCAAGACAACGCTTTTGGGCCAATGGCTCGCCGCCGGTTACGCAGACATGGCGCGCGCCATGCGCTTGAACCGCTTCCAGGATGGCATCGAAGTGCATCCAGTCACCGCCGAAGAACGCGTATTCGCTGTCGCAATACACGCAGCGCAGCGGGCACCCGGTCAGGCGAATAAAGACGGTGGGTATCCCGGCGTCACGGGCCTCGCCCTGGAGCGAGAGAAAGATCTCGGTGATCTTCAGATGATCGTTGCGGGCTTGAGGAACGCGAGCGCGCTCACTGGATTGGGACATTGGCATCGTTTAAACGCAACCACTGACTGGACACGATTTACGGATCACAAGTTACGGATCGTCACCGCAGGCCGTGCCGGCACCTCAGAAATGCCCTTCCAGCCTCATGCTGCGCAGACGGCTCTCGGCCAGACGCGCCAGGGTGGTGTTCGGGTAAAGCTCCTGCACCTGGCTCAGCGCCGCCCGGGCCTGGTCCCACTGCTTCAGCTCGTAGTGCGTGTAGCCAACTTTCAACAGGCTGTCCGGCAGCTTGGGGCTGTCGGGATACGTGTCCTGCAGAGCGGCAAAGGCATCCAACGCCAGCTCGTAATTGCGCGTCACGTAATAGGATTCACCCAGCCAGTACTGCGCGTTGTCTGCGTACTCGCTGCCCGGATAGCGGTCCAGGAAATCGGAAAAACCCGTGGCGGCATCGGCATAACGCAGATCTTTCAGCGCCTGGAACGCCCGGTCATAGGCGGCTTTTTCTGCTTCCGGCGAGGCGGATGCCGTTCGGGCCTCGGCCTGTGGGGCGGTCAGCCCCGTGACCGTGGATGGCGCGTCGACGGGCTCCCGGACCTCGGGCACCTCGCGGTCGGACAGCCTGCCCAGTTCGGGCTGTTGCACCACTTGTGGAGATGTCGCAGCAGACGAGCCACCATCCCGGGGCCGGGCCTGCTGCGTGGCGGCCGTGTCCTCTGCGCCAAAACCGCCCATCGGAGACGGCGCGCCTCCCGCTGATACCTCATTCAGGCGGCTGTCCAGATCTAGATACTGGTCTCGCTGCCGACGCTTGAGCGTCTCCAGCTCAAAAGCCTGCTCTTCGATCTGCCCTCGCAACAGGCGTATCTCATCCTGCAGCTGCTGCATCTGCAGAACCAGATCCATCATCTGCTGCCGGTCATCAGCGCTCTGAGCGAAGGCTGGAACGGCGATGGCCAGCGCAAGGCTGGCCATCCCGAGCAACTTAAACGTGTGCTGCATCATCGATTACCGTGCCGTGTAAACGACCTCCACGCGGCGGTTCTGCCACCAGCAGTCCTCGTCGCTGACGCGGCATACCGGGCGTTCTTCACCATAGCTGACAACGTCCAGTTGGCCACCGCGGGCCCCACCGGCGGACAGCAAGCCGGTCACGCTATTGCCACGGCGCTCACCGAGGCCGAGGTTGTATTCGCGGGTGCCACGCTCATCGGCATGCCCCTCGAGGGTGGCTCGAGCGCTCGGGCTGGCAGCCATGTAGGCGGCGTGCGCGGCCAGGACATCACGATACTCCGCTTTCACGTCGGACTTGTCGAAATCGAAATAGATCACGCGCTTGGACAACAGGCTCTCGCTGTTCTCGAAGTTGCGCGGGTCAGTGTAGTCACGGGGATCCGGTGCGGCCTCGGTGACAACCGGCTCTGTCACTTCAGGCTCCGTGGTGGTTTCAGTGGTTGTTTCTTCCGCTTCTGGGGTGGACTTACACGCGGCCACCGCGAAAGCGACCGACAAGGCAAGCAGCATGCGCAAGGCGATTTTCATGGGATCCTCCTGTTTAAGATTCGATGCCGTTATTTCGAGCACAGCCTTTAAGTTTACCTGATTACGGGGGACCAGGCGGGCTCCCGCACGTCCCCTTCACTCAAAATCAAACGCTGGCGAACGTTTCCATCCGCTGACACAGCCGATAAGACGCCCCTGCCGCCCTCGCGCGTGGCGTAAAGAATCATGCTGTCGTTGGGAGCAAAGCTGGGAGACTCGTCCAGCACACCTGGTGTCAGGATGCGCATGCGTTCAGTCTCTTGGTCCCACACGGCTATACGATACTCGTTTCCTCTTCCATGCGCTACAGCTAAATCAGTCCCATTTCGAGCCACGCTGACGCGCGCGTTGTACTCGCCCATGCGCGTCACCCGCTCAGCGGTGCCGCCCTCGGCCGGCACCCGGTATATCTGGGGTTTGCCGCCACGGTCGGAGGTCCAGTAAATGGTACGTCCATCGGGCGACCAGGCAGGTTCCGTGTCGATGGCCCAGTGATTGGTCAGCTGCCGGGTGGCCCCGGTGGTGAGATCGCGCACAAAAACCTCCGGGTTGCCCGTGCGGCTGAGCGTCATCGCCAGGTAGCGGCCATTTGGGGAAAAAGCCGGCGCGCCATTGATGCCCTTGCCCGATGAGACCAACTCCCTGGCGCCGGTGGCCACTTCTTGCACGTAGATGGCGGAGTTACCCTTCTCAAAAGATACATAGGCCAGCTTCGCGCCGTCCGGTGACCAGGCCGGGGACAATAACGGCTCTGGTGAGCCCACCACGGACTGCGGATTGAACCCGTCAGCGTCGGCCACCACCAGCTCATACCGCTGCCCCTCACCCGTCTGGGTCGCGGAAATATAGGCGATGCGGGTGGAAAAAGCGCCGGGAACGCCGGTCAACTTTTCATAGATGGCATCCGCCACCCGGTGCGCGCCAAACCGAAGGTCGCCCAGTGAGACCGAAGTGATCTGCGACAGCAGGCGTTCCTGGGTATGAACGTCGAACAGTTGGTAGACGATGTCGTAGCCATTACCGCCAGGCGCATCATTGACCCAGCCGATGACGAGGTAATCGGTCTGCAACAACCGCCAGGTGCCAAACCGGATGGATTCGGCATCGGCCGGCCGGTCCACCATGTCTTGCTCGTCCATGGGGTCGAACAAGCCCGAGCGGTAGAGGTCGGAAGCCACCACATCGGCCACGCCGGTGATCGGCGGCGGCCCGGCCGCGCGCCACTGGAAGGGCACCACGGCAATCGGCAGAGCAGCCGCATTACCCTGGATGATCTCGATTTCCAGCTTGGCATGCGCGCCAACCGTCAGCAGCAGGCCGAGCAACAACGTGAGAATGGATGTGGTCTGCATTCGGATCAGCTTCATATCGTCAATCACCATCGTAAATAAACACAAAATCGATTTCTCGCACGAACACTTCCTCGAAGCCGCGATAAGGCAGCGAGCCGGCTCGCTCCACCGCGGCAACCAGTGAGCGGCGCGTCGCCTCATCACCATTGCAGGAGCCGGCGATGTCAGCCGAGATCACTTCGCCACCCGGAATCTGAATGATTCTGAGCGTGCAACGCAAGCCCGGCCGGGCTGTCGGCGGGCGCAGCCAATTGTTGGTCACCTGCGCCTGGATCGCGAGCTGATATTGCTCACTCAGGGTGGCCAGCCGCCCTGCCCTGAATTCCCTCTGTTGGGCCGCCTGGCGCTGTGCCTCGGCCTCGGCCTGCCGCCTGGCTTCCTCTTCCGCCTGGCGCCGGGCCTCGAGCTGCTTCATGCGCTCTTCTTCCAGTTTGCGCTGCCGCTCGGCCTCCGCCCGCTCCTCGCGAATACGTTCAAGCTCCGCCTGCTGCTCCGCCAGCTTTTCCTGGCGCTCGCGTTCGCGCTGATCGCGCAACTGCTGCAGCCGCATCTGCTCGGCGCGTTGCTGCCTGACTTTTTCCCGCTCTGCCTCCAGGGCGGCCTGGCGCTCGCGTTCGCGCTGGGCGGCCAGCTCCTGCTGCCTGCGCTCGCGGGCCGCTTCCCGCTGCGCCGCCTGCTCAGCCTCGCGTTGCGCCTGATCACGGCGTTCGCGCAAGGCCGTGGTATCAACGATGACCGCCTCGATGGCCAGCGCCTCCAGGCGCGGCGCCCGAAAGGGGCTCCATTCCAGGGTGCCCAGCACCACGAGAATCGCCGCCAGTACATGCACGCCGAGCGACAGACCCAGAGCCCGGGTTTGCGCCCACAGCTCCTGCATGCCTATTCGCCCAACCCCGCCTCGAGCGGGTCGCTCATCAGCCCCACCTTGGTGACACCGGCTTTTTGCAGTAACACCATGGCGTTGTAAACCTGGCCGTAGCCCACGGCCTGGTCTCCGCCGACCAGCACCTGCACATCCGGATTGCGGCGCACGATGGCCGATACCGTGGCCACCAGGGAATCCGGATCGATCAGGCCGCTGCTGGTGCCGTCGAGATCTCCGCCGGCATTCAGGTACAGGTCACCATTTTCCAGCACGGTGACCACCAGCGGCTCATCGCCTTGCTGCGATTCCAGCGGCTCCGCGTCCGCTTTCGGCAGATCGACTTCCACACCCAGGTTCAACAGCGGCGCGGTGATCATGAAGATCACCAGCAGCACCAGCATCACGTCGATGTAGGGCACCACGTTGATTTCGGCCATGGGCCGGCGCTTTTTACGCTGCGAAGCCATGTCCGGCTAGCTGTCTATGGCCGCATGGGCCTGGCGATTGAGGATGCTGGAGAACTCTTCCTTGAAGCTCTCAAATCGCATGTCCAGGCGTTCGACCTGGTTGGAAAACTTGTTGTAGGCAATGACCGCCGGAATGGCGGCAAACAAACCCATGGCCGTGGCGATCAGCGCCTCTGAGATGCCCGGCGCCACCATGGCGATGGTGGCCTGGTTGACGTTGGCCAGGGCCTGAAACGAGGTCATGATGCCCCAGACGGTTCCAAACAGGCCGATATACGGGCTGGTCGAGCCCACGGTGGCCAGGAAACTCAAATGGTGCTCCAGGTCATCCAACTCCCTCGTCAATGCCACCCGCATGGCGCGCTCGGCGCCCTCAACCACGCGGTCCGCCGACATCCGGCCCTGTTCGCGCAAACGGGCAAACTCGGCAAACCCGGCAGTGAATACCTGCTCCAGCCCGTCACCGCTGTCATCGTCGCGGGCCAGCTGCTCGTACAGCTCGTTCAGTTTCATGCCGGACCAAAAGCGTTCTTCAAAGCGCTTCGCGTTTTTCTCCGCGGCATTCAGCGCCGAGCGCTTGCGGAAGATGATCATCCAGGACGCCACCGAGGCCAGCAGCAGCACCAGCATCACGAATTTCACCATCCAGCTGGCATGCAGGATCAGCTGCCAGACCTGTAAATCGTTTTCCATCAATCAAGCCTCATCAGGTTTCTTGTTCCATGTTTTCGACCATTTTTTGCCTGATCCAGGCCGGCAGCCGAACCGCCTTGAAACTGTCGGCCGCCAGGCAGGCGACCTGCACCTTGGCCCCGGCCAGTAACGCACCATCCGCGGCGCGATGCATGGCCTGCTCAAAAATCACCCGGGCCGCGCCCAGGTGGACCGGCTGCGCGCCGACCCGTAGCTCGTCATCCAGCCGCGCCGCCTGCCTGAAATCAATCTCCATGCGGCGCACGGCGAACACGACACCGTGCTCCCGCGCCAGCACCGACTGGTTCATGCCCAGCGCACGCAGCCACTCGGTGCGCGCGCGCTCGAAAAAGTTGAGATAACGCGCGTGGTACACCACGCCACCGCCATCGGTGTCCTCCCAATACACCCTCATTGGCCAGACAAACGGTTGGCGCATTGGTTCAGTTACAGCCATTAAAAACGGATCTTGGATGCAAAAGGGGTTATTTTTCTGTTCCAAACAGGTCTTTTTCGGGCCCACCGGGCTTTTCCAGGCCGAAATGACGGTAAGCGCGCGAAGTCGCCATTCGGCCACGCGAGGTCCGCATGATGTAACCCTGCTGGATCAGGTAAGGCTCCAACACATCCTCCACCGTGCCGCGCTCTTCCGAGAGCGCGGCGGCAATGCTCTCCACGCCCACGGGCCCGCCGTCAAAATGATCGATGATCAACAGCAGCAGCCTGCGATCCAGCGTGTCAAAACCACAATCATCCACCTTCAACATGTCCATCGCGCCCACTGCGATCTCCTGGTTGATGAACCCGCCGCCTTTGACCTCGGCATAATCCCGCACCCGGCGCAGCAGTCGGTTGGCCACGCGCGGCGTACCGCGAGAGCGGCTGGCGATACCCATGGCGCCCTCGGCATCCACGCCGATGCCCAGAATCTCGGCCGACCGGGTCACGATGCGGGCCAGTTCCTCCGGGCTGTAAAATTCCAGACGCTCGACAATGCCGAAACGGTCGCGCAAAGGCGAGGTCAGCAGTCCGGCTCGGGTGGTGGCCCCAACCAGGGTGAAGCGCGGCAAGTCCAGCTTGATCGAGCGTGCCGCCGGGCCCTCGCCGATCATGATGTCAATCTGGAAATCCTCCAACGCGGGGTAGAGCACCTCTTCCACCACGGGCGAGAGCCGGTGAATCTCGTCAACGAACAGGATGTCACCGGGCTTGAGGTTGGTCAGCAGCGCCGCCAGGTCGCCGGCCCGTTCCAGCACCGGCCCGGAAGTCTGGCGCAGGCTCACGCCCATCTCGTGCGCGATCACGTGCGCGAGCGTGGTTTTGCCCAAGCCGGGCGGGCCGAAAATCAGCACGTGGTCCAATGCCTGCTCGCGGCGCCTGGCCGCCTCCAGGTAAATCTCCAGTTTCTCGCGCATGGCCGGCTGGCCCACATACTCCGACAGCGTCCTGGGACGCAGGCTGGCCTCCAGAAGCTGGTCTTCACCCGAGTCCAGCGGCGTCACCACGCGTTCAGTCGTTTCACTCATGAGCGGAAGGCTTCCCTTTTCATGCCAGCGCCTTGCTCTGCAGGGCTTTGCGAATGATGTCCTCGGCGTTTAAGTCCGGCCCGGCCGCCTCGCGGACCATGCGCTGAACCTCGGCGGGCTTGTAGCCCAGCGCCTTCAGAGCGCTGGCCGCCTCTGCCGCAGCACCGGTGGCCGTGGCCCCTGAAGACGCCCCGGCCGCAACACCGGCCGGCAGAGCGGGCATGGCTTCGAGTTTGTCACGCATTTCTATGATGATGCGCTCGGCGGTCTTCTTGCCGATGCCGGGTAGGCGGGTGAGCGATGCCACGTCGCCATCGGCCACGTACCGGGCCAGCTCCTCGCCGCTGGCGCCGGAGAGGATGGTCAGGGCCAGCTTGGCGCCGATGCCGCTCACCTTCAACAGCTGGCGGAACAGGGTGCGCTCCGCCAGGCTGGAAAAACCATACAGGGTCTGCGCATCCTGGCTGACCTGCAGGTGGGTCCTGATTTCGACCGGCTGGCCGATCTGGGGCAGCGTGTCGAAAACGCTGGTGGGCGCTTCCACCTCGTAGCCAACGCCACCGCAGTCGACCACGAGGTTGGGCGGGTCGATTTCAAGCAGTGTTCCTGCGAGGCGGGAAATCATGTCAGGCGTTGTCGGCTCTTGGGCACTTCGTAATCAACCTGTGAAGCCGGGGATTCGGTCCACGGTGCTTTGCGTATGGTGATGACATAATGCCACAGCCAGCGCGTCCGAGGCGTCCTCAGACGGTGTTTCGGTCAAGCTCAGCAGCACGCGGATCATGTGCTGTACCTGGAACTTGTCGGCCGCGCCCCGCCCAACGATGGCTTGTTTGACCGAGCGCGGGGAATACTCGGCCACGGGCAGGTCGCCGGCGATGATGGCGGCCACCGCCGCGCCGCGCGCCTGGCCAAGCTTGATGGCCGAATTGGCGTTGTGGCTGACGAAAACGGTCTCCACCGCGGCTTCGTCCGGCCGGAATTCTTCGACCAGTTCGCGTATGCCGTTAAAGATGAGGCCGAGGCGACCGGTGAATTCCCCCGTCCCCGCCTTGATCACACCGTAATGGACCGCCCGCACGCGATCGCCGTTGATATCGATGATGCCGAAGCCGGTCAGGCGAGAACCCGGGTCGATTCCGAGTATGCGCATCAGCCGGCCTTATCCCGCATAAGCCTCTTCGGGGATATCCGCGTTGGAATACACGTCCTGGGTGTCGTCCAGGTCTTCGAGCAGGTCCAGGAATTTGAGGACTTTCTGACCGGTCTCGACATCCAAAGCCACCTCGGTGCTGGCGCGCATGGTGACTTCGGCGTTCTCCGGCTTCAGCCCGGCCGCTTCCATGGCGGCAACGACATCCGAGAAGGCCTCCGGCGCGGTGGTCACTTCGATGGAGCCGTCCTCCGCCGTCTCAATGTCATCGGCGCCAGCATCCAGAGCGACCTCCATCACCTCGTCTTCCGGGGTGCCCGGCGCAAAGTTGAGCACGCCCAGCTTGCTGAACAGATACGCGACGGAGCCGTCGGTGCCCAGGTTGCCTCCGTGCTTGGTGAAGGCATGGCGCACTTCGGCCACGGTCCGGTTTCGGTTGTCCGTCATGCATTCGACCATGACCGCCACGCCGCCCTGGGCGTAACCCTCGTAACGGATCTCCTCGTAGCTGACGCCTTCGAGATCACCCGTGGCCTTCTTGATGGCGCGCTCGATGTTGTCCTTGGGCATGTTGGCCGCGTTGGCTTTGTCGACGGCCAGGCGCAAGCGTGGATTGGAATCGGGATCACCACCGCCCTCTTTGGCGGCGACGGTCAGCTCCCGGTTGATTCGGGTGAAGATCTTGCCGCGCTTGGCATCCACCGCTTTCTTTCGGTGCTGAATATTGGCCCATTTACTGTGACCGGCCATAGGGACTCCGTGTCGTGCCTGGTGAAGCCCGACATTTTATCATGTGGCAGGCCATACGTGATCCAACATCCGTGATCCAACATCCGTGATGCACGACTCGGGAAGCAAAAAAAACCACCGGTCACGAGTCACGCCACAGCGGTAAGCCCTGGCTGCTCGCTGATCTACCTCAATCCAAGATCGGGTCGCTTGAAATGACCCTTGCGCAGAAAACTGGCCGCCTGCAATGCCACATCGTGGGACAGCAGCATACCCGTGTGGGTGACCGGCAGTTCGATGCGGTCGTCAAGGAGTGCTGACTGCGTTTCCTCCACGGTCACGGTGCCGTCATGGAATTGACCCAGGCGCCCCGTCAGCCGCCCGAGACCCAGGCTCTTCATGCCCGCGATCATTCCGGTTTCACGCCCGGGAGCCACGTCCGGATGGCCCTGCTGCAATACCTGTGCGGCCTGCCCCAGGATAAAGCCACCGGCCGGCCAATTCACCAGCCTGCGCGCCACTTCGCTGCCCTGCATGGGCGTACCCAGTAAGACCAGCCGTCCGGGCGGCAGCTCGTTTTGTCGGGAAAGCATGGCCAGGGTCACCAGCCCGCCGAGGCTGTGGGCCACGAAATGCTGCCGCGCAACCTGGCTCTGCGAGGCAAACTGCTTTAAAGCGCAGGCATTGGCTTCGAAGGATCGGGTCCGGGTGGGATAGCTGAAGCTTCGCAGATGGAAACCGGCATTTTCCAGGCGGCCGCGCAGGATACGCAGCGACCATGCCCGGTACCAAAGCCCGTGTACGAGAATCACCTCGGTGTGTTCACCCATTTGACGCATTCCGTAAACGCCGCTCTCGACGCATCCGCGCGACGGACTCGACCGACAAGATGAGCAGAGCCGTCCAGATGCAACCGAATGCGACCGCATGGCCCTGGGTAAACGGTTCGTCCCAGACGAATGCGGCCAGGATGAACACCAGGCTGGGCGTGGTGTACTGGAAGAAACCCAGCACGGTCAATGGTAGTTTTTTGGCGGCCATGTTGAACCAGATCAGGGGTAACACCGTCACCGGCCCTGCCAGCAACAACAGCACATCCGTCCGCAACCCGAGATTCAGAAAACTGATCCCGCCCTGCGCTTGCAGCCACAGCAAAAACCCAAGGCCCAGCGGCATCAACAGCAGCACCTCCCACATCAACCCGGTCATTGGCCCAACCGCCAGTTTCTTGCGCACCAGGCCATAGAAACCGAAGCTGAACCCCAGAACCAGTGCAATCCAGGGTGGCTGGCCCAGGTAAATGCCCAGGTACAAGGTGCCCGCGGCGGCCAGCGCCACCGCAAACGCCTGGCTGCGGGTCAGCCGCTCATGCAGGAACAGAAAGCCCAGCAGCACGTTGACCAGGGGGTTGATGAAGTATCCGAGGCTGGTCGCCATCACCTGATCGTTAACCACGGCATAGACGTAGACCAACCAGTTGTTTGAAACCAGCAATCCTGACAGCAGCAGACCCAGGATCAGCTTCGGCGGTAAAACCAGGCGGCGAAAGAATTGGCGCCCGTCTCTCAGCAGCAGAAACAAGGCCAGCAGCGGCACAGACCAGATGATGCGATGCGCAATGATTTCCCCGGCGCCTACCTCATTCAGCGCCTTGAAGTAGAGCGGCACCATACCCCAAAAGCCGAACGCCAGCGACGCGGCGATCATGCCCTCGCGGGTTTGGCTGGATTGTTCCGTGCGGCTCTGCACCAGGGCTACCCTGTGATGGCGTTAAGCAAGCCAGCAAGGTACGCCAAATATGGATGAGAATCCATGGGCGGGACCAGGAATGAGGAGTGAGGAATAGAGAGTGAGGAACGAGGAATGAGGGTTTAGAAGTGAGAAGGGAGGAGCCAGTCACTCTCTGGCTAAAAAAAAGGGCCGGCTAGAGCCGGCCCTCTCGAAGACAATGAATTGAACCCAGTCAGGGGTTGAGATGTTCAGCCAGGAAGGTCTCCATGCGGCCGTAGAAATCGTAAACATTTTCCTGCTTACGAAACCCGTGCCCCTCGTCTGCTTTGATCATGGTCTCGTATTCAACCTCATACTTGTCCATGGCTTTTTCCATGTCCGTCAGATGCTTGATGTTGACGCGCGGGTCGCGACGCCCGTAGGCCATGAACACCGGTGCCTGGATCTTGTCAGCGTGGTTGGTCGGTGACCACTGGTCGAGAAATTCCATCTCGGTATCCGGGTCCCCCACTTGCTCACGCATCTGCCGCATGCCGGCACTCCACGAATCAGGCGCAGTTTTGAACAGCAGGGCGAGGTCGGTCACGCCCACGTAATTGATGCCGCACTTGTACAGCTCAGGTGTAAAGGTAAGACCGGCCATAGTGGCGTAACCACCATAGCTGGCTCCGTAGATGCAGACCCGGTCGGGGTCAGCGACACCCTGGTCGATGGCCCATTTAACCGCATCCGTGATGTCATCCTGCATGGACTGACCCCACTGTTTCCAGCTGGACTGCAGGTGCTTCATGCCAAAGCCCGTGGAACCGCGGAAGTTGACCTGCAGCACCGCGTAACCGCGGCTGGCCAGGAACTGGTGCTCGGTGTTGTAGCCCCAGCCGTCTCGTGCCCATGGGCCGCCATGCGGGTTCATAAGCAGGGGCAGGTTCTTGGCTTCTTTGCCCGCCGGCAAGGTCAGGTATCCATGCAATTCCAGGCCATCACGGGCCTTGAAAGACACCGGCTGGGTGTCGGCCATCTCATTGGCATTGATCCACGACCTCGAGTCCGCCATGAACTCCAGGGTTTTATTCTCGAAATCATACAAATAGTACTGCGCGGGCTGCCGGGCAGAATAGGCGGTCACTACGCCGATGGTCTCATCATCGTCCACGCTCGACATGTTGTTGACGGTGTCCGGCAGCGCCTGATCGATACCCGCCATCACGGCCTTCCAATTCTCATCCAACCAGACCGTCTCAGGCTTGCCCACCGCATAGGCGACGCCGATGATGTCCCGGGTCTTGTCACTGGTGATCACGCCACAGCAATCGATGACGCCGTGCTCATAGACCATCTCACCCATGGTCTGGGTTGCAAAGTTGTACTCGTACAGCGCGGTCTTGTCCCGAATGTCCCCTTCCGGTGTCAGGTTCGAGGTCACCCAGCCATTGATACCGTCGCCCTTGATGCCGGCCGGGCTGAAGCTGGCCTCGTCAAAGCGCGCCCGGGTGATCTCCACCCAATCTCCGGATTTCTTGTCACGCATCTTGAAACCGCCATCCAGGCTGCCGCGCTCCTTGTCGACGTAACCGGCTCCGATCACATTGCCCTCCCAGTCCACGAACCAACCGGTGACATCGCCCGGGTTTTTCTCCACGCGCTGCATCTTGCCCGTGTAGATGTCCATCTTGAAGACATCCGGGTAGGCGGCCAGGCGCTTGTTGTAGGTGATCAGTATGCGCTTGGGCTCATCCTTGAGGATGTCGAGCACGCTGGCGACGATGATCTTGGACATGGCCCCGGCGGCCACCTGGGCGCCCGGCGGCGCGATCAGCGTGCGCTGCTTTCTGCCATCGATGTTCGCGGCGTAGATGCCGAAAGATTCATTGCCATCCCGGTCCATGAAAAACAGCAAACGCTCATTATTGGCCCACATGAAGCCGGTCACATCCTGGTCGTCTACCGTGGTGACGGCATTGGCCTTGCGGCTTTCCACATCGATCACCACGATGTTCATGCGCTTTTTATCCCCCAGAGGCGCCAGCGCGGCCAGCTTGGTTCCGTCCGGCGACAGTTGGAACCCGGCAAACTCCGGCTTCTTGAAGAAATGCTCCAGCGGTTTCTCAGCCGCTGTCAAAGGAAGGGACGCAATGGACAGCATCATCGCCGCCAGCACAAGCAGTTTTCTTAATGTCATGTCATGTCTCTCCGATGTACCCCGCCTATCTACCGACGGGTAAGGCGAATTATTCTAGCAAGCAATGCGGGCCCTGGTGCGGTAAAAGCCCTGGCGGCCGTTCAGTCTTCGATGTTGCGAATATGTAACTCGGCCAGTTGACGGTCGTCGATGGCCGATGGCGCATCCGTCAACAAGCACTGTGCCGTGGTGGTCTTGGGAAATGCGATCACGTCCCGGATGGACGCCTCACCGGCCATCAGCGCGGCAATCCGATCCAGCCCAAATGCGATCCCGCCGTGCGGCGGGCAGCCGTATTTCAGCGCTTCCAGCAGGTGGCCGAACTTCTCGGCGGCTTCCTGCTGGCCGATACCCAGCAGCTCAAACACGGCCTGCTGCATCTCCGGTTTGTGAATACGCACCGATCCGCCGCCAATCTCGGCCCCGTTGAGCACCATGTCATAGCCCTTGGACAGCGCTTGTTCCGGCGCTGCCAGTAAGGCTTGCGGATCATCCTCAGACGGCGCGGTGAAGGGATGATGCATGGCGTACAAGCGGCCTTCTTCCTCATCGCGTTCAAACATCGGGAAATGCGTTACCCACAACGGCTTCCAGCCTGCTTCGGCCAGGTCTCGGTCATGACCGACCTTGACCAACAGCTGACCCATGAAGTTGCTGGTGGTCAGCCAGTCTCCGGCGCCAAACAGCAGGATGTCGCCGGACGCTGCGCCGGTCGCCGCGGCGATACCGGCCCAGGCCGCATCATCCAGGAACTTGGCAATCGGCGACTGCAGGCCTTCGAGCCCGGCATCCGCATCATTGACCTTGATCCAGGCCAGGCCTTTGGCGCCATAGCGGGCGACATATGCTGAATACTCATCAATCTGCTTGCGTGAGAGGTCTGCGCCGCCAGGCACGCGCAAGGCTGCGACACGCTGATCCGCGGCGGCCGCGGGCCCGGAAAACACACGAAACTCGACGTGCTTCACATGGTCATCGACATCGACCAGTTCCATGGGGATGCGCAGGTCCGGCTTGTCCGAACCATAGCGTTGCATGGCCTGGCGCCAGGTGAGCCTGGGGAACGGGTCCTCCAGCTCGACCTCCAGCGTGTCGCGAAACACCGCGCGAACCAGGGCCTCGGCACTGTCCTGAACATCAGCCTCGTCGACAAAGGCCAGCTCCATGTCCAGTTGGGTGAACTCAGGCTGGCGATCGGCGCGCAAATCTTCATCACGGAAGCAGCGCGCAATCTGGTAGTAACGATCCATGCCGGCCATCATCAGCAGTTGCTTGAAGATCTGCGGGGACTGCGGCAGCGCGTAGAACTGCCCCGCGTTCACCCGGCTGGGCACCAGGTAATCGCGCGCGCCTTCCGGCGTGGCCTTGGTCAGGATCGGTGTCTCGAACTCGGCATAGCCCGCCGCCTCCAGGTGATGGCGTATGGCCTGGTTCATGCGCGCTCGGATGCGCATGTTGTGCTGCATGCGCGGGCGCCGCAGGTCCAGGTAGCGGTAGCGCAAGCGGATTTCCTCGCCGTCCTCATCCGTCATGAGCAGCGGCAGCGGCGCTGACGCGTTGAACAACTCGATTTCATCCGCCAGAACCTCGACCTTGCCGGTGGCCATGTTTTCGTTCCACTGGCTTTGCGGGCGCATGCGCACCACGCCACCCACGCGCACGCAGTACTCGTTGCGAAGCTTTTCAGCATCAGCAAACACCGGGCTGTCAGGCTCGACCACGACCTGCACGATGCCGCCATGGTCGCGAAGGCTCAAAAAAATCAGCCCGCCGAGGTCGCGCCGGGCGTGCACCCAGCCGCACAGGCTGACGCGCTCGCCGGCCTGGGAGTCATTGAGGTTTCCACACAGATGCGTGCGCATATCTTTTCTCCGGGGCCAGGCCCCTTCATAAGCCCCGATCTCAGGCGTTGCTCGCCGGGGAAGCAGGCTTGCTTTCCTTCACCTTGGAGGTTTCCTTCGTGGTGGTGGCTTTGCTCCCTCCACTGTCCGATGGGCTGTCCGCCTTGGCGTCAGATTTACCCTTGCCAGCAGAGTCACCGTTGTCCACCAGGTTTTTCTTTTGGCCCTGCTTGAAATCGGTCTCGTACCAGCCGCTGCCCTTCAGACGGAACCCCGCAGCCGAAATCAGCCGTTTGAGTTCCGGTTGTTCACACTCCGGGCAGTCCTTCAGAGGGTCGTCGCTCATGCGCTGCAGTTTTTCCAGCTCGTGGCCACAATGCTGGCAGCGGTACTCGTAAATGGGCATATCTAACTCCGCGGTACTACTTAGATGTCCGGCTTGGTTCCGGGGCACCGAATTATAGATAATTGCTGCTTGGTATGGGGACGCATGCGCCGAATTTCCACCCATTGTGACCTGCCCGGTTCACATGCCGCCACCTTTGTGAAACCATTGCGGTTTGTGCCCAAGAACCATCGGAGCCATGCCATGAGAATCACCACCACACTGATCACAAGTTCGGCCTTATTGCTGGCAGCTTGCGGTCAAGCGCCGGAACCCGCAACGGACGTCACCACCCAGGCACCGCCAGCGGCGGTAGAGCAGGCGCCGGCTCCGTCGCGTTTCGACATCTACGCCAGCGTCCAGTTAAAGCCGGACCTGTCAAAGCTCAGCGACCATCAGCGCGAAATGATTTCCCTGCTGATCGACGCGGCAAAAATCACCGAAGACATTTTCTGGCAGCAGGTCTGGGGAGACCGCGACAGCCTGCTGGCCGGCATTGAAGACCCCAAAGCGCGACGATTTGCCGAAATCAACTACGGACCCTGGGACCGCCTGGCCAATGACCAGCCTTTCCTGGAGCCGTACGGCCCGCGCCCGGCTGGCGCTCGCTTCTACCCCGAGGACATGAGCAAAGAAGAGTTCGAGGCCTGGGAACAGGAAGGCAAGGACGGGCTGTATTCGCTGGTGCGGCGCGACGAAAACGGACAATTACAGCTGGTCCCCTATAGCCAGGCCTTTGCCGAACAGATCGACCAGATTTCTGCGTTGCTGAGGCAGGCCTCCGGCCTGGCGGAAGATCCGGAGTTCGCCCGCTATCTGGATCTGCGCGCCACGGCGTTGCTGACCGATGACTACCAGGCCTCCGACATGGCCTGGATGGACATGAAAAACAACCCCATCGAGCTGGTCATCGGCCCGATTGAGACCTACCAGGACGGCCTCTACGGCTATCGCTCTGCCTTTGAGACCTTCGTGCTGCTGAAGGACATGGCCTGGAGCGAGCGCCTGGCGCGTTTTGCCCAGTTCATGCCCGACCTGCAGCGCGGCCTGCCGGTCGATGCCGAGTACAAGGAAGAAATGCCGGGCACCGACGCCGATCTCAATGCCTACGACGTGGTCTTCGTGGCCGGAGACGCCAATTCCGGATCCAAGACCATCGCCATCAATCTGCCCAACGACGAAGAGGTGCAGCTGAGCAAGGGCACCCGCCGCCTGCAGTTGAAAAACGCCATGCTGGCCAAGTTCAACCAGATCCTGGTACCCATCGCGGATGAGCTGATTGCCGGGGACCAGCGCCAGCACATCACCTTTGACTCGTTCTTTGGCAACACCATGTTTCACGAAGTGGCGCATGGTCTGGGCATCAAGAATGTACTGGACGGCAACGGCACCGTCCGCCAGGCACTGAAAGAACACGCCTCCGCGCTGGAGGAAGGCAAGGCCGATATCCTCGGGCTGTACATGGTGCAGAAGCTGCGCGATCTGGGCGAAATCTCGGAAGGCGAACTGATGGACGACTACGTCACCTTCATGGCCGGCATTTTCCGTTCCGTGCGGTTTGGCGCTTCCAGCGCACACGGCCGCGCGAACATGATCCGCTTCAATTTCTTCAGCGAAGCCGGCGCCTTCAGCCGCGATGAGGCCACCGGCAAGTACCGCGTCGATGTGCCCGTGTTCGAGCAGGCCGTCGAAAGCCTGAGCCGCGACATACTGATGCTGCAGGGTGACGGCGATTATGACGCCGTCGCTGCCTTCGTCGCCCAGTACGGTAATGTCGGCGAGCAACTGCAGGCCGATCTCGACCGCCTGGCGGCGGCCGCCATACCGGTGGATATCGTTTATCAGCAAGGTAAAGAGGTGCTCGGGCTCTGAGGCGCCTGTTCGCGTTATCGTGAAACGGATCGTCGTCAAAACCGGCAGCCAGGTGCTGTGTGACGACAGCGGGGCGCTGTCGGAGACCACGCTGGCCAGCCTGGCTGCCCAGATCAGCGCACTGCGCAAGGACGGCTGGGAAGTACTGCTGGTGTCTTCGGGCGCCGTGGCGGCCGGCAGCGGCCCGGCAAAGGACAGGTTGCAGCGCAGCGACCCCGTTACCCGGCGCCAGGTGCTGGCGGCCATGGGCCAGGTCCGGCTCATGCGAACCTGGCAGCAACTGTTTGCCGGGCATGATCTGGAAGTGGCCCAGGTTCTGGCCAGCAAGAGCGATTTTCAGTCGCGCGATCATTACCTGAATATGCGCAACTGCCTGGAAGGCATTCTCGCTGCGGGTGTGGTACCGATCGTGAACGAAAACGATGTGGTGTCCATTACCGAACTGATGTTCACCGACAACGATGAGCTGGCCGGCCTGCTGGCCGGCATGGTCAGTGCCGACCTGTTGTGTCTGCTCAGCACGGTCGAGGGCGTGTATGCGGGCGCCGCGGAGCGTGGCGTCATCAGCCTCTGGGACGATGAGCAACACACCATCGACGAGGTGGTGGGATCGGGCACATCCCGCATGGGCCGCGGCGGCATGCACAGTAAATTGAGCGTTGCGCGCAAGACGGCTTCCCTGGGCACCGAAGTGGTCATTACCGATGGCCGTGAGGCGGACATCCTGCTGCGCATTGTTGCGGGTGAGTCGGCGGGCACGAGGTTTGCCGCTGGCACGGCCGCCTCGCCGGCCAAGCGCTGGCTGGCTACGGCCGGCGGGCATGCCGCGGGCTCGGTACGCGTCAACGCGGGCGCCGCGGAGGCTTTACGGGATCAAAGCCGACTGACCAGCTTGCTGCCCGTGGGCATCGTTGGCCTGGAAGGCCAATTCCAGAAGGGTGATGTGATCCTGATCCTGGATGCCGAGGGTCACGTGATGGGCTGCGGGCGTTCGCAGTTCGACCGCGCCGAGGCTGACTCATTCATTGGCCAGCGCGCCCAGAAACCCCTGATTCACTACGACTATCTCTACCTGATTGACTGAACATGGATAAAGACCGACTCAACCAGATCCTGCAAGCGACCTGTGACGCGGCGCCAGCCTTGGCGCAGCGCGGGGATGCCGAGATCCAGGCCCTGCTCAACCGCCTGGCGGAAAAGGCCATGGAAGCGGAAGCCGAGATTCTTGAGGCCAATGCCGCCGACCTGGCCCGCATGGATCCGGCCAACCCCAAGTACGACCGCCTGTTGCTGAACCATGAGCGCCTGCGGGCCATCTGTGACGACCTGCGCAACGTGGCCGGCCTGCCGTCACCGGTGGGTGAAATACTGGAGGAACGCAGGCTGGATAACGGGCTGGAACTGCAAAAAGTGCGCGTGCCGATCGGGGTCATCGCGGTCATTTTCGAATCCCGCCCCAACGTCACCTTCGATGTCACCGCCCTGTGCCTGCGTTCGCGCAATGCCTGTGTCCTGAAAGGCAGCTCGGACGCACGCGACAGCAATGCCGCCATCGTCAAGGTGATCCACGAGGTACTGGCGGAGTTCGGACTGGATACGGCTACCGTGTGCCTGGCGCCACCCGAGCGGGAGTGGCTGCCGCAGATTTTGCAGGCCACCGACACCATCGACCTGGCCATCCCCCGCGGTTCCAAGGGCCTGATCGATTTCGTGCGCGACACCGCGCGCATTCCCGTGATCGAAACCGGAGCGGGCATTGTGCACACCTATGTCGATGCCAGCGCTGACCCGGTAAAGGCACGTGAAGTGATCACCAATGCCAAGTCGCGCCGTGTCAGCGTGTGTAATGCCTTGGACACCCTGGTGCTGCACCGGGAATTGCTCGACCAGCTGCCCTGGCTGCTGGAAGAACTGGGCACCGAGCACCAGGCGGAAGTCTTTGCCGATGACGAGGCCTTTTCCATGCTCGAAGGGCATTACCCCGCCGCCCTGCACCGGGCGCAGCCCGAGCATTTCGGCCAGGAATTCCTGGCCATGAAGATGTCGGTCAAGGTGGTCGGTGGGCTGGATGAGGCGCTGACGCACATCCGCAAACACAGCTCGAAACATTCAGAAGCCATCATGGCTGAGGACCCGGCTGTTATCGAGCGGTTCCTCAATGAAGTCGACGCGGCCACCGTGTATGCCAACGTTTCAACGGCCTTCACCGACGGCGCCCAGTTCGGCATGGGCGCTGAGATTGGCATCAGCACGCAGAAGCTGCACGCACGCGGGCCCATGGCGCTGCCCGAACTCACCAGCTACAAGTGGGTGGTTCGCGGCAGTGGACAGACGAGGCGCTGATGCGCTGGCTTTCACCGGGTTTCGAATCCACCGAGGCCCATTGAGACAGGAGGCTACCCGGTAAGACCATCCGATCACTGTTTATCTGCTGCATGGCCAGGCTGCTGGTCGCGCCAGCGTACGCCCTGATCCTTCGACCAGATAATGATCAGGCCACTTCCAACTGGACATCGCCCCCCAGCGCGGCCAGCATATTGACCAGCGAGTCAAGGCTGAATCTCGATATTTTTCCGTTCACAAGATCCGAAACCCTCGGCTGAGAGATTCCCAGGTGATTTGCTGTCTCGGCCTGAGTCCAATTGTTTGCTGACATCCTGTCGCGGATCTCATGCATCAATCGGGCGCGAAGTTTCAGGTTCAGCGCCTCGCTCGGGGACTCTGCCAACGCGTCAAAGGCACTCTCGTATTTCTCTGCCACATTACTCATCCAGTTTTTTCAACCGTTTTCTGGCCAGCTCAATGTCTGCCTTCCTGGTTTTTCGGGATTTCTTCTCAAAAGCGTGCAGTTCATAGATGGCCTCTGTACGGCTGTCCACGATGATGACCCGGTGCTGCCCTGATGCGCTGACGCGAATCTCCTTGACGCCCTTACCAATCGTGCGAAATGGCTTCCAATTATCTGGCGGTCTGCCCCGCTGTACGATGTCCAACTGAAACCCGATGTCCTGCCTGACGCTCGCTGGAAAACCACGAACGATGGCCAACGAGTTGCCGCAAAAACAAACCGGCTTCATGGCAGGCTTCCAGCAATATATAGTATTTTATATATTCTGTGTGCATCCATTCATGCAGGCTAATGCGCTGGCGATGAATCGCGTTACGGCAATTTACCTTTTATGCGTGTCGGATTTTCTTGAACCGGACTACCGGATGGAGGATGCTTAAGCGATGAGCATGCCGCGTTGGATCAATGCCGCTTTACTGGTGATCGTGGTGCTGTTGCTGGCCACCATTTTCAATCGCTTCAGATCGGAGACCGGGCAGGCCGACGAGCCCACGCCCCGAAACGGAAGCGCCCAGACGGCCAACACAGCATCCGCGCGTCAAGCGGCGACGCGCAGATCACCGGCCAGCGCGTCTCCCGGGCAACGGCGCCGAGCATCGAACGATGCAGCCATGGAATCCGGCCGCCGAAGCACAGCGGCCCCGGCTGACAACACGGATCGTTCTGAAGCACCGAGGGCAGGACCATTGAGCCGCAACCCCATCGGTTTTGCCACATTCGGAAATCGCTCAGACGCCGATCCGGAAGACTCAAACCCGGCGCCGTCGAGCTATCCTGGCCTGGAAACGCTTCGGACTCGCGCTTCCCGGCTCAGGTCGTGACCAGCGCAGCCGCCTTGGCCTTTTCGGTGCGTTCGTATGCCATCAGCGCCCTCCAGACACCGAGTTCCGGGTCCGTTGCCAGGCCATCCGCCAGGCGATAAATCTGTTCGTAGTACCAGCCGATCTTGGCGAAACCATTGGCCACCTTGAGCAGCCCGACGGACGAATTCGGCCCAAAAATACCTGGCCCGAGCCGCAGGTCGCGCTCGTAATCCGGCGCGGATTCGATCTCACCACCCAGGATCTTCGCGGGGAAATTGGCATCCAGGCACAGGGGTCGGCCCAGGCCGATGACATCCACGTCTTCACTGGAGAGTGCTTCGTTCATACCTGATCGAGAACGGAATCCGCCGGTAACCATCAGCGGCATCTTCGCCACCTTGCGCGCCTCGACCGCGTACTTGAAGAAGTACGCCTCTCGGGCACGGGTGCTTTCGCGTACCTTTTGCTCGAATACCGGTTCAAGGCCGTCAATTTCCAGCAGGCGCGGTTGTTCGTAGGTGCCGCCAGAAACCTCCAGCAGATCCAGGCCTTCCTGGTTCAACATCTGGATCACCCGCAGGCAATCCTCAAACGCAAATCCGCCCTGCTGAAAATCGGCCGAGTTTAGCTTGACCCCGACGGCGAATTCGGGGCAGGTGGCTGACCTGACGGCACGCACGCACTCCAGCAGCAGTCGCGCCCGGTTTTCCAGCGGGCCGCCCCACTCGTCTTCGCGAAGGTTGACCTTGGGCGAGAGAAATTCAGACAGCAAATACCCATGAGCGCTGTGCACCTGGACACCGTCGAATCCGGCCTGATGGCAGACTTTTGCCGCATGCGCGAAACGCGCGATCACCTCGCTTATCTCGTCCGCAGTCAAAGCCCGCGGGCATCCGAACCGGCCGCCGGGCAGCTGCAGGGGCACTGCAGATGGGCCCACCGGTTCATTCGCTATCAGCTTCGGCGTCTGTCGCCCCGCGTGACTCAGTTGCACCCAGATGCGCGTGTCGCCGGTCTTGCCTGCCGTTGCCATTTTCTCCAGCGACAGCCTTTGCTGCGCGGTCTGCTCACCCTCGATGACGATGTTTCCGGCCCGCTCAAGGTAACGCCGGTCCACCTGCACGTTTCCCGTGATCAGCAGGCCCGCGCCGCCCTCCGCCCAACGCCGATACAGCGTGGCGTGCCGGGGTGTAGCTCGGTTGAACTCGTCGGCCACGCCCTCGGTCATCGCGGCTTTGCACAATCGATTCCTGAGCACCTGGCCGCAGGGGAGATGAAAGGGCGTCAGCAAAAGGTCGTCGTTCATCCGGAAAGTAGGCCTCAGTCCGTTTGCTTGTTCTGCCTCAACGCAGCGCCCGCATGGCGTTGAGGTAGGTGAAAATCTCGCTGGCAGACTGTCTGCGCTCGCGCTCTTCGAGACGGGGCATCATGGGTGGCATGGGGGTGCCTGGGCGGACCGCGGAGGGCTCCAGCAGCCAGCGCACCCATCGCTGCTCATCGTAAGCACTCACGATATCAAGCAGGTCCACCGGAAACTTGTCACCGCCCGCGCCGTTGATCCGGTGGCATCTGATACAGGCCTCCCTGGCCAGCTGACCGCCTTTCAGGGCGCGGGGGTCAAGCCCGGGCGGCTCAAGCAGGTCTCCAAATCCCTCGAACGTGCTGATCTCCGCCACCTGATACGGCCAGTACCGCGCGCCCTCGGCGATCAAATCGGGATTATCGATGTTGTCCCAGGCCAGGTACCACGGCCCAAGCGGAACGTCGGTCTCATTTTGCGCGGGATTATCCACCGTAAATGGCGCTCTATCGGCGCGCGCATACACCAGCCAGGCAGAGTACTGGTCGAAACGGCCCGGCATCACGCGCGAGACGTAACCGTCCAGGGCCCTGAATTCGACGGCTTCACCAGCGCTTCGCCATCCGTCCCCCAAAACAAGTTCAATCACCGAAACCGCCGGAAAACCCAGGTAAGTGATCTCAACCTGGCCGTCGGCGCTGGCCAGGTGGGGTTCGAATACCTTGATCTGGGACGGCGCACCCAGGCTTTGGACCACTGCTTCAGGGCCGGGCAGACCCCGGGCGGCGGCATGGGGAACCGCCATCAACGCAGCCCCCAGGACACACAGCATGGCCACCGCCCTCGCGGTATCCACCGCTGCGCCCGCGCGCAGGCTAGCCGCCCTGAATATCCTCATCCCTGACCAGTGCCTCCAGCGTGTCTATCCAGGCGGGGTGATCATTCAGACTCTCCACCAATTGCACTTTCTCTCCGCCGTGTTCTTCAAAGAGTTCCTGGTACTCATGCCCTATTTCAATGGTCGTCTCCAGGCAGTCGGCCACGAAGGACGGCGAGAAAACCAGCAGTTTCTTTGCACCTTGTCGGGCATGCTGCTCTACCAGCTTGTCGGCAAAAGGCTCCAGCCACTTCTTGTCCAACCGGGACTGGAAGCAGGTCGTGTATTTTTCCTCGGGTATGCCCAGGCCCTGGGCCAGCAGACGCGTGGTGCCGTAGCAGGTGGCCTTGTAACAGTAGGCGTTTTCATCCGTGACCTCATGCTCGCAGTCTCGATCTCTGCAAAGCCCCTGGTCATAGACCTTGTCCACTTGCCGTTCTGGCAGGCCGTGATAGGAAAACAAAACATGGTCATAGTCACGCCAGTCGTACTGCCGGCCGCGCTCCAGCCATGCGTGAATCAGCGTGGGATGATTCCAGTACTGGCTGATCAGGCGAATATCGGGGATGACCCACCAGTCTCTGACCACATCCATGACGGCCTGCATGGCTGAGCCAGTACTGGCGGAGGCATATTGCGGAAACAAGGGCACCACCAGGATGCGGTCCGGGTTGGTCTTGCGGAGTCGCTCCAGCGTCTCAGGAATGGAAGGGTTCTTATAGCGCATGGCCAGTTCAACGGTGTAGCCCTCACCCAACCTCTGCTGCAGCAGGGACTTCACGCGCTGGCCATGCAGCAGAATCGGCGAGCCCTGGTCAGTCCACAGCTGCTGGTAGATTTTGGCGCTCTTTGGTGCGCGGAAAGGGACGATGATCAGATTGACCAAAGCCCACCTCAGCGGGGCGGGCAGATCAACCACCCGGGGGTCATTCAGAAATTGCCTCAGGTAGCTGCGAACGTCCCGCGTCGAGGGGCTGTCCGGTGTTCCAAGGTTAATGAGAAGCACTGCTGTATTCATGGCTGACACGACTGTTTTCCAAGAGAAGAATGGTACCCATTAGGCGGCGGCTCCGCCCGGTTTTGTTCCAACCACGGAACACACCGCACATCACCAATGCCATCCTGATGCGACAACCCCGTGCCGGGCGAAGCTATCGAAATTGCGCCCCGACGCACCCGGCGTCGCCTGGCACTCCGGCCTCAGGATTTCTTGTACATATGCACATCCCGCTGCGGGAACGGAATGGTGACGCCGGCCTTATCAAACGCCTCTTTCACCTGGCGGGTCAAATCCCAGTAGACGTCCCAGTAGTCCTCGGTTCTCGTCCAGGGTCGGCAAATCAGGTTGACCGAGGAGTCACCCAATTCATGAACCCTGATAGTGGCTTCAGGCTCTTCCAGGACCTTGGGATGGCTATCGACGACATCCTTCAGAACCTGGGATGCCAGCTCCATGTCATCGCCATAGCTGATGCCGAAGACCATATCGACCCGCCGGATCGGGCTGAACGTCACGTTGGTGATAATGCCGCCCCAAACCGACGCGTTGGGCATGATGACAATCCGATTGTCCAGCGTGCGAATGGTGGTGGACACGATACTCACCGCCTGGACCTCGCCTAGAATACCGTTGCTGTCGATCAGGTCTCCGACATCGAACGGCTTGTTGACCATAATCATCACGCCCGCAAACAGATTACCGAGCGTCTCCTGCATAGCAAAGGCCAGGATGAAACTGGCACCGCCCAGTATGGCGAACAGCGGCGTGACGTTGATACCGAGAAACGCCAGTATGAGCAGCAGACCGATGAGGAAGCTAAGCCAGAAGATAAATTTCAGCAGGAACTCCTGAAACAGCGTGGACACGCTGCCGACTTTACGAAGCCCCCTTTGGGCTACTGTGCGGATGACTCTCGCCCCAAAATACAGCAGCGCCAGGGAGCCAAGAAAAACGCCCACCTTGATCATTAAGCCGACGCCCCCCCGCTTTGAGACGGTCCAGTCAAGCGCCTGGCTGATGGTGGTCTTGAGGTCGGTCGCCTGCAGTTCCAGCGCCATGGCGCCCGACATGAACTTTCGATAGCGCGCCAATTCCGCCGGTTCAGCGCCCTTGAGCTCCATGGAGTCCAGGATCATCCGGAACTTGTCCATCAGCAGGTTACGCTCTTTGGATGCGGCAATGATCTGCTTTTGAATCTCTGACAGCTCTGCCCCTTTTGCCGAAATGGCCTGAACTTTGAGACGCGTAACCGAGCGCATGGCGAGCTGCACCAGCACGAGCCACTCTTCCGCCTCGGCGCGCAGCTGCGTCAGGGTGAGTGGTCCCACCAACAATTGCAGCTCGGCCACCGTGTGCTCGGCGATGAGGTCTTCTCGCTGGGCCCGGGACACCACCGGCTCAGCGGGCGGCTCAGCCTCGTCCTCGACAGCCGTTGACCCAACGGCTTGCTCATCGGGCATCTGGACGGCGTCAAGCAAGGGGACCTCGACCGCTTCCTCCGCAGCGTCCTGGTTTGGTTCCAGCTCCGGCTCCGGCGATCCGTCCTGCTTGAGTTCCTGGGTGAGCTCTGGTTCGCGCTCCGGAACCGGCTCTGGCGTGATTTCCTGGGCCGTGACCGATGCGACCAGGCTCGTTGCCAATAACATTGTCATGACCCAGCGATGCATCAATGCTCTCCTCAAATGCTCTCGCGCCAGTATAAGCCACAAGCCTGCTGCGCGTTCCAGGCCCTCTGGCGTTGCCCGCCAATTAAAAGGCCCGCCAAGGCGGGCCGGGGTCAGGTGGCATTTAAAAATCCTGATCAGGCGTTGACCACCTCGCCTTCCAGCACGGCGTCAAAAACGAATTTCCCTTCGACGGCGTCCACGTGCACGGTCTGGCCAGACTCGTACTCGCCACCCAGGATTTTCTGAGCCAGCGGGTTCTCCAGCTCAGTCTGAATCGCCCGTTTCAGTGGCCGGGCACCGTACACCGGGTCGAACCCGGCATTGCCCAGCAGGTCCATCGCGGTATCGGACACTTCCAGCCCCAGGCCAGCCTGTTCCAGGCGCCTGCGCAGGTGCTCCAACTGAATACCGGCGATCATGCGAATCTGCTTGCGATCCAGCGGATGGAACACTACCAGCTCATCCACGCGGTTGATGAACTCGGGCCGGAAGTGATGCGAAACCACGTCCATGACCGCGTCCTTCATGGCGTCGTAGCCTTCCCCAGAGAGCTCCTGGATACGCTGCGAGCCCAGGTTGGACGTCATCACCACCACCGTGTTGCGGAAATCCACCGTGCGGCCGTGGCCATCGGTCAGGCGCCCGTCATCCAGCACCTGCAGCAGGATGTTGAACACATCGGAATGCGCTTTTTCCACCTCGTCCAGCAGGATCACGGAATACGGCCGGCGGCGAACCGCCTCGGTCAGGTAACCGCCTTCCTCGTAACCGACATAGCCCGGGGGCGCGCCGATCAATCGGGCCACCGAGTGCTTCTCCATGAACTCGGACATGTCGATGCGCACCATGGCGTCCTCGGTATCGAACATGAACTCGGCCAGCGCCTTGCACAGCTCGGTTTTACCGACACCCGTGGGACCAAGGAACAGGAAGGAGCCGATCGGTCGATTGGGGTCTGACAAGCCTGCACGTGAACGGCGGATGGCATCCGCCACCGCCCGCACGGCCTCGTCCTGGCCGACCACGCGCTCATGCACCACCTCTTCCATGCGCAGCAGCTTGTCACGCTCGCCTTCGAGCATGCGTGAGACCGGAATACCGGTCCAGCGCGAAACCACCTCGGCAATCTCGTCCTCGGTCACGCGGTTGCGCAACAGCGTGAAGTCGGCCTGCTCGCCCTCTTCCGCCGCCTGCAGCTCGCGCTCCAGTTCGGGGATGCGGCCGTATTGCAACTCGGACATGCGCGCCAGGTCGGATGCGCGACGTGCCGTTTCGAGCTCGGCCCGGGCCCGCTCCAGCGCCTCCTTGATGTGCGTGCTGCCCTGCACCGCCGCTTTTTCTGCTTTCCAGACTTCATCCAGGTCGGAAAACTCGCGCTCCAGTTCCTCGATGGTCTGTTCCAGTTCATCCAGGCGCTTCTTCGAAGCCTCGTCCGTTTCCTTTTTCAGCGCCTCGCGCTGGATTTTCTGCTGGATGAGCCTGCGCTCGAGCCGATCCAGGGCTTCCGGCTTGGAATCGATTTCCATGCGGATGCGCGAGGCAGCCTCGTCCATCAGGTCAATGGCCTTATCCGGCAGCTGACGGTCCGAAATGTAACGATGCGACAGGGTGGCCGCGGCCACCAGCGCCGGGTCCGTGATATCCACGCCGTGGTGCACCTCGTAGCGCTCCTGCAGTCCGCGCAGGATGGCGATCGTGTCCTCGACATTGGGTTCTTCGACCAGCACCTTCTGGAAACGGCGCTCAAGGGCGGCGTCTTTTTCCACGTATTTGCGATACTCGTCCAGCGTGGTGGCGCCTATGCAGTGCAGTTCGCCCCGCGCCAGCGCGGGCTTGAGCATATTGCCCGCATCCATCGAACCTTCGGCCTTGCCCGCACCGACCATGTTGTGGATTTCATCAATGAACAGGATGATGTTGCCTTCCTGTTTCTTGAGATCATTCAGCACGCCCTTCAGGCGCTCTTCGAACTCGCCCCGGAACTTGGCGCCCGCGATCAGCGCGCCCATGTCCAGCGACAGCACGCGCTTACCGCGAATGCCTTCCGGCACCTCGCCATTGACGATGCGTTGGGCCAGGCCTTCGACGATCGCGGTCTTGCCCACACCGGGCTCACCAATCAGTACCGGGTTATTCTTCGTGCGCCGCTGCAGCACCTGGATCGAGCGCCGAATCTCCTCGTCACGGCCAATCACCGGGTCAAGTTTGGACTGCTCCGCCCGCTCGGTGAGGTCGATCGTGTATTTCTCCAACGCCTGGCGCGACTCCTCGGCATTCGGGTCAACCACCTGCTCACCGCCGCGCATGTCATCGATGGCTTTTTCCAGGGCTTCTCGGGTCGTGCCGGATTCTTTCAGTAGATCGGCAAGTGCGCCCTTGAGCTCCAGTGCCGCCAGGATAAAAAGCTCGCTGGCGATGTACTGGTCACCGCGCTTCTGCGCGATTTTGTCGGTGACGTTCAACAGCTTGATGGTCTCGTTCGAGAGATTGATCTCCCCGGCCGCACCGGCGACCTGAGGCAGGCCATCCAGGCGCTCACCCAGCGCCGAGCGAAGCACGTTCACGCGCACGCCGGCCTTGGCCAACAGGTGGCGCGTGGAGCCGCCCTCCTGGTCCAACAGCGCGACCATGACGTGCGCCGGCTCGATCAGCTGATGATCCATGCCCACCGCCAGGCTCTGGGCCTCGGCCAGGGCCAGCTGGAATTTGCTGGTCAGTTTGTCCATTCGCATGGCTGAAATCCTCGTATTTTGGGGCGGGAAGTGTGTCCCGCGGATACCTAGGATTTATGGGCTTGGTATGGCTTATACAAGTAAGGTTTGACGGTGAAAGTCTTTGTATTACAGCAGACTAGCTGCATCAATGAGGGCAGGCATACCCACCCAAATGCATTCAGGCAGACGGGGTGTCAGTAATCATCCAGGCCGAAGCCAAAGGGAATCAGGGCCCGTTCATCATCCATCATTAGGGGCAGGTCCGCGTAGCGGCTCGGCCAACCGTAGGGCGATTTACCCACCGGCTTGAAGCCATCCACCCCAAACAGGAAATCGGCCACGCCGCCGCCTTCCGAACCGGGTAGCCAGGCAGCAATGAACGCGTCGCTGACCCTGAGGTCGTGTTCGATGACCAGCGCGCGGCCGGAGATAAGAATGACCACCACTTTCTTGTCCAGCTGCTTGCAGCTTCTGATCATATTCTTGTGATCATCGCTGAGATAGATCTGATAGGTGTCACCGAAAAATTCCGCGTACGGCTGTTCACCCACCACGACCACAGCCGTGTCGGCCACCATATTCTCATCGCAGCCGGTGGCCGAATACTCCACGTTGGACGCGAACTCGCGAATACCGTCGAGGATGGTGGTCGCGCCGCGATAGCTCTCCGACTGTCCTTGCCAGTGAATCGACCAGCCGCCGCTCTGCAGGCCGCTGTTGTCGGCATGTTCTCCAACCACCGCAATCGGTTTGTGAGGATTCAGCGGCAGCGCGCCGTTCTCGCTTTTCAGCAGGACCAGGGACTCGCGCACGGCTTGTCGGGCCACCGCCCGGTGCTCGGCAGCGCCCACCTGCTCACTGAATTCGTCACGGGCGTAAGGGTCCACGAACAGGCCCAGTTGGAACTTCATCCGCAGGATGCGACGGACCGCGTCATCAATGCGAGACATGGCTACCGTGCCGTCTTCAACCGATGCCTTGAGGTCGGCCATGAACGCTTCGTGATTGCCGGGCTGCATGGCCACGTCCACGCCCGCGTTAATTACCGTATGAGCCGGTCCCCAGCGCTGTCCGCCGTCCCAGTCGGTCAGCACGACGCCTTCAAAGCCCAGTTCACCCTTGAGCACGTCGGTCACCATGTAGCGGTTCTGATGCATGTTGACGCCGTTGAGCGAGTTGAACCCGACCATGATGGCGGCGACACCCTCATCGACTGCGGCCGCGTAGGTGGGCAGATGCACCTCGCGCATCGTCTCGTCGCTCATCACCGAATCGCCCCCTTCCCTTCCATCTTCGGTGGCGCCGTCAGCGAGGTAGTGCTTGGCGGTTGCCGCAATGGTGTGGCGTGCCGCCAGATCCCCGCCCTGGTGACCTCTGACCGATGCCCGGGTCGCGGCAATGGTTAGCGCGGGGTCCTCGGAAAACCCCTCGTACACGCGGCCCCAATGTTCGTGCTGCGGCATGGCGATGCAGGGCGAAAAAGTCCAGTTGAAGCCCGTGCCCGCCGCCTCGATCGCGGTGATCTCTGCCGCGCGCTGGATCAGGCTGATGTTGCGCGTGGCCGCCATGCCGATGTTGTGGGGAAATATAACGGCGCCTTCGAAGGTGTTTTGACCGTGCACGGCGTCGACACCCACCAGCAGCGGAATACCGAGCCGGGTTTTCAGAGTCGCGCTCTGGAACGCGTTGAAATTGGCCACCCAGTCGGCGGCTGTCTCACCCGGAAACGGCCCCTCCGTGTGAATGACCGAGCCGATGGTTTTCTCCCGGATCACGCGCGGTGAGACATTGTTGTGCCAGATCGACATGGTCATCTGGCCGATCTTCTCGTCCAGGGTCATTTCGCCGAGCAGAGCCTCCACGCGCTCCTGATCCGTTGAATATCGGCACAGGTCGAAGCGCTGCTCGCCCCATTCGCAGATGATGCCCGCAGAGGGATCCACCACCAGGGGCTGGGGCTGGGGCGCCGCGCAGGCGCCCAACCACAGGACCAGCGTTGAAAGGATCAGCCTGGCGCGCAGACTCGCGATCACTTCAGATGACCCATACACACACACTCGCTCGCACCTGAAGTTCAGTCACGGTATTCGTGCTTGACCCAGTCGACTTCCATGACCCATTGCCGGGTCGTCATGGGTGAATCGGTGATCTTGGCAAAATTGATAATGGCGAACATGGGTTCGGGATACAGAGCCCCCTGATCCTCGTTGCGGTGAACCTCTTCACCATCTACCCGGTAAACGAGGTCGCTGCCCTCCCATTCCACCGAGTACTCGTGAAATTCGCCCAGGGTCATGGGCCTGTCGACACGCAGCGACATCCAGTCGCCCTTGTCACAGGCATCCAGGCTCTTGATGGCGCCCGTTGTGAACTTATCAGCGCCGTAATCGCCGTGATGCTCAAAAATGTCGATCTCGCCCGAGCCCGTCAGAGGCCAGCACACATATTCATCCGCTTCCTGCACCGGTGGCTCGTTGTTCTGCGCCCCCAACAGCCACCAGGCCGGAAACATGCTTTTTTGCCCGTTTTCGTGGATTTTAAGCCTGGCCGTCCACTTACCCTTGATAAATTCCTTGCGGTTTTTGGAGGCGATTCTTCCGGCCACGTACTGCGTATCGGGGTGCTGCTTGCCATGCTTGTCGAAGTTGTCGCAGGCCACTTTCTCGCCCAAGTCCACCAGGCGAATCTTCAAGGTTCCGTCACTGACTTCTCGAGTGCCA
>Ga0181579_10000509_pt1 | contig 31427 bp, 25 predicted proteins | sample 071ome_24_FD_132996 | JGI IMG/M metagenome (GOLD analysis project Ga0181579, IMG submission 132996) | Coastal salt marsh microbial communities from the Groves Creek Marsh, Skidaway Island, Georgia - 071402CT metaG (megahit assembly) | ecosystem: Environmental > Aquatic > Marine > Intertidal...
ATTCACGACGCAGCCGATGACCGACAGGGTCATGGGGGAAGTGATATGCGCCAGCCTCTCCTCCAGGGCCTTTACGGTCTCGATGACGTCGAATTGCTGGCGCGCGCAGGACGGGCAGGAAATCACATTCACGCCCCGGTGGCGCAGGTTGAGCGACTTCAACATGTCAAAGCCGACCTTGACCTCGTCCACCGGATCCGAGGAGAGCGAGACACGGATCGTATCGCCGATCCCGCTCCACAGCAGCATGCCCATGCCGATCGAGGACTTCACGGTTCCGATGCGGAAGCCACCGGCCTCGGTTATGCCCAGATGCAACGGATAGTCCGTGGCTTCCGCGAGGCCCTGATAGGCGGCGACGGCGAGGAAGACATCCGAGGCCTTCACGCTGATCTTGAATTCGTGGAAGTCGTTGTCCTCCAGGGTACGGGCGTGTTCCAGGGCGCTCTCGACCATCGCCTCGGGGCAGGGCTCGCCGTATTTCTCCAGGAGGTGGCGCTCCAGGCTGCCGGCGTTGACGCCGATCCGCATCGAGCAGCCGTGATCCCGGGCGGCTTGCACGACCTCGCGGACCTTCTCGGCCTTGCCGATATTGCCGGGATTGATCCGGAGGCATGCCGCGCCCGCCTCGGCGGCTTCGATCGCGCGCCGATAATGGAAATGGATGTCGGCGACGATGGGAACTGGGGAGGCCTTCACGATCTCCTTCATCGCCGCCGTCGAGTCCTGATCGGGGCAGGAGACCCGCACGATATCCGCGCCCGCCTCGGCGCAGGCCTCGATCTGCTTGATCGTCGCCTTGGCGTCGGACGTCAGAGTGTTGGTCATGGTTTGGACGGAAATCGGCGCGCCGTCGCCAACCGGGACGTCGCCGACATGAACGCGTCTGGAGGCGCGGCGCTGGATGTCTCGGTAAGGGCGAATGCTCATGGTCGGGTTCCCGCGATTTGCAGGCGCGCGCGCGCCAAGACCCTATATATCAGGGACCGGCTCCCACGCGAACAGGCTGACTGAAAAAATCCCACATCGATGAACGAGGACGAACGGAAGGCGACCGGCTTTACCGCCTTGCTCGGTTCTAGTTGACTCGTTTTTCGAGGCTATCTGGCGCGAGATCTATATCGCGGGCGATATCGCCATTGCCACCGATCGAGGGCACGGCCTTGCCGTCGATCAGGATCGTCAACGCGCCGGCATTGCCCGTGAATAGTTTGAGGCCGTCGCGATCCGGGACCTCGTAGACATCACCCGCCCGCATGACCTTGGTCATGATGGTGGTCGCGTCTGACGCGCGTACCTGCACCCAACTCGCGGCGCTGGCCTTGATGACTACCCTGGTCGGTTTTGTGTCGGCGGCTTGCCGGGCGAATGCCGCTCCGGTGGGGCGGGAGTCGCGAGACACGGCCGGCGCGGAAGGGATCGAGATGGAAGGCGTTCCGGCGGCTGTCGTCTGGGGCGCGGCCACCTCTTGTGCCTGGGAATGTTCAGTCGCTTCGCTCGCCTCCGACGTGGCTTCGGGCGCGACTGTCCGCGACGGGCCGGTAACCAGGACGGGCACGTCGTCACTTTCCATCGGCGGCGACGCCACCAACCGGGGGGCTGGCGACGTCGGGACCGTTTCGCTCGCCGGCTCCGTCTTCGCGACGATCCGCGAGGTCTCGTTCGGCATTTGCAGCGCCGGTGCCTGGGAAATGGAGGTGCTGGACAACGCCTCGGAACCCGCGGTCGCGGGCATCGTATCCGTTGTCGCGGTGATACTCGGGTTTGAAGCGCCGATACCGTCGGAAACCGCGCTGGGTTCCGTCACTGGGAGCGTGACAGTTATGCCTTCCTCGGTCGTCGGCGTGATGTTCAGGACCGTGGTCTCGCTCAATGGGACCGAGATAGAGGGAACCGGAGAGATGTCATCCGTCGCCGGCGGGCTGGCCGCGATCGCCGCCGTGGTAAAACCGTCCGAGGCGGCGCCGGTCGACGGCTGGTCGAGCCATGACTGCAGAACCTCCGGGACTTCCAGGCTATAGCCCGCGACGGCACGACCGGAATCCGTGACATGGTACCAACCGGCATAGGCGAAGATAGCGAGAAACGCCGCGACGAACATCAGCGCGCCGCCGGGAACCTTGCCTTCCGGCGCCGGCGAGGGAAACACCAATTGCCGCGGGCCGTTCAGGTCGCTCGCCTCCGCCTTGAACAGAACGATCGCCTTTTCCACGTCAAGATCGAGATACTGCGCGTAGGTGCGCACATAGCCGATCGCGTATGTCATGCCCGGAAGCGCCTTGAAATCGCCGTCCTCAAGCGCCGCGAGATAGGCCATGCGAATTCGAAGATTGCGTGACGCGTCGCCAAGGCTTTGCCCGGAACGTTCTCGCGCCCGGCGGAGCGTCGCCCCGATCTCGGTGGTTTCCTCTTGTTCGACGGTCTTCGCGTCGCGGACAAACGCGCCGGCCGGGTCTTGGGTGAGGTCTTGGGTGAGGTCTAGGGCGGGATCTTGGGGCAGGTCTTGGTCCAGGTTCTGGGATACACCCGCGCCAAGCGTCGGCGACCGCCGGCGCCCGGAAGTCCGCGCTTCCGTGGCGTCGATGTCGATTAGCTTGAGCTTTGATTTACAGCTCGCCAATCCCATGATTTTCCGTCCGGCCATCAATCTGAATTTCTGGAGCGCGACAGGGCCAAATTCTGGTCGCCCATCGACCATCCACAATGTCAACAATAATATATTATCGCTTAAAAAACAACGGTCTAATGACGAGATCAGATGGATTCGGTTAGACTGAAATTCCGTGATCCCGCGCGTAACCCGCTAAAGCGGCGCGCGTATGTTTACCGTTGTTTTTCAAAGCATTATCGATGAAATCGGTGATTCCGTGGTAATTCGCCGACATTATAGCTTCTTTTATTGGGCCAATTGAGGCCGCGGTCATCGACAAACGCCGATATCCCAAACCCAACAAGGCGAGCGCTTCCAGAGGCCGCCCCGCCATCTCTCCACAGACCGTTACAGGCACCTTCGCGTTGTCACAGGATCGGGCGATTTTCTTCATCACCCGTAGGAAGGCCGGCGCCAGGGTATCGTATCGGCGCGTGATCCGGTCGCTATCGCGATCCACGGCGAAAATGAACTGAAAAAGATCGTTGGACCCAATGGATAGAAAATCGACCCGTGGGAGCAGGCTGTCCAGTTGCCACAACAGCGCGGGAACTTCGATCATGGCGCCAAGGCGTATGGCTTCAGGCGTGCCATGTCCACGCGACCTAGCCCTGTCGACTTCCCGGTCAACGATTGTCTTGGCGAGGTCGAATTCCGTGATGTCGGTGACCATGGGAAACATCAGCCGCAACTCGCGATCCGCGCTTGCGCGGATAAGGGCGCGGATCTGTTGCCTCAGAATGCTTGGGCGATCCAGGAGAATGCGCATCGAGCGCCAGCCCATCGCCGGGTTGAGTTCCTCCTCCGTGGCGAAGGATTGCAGATTCTTGTCGCCGCCCACGTCGAGAGCGCGAAAGGTGACGGGTCGACCTTCCGCGCCTTGGATGATCGCCTTGTACAAGGCGGTTTGCGCCTCGACATCCGGGAACTCGCGGCGGGTCATGAACGGGATCTCGGTGCGGAACAGCCCGACACCGTCGGCGCCGGAGGAGGCCACATGGGGCATGTCGACCAGCAATCCGGCATTCATCAACAGCGACACGGGCACCCCGTCGCGGGTGACGCAGGGGGTATCGCGAAGATCGGCGAAGCGCGCCCGGGCGGCGACGCGCGCTTCCACGCTGCGTTCGAACTGTTCGCGAACCTCGTCCGCCGGGCGCAAGAAAACCTGGGCATTGTCGCCGTCCATGATGACGGGATCACCGGTCTCGGCTTCGCTCAGAATGCCCTCGACCTTGCCGATGACGGGAATCTCCAGCGCCCGCGCGACGATGGCGACATGGGCCGTCGCGGACCCTTCCTCCAGCAACACGCCGCGAAGGTTCTCGCGGTCATAGGCGAGCAGGTCCGCCGGCCCCATGTTGCGAGCAACGAGCACGGCGTTTTCCGGCGGGCCGGCACGGCGGGCCGCGGCGGCGTCGACCGGGTTCGCGGCGTCCGCCAGATCTCCCATCAATTCATCCGCGAGGGCCTCGAAATCGTGGAGCCGCTCGCGCAAATAGGGATCGGTGATGCGGCCCATCCGCGCGCGAGTGTCGTTCAGACCATGCTGTACCGCGGCTTCGGCGGTCAGCCCGTTGTCGATCGCGTCACGCATGCGCGAGAGCCAACCTCGGTCCCGGGCGAACATGCTATAGGCCTGCAAGACCTCCGTATGTTCTCCGGTTTGGGCGAGCGGCGTGCCCTCCATGAGGCGGTCCAGGCGCTCGTGCAATGTCGCGAGCGCGGCTTCTAGACGGGCCCGCTCGTTTTTCGGGTCCTCGGCCACCGCCCTGCGGATCACCAGAGGCTGGCGATGCAGATGCACGGTGCCGAAGGAAATGCCTGGGACAATGGAAAGCCCGGTAAGCCTGGTCGGCGCCGAACGAGAGCCCTCGCCGTCCTCGCCGCCGAAAATCCGGCTCGATGACAGAAGATCCGCGAGAGCCATCGCGAAGGTTTCGAGGGTCTCGATCTCTTCGTCGGCATAGCGTCGCCGGGTCCGGTTCTGCACCGCGATCACCCCGAGCAGACGCTCGGAGCGAAGCACCGGAACACCCATCAAGGATTGAAAGATTTCCTCGCCGGTCTCGGGCCGATAGGCGAATTTCGGATGAGATTGAGCGTCCGAGAGGGCATGGGGCCGGGCGCGCGCCGCGATGTCCCCGACAAGACCTTCGCCGACACGCAAACGCGTGCGATGCACGGCTTCGGGATTGAGCCCCTCGGTGGCGCATAGCTCGAGGAAATTGTCGGCGCGCCGGACATAGATCGAGCAGACCTCGGCCTTCATGTCGGCGGCGACGATCTGGACGATTTGATCCAGACGCTCCTGATCGGTGCCGCCCTGGGCCATGACGTCGCGAAGACGCCTGAGCATGCGGCGCGAGTCCCCCACGAACCCGAACGGTTTGCGCTCGCCTTGTCCGGAGCCGGTTTGCTTCTCGGACTCGGCCATCACTTTAGGTCGTCACGTCGGCGTCCAGGCCATAGGCGGTATGCAGTGCCCGGACCGCGAGTTCGGTATAGTCCGAGGCGATCAGCACGCTCACCTTGATCTCCGAGGTGGAGATGACCTGAATGTTGATGCCACGATCGGCCAGGGTCTGGAACATGGTCTTGGCCACGCCGGGTTGGCTGCGCATCCCGACGCCGACAACCGATACCTTGGCCACGGTCGGATCGGCGATCATGTCGGTGAAGCCGATATCCTCCTTGATCCCGTCGAGAACCTTGGCGGCGCGGTCTAGGTCCGTACGACCGACGGTGAAGGTCAGGTCGGTGGTTTCGCCGTCCTCGGTAACGTTCTGGACGATCATGTCGACATTGACCGCCGCGTCGGCGAGCGAGCCGAAAATCGCACCGGCGACACCGGGCCGATCCTTGACCCGGCGCAGGGTTATCTTTGCTTCATCGGGGCTGTAGGCGATACCACTAACGATGCGTTGTTCCACGATCTCATCCTCGTCCACCACCAGCGTGCCGGGCACGTCGGCGAAACTTGAAAGCACTTGCAGGCGCACGTTGTGGCTCATCGCCAGGGCGGCGGAACGTGTCTGCAATACCTTGGCGCCCTGGGACGCCATTTCCAGCATTTCCTCATAGGTAATGCGGTCGATCTTCTGGGCGCCGGCGACGATCCGGGGATCGGTCGTGTAGACGCCGTCGACATCGGTGTAGATGTCGCAACGATCGGCGTTCAGCGCAGCCGCCAAAGCCACCGCCGAGGTGTCCGAGCCGCCTCGGCCCAGGGTCGTGATGCGATTATCGGGTCCGATCCCCTGGAAGCCGGGAATGACCGTGACCTGGCCGGCCTCGAGCCGCTCGATCAACTGGCGGGTATCGATTTCCTCGATCCGCGCGTTGCCATGCGTCTTATCGGTCTTGAGCGGGATTTGCCAGCCTTGCCAGGATCGTGCGTCGATCCCGAGATCCTGTAGAGCCAGGGCCAGCAAGCCGCTGGTGACCTGCTCTCCCGTCGCGACAACCGCGTCGTATTCGCGCGCGTCGTGCAGACGACTGATCTCGGTAGTCCAGTTGACCAATTGGTTGGTCACGCCGGCCATCGCGGAAACCACGACGGCGACTTGGTTACCGTTGTCGACCTCGCGCTTGACGCGCTGGGCGACGTTTCGGATACGCTCGATATCGGCGACGGACGTGCCGCCGAACTTCTGGACAATGCGGGCCATGTCCACTCACTGTTCGGATGTTCCACCAACCGCTTGCCGTTGCTGGTCCTCGGGTTGAATCCAGGGTTTGCTTGGGCGCGGCGGGCGTATACATACTCGCGCGGAGGGATGGCGGCAAGACCGGGTTGGAACGTGGCGGTCAAGTCGGTATCCGAACCGTCACGGGCCGGGGAGATCATAAGGTGCGGCAGCAAGCGGCAAGTGTTGATCCGGACGAGATCGAGCGGTTCTCGGCCCTGGCGGATGAATGGTGGGATCCCGCCGGAGCCTTCGCGCCCCTGCATCGTATGTCGCATGCCCGCATGGCCTTCATTCGCGAGGCCTTGTCGGAACTGGGCGCGGATGACGCCGCGTCGTTCCGACCGTTCACCGGGCTTCGGGTCCTCGATGTCGGTTGCGGCGGGGGCCTGCTCTGCGAGCCGCTCTCCAGGCTCGGCGCCACCGTCACGGGGATCGACGCCTCGGACCAGGCGATCGCCGCCGCCAAGGCGCACGCCGTGCTTTCCGGCCTGGAGATCACCTATGAGTGCGGCGCCGCGGAAGCTCTGCTGGAGCGCGTCGACGGCGTGGAGACCCGGCGGTTTGACGCCGTGATCGCGTCCGAGGTTATCGAGCACGTGACCGACCCCGCCGCCTTTCTCGCGAGCTTGGCGGATCTGGCCCGGCCCGGCGGCGTGGTGGTTCTGACGACCTTGAACCGCTCGGCGCGATCCATGGTGATCGCCAAGGTGCTTGCCGAATACGTGCTGCGGGTCCTGCCGGCGGGAACCCATGACTGGCGTAAGTTTCTGACGCCGGATGAGCTCTCGGCGCTGATGCGCGAGGCGGGCCTCAAGGTTAACGCCGAGCGGGGGATCGGCTATAGCGTCGCGCGGGACCAGTTTGAACTCGGTGATGATCTGTCGGTCAACTACGCGATGGTGGGCAGGCGGGAGCGCTGAGCGCGGGAAGCCGCGCCTCAGGCGTTGTCCTTCGGAACCCACGGGACGGCGCCGAATTCGATGCCTTCCTCCTGTAGCGCCTTGGCCTCGTCGGCGCTGGTCTCCCCGTAGATGCCCTTTGGATCGGTCTCGCCGTAGTGGATCTTGCGGGCTTCCTCGGCGAAGCGCGGGCCGACATAGTCGCAGGATTCCTCGATCTTTGAGCGAATCTCAAGCAGTTGCCGGCGCAAAGCCGCGGCTTCCGGCGCGACCTGGACTTGTTTGGCGCGGCCCTTGGCGGGCGCGTCTTCCGGCTGGGCGTTTTGACGGGTGCCACCGATGCGCGGCGCCATGAGGGCCTTGGTAATCTTCGAGGAACCGCAAGACGGACATTCCAGCAACCCCCGCGCCGCCTGTTCGTCATAAGCGGCGCTGTCGCGGAACCAAGCGTCGAAACCGTGTTCGTCTTCACATTGCAGTTGGTAGTGAATCATCTCGCAACCCCAAGTCTCACATCCGTTATATAGTGTTGATTCGACATTCGTCCAATACGAACGCGTTGATGATCGGGGAGGCGATGAGCAGCGACGCCGACAAGGACCTGCGGGGGATTGACGCCGCGCATCACCTGCATCCCTTCACCGACAACCAGCGGCTGCGGGAGGAGGGTGGTCCGACGGTCATCGAGCGCGGCAAGGGCTGCTATCTCTGGGACGAGAACGGGCATCGATACCTCGACGCGATGGCCGGGCTATGGTGCGTGAATGTCGGCTACGGGCGGCCTGAACTGGCCGAGGCCGCGCGGGCGCAGATCGAAAAACTTTCCTATTACAACACGTTCTTCAAGACCACGACGGCCCCGACCGCGGAATTGGCGGGCCGTTTGGCGGAGCTCGCGCCCGCCGGGGTGGAGCATGTGGTCTTCACCAATTCCGGCTCCGAGGCGGTGGACTCGGCGCTACGGTTCGCGCGTCAATTCTGGTCGTTGGAGCGTAAGCCCGAAAAGCGCGTGATCATTGGCCGCGAGGAGGGCTATCACGGCAGCACCTTGGCCTCGGCCAGTGCCGGAGGTATCCGCGTCATGCACGAGCAGGCCGGCCTGCCGCTGCCGGATTTCGCGCATATCGCCGCGCCCTATGGCTTCCGGGACGCCGGCTCGGCTCCGGCGGCGGTCTTCGCCAAGCGCGCGGCGGCGTTGTTGGAGGCCAAGATCCTCGAACTCGGCGCGGAACGGGTCGCCGCCTTCATCGCCGAGCCGATCCAGGGGGCCGGCGGGGTGATCATTCCGCCGGCGGGGTATCTGAGAGAAATTCAGCGGATTTGCCGCGCCCATGACGTGCTGCTGATCATCGACGAGGTCATCTGCGCCTTCGGCCGGCTCGGCTCGTGGAGCGCGAGTGAACATTTCGGTCTGACCCCGGATCTGATGACGATGGCCAAGGGCCTGTCCTCTGGCTATCAGCCGATCGCGGCGGTGATGATCGGCGAGCGGGTGGCCCGTTCCATCATCGAGAAAGGCGGCGACCTCGCGCATGGATTCACCTATGCCGGGCATCCGGTCGCGGCGGCGGTGGCCCTGGAGAACCTGCGGATCATCGAACGCGAGGGGTTGGTCGAGCGGGTGCGCGATGACCTCGGACCGTACTTCGCCCAGGCACTCGCGGGCCTACGTGATCACCCCATGGTCGGCGAAACCAGAAGTCTCGGACTGATCGGCGCGGTGGAATTGGTTCGTGACTGTGCCAGCAAACAGCGCTTCGAGCCCGAGGGCGTTGTGGCCGCAGTGTGCCGAGAGCGGATGCAACAGCGCGGCGTGATCCTGCGCGCGGTGCGCGACACACTGGTCGCCGCGCCGCCTCTGATCGCCGAACATCGCGACATCGACTTGATGGTCAAGGTGATGCGCGAGACCCTGGACGATATCGGGCGCGAGATCAACGACATGGCGCTCGACAGGGGGCTTGTCCACGCCGACACGGGCGAGGGCGGCCGGCTTCGGGGGCGTGTGGCCTTGGTCACCGGGGCTTCGCGGGGGATCGGCCGCGCGGTCGCGGAACGTTTCGCGGGCGAGGGCGCCGAGGTTCTTCTTCTGGCCCGGGATCGCAAGGCCTTGGGTGATGTCGAGGCCGCGATTCGCGGGACTGGAGGCGTGGCGCATGTTCTGGAGCGCGACATGGCCGTGTCTGGTTTGCTTCGCGGCTTGGCCGGTGAAATCAAGGCTTTGGCGGGTCGCTTGGATATCGCGGTTTTGAATGCCGGTGTGCTTGGAGAAATCACCCCGCTTCCCATGTATAATGATCTGGCGTGGGATAAAGTCATGACCGTGAACCTGACATCCAATGCTCGTCTCATTCAGGAACTGCATCCGCTCATCGCCGGATCGGACGCCGGGCGCGTGATCCTCGTGACCTCCGGCGCCGCTCGCGGAGCGCTTAAGGAATGGAGTGGCTACGCCGCCAGCAAGGCGGGTCTCGAAGCCCTGGCCCGCGCTTACGCGGCGGAAAACAAGGATGGCCCCATCCGTGTCAACGTGGTCGATCCCGGTGAGGTGGCGACGGCCATGCGAGCATCGGCCTTCCCGGAGGAGGATCCCGATCGGCTATCGAATCCCGAGGCCATCACGGATGCTTTCGTCAGGCTCGCCGGCGTGGAGTGCGAGGTTTTCGGCGCCGTGATCCCGGCGGGAGAGGCCTAGGCGATGTCGATGCCCGCCGACGTTCATCGTTTGCAAATGGAGCCCTCGACCTGGGTTCGGCGATTTGCCGAGCTGATCCCCGAGGGTGGCGCGGTTCTGGATCTCGCTTGCGGAAGCGGCCGCCACGCCCGCTATCTCCTTTCGCTTGGATATCGGCAGGTGTGCCTGGACCGGGACATCACCGCGGTCGCCGATCTGGCCTCCGACGAAAATGTGGAACTGATCGCTTGTGATCTGGAGGACGGCCGGCCCTGGCCGCTTGGCGATCGAAACTTCGAGGGTATTGTCGTCACCAACTATCTGCACCGTCCCTTGATGAAACACCTGGTGCGCGCGGTGGCATCCGGCGGCGCGTTGATCTACGAGACTTTCGCCGACGGCAATCAGGCGTTCGGACGTCCGCGTAACCCGGAGTTTCTCCTCAATCGCGAGGAACTGCTGATCTTCTCGCGGCCCGAGTTGTGGGTCGTTGCTTTCGAGGACCTTTTGGTCACTGAGCCGAGGCCCGCCGCGATTCAGCGGATTGCCGCGGTTCGGGAATAAAGCCTGAAGTAAAACCCGCAAAAATCCCGTCACGCCTTCCCGCGACGGGCGAAAAAGCCTCCTAGCCCGTCCATAGCCCTTGTAGAGGGACCAATGGGCTGGGAGGCCGAGATGATTGTTGAACTACCCAATGTGCTTTCGAGCCCTGTTAGTGTCGCCGGCGAGGGCGTGCTCGGGCGGCTGAACACCTATTGGAGCGGCAAGCAGGGGCCGATCCTGGCGCCCAGGGCCGACGCGCTCTACCTGTCGGATCTCGCCGCCCTGATTCCCCACGTTCTCCTGTGTTTTCGTGATGACGAGGCTTTCCGTGTCGAGTTCGCGGGATCGGATGTCCAGGATCTCCTGGGGTTCGATCCCACCGGCGAAGTGCTGCGGCCGGACGATCCGGAGCGGGTGCTTGCCGAGATGTCCCGCGTCGTCGAGGTCGTCGCCTTGTCCAGGCGCCCGGAATGGCCGCGTGGGCCGGGATGGTCGGCGGTTGCCTTGCCGTTTGTCGACGCGGATAACGCGGTTTCCGTCCTCTTGGCCGGCATCGTGCCCTCGGTCCCGGAGGTTTCCGCGGAAATCCTATGCTTCCCGTCGCGCTAGCCGTGAATTGGGGTGCGCGCGAAAGGACCCATCCGCCAGCTTTTCCTAGCCGATCCTTCCGTGGCAGTGCTTGAACTTCTTGCCCGAACCACAGGGGCAGGCGGCGTTTCGAGCGACCTTGCCCCAGGTTGACGGATCTTCCGGGTCCACGATCTCGGCGGCGCGATTGACCACTGGCGCGCGCCTTGCGCCGGCCTGGCCATCCTCGTTGTCGAGGGCCGCTTGGTCATCCTCTCCGAACGCCATCGAGGGATCGATCCGGCCCTCGTGCATCTCTTGTCCGAGACGCTCGGCGGCCATGCGGGCCTCAATCTCCTCCGGCGTCGCCTGGGCCTGCACCTCGAGATGGGCAAGCACGCCGGTGACGGTCTGACGCAGATCGCCGAGCATGGTCTCGAACAGATTGAAGGCCTCGCGCTTGTACTCGTTCAGCGGGTCCCGTTGGGCATAGGCGCGCAGGTTGATGCCCTGACGCAGATGGTCCAGCGAGAGAAGATGCTCCTTCCATTGCTGGTCGACGATCTGCAAGAGCAGGCTCTTCTCGGCCATGCGCATCAATTCGCGCCCGTAATTGGCGACTTTCTCGGCCATGCGCTGGTTCGAGGCCTTGATCAGCCGCTCTTGAATCTCCTGCTCCGCGATACCTTCCTCGGCGGCCCATTCCTCGACCGGAACCGTCAGGCCGAGAACATTGCGGGTCTCCTGGGTCAGGGTGTCCAGATCCCACTGTTCCTTGTAGCTGCCTTCGGGAATGGTCCGGGCGACCATGTCCTCGATGACCTGATGGCGCATGTCGGTGATCGTCGCGCCGACCTCGTCGGCTCGCATGATGTCCTTGCGCTGGTCGTAGATGACCTTACGCTGGTCGTTCATCACATCGTCGTATTTCAGCAATTGCTTGCGAATCTCGAAGTTGCGGGCCTCGACCTTTTCCTGGGCCTTTTCCAGCGCCTTGTTGATCCAGGGATGGACGATCGCCTCGCCATCCTCCAGGCCGAGCTTGCGCAACATGCCGTCCATGCGCTCGGATCCGAAGATGCGCATCAGGTCGTCTTCGAGCGAGAGGAAGAACTTCGAGGTGCCGGGATCCCCCTGGCGACCGGAACGTCCGCGCAGCTGATTATCGATGCGCCGGCTCTCGTGCCGCTCGGTCCCGACGACATAGAGCCCGTTGGCGGCCAGCACATCGGCGCGCTTGGCCTCGATATCGGCGGCGATCTTGGCGACTTTCGCCGGATCATCGGCGACGCCGTCGTTGGCGGCGCGCATGTCGAGATTGCCGCCGAGCTGAATGTCGGTGCCGCGGCCCGCCATGTTGGTGGCGATGGTGACCGCGCCGGGTTCGCCGGCCTGGGCGATGATCTGGGCTTCCTGCTCATGAAAGCGCGCGTTCAGGACCTGATGCGGAATGTTCTTTTTCTTCAAAAGCTCCGATAGATGCTCGGACTTCTCGATCGACACCGTGCCGACCAGCGCCGGCTGGCCGCGTTCCCGACAATCCTCGATCAATTCGATGATCGCTTGCCATTTCTCGCGCTCGGTCCGGTACACCTCGTCGTCGTGATCCTCGCGGTTCACCTTGACATTGGTCGGCATCTCGACGACCTCGAGATTGTAGATCTCGGCGAACTCCGTCGCCTCGGTCATCGCGGTGCCGGTCATGCCCGCCAGTTTTGGATAGAGCCGGAAATAGTTCTGGAAGGTGATCGAGGCCAGGGTCTGGTTCTCGTTCTGGATGGTCACGCTCTCGCGCGCTTCCAGCGCTTGATGCAGGCCTTCGGAATAGCGCCGGCCTTCCATCGCGCGGCCGGTGAATTCATCGATGATGATCACCTGATCGTCGCGCACCATGTAGTCGACATCGCGCGAGAAAAGTTTGTGCGCGCGAAGCGCCTGGTTCACGTGATGCACGGCCGAGATATTCTGGATGTCATACATCCCGCCATCGGTGATCACCCCGTGTTCCAGAAGCAGGTTCTCGATATGCTCGGTTCCCGCCTCGGTCAGGGTGACGGTGCGCTGTTTTTCGTCCTTTTCGTAATCTTCCTCGACCAGATGCGGGATCAGCACATTGATCTGGCGGTACAGCTCCGAGCTATCCTCGGCCGGGCCGGAGATGATGAGAGGCGTGCGGGCTTCGTCGATCAGGATCGAGTCGACCTCGTCGACGATGGCGAATTCGAAATCCCTTTGGCTCATATCCTCGAGCCGGAACTTCATGTTGTCCCTGAGATAGTCGAAGCCGAACTCGTTGTTCGTTCCATAGGTGACGTCGGCGGCGTAGGCCTCCTGGCGTTCCTCGTCGGTCAGCCCGTGTACGATCACGCCGACCGAGAGGCCGAGAAAGTTATAGATCGCGCCCATCCAGGCGGCGTCGCGGCGGGCCAGATAATCATTGACCGTGACCACATGGACGCCGCGCCCGAGAAGCGCGTTTAGATAAACCGGCAACGTGGCGACCAGGGTCTTGCCCTCGCCGGTTTTCATCTCCGCGATCTTGCCGTCATGCAGGACGATGCCGCCGAGCAATTGTACGTCGAAATGGCGTTGGCCGAGGGTTCGCTTGGCGGCTTCGCGCACGGTGGCGAAGGCCTCCTCCAGCAGCGCGTCGAGATCCTCGCCGCCGCCGAGGCGTTCCTTGAACCAGCGGGTGCGCCCCGCCAATTCCTCGTCGCTGAGGTTTTCCAGCTGCGGCTCGAGCGCGTTGATCGCCTCGACGCGCTTTTGCATTTGCTTGAGGACGCGGTCGTTCTCGGACCCGAACAATGCCTTGGCGATGGCGCCGAACATGGGGGCTCCTCATGGGTGGCGGATGGCTGTCGCGCGACTTTATATCAGGCGAGAAAGCCCGGCGAATAACGGTTGTGAGACATAGGATCAACACTGGTCGGTGTCAATGAGGGGCGGGAGTCGGTTGTCGTTGAATTCTAACTAAATTGTGGTTAAGATTTCGTTAGCGACGATGAAACAGTCCAACCCAGAATGGGTGGGGGCGATGGTTGAAAGAATTTCAACACCGGGGCTGAACGGCGTCCTAGGCGTCCGTCCCAGTAACCCGACCTCGGTTTCGGTCCAAGGTGGACGGCGGAATCCCGAGGATGACATTGCGCGAGATCGGCGCAAGCAGTCGCCGTATGAGCAAGCGAATCAAGAAGAATCGGTTTTGGTGGGACGGTATCGTCAAGCCGCCGGGCGTGGTTCAAGCGACCAGGACGCCGATGTATCGATCGACCGGTCCACGTCGATGCTGTTGGCGGATGATCTCGGCGCGTTGATCCGCCGCGCCAGTATTAATCTGCACCTGCTCGCGACCCGGTTGTTCAAGGTGAGCGAGGCGCGATCCCTGGAGATGGCGCGGGATTTCGCGGAAAATTGCCTGGATGAGGTTCGTCTGGCGATCATGCTCTATGTGCGACAGCGAGGAACAGAGCTAGGTGTCCCCGCGGGGCTTGCGTTCTCGCGGATGAAGTTGCGGGTCGACCACAATGCCGGGAAACCGACGATCGATCTCGGGGATGCGCTGTTCGTGGACAAAATCGATCTGAAGCCAACCGGCGTGGTCTTCGATATCCGCGGGTCGGGCGCCGTTCACAAACCCGCGCCCGGCGTTTTCGTCGATATCGGCGAGCATGGCGCCGCGATCGCCAACACCCTTATCGAAACCGTGCGGCGCGACGTGCCGAGCTTCGATGGAGGCGTGAACACCGAGGGTGTCATCGTGGTGATCCGCGCCGACCGCTCCGATTATTCCGGCGGTAAGCGCAACGAGGAGTCGCTTGGCTTCGACATGATCATTCCCTTCGCCACGCCGAGGTAAGCGGACGTTACGGCAAAGGCCGAGGGCGAAGGCGTCGAGGAATCCGGAAAACCATGCATTCTCGTCGTCCTCGTGCAAGCGGGGACCTCTGAAAACCGGAAATGGCGGAGCCCAAGCCAACCGCCGGGAGGTCCCCGCTTGCGCGAGGACGACGAGAAATCATTTTTTCTCAACGCCTTGAACGTTCTCCCGAAAGACAGAGCGGTTTGGTGGGGACAGGCCAGCGGGATGACGGGATAAGGTTCCCGTTCCCCGCCGCCTCGCGCGTGATCATCTTCGCGCGATGACGGCCCGCCAACGGGTCTTGGGGCGCCAACACCGCTTGTGGGTTGGGCCGGCTTCTGATACCGCTCCTCCTCCCGGATCGCGCGGGGCGAGTGACGGAGCCGCCGCGCCCAACCTAGGAAGGACGATCCCATGTTTTCGCATTTCCGCAGCCCCAAGTGGGCTTGCGTCGCGATCGCCGCCATTGCTGCGGGCTTGATCTTCGCCGGCCCGGCCTCGGCCCAGACTGGTGGTCAGACCAGCGGCCAACCCGCCGCCAACCCCGCCCAGTTGCCCGACCCGACCAAGACCGTGGTCGCCAGGATCGCCGGCGAGGAGATTTTTCTGGTCGAGATCCTGCGGATGGCGGAACGTTTGCCGGATCAGTACAAGCAACTTCCGCTTCCGGCCGTCTATCCGTCGCTGCTTCAGCGGGCGATCGACGCGCGGTTGGTCGCGGCCGCGGGCAGGGCCGCGGGCTATGCCGACAATGAAGAGGTCAAGCGTCGGGTAAGCGCCGCTGAAAATCAGATCATTTCCGAGGTCTATCTGATCTCCCGGGTCTCCGAGAAGGTGACCGAGGACGCGTTGCGCGCGGAATATGACAAGCGCAAGGACGCCATGGCCGGTGGTGAGCAGGTGCGGGCTCGGCATATCCTTTTGGAAACCGAGGAGGCCGCGCGCGAGGTGATCAAGGAACTCGGCGCGGGAGGTGATTTCGCGGAGCTCGCCGCCGACAGGTCGACGGGTCCCTCGGCGGCATCCGGCGGCGACCTCGGCTGGTTCGGCGAGGGTCAGATGGTGCCGGAGTTCTCCGACGCCGCCTTCGTGCTCGATCCGGGCGCCTACACCAAGGAGCCGGTGAAGACCCAGTTTGGCTGGCATGTCATTCTGGTCGAGGACCGCAAGGCCGGCGAGGCGCCGCCCTTCGAGCAAGCGCGTCAACAGCTTTCCTCGGATCTGTCGGGGCAGGTCATGCAGGAACTTCTGACCGATCTTCGCGCCAAGACCGAGGTCGAGCGCTTTAACTTCGACGGTGGTCCGATGCCGGAAGCGGCGCCGGCGGCACCCAAGAATTAGTCCCAAGTCGTTGATATCAGGGCGGGGTCTGAACCATGGATCTTGAAGTCTCTCCTCTCGCGCCGGAGCGGTTTCCGGATATGCCGGCGGTTGCCGGGGTGCGTGTCGCGGTTGCCGAGTCCGGGCTGAAATACAAGGGTCGGCCCGACCTTCTGCTGGCCGAGTTCGCGCCGGGAACGGCGGTGGCCGCCGTGTTGACCCAGTCGACGGCGCCCGGCGCGCCGGTTCAATGGTGCCGCGAGCATCTCGGCGCCGGGACCGCACGGGGGCTGGTGGTCAATGCCGGCAACGCCAATGTCTTTACCGGCGCCAAGGGCCGCGTCGCGGTCGAGGCCATGACAGGCGCCGCCGCCATGGCGCTCGGCTGCAAGCCCGCGGAGGTGATGATCGCCTCCACCGGGGTAATCGGCGAGCCGTTGCCGCATGAGAAGATCACGCTGGAAATCGGTAGGCTTCCCGCGCGTTTCGGCCTGAATGACTGGGAGCGGGCGGCCAAGGCGATCAGCACCACCGACACTTTCACCAAGGGTGCTCACATAACCGCGGAGATCGGCGGCGTGACGGTGAACATTGTCGGGATCGCCAAGGGATCGGGCATGATCGCGCCGGACATGGCGACCATGCTGGCCTTCGTCTTCACCGATGCCAAGTTCGACGCGGCGGTGCTCCAGCCGATGCTGAAGCGCAACGCCGACACCACCTTCAACTCGATCACCGTCGACGGCGATACCTCGACCAGCGACACGTTGATGCTGTTCGCCACCGGACAGGCGGGCGCGCACCCGGCTCCGCGTGACCATCGCGACCCGCTGCTGCGTGGATTCGAGAAGGCTTTGCATAGCGTTCTCAAGGACTTGGCGATCCAGGTCGCGCGTGATGGCGAGGGCGCGCAAAAGCTGATCCAGGTCGATGTTCGAGGCGCGGCCTCAAAGCGGGCGGCGCGTCGGATCGGCCTCGCGATCGCCAACTCGCCGCTGGTCAAAACCGCCGTCGCCGGCGAGGATGCGAACTGGGGCCGCGTGGTCATGGCCGTCGGCAAGTCCGGCGAAAAGGCCGACCGAGACCGAATGTCCGTGGCTTTCGGCGGCATCGAGATCGCCCGCGACGGGGCCCGTGTCGAGGGCTACGACGAAGCGCCGGTGACCGCGCATATGCAGGGGCGAGAGGTTCTGATCGAGACCGATGTCGGCGTCGGCCGGGGCAAGGCGACGGTCTGGACCTGCGACCTAACCCACGGATATATCAACATTAATGCCGATTATAGAAGTTAGGTCATGTCGCGATTGAGCAGGCCATGACCGCGACCGACAACAAGCTCCCCATCATCCTCGTCGTCGCCGTTGCGTTGATTGATGTCGACGGGCGGGTGCTGATCGCCCAGCGGCCCGAGGGTAAGAAGATGGCCGGGCTATGGGAGTTCCCCGGTGGCAAGGTCGATCCCGGCGAGACCCCGGAGGCGGCGCTGATTCGTGAGGTAAAAGAAGAGCTTGGCATCGATACCAAGGAGTCTTGCCTGGCTCCGTTTACCTTCGCGAGCCACTGTTACGACGACTTCCATCTGCTGATGCCGCTCTATCTCTGTCGTCGCTGGTGGGGAAGTATTGTCCCCCAGGAGGGCCAGGCGGTGAAATGGGTGCGTCCGGTCCGGCTCGGCGACTATCCGATGCCGCCGGCGGACAAGCCGCTGGTCGCGATGCTCAGGGATTTTCTTTGAGGCTTCAAACCGACCGGACAGTTATGCATTATAATGCATCTTTTTTCGGCTATTTTTCCTCGATAATCGCCACCGCCCGGGTAAACCCCGCCGAAGCGCCCTTAATTTTCCACGGAAAGCACGCGATCGTGTAGCCACTGTCCGGCAACAGTTCCAGGTTCGAGAGTTTCTCGATATGGCAGTAGCCGATCTCGATGCTCGCCCGGTGCCCCTCCCAGATGATGCTGGCGTCGCCCTCGGCGGCATAGCGCTTGGCGGTGTGCACGAAGGGGGCGTCCCAGCTCCACGCGTCGGTGCCCGTGACCCTGACCCCGCGCTCGAGAAGATAGAGCGTCGCCTCGCGTCCCATGCCGCAGCCGCTGGCGAGATAATCGTCCTGGCCGTAGCGTGCCCCGGCGGAGGTATTGACCACCACGATATCGAGGGGCTGGAGCTCGTGGCCGATGCGTTTCAGCTCGGCTTCCACATCCCTCGCCGTCGCGACATAGCCGTCCTCCATGTGCCGGAAGTCGAGCCTGATCCCCGGATTGAAGCACCAGTCCAGCGGTACCTCGTCGATGGTCAGGGCCCGCTCGCCGTTATTCATGGTCGAGTGGAAGTGATACGGCGCGTCGAGATGGGTGCCGTTATGGGTCGAGATGGTCAAGGTCTCAACCGCCCAGCCCTCGCCGCCGGGGAGCTGGTCTTGGGTGAGGCCCGGAAAGTAGGCCGCCATCTTGTCGGCGGTATTGGCGTGATCGTGATAGTCGATTTTCGGGAGCATCTGCGGCGGGTCCGAGGCGATCCCCGCCTCCAGGGCCACGGAAAGGTCGATGATGCGTCGCTTGGCCATGATCGTGATGCTCCCATGTTTCCTCGGCGCCGGGCTTTCCGCCCGCCCGGCCAGAGGGTAGCATCGGGCCTGAAATCTTGTCTCCGTTTAGCCCCGAGGAAATCATCCCCATGTCCGATACCGTGTTGCTCGACATCAAGGACGGCGTTGCCACCGTCACCCTGAATCAGCCCGATGTGCGCAACGCGCTCACCCCCGAGCTTCGGGTGGCGTTCCGCGAGATCATCGGCAGCCTTGAATTCAATGACGAGGCGCGCTGCGTGGTGATCACCGGGGCCGGCGATCACTTCATGGCCGGCGGCGATATCCGCAACATGGTCGAGCGGCTCAAGATGGAGGATGGCGATCGGCGCAAGATGATCCTCGAGGGCATCCATATGTTGCACCTCCCGCTCTTCGCGATCCGCCGCATGGGCAAGCCCGTCGTTGCCAGCATCAAGGGCGCCGCGGCCGGCTTCGGCGTTGGCCTGGTGGCCGCTTGCGATCTCGCCATCGCCGCCGATGACAGCTTCTACACCCTCGCCTATTGCCATATCGGCGCCAGCCCCGATGGTGGCTCCTCGTATTTCGTCGGCCGTACCCTGGGCATGAAGCATCAGATGGAGCTTGCCCTGCTGGGTGACCGTTTCGGGGTCGAGCGGGCCAAGGAGCTGGGGCTGATCAACTGGCATGTGCCGAAGGCCGATCTCGAGGCCGAGACCACCAAGCTCGCCACCCGCCTCGCCAACGGCCCGACCGTGGCCTATGCCAACGCCAAGGCCCTGTTCAACTCGGTCCATCACCTTTCGATGGAAAGCCAGCTCCAGATGGAGGCCGAGCGCATGGCCGACAGCATGCTGACCGAGGACCACGCCGAGGGTATCACCGCCTTCATGGAAAAGCGCAAGCCGGTGTTCAAGGGAAGGTGAAGGGGGCCTGACGCGGATGGGTGTTGGCGGCCTCCAGCACCTTTCGTCATCCCGGACTTGATCCGGGATCCACGCCGCCGGCATGTCCATCGCCTCTCGGGCTGATCGCTTGCTCGATTGAAAGAACGCGCGGCGGATAGGGTCGCGGAATGGGTCCCGCGTCAAGCGCGGGATGACGGGTGATGTTGTTGGCACGACGGGGCGCACGCGCCGCTGTTTCCCTTGAACTTGATCGAAATACGCTTAACTGTGCCGAGATCGAGTCGCGTTTCCCGAGATCGGTGCAAAGGCACCGGATCGCGCGGTCGCTTGGGGTAGCCGAGACCATGACGACGGCCACGAAGGTTCCCGGATATACCGATGGTCGCGAGATGCGCGAGACCCCGCTGGTCGACGCGCCGTTTCTGGAGGAACTGCTGGCGCTATGGAACGCACGGCGGGGCGAGAGGTCGCTGCCGGCGCGGCGCGATTTCGACGCGGTGGAACTCATGCGATTTGGCGGTCGTATCGCCTTGATCGATGTCGAGCATGAACCGAAACGCTATCGCTTTCGGTTGATCGGCTCGAGGATGACGGAGGTTCTCGGGCGCGACTCGACCGGGCGCTATGTCGATGAGCTCTACGATGACGATTTTTACCAAACGGCGGTCGGGCCGTATGAGCGGGTGCTGCGGGACCGCCGGCCGGTGACCTCGCACGGCAATATGAAACGCATGGGCAAGGAGTTCCTGCGCTTCCATTCCCTTGACTTGCCACTCTCCAGTGACGGCGAGCGGGTCGACATGATCATGAAAGGGACCGAGTTCGGGGCGTTGGAAGACCGCCCGATCAAGGCCTAAAACCAAGACTCGCGAAAGCTTTGCCACCAGATCTCCGCCTCGCGGATCTGGTCTTGGACAAACGCGTGGGCCGGTGGGCCGGCGGGCAGGTTTTCGACGCTCCAAGGGTGCCCTTTCCACGCCAGGCCCGGTTGATCGGGATAGCCCAGGGCGACGGGGTTGATGGTGTGCTTCATCAAAATGAAGTTGCGGCGACCGGCATAGTAGACCCGGGCGATGCCGAAGTTGAACGGATGCAGGTTTCGAGAACGGCTCCAGTCGATAATATCCCGCCGGTTCTCCTCGAGGGCACCCTTGAAGGCGGCGCTCCAAACCGAATGGGCGACGCCCCAACAAAGGCCTTCGCCGATGCCGCCCGCGTAACTTTCAACCTCGATATGGTGCCAGTTTGAACTTTGGCAGATTCTGCTGATTTGCCACCCATGGGCGGCTGTATTCTCGCTTGTCCTGATGTTGAGGAGCTCGGTCACGTGCCGCCCGTTGTGCTGGGCGAAAATCGTGGAATGGACCTGATCGTTGTTACTGGCCCGCCAATTGCGCCAGGAGATCAATTCCCAGTTACCCGGTGGAAGGGGGGCGGCGATCGCTCCGATTCTCAGCACGTTGGAGTAGACACGGCCGATTTTGGCCTCATTCGCCGCCGAGGGGCGGAAGTCATGCTTTCTGGCCGGGGATGTGCCATCAAGGGTTTTACAGGACGACAGGGTGACGAGAACGAGCAACCCGAGGAAAAATCTTTTCATGGACCCGACCCCGCGATCGCGCGTTCTTCCGAGAAGGTGGATGACGAGAATAACCTTCTAACCGCGATCCTACCCATCTTCAATCGGCTCGACCCTGATCGCCCATTTCACGCCGTAATAGTCCCGCGCCAGCGCCTCGGCGCGGCTGCGGATCTGGGCCTCGGTGCGGGGCACGAGGCGGGTCGAGGCGCGGCCGATAGGGGCATGGGAGCTGACCGCGATGATCGCCGAGCGGGTTTCCGGACCGGCGGATATCTTGAAGCGCCGCAGTGTTGGCTCCGGAATTGATGGCGGCGGCAGGGGGGCTTGGGTGTCGATCACCGCAGGGTTCCGCTTTACAGGTCCAGCGCCAGGATATCGGTGAATGCCTCCAAGCGGAATGTCGCCGGCAGACTCTCCAGCGGCGCGCGGGCATAGCCATAGGGGACCAGCGCGAAACGGACCCCGGCGGCCCGGGCGGTTTCCGCGTCGTGTTCGTTATCGCCGGTCATCATCGCGGCGTCCGGCGCGACCGACATCTCGCCGAGCACGCCGAGCAGATGGCCCGGATCGGGCTTGCGGGTCGGGTATCGGTCACCGGCGCCGACCACCTCGAAGAGCTCGGCGAGTCCCAGATCCCCGAGCAGATTGTCACTGGCGCGCTGGGGCTTGTTGGTGCAGACGGCCAGCCGGTGGCCACGGTCCCGCAACGCGCTCAAGGTATCGGCCACGCCGGGAAACGGGCGGGTCAAGGTCGAGGCGTTGTCCTGATAGTCGTTCAGAAAATCGGTGGTGATCTCCTCCAGCCCCGCGGTGTCCAAGGCCGGACCGGATGCCGCCACCGCGCGCTCCACGAATTTGGGGACCCCGTCGCCGATGAAGCTTCGGGTCTGAGTCAGGGTGATTTCGCTCCGTCCCGCGCGGGCCAGGGTCCGGTTCGCGGCGGCGTGCATGTCCGGCGCGCTATCGACGAGGGTGCCGTCGAGATCGAAGACGAGGGTGGTTGGGGCGGTCATGAGGAGCCTCGGCGATTGGGAGGAGCACTCTGCCAGATCCCGGCGCGGGCGTCATCCGGGCTGTTGGCCGAAGAGCCCAGGTGGTGGCCGGTTTTCGGGGCCGCGCCCATCGCGGCATAAGCCCTGGCCTCCGCCAGGGCAACGGGGGAGGCGGTTGGCCGAAACAATCCAGCGCGGGTTCGCCCGATCTGCCGACGCTTGTCACCTTCATCATCGTCGCCCTGGCGACGGGGCGGGAGGGCGCTTCCCGTCGCTGTCGCCTCAAGAGCGCCGCCCGCCGGCTGTCATCTTTAGTAGCAATTGTTTATTTTAAGGATTCGCGGGGGCGTGGCATGTTCCCGGCGCTTTGCCCGATACCTCAACCAGCCAACGCGGAACTCCTATGTCTCGACCCGTCGCCATTATCGTGCTCGCCGCCGGCAAGGGAACGCGCATGAAATCGGACATGCCGAAGGTGCTGCACAAGATCGCCGGACGATCGATGATCGGCCATGTCCTGGCGGCGCTTGAGCCACTGGCGCCGGAGCGTATGGTGGTGGTGATCTCGCCCGGTCAGGACGATGTCGCCGCCGAGGTCACCGGAGGAGCGGTGGCGGTGGAAACAGCGATCCAGCACCAGGCGCTGGGAACCGGTGACGCGGTGCGCGCGGCGCTTGGGGCCTTGGAGGGCTTCAGCGGCACGGTGCTGGTGGCGTTCGGCGGGGATCCGATGTTCACGACGGAGACCTTGGCCAGGCTTGCCGCCGCTCGCGACGTGGATAACCCGCCAGACGTGGTGGTGCTTGGTTTCCGGACGGACAATCCGGATCGCTATGGCCGGCTTGTTCAGGACGGTGAAGACCGCCTTGAGCGTATCGTCGAGGTTTCGGAAGCCCATACGATCGACCGTCCCGTGCATCTCTACAACGCCGGGATCATGGCGATCGACGGGGCCAAGCTGAAGGGCCTGCTGGCCGGGCTTGGCACAGACAATGCCAAGGGTGAGTACTATCTAACCGATATCGTCGCCTTGGCGCGCGAGGGCGGCGGTTATGTCACCGTTGTCGAGGCGCCCGAGGAAGAGACCCTGGGAGTCGATTCCCGCGCCGATCTCGCGCGCGCCGAGGCGTTGATGCAGGGCCGGCTGCGCGCGGCGGCGCTGGAAGCGGGGGTGACGCTGGTGGCGCCGGAGACCGTGTTTTTCTCTCATGACACCGAGATTGGCCGCGACACGATCGTGCATCCCAATGTCACCTTCGGGCCCGGCGTGAATATCGGCGCGGGCGTGGAGATCAAGAGCTTCTGCCACCTGGAGGCGGCGAGCGTGGCGGATGGCGCGATCATCGGGCCCTACGCCCGGCTCAGGCCCGGGGCTGAAATCGGGCTCGGCGCGCATATCGGTAATTTCGTCGAGGTCAAGGCGGCCACAATCGGCGCCGGGGCCAAGGCCAACCATCTCTCCTATATCGGCGATGCCTCGGTCGGGGCTGGGGCGAATATCGGGGCCGGGACGATCACCTGTAACTATGACGGGTTCTCGAAGTACCGCACCGAGATCGGCGCCGGGGCCTTTATCGGTTCGAACACCGCCCTGGTGGCGCCGGTCACTATCGGTGACGGCGCGATCATCGGCGCCGGCGGCACGGTGACGAAATCGGTCGAGGCCGACGCGCTGGCGGTGGTGCGCGGCGAGGCCAGGGTGGTGCCCGGCGGCGCGGCGCGGTTCCGCTCCAAGCGACAAAAAACCAAGAACCGGGAAAAGGGCTAGCCCATGTGCGGCATCGTCGGGATCATCGGCAAGAGTGATGTGGCGCGGACCATGGTCGACGCGCTGAAACGACTGGAATATCGCGGCTATGACTCCGCCGGCGTCGCCACCATCTCCGGCGAGACCCTGGCCCGCCGGCGCGCCAAGGGCAAGCTGTTCAACCTGGAGAAGGATCTGGACGACAACCCGCTCGCCGGCGCCACGGGGATCGGCCATACCCGCTGGGCGACCCATGGCCCGCCGACCGTCGGCAACGCGCATCCCCATACCGCCGGACGCGTCGCGGTGGTGCATAACGGGATTATCGAGAACCATCAGGAGATCCGCGACGAACTTGTCGCCGGCGGCGTGGTGATCGAAAGCGACACCGATACCGAGGTGGTCGCGCATCTGATGGAACGGCATCTCGGGGACGGGCTGGACCCGGTCGCCGCCATGCGCGCCGTGGTCGCCAGGGTGACAGGCGCCTTCGCCTTCGTGGTGATGGTCGCGGGCTATCCGGACATGCTGCTGGCGGCGCGCCGGGCCTCGCCGCTGGCGATCGGTCATGGCGAGGGCGAGATGTTCCTCGGCTCCGACGCCCTGGCGCTGGCCCCGATGACCCGGCGGATCACTTATCTCAAGGACGGCGACTGGGCGGTGGTGCGCCGCGACGGGGCCGAGATCTTCGACGCCGAGGGCAACAAGGTCGATCGTGGTGTCGCGCTGACCGAGGTGTCGGGCGCGCTGATCGGCAAGGGCAACCGGCGGCATTTCATGGAGAAGGAGATCCACGAGCAGCCCGAGGTCGTCGGCTATACCCTGTTCCGTTACTACGATCCTGTAAGCGGCACCCTGGCCTTTCCCGAAATGCCGTTCGATCCGGCGAGCCTGCCCAAGCTGACCATCGTCGCCGCCGGCACCAGCTACTACGCCGCGATGGTGGCGAAATACTGGTTCGAGGGATTGGCGCGTCTCTCGGTCGAGGTCGATATCGCGTCCGAGTTTCGTTACCGCAACACCGTGCTGCCGGAGGGCGGCGCGGCGCTGTTCATCTCGCAATCGGGCGAGAGCCTGGACACGCTGATGGCGCTGCACCACGCCCGCGAGGAAGGCCAGCACATTCTCGGCCTGGTGAATGTCCCGGAGAGTACCATCGAGCGCGAGTCCGACGTGGTGATCCGCACCTTGGCCGGCCCGGAGATCTGCGTCGCCTCGACCAAGGCGTTCACCACGCAACTCGTGGCGCTGGCCTGTCTTGCGGTCGACTGGGGCCGGGCGCGCGGCACCCTGGACGCGGCGCGGGCGGGCGAGATCCTGACCGCGCTCAACCACCTGCCGGCGAGCATGGCCGAGGTGCTGGAGCATGCCGAGCGCTGGATCGCCTGCGCCCAGGAACTGGCCCAGGCCCGCGACGTGATCTATCTCGGCCGCGGCTCCAACTATCCGATCGCGCTGGAGGGCGCGCTGAAGCTGAAGGAGCTAAGCTACATCCACGCCGAGGGCTATGCCGCCGGCGAGATGAAGCACGGCCCGATCGCGCTGCTCGAGGAGGGGGTGCCCGTGGTCATGGTCGCGCCCCATGACGAGTGGTTCGAGAAAACCGCCTCCAACCTGAAGGAGGCGCTGGCTCGGGGTGCTCGGGTGGTGCTGCTCTCTGACCAGGCCGGTATCGCCAAGCTCGGCGCCGACGCGAGTTGGAGCTTCGAGCTCCCCGACATCGACCCGGTCGTGGCCCCGTTGCTCTACTCGCTGCCGGTGCAGCTGCTGGCCTATTACACGGCGGTTGAAAAAGGCACCGATGTCGACCAACCCCGCAACCTGGCGAAAAGCGTCACGGTGGAGTGAGGGGGAAGGTGTTTTAAGGGACGTATCCCTGGCGGACCGTCGTCCTGGCGCAAGGCGGGACCTCCAGCTGTTTGCCTCGCGTGACTGGTCAGCCGTCACGATGACGATCCCGAGCCGAGGCCCTGCCGTTCGCCAGGGCGACGGGGAATGCTTGTCGTCTCTCGAACTCCAATTCCGCCGTCGTCCTGGCGAAAGGAAAATCGTATCCCCGCCGGTTACCGCTCCAACAGCTCCAGCGCCGCCTCGAATAGGGGTTCCGCGTAGTCGCCATAGGTGGCGAAGCGTTCGTCGTCGGTCTGGCCGCGGGCATAGCGGATATAGATCTGCTGGACCACCACCGCCGTCTTCCAGCGCGCGAAGGCCTCGTACCAGTTCATGTCCGCTACGTCGAAACCAGTGCGCTCGCCATAGCGGGCGATCAGCGCGGCGCGGCGCGGATAGGGGCCGTGCACGAAGGGGGGCATCTTGTCCCAACTGAAGCCGCCATCCTCGGAGGGCCAGTAATTCAGGAAGGTGCCGAGATCGATCAGCGGATCGCCCAGGGTCGCCATGTCCCAGTCGAAGACCGCGGTGATCCGGTCGGGAACCCCGTCCTCGACCATGCAATTGTCGAGCTTGAAGTCATTATGCAGCACCGAGACGACGGGGCTGTCCGGCACCCGCCGGGTAAGCTCGGCGTGGACCACGTCGAAGACCGGCAGTTCCTTGTCCTTGGCGGCGTGCCAGCGTTCTCCCCATCCCTTGACCTGACGCGCGGCGAAACCCTTGGGCCGCCCTAGATCGCCGAGCCCCACCGCCTCGGCATCGACCAGATGAAGATCCGCCAGCGCGTCGATCAAGGCATTGGCGATCCGCTCCTCCAGACCGTCCAGCGCTTGGAAATTCGCCGGCCAGTCGCGCCGGAGGACCACGCCCCGACGGCGCTCCATCACCAGGAACGGCGCGCTGATGATCTCGGCATCCTCGCAGAGATGATAGGCCCGGGGCGCCCGGTCATAGGCCTGGTTGAGCCGCGAGAGCACCCGATACTCGCGGCCCATGTCATGGGCGTTCTTCGGCAACGGACCAAGCGGCGGGCGCCGCACCACCCACTCCATCTCCCCGGCGCTCAGCAGATAGGTCAAATTCGCGTGACCCCCGGGGAACTGCCGCACGTCGACGTCGGCGGGCATGGCGTCGAGATGACCGCGCAGATAGTCGACCAGCCGCTTCCAGTCCATCGCCTCGCCGGCGCGGACGTCAATGGTCTCGGCGTCGGTCTCCAGGCCGGTCTTAAGGGGTTTAATCGCCACGGGCCTTCTCGGTCCAAGGGGCAGGGATCGGTCGGGTTTGGTGCCGATATCCGTAAACGCGCGGCCACGAGATCTCAACCGTCTTGTGTCGCGGTTGGATATCAGGTCCCGACGATCGCCGGACGACCCTGATCCAAAAGGCTGATTTGGCTCTCGGGCGCGGCGTCGAAATCTGGCCAGGAAAAAGTCCTAAGAGTAATAATTTATAGTGTTTTAATGGTTTATTTTAAGATTAAACTCTAGATTGATTTTCATATGATCGGAGAAAGGGTCACTAACAATTCAACTATTACAAAGATTGTGTTGGTGGCAACTCTTGTGCTTGGCGTGATCGGCATGTTGCCTGGCGCCGCGGTCGCCGCGGATACGAGCAAATGCGCCCCCGGCGAGCCGAGCCTGACCGTTGGATCCATTGAGTTCTGCGGCATGGTGAGAAGCAACTACAAGGCTTCGAACGGTACAACCCTGGATGTTAATGTCTTCCAGGGAATTCGCTACGCGAGCGCTAAACGCTGGCAGTCTCCCGAGGCTCCGACATTCGCGGAAAAGTCACCGATCAAGGCACAAAAGTTCGGCTCGAAATGCCCGCAAAAGGAAGCCGGAACCGTCGTGGGATCGGAGGATTGTCTGTTCCTGAACATCTGGGCGCCGGCGTTGTTGGGTGACGACGCGGGGGCGGATCTGCCGGTGATGGTCTTCATCCATGGCGGCGCGTTCGTGTTTGGCTCCGGCAATGACGGCATGGGCACGACCAAGGCCAATCCGGTCGAATATTCGTCGATGTATGACGGCAGTGAGTTGGCGGCCCGCGGCGTCATCGTGGTGACCCTGAACTATCGCTTGGGTGCGCTTGGCTTTCTCGCCTACCAGGGCTGCGGCAAGAATATCTACCTTCCGGGAACCGTCGATGGAACCTACGGTATCCAGGATCAGGTCAAGGCCCTGGAGTGGGTGCGCGACAACATCGCCCAGGTCGGTGGCGACAAGGACAAGGTGACGATCTTCGGCGAGAGCGCCGGCGCGATGTCGGTGGGATTGCATCTGTTCAGTTCGCCGGCCGGCAAGAGCCTTTTCCAGGCGGCGATCATGGAGAGCAACCCCATGAACGTCCCCTATCGCACGCCGGAGGAATCCGGACCGATCGGCGGAGCGTTTCTGAAACGCCTCTGCGCGGTCACCAATAACAGGCCGGCCTGTGACCCGCTCAGCCACAAGTCCTGGGCCTATGACCGGAGCGTCGAGGAGATCGTGGACGCGCAGGCGCAGCCGTTAAGTATCGGCATTCTAAGCATGCTGCATGTCGACACGGCGTTGTCCTGGGCACCAACAATTAAGTCGCCGGCGGGGTCACCCTTCCTCGTCGGTCAACCGTTGGATGGCTACGGCCCGGGCATGACTGATTCGCCCAAACCGTATGTCTTCGGCACCAACATGGACGAAGGCGCGCTTTTCGCCGACGCGTTGGGGTCGAAAACGAGGGGTTACCTGCCGAACATCGGCTATGTGATGCTACTCGGTCAGTTTTTCCCGGGATTTGGCGACACCATCAAGAGTTACAAGTCCAACGTAAGCACGAAGGATATGCCCCCGTATCCTTACGATGGTGCTACCTACAAAAGCCAAAACGGGTTGGGCAGGAACTTCCAGGCCTTAGCCAAAGTGTTGACCGATTTCGCGTTCCGTTGCGGCACGGCCAAATCGGCGGACAATGCGTTGGATCACCAGGGTAACGTGCCGAGTTATGGCTACATGATGACCCAGAAGCCGGAGTTCGATGTCGCGCTTGGAAAGGTGGCTCTTCGCGCTTGCGATCCGAACCAGGCGACCCAGGCGGACGGCTTGCAGAATGTCTGTCATATCTACGAGATCCCTTACGTCTTCCATACCATGGTGAATATGAAAGGCGGCTCGGCGGATGACGGGAGCGACGCGGTAACCGGGGCCACCAAGGCTGCCTCGATGATCGATGATTGGGCCTTGTTCGCCAAAACCCACAGTTTCGATGATCGCGCGTCCACGTGGCCGGTTTGGGACGGCTCCGCGAAGGGCGCCACGGTGCTCCTCTACGGCGATCAGCCCGAGGGGTATGTGGGTGGTAGCCTTTATAACAGCGGCAATTGCGGGTTCTGGGAGAACACCGTTTCCGACTTCAAGTAGGCGCCGCGCGACCGCGTTCTGGATCCGACCTGATTGTTTTAATCAGGTCGGATCACGGTCTAGACCGTTTCTGGTCTTTACGGAACCGCCGTGATGGCTTTTGGTGAGTCGATCCGCGAGGAGAAGCGGCGCGGGCGATGTGGTGCATCGGCAAGCCGTTTCGACGTGGCGGGTGGCCACCAAAAGCCACCTTTCGGGCCGGTTATCGTGAACCAGGGAGGGCGTCGCGCACCTTGGCCGTGGCTCCGCCACGCCCCGCGGCACGCTCCTACCCCAGGAAAACGACAACCGGTCACGGTGCTTCCGTAAAGGCCAGAAACGCTCTAACCCTTGTTTCGGGTCGGTTGGACCACAAGGGAGGAGATATTGACTTCCGGCGGTTGTTCCATCGCCCAGACGATGGTGTTCGCCACGGCCTCGGGTTCGAGATTGGCCGGTCTGCTGTCGTAGAATGCCTTGGCCTTGGCGGCGTCGCCCTGAAATCGGTTGAGCGCGAATTCGGTGCGGACCATGCCGGGCAGGATTTCGGTTACCCGAAGGTCGCTGTCCCGATAGTCGATGCACAAGCCGTCGGTGAAGGCGCGCACCGCGAATTTCGAGGCCGCGTAGATAGAGCCGCCCTCATAGGTCTTGTAGCCGGAGACCGAGCCGAGGGTGACGATATGTCCGACGCCGCGTTCCAGCATGCCGTCGATGACGGCGCGGCAGATCCGGATGGTGCCGGTGACATTGGTGTCGATGATGTCGGCCCAGTCATCGGCCCCGGCGGCGTCGAAGCGGGCCCGGCCGCCGATGTCGTGGCCGGCGCAGACCACGAGCCCGTGGATCGATTGCCATTCCCCGGGCAAACGACCGATAACGCCGGCGGTCGAGACCGCGTCCGTCACGTCGAGATCAAGCGCCAAGCCGTTCGAGCCCAACGTGTCCGCCAGGGCTCGCAAGCGGTCCATGGAGCGGCCGCCGGCGATGACGCGGGCGCCGCGCTCCGCGAGGGCCTCGGCGGTGGCCTTGCCGATGCCGGAACTGGCGCCGGCGACGAGGACCACCTTGCCGGAGAGATCGAAACTAGCCGACATCGCGATCAATGCTCCCACATCAGCTGGCCATACCCATGGACCTTGTCCTTGATGCCGAGGGCGCGCAGCGCGTGCCAATAAGTCGTGGTGTTCACCGAGATCACGGGCTTGTGCAGGCGACGCTCGGCCTCGGCGGCGACGCGCTGAAAGGGCAGGTTGGCGCCGAACTGGATAATCGCCTCGACATCGTCGCCGTCCACGGCGCGCAAGGCATCCCAGCTTTCGTCCTCCGTGACATGGGCGATCAGGACCGGGCTTTTGCAGCTCATGTGATGGGTACGGGCGACCTTGAAACCGATATCAGAGGCGAAACGTTGGATATGCGGCTCGGCGACCGGGAAGTACGGGGTCACGACCGAGATCTTGCCCTTCACGCCGAAGGCCTTCAGCGCGGCGGGCAGGGCGTCGGCGGCCTGGCTGACCCCGATACCGCCTAGTAGCGGGCGCATCCGTTCGGTGATTTCCGCCGCCTTGTCGAGGCCGCCGCCCCAGATGCTTTCGCTGGAAATGCCGAGCACGAAATGATCGGGCTCGCAGGTCATGACCCGCTCCACCGCCGCCTCCAGCGCCACGTCGATGCGCCGGATCAGCTCATCGAAATCCGCGTCATTGCCCATCGGGTCGTTGGGGATATGCATCCGGCCGATATGCGTGGTCACGCCGGCCGGGCTGATCGCGTCGTATTCCGGCTGCACGACCGTATTGGTCGAGGGCGTGATCACCCCGAACTTGCCTCTCCATCCCAAGGTATCGACCATCTCGTTTCCTCCGTGAACGCCGTCGGGGCGGAGACTAGCAAATTTCCCCCCTTATCGAAGGATGAAGACGGCTTTCCTAAACGGCGCGGCTGGATTAACACATGGATGTCGTGAATGAGTGGCGGCGAAACGGCTTTCGGGAAACCAGCAGTGACCAAATTGACGCCAGAGGAGATGGATCGGATCGCCCGCGAGGATGTCCCCGGCGTCGCCCAAACCGGCGTGCGTTTCGAGGAGATAGGTGACGGCGTGGTGCGGGCGCGCTTGCCGTTTCGCGCGGACTCGGTGCGCCCCGGCGGCACCGTGAACGG
>Ga0181579_10000510_pt1 | contig 31426 bp, 28 predicted proteins | sample 071ome_24_FD_132996 | JGI IMG/M metagenome (GOLD analysis project Ga0181579, IMG submission 132996) | Coastal salt marsh microbial communities from the Groves Creek Marsh, Skidaway Island, Georgia - 071402CT metaG (megahit assembly) | ecosystem: Environmental > Aquatic > Marine > Intertidal...
CATGGCGATGACGCCGAGCGGGATGCGCATGCGCGCGACCCGGAGCCCGTTCGGACGCTCGACTTCGTCTTCGAGCCCTCCCAGCGGATCGGGCTGGTCGGCCACCTCGCGCACTGCAGCGGCGAGCTTGGCTACGCCGGCGGCATCGAGTTCCAGCCGATTCCGCATGGCACCGGTGATCCCGTTCTCGTCCGCATTCGCAAGATCGAGCGCATTCGCCGCCACGATCGTGGACGATTCGGACTCGATCGCGTCCGCGACCGCATGAAGCGCGGCGCTCCGCTCGGCAGCGGACGAGCGCGCCATCTGGAGCCCCGCCTTCCGTGCTGCTGCGGCCATCTGGTCGATGACCTGAGCCACGGGCATCTCGGTCACCACGGTCATGCCGGCACCTCCTCTCCGATCAGTACCATCCGGTCCGGGCGCATGACGACCGTACCGGTCTCCACGCCGAGAACGACCTTCACCTCATCCGTGTGCATCCCCCGGATGCGCTCGACATCGCGATCGTCGAAGCGAACGATCCCCCGGGCATGTTCGACACCCTGTCCGTCGACCACGGCGACCAGATCTCCCCGCCGAAAGCGTCCACCGACTCCGACGACTCCGCGAGGCAGGAGACTCGCCCTCCGGCGCAGGGCGCGAACCGCCCCATCGTCGATCACGAGCCACCCGGTCAGGCCCTTTTGCACGGCCATCCAGTGGCGGCGCGCCCGTAGTGGTTCGTCGTGAGCCTCGATGCGCGTACCCACCGGCTCCCCAGCGAGGATCGCATCGACGACGGCCGGATCGTTCCCGGCCGCGATGACCGTCGGTACGCCGTAGCGCCCGGCACGCTCCGCCGCCTCGAGCTTGGTCTCCATCCCGCCGGTGGACGCAATGTCCTTCTTGCCGAAGCAGAGGGAGCGCAGTTGGTCGGCGCTCTCGACCTGCGCGATGACCCGGGCGTCGGGGTCGACATCCGGATCACGATCGTAGACACCCGGTACGTCGGTGAGCAGGGCAAGCAGATCCGCGTCGACCAGCGCTGCGGTCATCGCGGCCAAATTGTCGTTGTCACCGACCACGATTTCGTCGACGCTGACGCTGTCGTTCTCGTTGACGATCGGGATGACGCCGGCCTGCAACAGTGCCCGGAGGGCTCGCCGCGCCGCGACGTACCGTTTCCGGTCCGTTAGACAGTCGTTCGTGAGCAGAATCTGCCCTACGTGCAGACCGACCGTCTGAAACGCATCACCCCACAGCTTCATGAGCCGTCCCTGACCCACGGCGGCTGCGGCCTGACGCTCGGCGATTCGGGTGGGCGGGGTCGCATGTCCCAGGGCCTGGAAGCCGGCAGCAACCGCGCCACTGGAGACGATCACGATGTTCCGATCTCCGCACGCCACCACGGCGCGCGCCACGGACGCCATGCGCTCCGTGTCGAGTTCCGCCGTACCATTCGTCAGGAGGCGGCTTCCGAATTTCAGAACCACGGTCCCGGGTGGTGAAATATTCATCGATAATGAATAATCTACCATCTACGGTGCATGCAACCCCAGGATCCGCGGAACAGACTGAGCAAAGGGTCGCGCCAAGGGGGCTGAAGGATGCAGATTCGGGCGCGACGGCCCTCTCACACCCGAGCCCCTCACGTTGAGTCTCTCTCTCGTCGTCCTCGCCGCTGGCCTTTCTACGCGGTATGGCCGCCTCAAGCAGCTCGACCCACTCGGTCCCGGTGGCGAAGCGATCATGGACTTCAACGTCCTCGACGCGGCCCGGGCCGGCTTCCGTTCGGTCACCTACGTCGTGCGACGTGAGATCCTCGAGGACGTCGAGCGGCACGTGAACGAGACCCTCCGTGGCATGTTCGATACGAACTTCGTCTGCCAGGAGCTCGACGCACTGCCTGAAGGCTTCCGTGCCCCCCCGGACCGGAACAAACCGTGGGGGACCGCGCACGCCGTGCTCTGCGCAGCCAGCCATCTGGATGGTCCATTCGCCGTGTGCAATGCGGACGACCTGTATGGAAAGGAAGCCTTCCAGCTCATGTTCGATCAGATGAGCCGGTCCGACGCCGACACGGAAGCGGCCCTCGTAGGGTACACACTCGGCAACACGCTGTCGGGAGCGGGAGGCGTCGCCCGGGGCGTGTGCGTCCTCGGAAACAACGATCTGCTGGAGCGCGTGACCGAAATTCAGAATATCCAGCGGGAGGACCGCTGGATCACCGGTACGACCACGGATGGGGCGCCGGTCGAGCTCTCGGGAGAGGAAGTCGCTTCGATGAACCTCTGGGGCTTCACACCTCCGGTCATCGAACTCCTCCACCGTCAGTTCCGCCACTTCCTCGAATACTGGGGGGCGGACACCGAAGCCGAGTGCTTCTTGTCGACGTCGCTGAACGCGCAGATCGAGCTGGGCGCGACGCGGGTGCGTGTCCTGCGCGCGCCCGACAGCTGGTTCGGAATCACCCACGCCGCGGACCGCGCCCGGTCCGAGGCGATCCTCCGGGAGCGAGTCGCTTCGGGCGCATACCCGACGCGGCTCGCCGACGCCCTCGCAAGGCTGGGATAGTCCAATGCAATTGACGACCCTCGACTGGACCGTCATCGCGGTCTACGGCATCGTGGCCGTCACGATCGGTCTCTGGTTCGCGCGCCGCGCGGGATCGGAGTCGGGTGAGTTCTTCCTCGGCGGACGCTCGATGCCGTGGTGGCTACTCGGCACATCGATGGTCGCAACCACCTTCTCGACCGACACCCCCAACCTCGTGACCGACCTGGTACGCACGGGTGGTGTCAGCCAGAACTGGGTCTGGTGGGCCTTCGTGATCACCGGAATGTGCACGGTCTTCTTTTACGCGAAGCTGTGGCGCCGCTCCGGGATCTCGACGGACATCGGCTTCTACGAGCTCCGGTACTCGGGTAAGCCGGCGGCTTTCCTGCGCGGCTTCCGGGCCATCTATCTCGGGGTCTTCTTCAACTGCATGATCATGGCGACGGTGACGCTCGCCGCCATCAAGATCGGGGGGGTGCTCCTCGGCGCCTCCAAGTACGAGGTCGTGCTCGTGGCCGGCACCGTCACGGCGCTCTACTCGGCGACTTCGGGCCTCTGGGGCGTGGTCGTCACCGATTTGATCCTGTTCGCCGTCGCCATGATCGGCTCGGTGGCGGCAGCGTGGTATGCGCTGGCCCAGCCGGAGGTCGGAGGCATGGTGGGGCTCTTCAGTGACCCGGCCGTGGCCGACAAACTCTCCCTGCTCCCGGACTTTTCCGACTGGAGGACGGCCTCGACCGTCTTCATCATCCCGATCGCGGTCCAGTGGTGGAGCACATGGTACCCGGGAGCGGAGCCGGGTGGCGGAGGATACGTGGCGCAGCGGATGCTGGCCGCAAAGGACGAGAGCCACGCCATGAAGGCCACGCTGTGGTTCAACATCGCCCATTACGCGCTCCGGCCATGGCCGTGGATCATCGTGGCGCTCGCATCACTGATCGTGTATCCGACGCTCGATTCGATCCAGGCCGCCTTCCCCCACGTCGACCCCTCGATCGTTCGAAACGACCTCGCTTACCCCGCGATGCTCGTCTTCCTGCCCTCAGGGCTCCTGGGTCTGGTCGTCGCTTCCCTGGCCGCGGCGTACATGTCGACGATCAGCACGCATCTGAACTGGGGTGCGTCGTACATCGTCGATGACGTCTACCGGCGTTTCATGTCGCCGAACGAAGATGAGAAGCAGTACGTGCGCGTCGGCCGAATCGCGACGGTGGCTCTGATCGTTCTCGCCGGCGTGATCTCACTCTGGCTCGAAAACGCGCTCCAGGCGTTCCAGATCCTGCTTCAGATCGGAGCCGGAACCGGCCTCGTCTTCCTGCTCCGCTGGTTCTGGTGGCGCATCAATGCGTGGAGTGAGCTGTCCGCGATGGTCATTTCGTTCGCGGTCGCGCTCTATTTCCAGTTCGCACACGCCCGGCTCGGCTTCGGCGAGATCGATCCGTCGCTCCAGCTCGTACTCGGCGTCCTCATCACCACCGTCGGCTGGATGACCGTCACCTTCATGACGCCGCCGACCGATCAGGAGACGCTCGCATCGTTTCACGGGCTGATCCGCCCCATGGGGAACGGCTGGGCCGGTGCCGGACTGGGGCTGAGCGAGGAGGACCGCAGCGCAGAGAGTCCGGCGGCAGCCTTCCTGGCCTGGTTCCTGGGCGTCACCGTCGTCTACGGGGCCGTGCTCGGGACGGGGTATCTGCTCTACGGCAGAACCGTGCTCGCCGCCGTTTGCCTGGGTGCTGCGGCCATCGCGTCCGTGGCACTGCTCAAGACGCTGCCGAGAGTAGGCCTGACCTGACCCGGCTGCCGAGGTTCGTCGATCAGGCCCGGGTTTCGCTGACCCACCAATAGCGGAACGCCACCGGCATCAGTTTCCAGAGCAAGGCCACGAAGAACACGAGGGCGACGAAGCCGGTGGCGGCGAACAGGATCCCGTTCCACATCGGGAGCCATGCCGGGGGCACGTACACCTCACCCGGCGCGAAGCCCGCACGGCTCACGCCCGTGATGGTGCCGGAGACGTGAAGCCAGCCTACCAGCGCGGCGACGCCGATGTTCAAGCCCACGACGATCCGACGCATTGCGACCGTGTGCAGCACCCCCGACGCTTCCTCGCCTTCACGGGCGGCGAGGTGCTCACCCAGAATCCAGATGATGGCTCCGATCAGGACCATCGTGTCGATTCCGATCGTCGCGCCCATCGCATGCCCGGTCACCGCGTACGTACCGTGAATGATCGCGTTGAGCGGTGGGACGGAGATCAGCACCGCAGAGAGCAGGATGAAGACCGACCAGTACTTGGAGGCGGCAAAAGAGCCGCGTGCGGCGCAGAATGCCCGATCCTCGGTCGTACGCACAAGATTCAGGAGATCGTAGCTCGCGCGGCAGAGAATGCTGATCTCCATCATGCTTACGACGAACGAAATCCACTTGACGAGGTGGTCCTGCGGCAGGTGGTACGTATGGTGCGCGAAGTTCGTGAACGAGTTCAGCAGACCCACGCCGAAAAGCGCGTACGCGACCTTCGAGTGGCCGTATTCGGGATCGCCGCTGATGCGCTCCCCGATGTAGATGATCGAACCGTATACGAAGAGGTTGAAGGCACCGACGAGCGTGCCCGTGGCCTTCCATTGCACCTGCAGGTCCTGCAGCGGATTCGCAAAGATCCCAGGCAACAGGTAGAGGTGCTGCTCGACGAACGTGACGATGAAGAAGAGCATGCCCACGCCCCACATCGTCAGGTAGAGCGGCCGTTCGAAGAAGTTCGGCCCGGCCACTCGGAAGAAATTCCACGCGTAGCAGAGCCAGCCGGTCAGGATCAGGGCGCTGAAGATCGGGTGGAAGCCGAGATATTCACGGCCGGATCCGACCCCGACGATCAGGGTGACCAGAATGCCAGCGCCCGCGATGGCCCAGCACAGGACCTGGACCCGAAGCCGAATCCGATCACCCCGCGTGGCGGTCCCGCCGTAATCCTGAAGCCATCGATGGACGACGGCCACGCCACCGAGGAAGATCCACGCCGACGCGAAGGTCGTGTGAATGGGACGGAGCTGTCGGAGGTCCAGGCCGAGCGACTGGAACGCCGGGGCAAGCGTCGGGATGGAGTACAGGGCGCCGAGCATGCCACCGACCAGCGTCACCGCGATTGCGATCAGACCACCGCGGATGAAGAGGATCGTCGCGAACTGCCGGACCGGGTCCCCGGCCCCGAAGGGCAGCCAAACCCCACCGATGGGCGCCTGCGGTGTACCGTGAGCCGCCCGCTCGACCGGACGCTCGAGGGTTGCAGTACCGTTCGGGGTCATCGGAACTCCCACCAGTCCAGACGAGACCAGTCCACGCGGCGATCCGCCTGCCGTTCTTCCCACTCGGTCACGAGTTCCGCACGGTTCGCGTTCAACCAGCCGAAGTATTCGATGAGTCGATCACGTTCAGCAGACGAAAGTGCCGGCGCCGGGGGCGGCATACCCCGTTCCGGACGCCCGCGGGTGAGGACGTCGTAGAATGCCACCTCGTCGAGACGCTCGACCGCAGTCGACAGGTCCGGAGCGCCTACGACCGACGTCTGGAATGGAAAGTGGCACGCAGAGCAGACGCCGGACGCGAACGTTTCGAAGCCATCGAGCACACCGGCCGACGCCGTCTCGCGGATGACCGCGTCGAAGGCTCCCTGAGGCGTGACGGACGTGCTGGGGTCGCCGAGACGCAACTGCCCCCGGCCCACGTCCGGCCGATCGATCTCCTCGAGAAACGCCCGCATGTACCGGATCTGCTGCTCGTCGTACCAGAACGCCGGCATCTGACCACTACCTACGGTGAGAAGCGAAGCGAGCCGCGTCTCATCGACGCGGCTCGACGCATTGGTGAGGTCGGGACCGAGAAAACCTCCCTGGCCCCAAAGCTGGTGACAGACCTGACATGCACCGTCGTGGAACAGCTTCCGACCCTCGACCGCGTCTGCCGACAGCTCGATGTCCACGTCGTCCGAGTACACCAGACCGGTCTGGATCGCGAAGCACGCGACCAGCACGGACAGCATGGCCTTCTTGGAGGACGGCTTGAACATCGAGGGCAGGTACGGGGGCTCGTCTCGGCTGCTGAAGATTGCCGTTCGACGGATCGAGTCAAGCGGCCCGACGCCAAGGGATCCACCTCGTTCCCGGCCGCCGGAGCCACCCGCTCTGAGTCAGATCGCCCGAATCGACGCGCCCCGCGTGGGCACCGCCACGAAGAGCCGCTCATCCAGTCCATCCGTCTGGTGCCGCCGCTCGTAATACTCGGCCACCAGCGTCTCGAGAACCTCCCCGACGGTCCAGCGATCAGCCAGAGCCACCACGCAACCACCAAAGCCGGCACCCGTCAGTCGCGCGCCTGCAGCGCCCCCTTCCCTTGCCACCGCCACGAGTTCGTCGAGCGCGGCGCTGCTGACCCCGTAGTCGACCTTCAGGGAGGCGTGAGACGCGTCCATGAGCGCCCCGAACCCGTGCAGATCGGCGGCGAGCATCCGGTCGACCGCCTCGTCTACCCGGGCAGCCTCGGTCACCGCGTGGCGAAAGCGGCGCAGCAGACTCCCCTGAAGGACCTGCTCCGCGATTCCCACGAGCTCGCGAGCGTCGAGAGCCGCGCAAAGGTCCCGATACGAGGTCTGCAAGGTCTCCGTGATGTCACGTGTGGCCAGGTGGGCCGTCACGATCCGTAGTCCCTCCTCACATTCCGATCGGCGCAGATTGTAGGCGTCCTGCAGCCGCCCTGACTTTTCCGCGACCTCGCCGGAATCAGCCACGATGAAGCACCAGTCGTCGGGAACGACCACGTGCTGGAGTCGCAGAGGACGGAACGAGATCCGGGCAGCACAGCGGTCTCTGGCCCCGAGAGAGATCGTCTGGTCCATCCCCCCACCCCGGGTGCCCACAAAGCGCTCGGCATCGGCCATCAGGGCCGCGAGCTCTCTCGGCTCGGTGGAGACCTCATTGATGTGGGCAAGGGCGAGGCCCACCGCGTTCACGATCGCAGACGAGGAGGAGAGGCCGGCGGCAACCGGGATGTTCGACTCGAGCACACCATCGAAGCCTCGCCAGATCGCGAAGCGTTTCGCCAGCTCGTTGGCCGGTGCCTTCACGTAATTGCCCCACGAGCCCTTCACCCAGGGCTCGATGCCGGGCTCGATCTGGAACTCGATCGGCGGAAAGCGGTTCCCGCTCGAGTGCATCACCACGGTCTCGTCCTCCCGCGGCCGCAGCGCGATGCGAACCTCGCGCTGCAATGCCATCGGGAAGACGGGGAGGTCGTTGTAGTCGATATGCTCGCCGATGAGGTTCACCCGACCGGGCGCTCGAACGAGAAGCGTGGGTGGAAGCCCGAAGGTCTCCTCAAACACCTCCTCGGCGCTGGTCACTCGACGACAGGCGCCCCCAGAAACTCCAGGCGTGGCCACTCGGCCCACCGACCGCGTGTGAAGTCAGGCACATCCACCGGCTGCGACCGGTTCGCGACCGACCATTCACTGAGCGGACAGATGACCGAGAGCATGGCCGCGTCATAGACGTTCATGTCGGTCGGTTTACCCTCGCGAAGTGCTCGCACGAGCTGGTAATCCTCGATGTAGTCCATGCCCCCGTGACCCGCCCCCGCGGAACGTTCCTCGAGTTCCGTCCAGATCGGATGGTCGAACTCGTCCCGACGATCCATCCAGTCCTCCCAGCGATGGTCGGGACTCATCCCCTCGACATGGACGCGGTGCGGGTAGCCCTGGAACAGCCCCCGGGTGCCCTGAACCATATGAATGCGCGAGTACGGCCTGGGCAGGTTCGTGTCGTGGCTCACATAGATCGTCCGGCCGTGGACGGTCTTGATCATCGTCGTGTTGACGTCGCCCTGGACGTAACGCTCGCTCTTCTTCGGATCGCCCTCGGGTACGTGCTCCCGCTGCCATTCCTGCAGGCCACGGGACGGCGTACTCATCGAGACCAGGTAGTCGAGCTGATCACCACGGTTGATGTCCATGACGTTCGCGACCGGGCCGAGACCATGGGTCGGATAGAAATTCCCGTCGCGCACCATCGCGTGAGCGCGCCTCCACAGCCCCTCGTCCTTGTCCTCGAACTTGATCGCGCGAAGGTCGTGCAGATATCCGCACTCGGCGTGCAGCAGCTCCCCGAACATTCCGAGGCGCGCCATCCTGAACACCATCATCTCCGGTCGATCGTAGTTGCAGTTCTCCATCATGACGCAGTGCTTCTCGTGCTTCTCCGCGTACTCGACCAGCTTCCAGCAGTCTTCGACCGTGTAGGCGGCCGGCACCTCCGTGGCGGCATGCTTGCCGTTCTCCATCGCGGAAACACACACCGGCACATGCCACTCCCACGGTGTCGAGGTGAAGACCAGATCCAGCTCCTCTTCCTCACACATCCGGACGAAGTCCCATTCGTCGCGGGTATAGAGCGTCGGCCGGCGACGTCCATCGGCCTCGACCCAGCCGGCGACCTCCTCCGCCCGCGCCTCGTTGATGTCACCGAGCGCGACGATCTCCACCCCCTCGATACGCAGGAAATTGCGGACATGGGACCCGCCTTGGAGACCCACGCCTACGAATCCGACCCGGACCACGTCGATCGGATCGGCAGCAAACAGCTGAGCGGGCGCGGGTCCGAGGTGCGGTCGCTCCTGCAACCGCGCGACCTCCTCGGCGGACAGTCCGACGAGACCGCCCAGACCTCCGAGGCCAAGCCCTGCGGCGCCCATGCCGGCAGCGCTCAAGCGCAGAAGCTCACGGCGATCGATCGGGGTTCCTCTTCGGCGTTCGTCGGTCATGGTGCCTCGTGTGTGTCGGATGTCTGCGCGCTGTCTCCAGAATGGACGCACAACGTGTCGGCTCTCTGCGCCCGACTCAAGCACCCGCCCCCCCGCCGACCCGGGCTGGCGGTTTATCCTCTGCATCCGCCAATTGCCCCGACCCTCAATTGGAGCACGTCATGACGAACGCCCGCGTCCATCGGTTCCCCCTCTCAAACCCGCTGCGCCGGTCCGGTCACGGGCCGCTCGCATCGGCCCTCCTGCTGCTCGCCCTCTGGACCCCCCAGGGGCTCGTCGCCCAGGAACTACCCACTGCCGCACCAGAAGAGGTGGGCATGTCATCGGAACGGCTGGGCCGCCTGACGGAGGCATTACAGCAGTATGTCGACGAGGAGCGCCTTCCCGGCGCCGTCGCCATGGTGTTGCGGGACGGTCGGGTCGTGTACCACGAGGCGGTGGGGAACCAGGACATCGAAGCGGGAGCGCCGATGCGCGGCGACGCGATCTTCCGCATCGCATCGCAAACCAAGGCCCTGGTGAGCGTGGCCATCATGATGCTTCAGGAGGAGGGGGCGCTCCTGATCTCGGATCGGGTGTCCGAGCACCTGCCGTCCTTCGAGAGGACGACCGTCGCAGAAGTGACTGACAGTGGGTACGAGGTCGTTCCCGCTCAACGGCCGATCACCATCCGGGACCTTCTGACGCACACGGCCGGCATTGCATACGGCAACGGGCCGGGCGCGGAGGCGTGGCGAGAAGCGGAGATTACGGGGTGGTACTTCGCGCACCGCGACGAACCCGTGCGCGAGACCATCGACCGGATGCCTGCGCTTCCGTTCCAGGCGCAGCCCGGCGCGCGTTTCGTATACGGCTACAACACGGACATTCTGGGAGCCGTCGTGGAAGCCGCATCCGGCCTGAGTCTCGACGACTTCCTTCAAGAGCGAATCCTGAACCCCCTCGGCATGAACGACACGCACTTCTATCTGCCGACCGGGAAGGAGGCGCGGCTCGCGACGGTCTACAATTTGACCGACGAGCTTCGTCGGGCCCCGACAGGGCCGGGGATGATGACTCAGGGTGAGTACGTCTCGGGACCGCGCACGAGCTTCTCAGGTGGCGCCGGACTGCTCTCGACCGCGCGCGACTACGGCCGCTTCCTGCAAATGCTGCTCGACGGAGGGGAACTCGAGGGAGTCCGGATCCTCTCACCCTCGAGCGTCGATCTGATGACCCGAAATCACATTGGGGAGCTCTACCAGGCGCCGGGGATGGGCTTCGGGCTCGGCTTCTCAGTCCGGCTGGATGTGGGTGCTGCGGGGGTGCCCGGCTCCGAGGGCGAGTTCGGCTGGGGCGGGGCGTACCACTCGACGTACTGGGTCGACCCCGTGGAGGACCTGGTCGTGCTGTATTTCACGCAGGTGATCCCCGCCACCGGCCTCGACGATCACGCTCGGCTGCGAGCGCTCGTCTATTCCTCGATTCTGGAGTCCGCCGCAGCCGGGACGTGACGCGGTGGGTCCGCGAGGATCAGGTCACTACGCCGGCGTCGCTCACGGCAGCCACTGCGTCGACGAACGGCGTCCCGCCGAGCGCCGCGGGGACCAGACACCGCAGCCCAGCCCAGGTACGCGCTGAGGACATGCCCGCGCGCGGTCCGATCTCACGTGCATTCATGACGGAAAGAATCTCCCTCGCCTGCGCCGCATGATCGCCGGTGTTCGCCCAGCTTTCGGACTGCCACCGGTAGGACTCCACGAGATCCGCGGAAGCCGCCTTGGGCAGAGCCGCAGCCTCGACATCCGACATGCCGACGTCGCACGTCAGGTGCTCCACCAGTTGAGACGAACGTTCACCCAGCAGGCGATCCAGTCGATCCATAGAGTCCCCCCGAACTCGCACGGTCTCGCACCCTCGTCGCCGCGACCGCGACAAGATACGACGTCAGGAACGCATCATTCCACAACTTTTTCAACGAGCGACTTGCCGTCCGATGCTTTACACTTGAAATTCGCAATGTCCGGCGGTGCCCCTCTCCTCGACGGAACAGTCTTGGTACTCGACGATTCGGTGATGCGACGCAGCGACGCACTGCGCGAGTTGATGAGCTTCGCCAGAGCCATCGTGGAAGATGGAGATGTCACGATGTCGGAAGCCACGGGGTTCCGCGCCTGGATCAAGTCCAATCCCGACGTGAATGGCCTTCCCCAGGTAGAGGAGATCGTGGGCATCCTCCGCAACGTCCTCTCCGACGGGCGGATCTCCGAGATAGAGCGGGATCACCTCCGGGATGTGCTCGGCCGCTTCGGCGGCTGACCCGCCGAACTCAGGCTACGACCTCGATCCGCCGCCGAGACTTCTTCCGGTAACGGATCCGAAGCGCTGCATCTTCCCGACCGCAGGTGGTCCGCACGCACAGCTGGCGACGGAGATCCTGAAGGTGTCGGGGCCCGCCTTCCAGATGTAGGTGACCGCGAGTTACGTGGTGCGGCCAAACGCCACCGGCGAGATGCGACGACAGGACGACGAGTGGATTTCCATGACGCTTACCTCCAGGGGGGCTTCCCGTGAACCCTACCTGAAGCAGGTCATGTTCGGTGAAATCCCCGGAAAGGTCGCCCGCTGTTCACCGGCGTCCGTGCTCGGGGTCAAACGATACGAGGGCACGTAGGTCCGGGCTCAAGCGAGCCCTGAGCGGGGACGACTCAATCGTCCAGCAGCTTCGGCGGCTCCTTCGAGTCCTTCACGCCGAGGGCGACACCCGTGCCGATCCCGGCGCCGATTGCGATCGCGGTCCCGGCGCCGACGATCGGCAGTACGGCGACGACCGGGGCGGCAACGACGGTCGCTCCCACCCCGGCCCAGACCCCGAGCAGGGGCTTTTCGACGATCGACGTGTATCGGAGTTTCTGCCCGACGAAGTGTCTCGACTTGATGTGACCGAAGACGCCCGAGGCGCCGGCGATTCCGGCCGCGAGCAAACCGAACATGATGTCCCCCAGCGAAGTTCGTGGACCTGTTCATGACGGCTCCACCCGGCGCCGACGCGCCAAGGTAGGGACCGGCATTCGTGGACACTACGAGTCCGACGGCGATCCTGTTCCGGAAGACGCCACCAGCCCGACCGCAAACAGAATCCGCTGCGCGTGGTCCGGGACGTCCGTCACGGTCAATTCGATCTCTGCCCGGCGCGCGTGATCGACCATCTCCCGCAGGACGTTCGCTCCCGACAGATCGATCCGACCCAGGCCGGAACAGCGGAGGACGACCCGTCGCACGTCCCTCTCGTCCGCGAGCTGCTCGAATAGGGCATCCTCCAGCGCCGCTGCCGACCCGAACCAGAGGACCCCTGCAAGATCCATTGTGAGCGTGTCACCCTCCCGCGTCGACACCACGGACGGCGTGAGTTCCTGCCAGAGGTGTACGACCGCGGACAGCGCGATGCCCAGCAGAATCGCGCGATCGATGTGGGGAGCCATCGTGAGGGTCGCACCGAACGTGGCCCACGCCACGACTGCCTGGATCGGCGAGGCCCGCCAGATCGTCACGAGGTCCTGCGGCCGGATCAGCTTCCAGACTGCAGCGATGACGATTCCGGAGAGGACTGCTCGGGGAAGCGCCGAAAGCACCGGGGCGAATGGAAGAAACGCCAGCACCGCCACGCCCGTCACGAGTCCGGACCAGCGACTTCTGGCTCCCGCGACGCGGTTGAGGCTGGTTCGGGAGAGTGAACCTCCAACGGGAAGTCCCGCCGTCACGGCGGCGACCACGTTCGCCATCCCTTTCGACAGGAATTCCCGATCGGCATTCCAGTGCTGGCGGTCCTCCGACGCGAAGACGCGTGAAATCGATACGCCCTCCGCAAAACCGATGACGGAAATGACCAGTCCCGGCACCAGCAGCGCCGGCAGCATCTCCCATGGGAGATCGACGGAGAACGGGGGAAGACCCGACGGAATTTCACCGACCGTGGCCCCGCTGTATCGCGTCATCACCGAGAAGGCGAGCCCGGCCGTGGCCGCGATCAGAACGCCGGGGATGAGGGGGTGAATTCGTCCCGCGAGTACGATGACACCGAAGGTGAAGACGGTCAGTCCGATCGAGACGGCTTCCCAGTCATCGGGGTGCGTCAGGCCGTGCCACGCCCGCGGGAGGACACCGAGCTCGACGGGAGCCGCACCACCGAGTGCCCCCGGGATCTGGGACGAAAGGATCAGGATCGCCGCCGCCGACAGGAAGCCGGCCATCATCGAGTGCGACATGAGGTAGACCACCCACCCGGCCTTGAACATCCCGACCAGGAACCTCGCAACCCCGACGACCAGGGCCAGGAGCGCCGCGAGCTTGGCGTATTCCGCGGTTCCGACCGGGGCGAGCGGGAGCAGCGCACCCAGCGTCAGCAGCCCCGTGAGCGCGACCGGTCCGGTCTGCAGGTACGGCGACGACGCAAGGAAGGCGGCCGCGATCAGGGGTAGCCCAGCTGCGTACAGGCCGTGATGCGGGGGCAGCCCCGCGAGCTCGGCGTACGCCATCGACTGAGGGATCAGAACGAGGGCTACGCTGAGACCGGCGATGACGTCGGCGCGCGACAATCCAGCCGGGGGAACCGACCTCATGACACACCCTGCTCCGACAATTCGTCGCAAAGCTCCGCAGTGACACGAGCGCGCTGGGCGAAGAAGACGGCTGATTCGCCGAGCCAGTCCACCCGCTCGTCGTGCGCAACGGCCTGCCGTCGGGCCTCGACGGCCAACGCCCCGAGCGTTCGCCCTGGATCCTGCGCGAGGAGATGCTCCAGCGCGTACCGTCGCTCACCGGCCCGGAGGCCCAGGTCGAGTCTGCGCGCGATCTCCGCGAGGTCGGCTCGGGTCAGAATGACGCCGCTCCGGACCGGCGCGAGCAAGCCAGCCACGAAGTCAGCCGTTCCATCCGATCGCGGATCGGGAAGCGGTGGCGCCTCACGCAGATGCTGCAGATCGGGCGACGGGGCCCGGGACGCCCCGAACTCCTCGGCAAGCACCTCGTGGAGTAGAGAGGCCCACGTCGAGTACACACCCGATGCGAGTTCCTTCATGCGCCCGAGCCACGCGAAGATCCAGGGCGCGACGTGTTCGTCCAGCAGCGCGCGCGCGGCCTGCGCGGCGAGGATGGACTCGGCGTCGGCGGGATCCCCCACCCCGTGTTCGTCGGCCGCGTCCGTCGACACGTGGCCTCCAGACCCGGCCTGCTCGATCAGCGAGGCGTACAGCCCCAGTAGTGCTGCCAGATGATCAGGCTCGGGCGGTGGTGTGAGCCCGACCGCGTGCCAAAACCCGGCGATGCGTTCGCGGGCCACACCGCCCATCATACCCTCGGGCCCCAGGTATACGGAGGCGTACGGATAGAGCTGGAAGAGGAACAGGTCCGAGTACTGGGCCGGGGTCGGCACCGACTCGAGCCCGAGCGCCGCCCCGATACCCGCATGCTCCGCACCCGGGGACTCGGCCAGCACGGCGAGCCCCCGTATCGCATCGATCGGCGCCGGCGGCGCGTCAGGCACCGACGGGCTCGGGTTCCGGCAGGTCGTACGCGGCTCGTTCGGGCCGTACCGGACGCAACATCCACCACGGACGCCGTGTCCCGTCCGGCGAGTGCCGGGAGGCGGAGCGGGTCATCTCCAGCCACTTCTCGTATACGGCTCGGGATCTTGCGGTGTCGACGGACACGTCCCCGAACGCGTCCCCTGCCTCCGCCGGCCGGATTCGTACTGCCTGATGCCAGCAGTGCATCCCGGAGATCGGATCCGGATGCACGGGATGCGTCAGGTTCTGGTGAACGCCGACATCGGTCCACCACACCCGGAGGGTGTCGGGGTCCGACGACTCGAACGGGCCGCCGCCCTTCTTCCGGGTGAGCCCCCACTCGGATCCATTCTGATCGAGCGCGACCGTCATCATCCCGATGCGTTGCCCCTGGTGTCCCTCCGGCTTCCAACGACCCATGTGATGGCTGCACGCTGCGACGCCCGGTCGGATGCCCTCCGTGATCCATGCCTTCAGCACGAAGTACCCGATCTCGGTCTCGACACGCACGAGATCGCCGGTCTTGGCGATGCCCAGACGGGTCGCGTCCTTCGGGTGAATCCAGAGCGGATTGGTGTGCGCGATCTCATCGAGCCACTTCGCGTTCGCACTGCGCGTGTGAATCTGGACCGGAACCCGGAACGTGGTGATCAGGGGCATCTGATCGGAGTCCAGATTCTGCCTGTGCACGTGACTCTTGATGTACGTCGGTGTCGCCAACTCAGGCCATCCCCAGTCGTGCAGGGTTCGCGACCAGAATTCCAGCTTGCCGCTCGGTGTGGGCCAGCCCTTCAGAATTTCACCATCCACACGGACTCCGACCCTGCGTCGCCCCTCCTCGTCCGGATCGATCTTGGTCCCCCCCGGAGCCTTCGGGCTCGACGGAGCGGGTGCGGCCGAAAAGACACGCCCGGCCTCGTCGACCCGGACATCGTCCAGCTCGCCATCAGGAACCGGCTGCTCGTGGACGCGCCCGACCTTCTGCGCGACCTCGAACGCACCGTACCGGCGCATATACTCAAGTGGCGTCACCCCCTCGGCGGCCGCGGCATCCGGCAAACCGGGGACGGAGTTCTCGAAGATCCACCCGTAGTACTCGTCCACGGTCATCTTCTCACCGGGGTTCTCCACCGATTCAAAGAACTGCCGGATGCCGAGCGACCCATCCGGATCGACCCGCCAGGTCAGCTCGATCCAGAACTCGTTCTCCTCCCAGACCTCGCCCGGATTCACATCACGCGTGTCCCCGACCTCCTCGCCGAGTCGTCCGCGAGCCGTGCGAAGCACCGGCTGCCTGAAGCCGATCCACTGCCCGTCGTACTGCTCGTACGAGGTCAGGTCGTGACGCTCCGACGAGTGGCCCATCGGCAGAACGTAATCCGCAAAGTACGCGGTCTCGTTCCACGTCGGCGTCATCGCGATGTGCTGACCGATCCGTGACTCGTCCGTCAGCATCTCGATCCAGCTGAAGCCGTCCGGGTTCGTCCAGACCGGGTTGTAGACGCGCGTGAAGTACACGTCGACGAAGGCATCCTGATCCTTCATCAGATACGGCATCAGGAACGACATCTCCATCAGCGCCAGCGGGTACTCATCGGGCCAGAGCACGTCATTCCAGCGCCTGGGGTGCTGATGCGGCAGTCGCGGGGGCTTCGGCGTGAACTTGTTCCACGAGTTCGGGAACGTTCCGCCCTCCGTCGCGATCGATCCGAGGAGCGCGCTGAGGAGCATCATCGTGCGAGCGACTTGCCAACCGCCGAGGTTTCCGGAGCCCGCACTCCTCCAGTTGTAGGTGGCGAGGCGCGTACCGGCGTTCGAGATCTCTTCTGCGATCGACCGAAGAACCTCGACGTCGATCCCGGACTCTCCCGCCGCATACTCGAACGTGTAGGTGGAGTAGAGTCCGGCCAGCACCTCTTCGAAGCGCTCGAAAGACGCACCGGATTCCCCGTGCACGACCTCCATGTATTCCTGCCAGTTCCACCACCTGCGGACGAAGTCGCGGTCGTAGCGTCCCTCCCGGATCATCCAGTTCGCGACCGCCAGGAAGATGGCCGGCTCGGAGCCCGGATAAGGGGAAAGCCAGTGATCGGCGTGCGTCGCGGTGTTCGAGAGCCGCGTATCGAGAACGATCAGCTTCGCCCCGTTCTGCTTGCCTTCGATGATGCGCTGTGCGTGGGGATTGAAGTAGTGCCCCGTCTCCAGGTGACTGCTTACAAGGAGGATCACCTTGGCGTTCGCATGGTCCGGACTCGGCCGGTCCATGCCCATCCACCAGTGGTGTCCGGCCCTCGAGCCGCTCGAGCACACGTTCGTGTGCGAGTTGTGGCCGTCCACACCCCACGCGGCGAGCATCCGGGTCGTGTACCCGTCCTCACCAGGTCGGCCAACATGGTACATCACCTGCTCATGCCGTTCCTCCTCGAGGCACGTACGGATCCGGCCGGCGATGTCGTCGAGAGCCTCGTCCCATGACACCTGCTCCCACTTTCCTTCACCACGTGCTCCGGCGCGTCTGAGCGGGTACAGGATCCGGTCCGGGTCCGTGATCTGGTTGATCGTCGCGGGTCCCTTGGCGCAGTTCCTGCCGCGGGATCCCGGGTGCTCCGGATTCCCTTCGAACTTCCGGACCTGGAGCGTGTCCCGATCTACATAGGCGAGCAGACCACACGCCGACTCGCAATTGAAGCACGTTGTCGGGACGAGCATGTACCGCTTCTCGACCCGCTCCGGCCAGGACTTCGAATCGAGTTCGACCCAGTCGTTCCAGCGCTCCCTCGGTGGGAATGCCGCCAGGTGCACACGGCTCGCGCCCGGATAAAACGTCTCACCCCGGGCCTCGACTTCATCGCGGGCCGCAGATACGCGGCGGTTCAGTTCGTCGATCGTCATGCGAGAGGTACCGACTGGCCCGCCTGGACGAAGGCGTGCTCGTACATGAGGAGAGAAAGCAGCGCCGCACTCGCGGCGATCACCGGGGTCGACGCAGCGAAGACCAGGGCCACCCCGCCCAGCGGGATCGCCACCCAGAAGAGATGGGCGTACGCCCCGTGAGTCATCGCACGGGCAGCCAGCCTCGCATGAGCGGTGGGATGCCCCATCGACGCCTCACCGAGGGCCATGATCAGATGCACGGCCAACGCCGCCTGGAAGAGGCCAGTGACCGACGCGGGGACGCCCGACCCGGCGCTGATCAGCATCGTCACACCTGCACCCGCCAGTAAGGCCTGCACCAGCAGGTGCGCGGGCAGGAGCGGGCTCTGCCACAAGTCGCGAGCCCGCGCCTGCGCGAACAAATATGCCGTGTAGATGGCAGTCATGACGGCAAGCGGTGCGCCGACCCACCCGAGCATCGGAGTCAGGTCTCCCCGACCCAGGAACGTCATGCCCAGGTGTGCGGCGAGGAGCCCGCCGTACCCGGTGATGATGAAGCCACCTCGCACGAGCCAGCTCCGCCATTGCGGCTTGAACAACACCATCCAGAAGCGCTCGGGGTGCTCCAGATCCCAGACCAGCAGCGCGCCCGTGACCATCAGGCCGATCATCGCGGCGAGAGGAGCCTGAAGACCCCACAGTTCGCCCGTGAACGGCAGAAGCCCCAGCGACCCGAGCAGCAGAGGCACCAGGTACGCACCCGCGGCGATGGACTTGGTGAAGGTGTACGCGCTGACCCGCCAATCCCACGGTGCTCGATGAATCACGTCGTAACTCAGCACGGCCGCCGCCGACGAGTTGTTCGGGCCAGGGTGTCCCGAATGGACCTGGTGCGAGACGTCCCCCTGCTCGCTCCACATGAAGAGTCCACCGTCGGGGCGTCGCGCCGCGAGCGGGTCGAGTGTGACCTGATCGGCGCCCTTGTAGAAGACCTTGGGCCGCGTCTCCTTTTCCGGCCTTCGTACGGTGACCGCGTCTCGGTGAACGATCTGGCTGACCCGGGACAGCGGATCGTTCATGTCGCCCACCAGGAGCGCCTCGGACGGACAGACCACCACGCACGCAGGCTCGAGCCCCACGTCCAGGCGATGTGCGCAGAAATTGCACTTCTCGGCCGAGTGGTCCTCGGGGTTGATGAAGATCGCGTCGTACGGACAGGCAGCGATGCACGCCTTGCATCCGATGCAGATCGACTTGTCGAAGTCGACGATCCCATCAGGGCGCTGGTGCATCGCGGCCGTAGGACACGCGGCCACGCACGGTGCGTCCTCGCACTGATTGCAGCGCGTCACCTGGAAGGACCGACGCGTGTTCGGGAAGAAGCCCGTATCCACGTACTTCACGTACGTGCGGGTCACCGAAAGCGGGACCTCGTTCTCTGACTTGCAGGCTGTGGTACACGCGTGGCACCCGATGCAGCGCGTGTGATCGATCACCTTCGCCCATTGGGGCGCAGGGGCGGCTTCGGTCGTTGTTGTCGTCATGCCCGGGATCGGCGAAAAATCGCTGTGCTCCGAGGTCAAGCTACTCCCCTCGCGGATGAACATCCACAGCGGGACTCCGGGAAGCCTCGATCGTGGCTTCACCCCGTCAGGGATCTGGCCGGCCGGGGTCAGCGCATCGCCGCGTCCAGGAACCCGTCCCACACCCAGGACCTGACGTTCGCTCCGTCGCCGGGCCCCAACCCTTCGCCGTCGAGGCTGGCCGTGAGCAGCTCGACGACCTGGGCGAGCAGCAAATCCGCCTCGGAATCCCGACCGTATACACCAGCCCCCATCCCGGAGCCACCGGCCGAGCCGCTTCCGGGTTCGTACAGGATGAGGCCCTCGGACTCGACAAGTGCCTCGTGACTCCGAATCGCGGCCGACGCCAGTGCCTCGACCCGGTCGTAGTGCGCAGAACGTGCGGACTCAGACGCCCCGAATTCCGCGATCGCCGCCTCGCGTCGCTCATCGCGGTCGCCCGTCGCGATCGCGGCATCGTCCAGAGCCCGATCGTAGGCTTCCGCGTAGCGGCTCGCGTCACCCGCCCGGACGGCACGGGTCGTCGTCAGATACTGCTCCCACGTAGCAAGGACCTCGGGGTGATCTGACGGAATAGAGAAGTACACTCCGGTGGCCCATACCTCGGGGATCGGCGGGAGGTCGCGAAGCGCGTTCTGGGTCGACGTCAGGAATCGCTCCTGAGCACGCTCACGAATCGCCGCCTCCGTCTGAGCGATGACGGGCGCCCGGGTCGGCTCAGGTTCCGGCTCGGGCGCGACAGGGAGCGCTTGGACCGGCGCCGCCTGTTCCGGCACCGTCTGATCCGCCTCCGTCTCTCCCGTCGCCCCCCACGTGTGGTAGCCGAAGTACGCCGCTGTGCCGACCACACCCAACCCGACGATGAGCATCAGGAAACGAACGAATCGCCCTCCACCACTCCTCGCCGTCTGGGCCCCGTCGATCTGGTTGCCCGCGGGACGAGCCCCGAGGCGGGACGCCGTGGTCGACGTGCGTTTCGGAGGCTCCGGCCGAGGGGTGGGCGTCCGTTGCGTTCGGGCAGGTTCCGGCGGCGGTGGCGCGGGCGACAGCATGTCCCCCAGCGTGCTCGAACCGTCCATCGAGACGCCCTGAACACCTGAGGGCGCACCGAAGTCGATCGACGCTTCACGCTCCTTTTCCATCCGCTCGACGAACGCCCGAGTCGCCTCTTCCTCGGAGACCTCCATCGCGGGCGCCAGATCGAGACCGAGAGCTCCCTCCCCTTCGGAGCCACCCGCGGTCTCCTCGGCCGCCTCACCGCCAATCTCGGGCTCGCCGGCCTCGTCCGCACCGGTTTCGCCAGCCCCTGGCTCCTCCGGTGCGAGGCTCAGGCCGAAACTCGTATCCTCCGCGGCAGCCTCGACCAACGGGGGCTCGTCCGGCTCAGTCGCAGCGGCTTCTTCCTCCTGATACTCGATCTCGAGCACCATCGGATGGGTCCGCGCCGGTGACCACGAACCGTCCGATGCGTCGTAGACGAGATCGTCCGGGGAGAGGTCGCCCGAGCGCACGAAGTCCTCGAAGACTTCCAGCGTCGCGAACGACAGCTCCTGTCCGGCAGGTGTGCGGATTCGGAAGCGGACGGACATGCCAGGGGCTCTACGGAACAGGGCGGCCGTGCCGAAACGGATGTTTCGCCACGGTGAAACAAGCTAGGCCGCCCGTCCGCGCCCGATCAAGTGGCTGAATCCGTCCGAAGCGACTCGGATGCAGGCCCCGTGAGGCCCACCACGCCGTCAGGGTCGCGGCCTGCCGCCCCTAGCGCGATTCCTCCGCGATCTCCTTCAACGCGACGTCCACCTGCTTGGCCAGTGTCTCGCTGAACAGGTGACGGTTGGCCTGAAACCAGTCCGCCCAGCTCTCCTTGCGCAGGTGCTCCTTGAGGTCCGCCCGATACGCCTGCCACATCTGACCATCGAGCGTACCGACGCGATTGGCGTACTGGAGGTTACCGAAGTGACGCCAGATCGCGGTCATGTACGAATCCCAGCGAACGCGCTCGGCTTCCGTCAGGCGGGACGGATCAGCCTCGGCCCTCGACACGAAGGCTGCGAACTCCGGATCGCGAAAAGAGTGCTCGAGCAGCCGAATACTGTTCTGCACCATGGAGTTGAACGACGCAGCCCGGACCGAAACCGTGTTCTGGATCATCTGTCGAGCCAGGTAAACGAGAGATACGACAACGCCCAGGGCGCCGACGAATTCGCCGATGTTTCCGAGGTTCTGGAGCATGGTGCGAGCAGGAGGTAGCGGTCAGCAGGGAATCTATCGCAACTCCCACCGGGTTACAGGGCGAAAGCCCCTATCCGTCAGGTTGTTCGGGTTCGATCGAATCACCCGTGGCCGGACGACGCACCTCGTCCGGCGCTACACCGTGAACTCTCACATACGCGGCGAGACGCCCGCCCTCGGTCCGCTCCCTGCGTCGACGCCGCTCGCGTAGCCGTCGCGCGTGATCCACCGTCGCGGTCAGCATGACCACGATCGCGATGGCGACGGACCAACGGGCGGGCGTGGACCCGACAGAGAGCCCGGGCAAGCGCATGCCCACCAACGCGAGAGCGACGACTCCCTCGAGTAGTACGAGCGGAGACAGCCCCATCCCCAGTCTCGTGGTGGTCCGGGCCTTGAACCACGCGGACACGCCGAGACCGACCGCCACGAGGAGAACCAGAGGCGTCACGAGGCCTACCCGACGAGTTCGTCCACCAGAAACAGATCCGTGAGCACCGCACGCAAATGCATGTTCGCGTTGAGGTTGTCGATCAGTTGCGAACTGATCCCGGGCCGGGCGGAGACGAGCCGAACCGCACAAAGGGAGGCTTCCGCATCGCGACGCACGACGGCGATCATCGCGTCCCAGGAGTCCGAGGGCTCCTCGCCGCGCACGGCTTCGGCAACCGTGTCCGCGAGACCGTCCAGCGCCGACTCCAGCTTCAAGAGGAAGTCGCGCAGGTCCGCGCCGGACTTCGCGCCTTCATCCGTCGTCCGCCCCTGAGCGGCGTAGGCGAGAAAGAACTCGTAGCTCGACTCGATGACGTCGATGCGGTGCTTTACTTCGGTCTTGGCGTCGGACACGGTCTCTCCGGACTTTGTGCGAGGCGAATGGAAGTACGAAGGGCCGGACGCATCGCGCCCGGCCCCTCAGGTCATATGCGGGTCGAGGGTCAGTCCTCGCGCTTCGCGCTCGGCGCGGGTTCGGCGATGGCTCCCGAACCACCGCCATCGGCCGATTTCATCGCACCGTCGGTCACGACCCATTTGGCCGGATCGAAGTGCTCCAGATAGTGCTCACGATCGATCCAGCCGCGGACCATCGACCAGGTGATCCAGCGCTTCTCCGGTCGCAACGCGAAGTAGATGTGCGAGGCAACCAGAAGAATGAGCGACACGCCAGACAATCCATGCACCACGTACATGATGCCCCACGTCGAGTCACTGAACAGGTACGGGTTCCTGGTCCAGAACGGTGTGTCGATCCGCACCATCATGAGGACCCCGGTCACGATCGCCGCCAGCGAGACAATCACGATCACGTGGTGATACAGACGGTGATCGAAGGGATACTTGCCGGCCTTGGGCGGAGCAGGCGCCTTTGACGACAAGATGTGCTTCATCGTCGCGATGCCTTCGCTCACACCGAGCTGGAACATCGACCAGAAGTCCATCCACCCGATCGAGTGGATGATGTGGTAGACAACCGTCACGATCAGAAGGACACCGGCCTGCCAGTGCAGGTCAACCCAGTTGAACTGCCATCCCATCACGGGCACGAAGGCCGTGATCAGCAGAAGAAGCATCGCGAGCGACATGACCCAGTGAAATGCGCGCGCCGCGAACGAATGACGTTCGATCTTTTCGGGGATGCCGGCTGGAACGTCAGCCGCTCCCTCGTGCGCCTCTTCTCTACGGGTGCGAATCCACACGGCATGCCCTACGAGGAACAGCCCCGCCGCGGCAACGGCCGCCCACATCAGGTCCCACGACACGCCGATGAGGACGTCCTGACCCCACGGATTCGCGGCTCTGCGCCAAAGCTCCATCAGGCGACACTCCTGACTGCACGACGAACGAGATTCCTCATGAGTGGCACCTTGTATTCGTTGTGGCGGAGCGGACGCGCGCCCTCGATCGCGAGTTCTCCGGCGGCATTGGCCGTCGCTTCATCCCCGGTCGTTCCCTGAACGAGCCGCTCGACGGCGTCGAGACGCACCGGGAACGGAGCAACGCCGTTCACGGCAATCCTGGCTTCCTCGATCGTATTACCCGATCTGCGGAAGGCAGCCGCGACACTGACCAGCTGAAAATCCCACGATCCGCGATCACGGATCTTTTCGTAGTAGAAGTCCGCGTTCGCCCACGCTGCGGGAATGAAGATCCGGGTCAGCAGATCGCGCGGCTTCATCACCGTCATCCGCGTAATGTCGATAGCCGGTCCGATGAAGAAGTCCTCCGCGTCATAGACGCTGGGACCCCCGTTGTTCTCGACGATCATCTTCGCATCGACCGCGATCAGCGCCGGGGCGGTATCCGATGGATTCACTGCGACGCACCGGCTCCGGCCCATGATGCAGTGCTCACGGTTCATCGCCTGCGGTGCCGCCGCGTAGCAGGTGTTTCCACCCGCGCGATAGCACGGCCATCCACTCCGGTAATACCAGCAGCGTGTGTCCTGAGCCACGTTGCCGCCCAGCGTCCCCTGATTCCTGATCTGGGGCGTCGCGACATGCCGCGCTGCGTCTGCGACGATCGAATACGACGAGCGGATGCGCTCATCTCGCTCAATCGTCGTCAGTGACGTCATCGAGCCAATTTCCAGCCCTCTTTCGACGTCCCGTATCCCCGTAAGCTCCGGGATACCGCCAAGATCCACGACGGCCGAGGGTCGCTTCACGCGGTCCTTGAACCAGTCGAATGAATCGAGTCCACCGGCAAGCACCCACGCCTGCTCGCGGTGCTCATCGAGCATCTCGAGTGCGTCCGCCACGGTCGTCGGCTGAAAGAGCTCGAACGCCGGGATCATATCTCTGATCTTCGCCATCTCTCGTTCTCCTAGCCGACGTGCTGGTCGAGGCGACCGTGGATCGGACGACCCTCGATCTCAGCGAGTAGGATGTCCGGTGTCAGCGGCGTGCGGCATACACACTGCCCACCCAACGCGTCCGCGACGGCACAGGTGAGCGCCGCAGCACCCGCACCGACCGGAGGCTCACCGATCCCCTTGGCTCCGACAGGATCTTGCGGATCGGCGATGTCGACCGCGCCCCACTTGAGATCGGACGGAATATCGAGGAAGCCCGGAGGACGGGCGGTATAAAGGCGATTTGCGAAGGGCACGCCATACTGCGGATCGAACACCCAGCGCTGGGTCATCGCCATGCCCATGCCCTGAATACTGCCGCCGAAGACCTGAGCCCCGAGACTGCGGGGGTGAATCACGGTGCCGCAATCGGTCACGCCGACGTACTCCTTCAACTCCACGACACCTGTCTCCGTATCGAGCTCCACCATCGCGAAGCCCGCAACCCAGGAGTAGATGTTTCCGTCGCCACCATAGTTGTCACGTGCGATGCCCATGAGGCCCTCGCCGGCGAGGAGTTGTGCGGCCGGCACGGTCTGGGCGTGAATGTCCTCGGGGAGCACTTCGCCCGAGTACTCGCCACCCATGGCGATCGCACGCTCTGCGATTCGCCCGAGCGTCATCGTACCGCCCGGCCCGCTCACGCGACCCGAGTCGACGCGGTACGCGGAGGGCGAGCCACCCATCGTCGCCGCAGCAACCGCCCGGATCTTCCGCAGCGCGTCCGAAGCCGCGGCGTGGTTTGCACGCGTGTGAGCCGTCGTCGTCTGCGAGCCCGCCTGCACGGTGGAGCGTGGGTATCCCCGCGTCGAGTTCCCCCAGACGATCTCGACGTCCTCCCAGTCGTAGCCGAGCACCTCGGCTGCCGGGCGGGCGGTGTCGGCGATCGAGTGGGTTCCCAGGTTTCCGATTCCCTGATGGACGTAGAGCTTCCCGTCCGGCCGGATCACCATCATGCCGTCGCGTCCGCGCGACCCGGCCGTGTACGGTGAGAGCCCGATGCCGATACCCGTCACTTTCGAGCCGTTCCGCTGGCCCGACATCGCGAGTTTGGCATCCCAATCGAAGAGCTCACGCCCCTGATCGAGAGCCTCGATCGCGTGCACGCTGGTCAGCGTCGCGTTTCGCGGCCCGAATTGGACGTCCGGTCCCGGAGCATTCATGCGATGCATCTCGAACCGGTCGATCCCGAGTTCACGGCCGGCCTTCTCGAGAATCGGCTCGACCATCGCGATGATCTGGGCACCGCCCGGACCGCGCTGAGCGGCCTTCGGTGGTGTGTTCGTGTACATCGAGACGGCGCGGAAGCGCATGTTCTGCGGGGTGTACGTCAGGTCGGCGATCATGCCCGCCGTGTTGAAATCCCCCGCACCGTACGGTCCGCTTTCCTGCACGACGATCAGGTCGATCGCGTTACACTTCCCGCTCTCGAGGAAGCCCATCTTGAGCCACGTCTGAAAGCCCGGCCGGGCCCGTCCGACGTAGTTCTCCTCATACCGCGTGATCCGCAGCATCACTGGGCGGTTGATCTTTCGGCTGAAGATCGCGGGGATCTGCATGACCGTCGTCCCGGCGATCTTCGAACCGAAGCCGCCACCGCAGTACTCGGAGACGAAGTTGATGTTCTCCGGGTCCATGTCGAGTGCCCCGGCAAGCGCGAACTTCGTCTGCTGCGAACTCTGGGTGGAGACGAACGCGTTCAGCGTGTCGCCGTCCCAGTAGCACATGTTGGTGCGCGGCTCCATCGGGTGGTGCGTCACCGACTGGTGGACAATCGTCTCGGTCAGAACCAGCGCGGATTCGGCGAATGCGGCGGCCGGGTCGCCCTTGGTCCACTCGACCGGGCACGAAGGGTCGGGCATGTCACCCGCATCGATCGTGGCGAAGTCGGCGTCCGTCCACTTGAAGTCACTCCAGCCGTCCTGCCCGGAGAACTGGTTGCCGTCGACGTAGGCGTTCGGCCCGCCCGGACGCAGACTCTCGAGCGGATCGATCACGAACGGAAGCGGCTCGAAGTCGATCTCGATCGCTTCGATCGCCGCGGCCGCGGTCTCCTCATCGACGGCCGCCACGGCCAGAATCGGCTCACCCTCGTAACGCGGGGTGTCGGTGAGGCATGCCTCACGAGGACCCTCGCGCGAGGGCACTTCCTCCGCTCGAAGGATGTCGATCACACCGTCCATGGCCAGCGCTCGGCTCGCGTCGACATTGCGGACGCGTGCGTGCGGCATGGGTGAGAGGAGCAGTTTCGCGAACACCATCCCCGGTGCCCGGAAGTCCTCGGCGTACTTGGCTCGTCCCGTGATCTTCGCGTGGAGATCGGGTGGTACGATGTCGGTTCCTACCAGTCGTTCCGCCATGATCCCCCCTTACACGCTGCGTGCGAGCTCGGCGGCCCGCATCGCACATGTGAGAATTTTGTCGTAGTCGGCGCAGCGGCAGAGGTTGCCCGAAAGGGCGAGCCGCGCCTCCTCCCGGGTCGGATTCGGGTTGACCTCGATCATCTCGGTCATCGCCATGATGAAGCCGGGGGCACAGAAGGCGCACTGGAAGCCCCCCTCCTCCATGACGGCCTGCTGTACGATCGAGAGTTCACCGGTGTCGGCGTCCTCGAGACCCTCGATGGTGGTCACGGCACGGCCACGGACCTGGTGCGTGAGCATCGAGCACCCGTACTGCGACACGCCGTCGATCAGGACCGTGCAGGCGCCACACTCCGCACGGTCACAGCCGAGCTTTGTTCCCGTGAGACCCAGCTTGTACCGAAGCGTCATCGCGAGCGTCTCGTGCGGGAGCACGTCGACGCGTCGCTCCTGGCCATTGACGTTCAGCGTGATCAGCCGCTCGGTCGCGGTCTGGTACGTGGCCGCCCCGAGGAGTGGACTCCCCCGGAAGAGGTACCCGGCCGACGACGCCGTGGCACCGGTGGCGATCACACCCTTGATGAACGTGCGCCGAGAGTATTTCTGCTCGAGCACGGTCGCGGATTCTGCCTGATCCATCGAGCACTCCTGCTACATGGGGGCACATCGGATTCCGCAACATATGGAGCGAAGCCCACCCGCGCGAGCGTGTTGATACGGCGCGGATCATCAGGCTTTCCGAGGGTGGGGCGTGCCTCAGCTCATGCGGGAAAACAGGTCGATATGAGCGTCCACGATCCGCTGCCTCGCCTCCGGATCCGGCTCGAGACTCCATTCCCCCTCCACGCTCGTACCGCCCAAAGCGATGCCGTCGCTCCGAGGTGACATGTGGACGAAGCCCCCGGCCATGGGCGAGGCGGCACCAAAGGTCGAATAGTCCACGCCCTCCTGAGGCATGAGGAGTGTGAGTTGACCCTTGAGCGGGGTGAGTTCCTCGTCATCGAGGAGTGCCTTCGAGCCGAGGCCCGTGCAGTTCAACACGATTCCCTCGGGCAGGGCAGCAAGGTCGCGACGAGACTCAAAACGGCGGATCTCGATACTGGCGCCGGCCTCCCGAACGTCAGACACGAGCCGATCCAGATAGATCGCCGGTTCGATGCGCATGGACGGTCGCATCACGGCGTATTCGGTCGGGAACGGGTGCTGCCCCGGGCCGTAGATCGTCGACGCGGCCTGAAGGTCCTGCGGGAGCAGCGAATCAGCGTCACCACTCGCCCCCGCGGGCGGTGTGCTGCGCAGGGAATATCCCTCCATCCAGGACACTCCGTACCCGCGGCCCACCAGGAGCTGCAGCTCACCCCACGCGATCCGCGCCGACGCGCGAAACTGCTCGTCCCACCTCGGGGTGCGCCGGTCTCGGTCGACGAGTCCGGACGTCGGCGTCCAGCTGGCCAGCGACATGTTCGAGGTCGTATTCGGTGGGACGTGCTCCGTGTAGATGACGACGTGAAAGCCCCGGCGCTGCAGCTGTCGCGCCGTCGTGAGCCCGACGACCCCGCATCCGATCACGGCAGCCCGGCGTTCCGAACGGACCAGCGCCATCTCGGCGGCCAGCTGCCCGGTGCCCCACGAAAGCGACATACCCGAGCCTCCGTGGCCGTAATTGTGAATCAGGAGTTTTTCCCCGAGCCGCTCCCTCCGAAGCACGAAGCCGGACGGTCGGTAGGGTCGGAGTCCGACCGTCGTCCGGATGACACGCGCCCATGACGCACGAACGGGTTCGAGGCGACGGACGGGGCGGGTGTACCCGACGCCCGTCGATCGGGCGGACGAGACACACCCGCCCAGACCCAGGCCAATGAGGCCAAGCCCCCCCGTCTTGAGCATCGATCTGCGATCCATCGGGCATCCTCCACCTGGTTCGGCACCTGACGCGCGTACGGCATTCGTAGACCCGCGCGTCGCCGCCGGCAAGCGGTCAGGGTCCGTACCCGACCTGACGGCGATCAGCCGATCTCGAGCTCGGCTTCCACGAACCTCCGGAACGACGTGACCCTCGCCCTGCGTGGACTGGAAGCGCCCTACGACGAACCCCGTGGCCTCTCCAGGCCAAACCCGGAACGACCCAGCACGATCGTTCGGCGAAGCAGCCCCTCATCGACACCGGTCAGCATCCGGGTCCGTTTGTCACGCTCCGAGTCCACCTGCTCGTCCCCCTCCGAACCGCGCAACGCCGCCTCGTGCCGGCGGAGTGCCTCCAGCCGACGATCGAGTGCATCCCGAAAGTCCGACGTAACGTCACGCTCCTCATCGACGTGAAAGCCGGCACGCTCGAGAAGACCGCGGAGCGAAGCCTCTCCGGCCACGTCGGCTGGCCCGAGCTCGAGCGCACGCGTGCGTTCCACGTCCGAAAGGCCCGCGGCCATTTCGATCGACGCGGCGATCAGCCGCCCCCCAGGCTTCAGGACTCGGCGACATTCTCTCAGCACGGAGAGCTTGTCGGGAAGTCAGCACATCACGTCCGCGTGGCAGACCGCCGAGAAATGTCGATCGCCGATCGGCAGCATCCGGCCATCGCCACACACCTGGTGGACCTGGTCTCCGAGGCCCTTCCGGAGCCGCTCCCGCCCCTGTCGGAGCGCTTCCGCAGGGACATCGACGGACACCAGCATCGCGCCGGTACGTGCAGCGATCAGCCCACCCGGCCAACCCCGACCTGACCCGAGGTCGAGCAGCCGGTCACGCTCCCCGAGCCCGAGAGCCGAGGCCATCCACTCCGCCTGCTCCTGCGTGGTCCACCCGTTCGGGATCGGCCCTCCTGATGCCGCACGGAATGCCTCTCCAGCCTCGCTTCGGAAGCGAAGGTACTTGTCTTCGAAGGATCGGGACGTGGCCCGGGGGCGCGGAGGTCCGCTCATCGGATCAGGGGTCGGAACCGGTGGCGCGTCCGAACGTATCTTCGCACTGCCCCACAAACGAGAGGTCCCATGGCCCGGTGTGCCAAGTCAATCGTCATCAATCGTCCGGTGGACGACGTCTTCGAATACATGAATGACGTCCGGCGCGAACCCGAGTGGCAGCCGCAATTGATCGAAGCGGAGCAGAGTCCCGCGGGGCCGACCGCGGTCGGCTCGCGGCGACGGTACGTCTCGGAGTTCATGGGAAAACGGCTTGTGAACACCTACGTCGTGAAGATCTACGAGCCGAACGACCGGCTCGTCGTCGAAACCACGAAGGACTCGGTGCTCGACGCTTCGAGCGAGATCCGCTGGGAGGCGGTGCCGGAGGGGACGCGCGTCACAATGGCGCTCGACGGACGCCCGAAGGGAGCCCTCCGCTTCGTTCCGGCGTCTATTCTCGAATCGACCTTCGAGAACGAGGTCGTGACTACGCTCAACAGGCTGAAGGAACGGCTCGAGAGTTGACGGGTGCCTCGGGAGGAACATTGCCTTGGATGCTTCTCGAAAGCATCATCCAGATGGTCACCGAGACACCCCGCCCAAGCTATACGCCCCCCCACGCACGGATCAGACGGTGTCAAACCAGACGACATTCACGACGAGCGAACTGGCCGAAGCGGCCCAGGTCGGCAGTCAGACCCTCCGTTACTACGAGCGCCGCGGCCTCCTCCCCGAACCTCCCCGTACGCAGGGCGGTCATCGGATCTATGGCCGCGGGCACCTGGAGCGCCTGCTCTTCATTCAGAACATTCAGACGCTCGGCTTCCAGCTCGAGGAGATCCACGCCCTGCTTCAGGTCAACGAGGAGCCGTCGTCGATGTCGGCCGGTCCGGAAGTCCTGGATTCGTTCATCGATCGGATCGATGCCAAGGCGGAGACCCTCTCCCGGATGCGCGCGCAGCTCGACGAGCTTCGTGCGCGGGCGCTCGACGAGCTGCGCGACGAAGGCTGAGCGCCACCGATCACGTCAGGCCAGACAACTCTTCGAGCCGGGCTTCGAGCTCACTCCATCGCTGCATCTTGTCTTCGAGGCCCTTCTCCACTTCGAGACGCTCCGCTTCGAGTCGACTGATTTCGTCCGGCTCTGACCGCTCGTAGAAGCCTTCCTCGCAAAAGACGGCGTCGATCTCGGCGAGTCGGTTCTCGAACGTCTCCAGTGACGCGGTCACCTCGTCGCGATTCCGCTCTAGACGGCGGACCTCCTTGTCCACGTCGGCCGGGCTGCGCACCTCGTCGTCCTTTCGAGCTGCTCGCCGCTCGCGGGCCTTCTGACGTTTTTCGCGACGGGCTTTCAGAATCACCGAATCGGCGTCGAGATGATCGTCCCCGGACGCGTGCACGTATTCCTCGTACGTACCGAGGTAATCGCTGACCTCATCCGGCTTGATCTCGATGATACGGGTGGCGAGCTGGCTCACGAACCATCGGTCGTGGGAGACGAATACGAGCGTTCCGTCGTACGCCCGAAGCGCAGCGACGAGTGCCTCAATCGACTCGAGGTCGAGATGGTTCGTGGGCTCGTCGAGAACGAGCACGTTGGGCTGATCGAGCGCCAAGCGCGCAAACACGAGGCGAGCCGCCTCGCCTCCCGACAGTGCACCGACCTTCTTCTTCCCGTCGTCTCCGGAAAAGAGCATCAGCCCCATCTGCCCCCGCACGAAGCCGCGGTCACGAC
>Ga0181579_10000512_pt1 | contig 31404 bp, 24 predicted proteins | sample 071ome_24_FD_132996 | JGI IMG/M metagenome (GOLD analysis project Ga0181579, IMG submission 132996) | Coastal salt marsh microbial communities from the Groves Creek Marsh, Skidaway Island, Georgia - 071402CT metaG (megahit assembly) | ecosystem: Environmental > Aquatic > Marine > Intertidal...
GCAACTGCATCACCCGTTCCCAGAGGTTTGGTCTGTCCGAGCGGAACCTGCTGACGCGTAAAGAAAAACTCGACCCCGCGCTTGCGATAGTCGAAGCGACTGACTTCGCCCATTGCACTGCGCTCTCGTTCGAGATGCATCATGAGCTCTGAATAATCGTCAAAGTGGTTTTCTATCGCATTCTTGCTGCGGCTTGAGACGAATAGGATATCTGTTATACCCGCTTGGATGAGCTCTTCGACGACGTGGTGGATAATGGGTTGGCGCCCCACGGGCAACATTTCTTTGGGGATAGCCTTAGTGGTGGGCAGTAGGCGCGTGCCCAAGCCGGCGACGGGAACAACGGCTTTAGTGATACGCATTAATTACTCCGTTTTGATTATGGAATGGGGAAATATGATGGGCTGTAGAATATTTGACAAGCACCCAAGGCGGCGGTATCATACGTCCCTCAGCGTTAGGAAAAGGAGAAGGAAATGAGCCAAGCTCTTCGCTATCCTGAACTTAGTGAGGATTTAAAAGCGCGCGGTTTTGGCGCTATGATGCGCATTTTTGGACCGGGAGCGATCATAGCCTCGGTGACGATTGGCAGCGGAGAGACGGTATTCGCTTCGCGCGGGGGGGCCGTTTTTGGCTATGCGCTCCTCTGGTGTTTTGTCGGCGGCGGTCTGATGAAGTTTGTCCAAGTGTACACGGCTGCACGCTATATAACGCTGACCGGCGAACATCCCATAGAGCGCTGGGCCTATTTGCCCGGACCGAAGGGATGGGTTGTCTGGCTTTTGGCCATTATGACCGTGCTGTGTTTTCCCCTTTGGCTTTCCGGTCTGCCGAAGATGTTGGGGGGGCTTGTCGTATGGATTATCGGAACGGAGGGACAGGCTGTTTGGGGGGATGATAGAGTGTGGGGCACCGCCTTTGCCCTACTGGCGATTGCCATAACCATGGTCCAAAGCTACGGCGCGTTGGAAAAAGTGCAGACGCTCGTGGTGAGCGTTCTGCTCTTGTCGATTCTAACGGCAGCGGCGGCGGCGCAGCCGGACTGGTTGGCCGTCTTTATGGGCATGATTATCCCGACAATGCCTGCCTACGAAAGTTGGATTGCCTTGAAGTATCCCGCGATTGCAGGGCGTTCAGCCTGGTTGGAGTTGGGGACTTATCTGGGGGCTATCGGTGGGGGGTCGCAGGATTACTTTGGCTATATAGGCATGCTTAGAGAAAAAGCGTGGGGTCTGATGGGGCGATCCCGTTCGGCCGGATCCGAGGGCGTTGCGATTGCATCGGACGGTGAGAATGTTTCGCTGGGAAAGCAGTGGCTGCGCGCGCCGCTCATTGATTCGGCGGTATCCTTTGGTTGCGTCGTTATCTTCACTATGGCGTTTATGATTCTGGGCGCTGCCGTTCTGCGCCCGGAACAGATTGTCCCCGATGATACGCAGCTCCTTTCTGTGCAGGCTAACTTTCTCGTGCTTCTGCATCCCGCATTGCTTTACCTGTATCAATTTGGCGTATTTACCGCGTTTTTTGGCACGATTATGGCGGCGTACGAGCTCTACGTGAGAACGACCCACGAATGCTTCCGTCCCATTTCGCAGAAAGTGCGCTCCATGTCTATTGGCTCGCTGCGTCCGTGGGTAGTTGCCTACTGTGGTTTGGGGGGGATTGCAATTATGTGGTCTGGGGGTAATCCGGTCCAGATCGTTACGCCAGCCGCTATCTTTGGCGGGGTGCTAACCTGCGGTATGTGGTGTTTGCTCATGGTTTGGACGGATCGGACCTTTTTGCCCAAACCGCTGCGGATGGGAATGGGGTTGCTCATACTCAATTTGGCCAGTGGTCTCTTTCTCACGGCTTGGGGTGTGCGTGGGGCCATAGATTTCATCATGGGATAGCATGGTAGATCGAGCCGTATGGAAAGCGGTTGAAGAAATCGTTCAAGGAGAGGGCGCGTTGTCGCTGGCCGCAGCCGGTGGAGGTTCGGCTCTTCTAAACTGGCTGTTTGACCATCCCGGTGCCTCCAGAGTCATGTTGGAGGCACAAATCCCCTATGCCGAGCCTGCACTGGAAGAGTATCTGCAGTGCCCCGGTCCTCACCGAGTCACGCAAGAGACTGCGCGAAATATGGCCTTTACGGCCTATCAAAGGGCGCTCCGCCACGCAGGTCGCCCCGTATTGCACTGCGGCGTGGGGCTTACTGCCGCGTTGGCTACTGGACGAGAACGCCGAGGAGCGGATCGCGTACACTTGGCTCTGCGGACGGACCAATGCTGTGTTCTTCACGTGCTCTCCTTGGATAAAGGGGCGGCGGACCGAACGGAGCAGGAACAGGTCGTAAGTCGCTGGGCTCTCTGTCATATCGCCAGCGTCTTTGACGTGCGCTTCGATGCTTCTTTGCCCTCCTGGGCTAAAGAACAGACGGAAGTGGTCGACCTGGTCGACCCGCTGGGACTCTTGCTTTCCGAAGCGGTAGAGCTCGTTGAGATAACGAGTGCTGGATCCGTATCCGTCGACCTCGACCGCTCGGGACGTCTGCTCTACCCGGGTTCGTTTAATCCACTGCATGAAGGGCACTGCCAGCTCGCAGCAGCGGCTAGTGCGCTGAGTGGTCGTCCGGTTACACTAGAGATTTCCGTGCAGAACGTGGACAAACCTCGGCTTGGACGTCCAGAGCTCGAAGCTCGTTTGCAGGGAATTCAAGATCGCTTTCCCGTTTGTCTGACGCGCGAGCCCACGTTTTTTGGCAAGGCCGCGCACTTCGAAGCGCCGCATTTTGCTATCGGATGCGATACGGCTATGCGGTTGGTCGATGAGAAATACTACGATGGAGGGCTACAGGGAATGGAGCAATCGCTTAGGGCCCTGTGCAATCGCGGCGTGCATTTTTGGGTTGCAGGGCGCAGCATAGAAGGGGCTTATCGCACTCTTGACGACGTGGTCGTTCCGGCATCTGTTCGCTCTCTGTTTTCACCCATTCCCGAGAGTGCGTTCCGCATGGACATATCTTCCACCGAGATTCGCGCCCGTAATCGGGTATCCCAGGAGTAACTATGGCGAGCAGTGAACACGATTTTATCGAGCAAAATGAAGCCGGTCTATTGAGCATGCTGCAGGAGATGGTGCGCGTGCCTACGGTGAATCCTCCGGGAGAGGACTACCGAGAGATGGTTGATTTATTAGCGACTCAGAGTCGAGAAGCGGGGCTAACAGTAGATATCCATCAAGTTCCAGACAAGGAAGTCCTTGCGATCTTGGGCACGGCCGATTATCCGCGCTACAACCTGATTGCCCGTTGGGACGTGGGAGCGGAAAAAACGGTCCATTTTAATGCACATTACGACGTTGTGCCTGTGTCCGGTGCATGGCGCTTTGGCGATGCATTTACTCCGGGCGTTTCCGGGGGGTCTGTTTACGGGCGAGGTTCGGGTGATATGAAGGGGTCTATCGCCGCTCTGCTGATGGCGATCCGTGCGCTGCGCGAGAGCGGGAGTCAGCCAGCTTTCAATATAGAGTGTTCTTTCACTGCAGATGAGGAAACGGGCGGTCAGCTGGGGGCCGGTTACGTAGTGAGAAAAGGTTTGTGTAGGGCTGACTTCGCCGTTGTGTGCGAGGGGGCTGCGGGATCCTATGTCGGATGTGGACACAACGGGGTGCTTTGGCTGGAGGTAGACGTGGAGGGGAAGCCTGCTCATGCTTCGCGTCCGCAAGACGGCGTAAATGCATTTGAGGCGATGGCATCTATGGCTGTGGGCTTAGAGCGCTACAAAAGGGGACTCGCGTCGTCCCAGCGGCGTTATCGTGATCTGAATGGGACGGAGCGAAATCCGACGCTTAACGTCGGTGGAGTATTTGCCGGTGGAGCAGGTGATAAAATAAATACGGTTCCTGCACGAGCCTGTTTTTCTCTTGATCGACGCCTCGTGCCCGGCGAACGAATTACAGGAGTGGAAAGAGACCTTCGGAATACGCTCGTATCGCTGTCCGATGGGCAAAAGCCCGCTTATTGCACAATACGCACTCCGCTGCGTATTGAGCCCTGCACGGTTGATACAGAGCATCCTCTGTGTCAGTCCTTTGCGGGGGCGGTGCGTTCCGTTCGAAGGCGCACGGCGGGGTTCCGCATCACGACGGGTTTTACCGATTTGCACTACTTTGTGGTCGATGGTGGGCTGCCCGGTATAGGCTATGGTGTAAAGGGAGAAAATGCCCACGGTAATGACGAGCGCGTGCGGATTCGCGACGTCGTCCTGACGGCTCGAACCTACGCTGAATTTATGCTGCGTGGCATCTGATGGTAGCGCTCTGATGGCTCGGCGTTTTTTCTGGCTTCTCTACGATCACCTGGGCGGAGTTGTGTTGTATAACCTCCTCTGGAGTCTGATAAATATCCCGTACGCGTTTGTGGGGTATTTGGTCTTGCAGGCGGGGCTCTCAGCCGGTACTTGGCCTTCGCTGGGAGGCATCGTTCTGGCGCTCATTGCTACATTCTTCTCTCCTCCAGCGCTCGTTGTTTACTGGGTTGGTGCCTCTTGGGTGCGTCGTAGGGAGGTGGATCTTCGAGGGACGTGGTCGCTGTTTAAATCTCAGTTTGTTCGTGCCCAGTTACTGCAGCTAATTTTAACTGTCGTCAGCGCCGCACTTATTCTGAACGCCGCGTTTTACGTGGATTTTTCCGGTCTGTTTGGACTTTTCCTCGCGGCACTCATGGGCTGGTTACTCGTTGCCACTGGAGCGATAGGACTCTATTGCTTGCCCATTTTGGTTACGCAGGACACCGGCGTTTGGCAGACGCTGCGTCAGAGCACACTGCTCGCGGTGACTCATCCTAGTGGATCCTTGATGGGAGGGATTTTCTTTCTTCTCTTCATAGCGCTTGGTACAGTGAGCGGAATCGGTTTCTTCTGTGGCCTTTTTGCTGCATGGTCCCTGTGGTTTAATGCGTATCTGCGCGGCGTGTTGATGGAGTACACGGGTGAATCTTGGGAAGAGGACGAGGAGCGGTCACTTCGCGAAATGATTCGTCCCTGGGAAAGTTGAGCGCGTATTTTGGAACTCGTAAAAATAGTCAATAGTCAACAGATGTACGAGCTGGATCGGAGGACGATTCGCGAATATGGAACTCCCGGCCGCGAACTGATGGAGCGCGCCGGTAGGGCCGTCGTAGAAGAAATTGCTGCGCGCTGGGATGGCCTGGCTGGTCTGCGCGTAGTTGTAGTCTGTGGCAAGGGGAATAACGGCGGCGATGGATATGTCGTCGCGCGTTTGCTGCACCAGAATGCTGCTCAGGTGGATTTGTTCTTGATCTCTCAGCGTGCGGACGTTAGCGGAGATGCCGCAGATCACCTGTTGGAGATGGAGCGGGCGGGTGTGCAGGTAAACGAGTTTTCCGAACGTGCGCTCGAAGGGTTGAGCAGCGCACTTGAGGCATGTGATCTAGTAGTTGACGCACTCTTGGGTATTGGGCTACGCAATGGGCCGCGCGATAATGCCGAGCTGGCAATAGATAGGATGAACGCAGCGGGTCGTCCAGTCGTCGCTGTCGATATACCCTCGGGCGTGGATGCCGACACGGGCATGACGCCTGGGAAAAGCGTGCGTGCGACGGTGACCGTTACCTTCGGGTTGCCGAAAGTCGGCCAACTGTTCTTTCCGGGCAAGGCGCGCTGTGGCGCTTTGCATTTGGCCGATATCGGATTTGCTAAGCCCGCGCTAAATGACCTGCAGTCAGTGGCCCGTTTGCTGGATGGGGATGCAATGAACGCACTACTGCCAAGGCGCCCGGGAGACGCCCATAAGGGATCCTGTGGAACCGTGGCTGTCGTTGCCGGTTCGGTGGGGATGACTGGGGCTGCAGCGCTGACGGCTGACGCGGCGCTGCGTGCGGGTACTGGGCGCGTTTCTCTGGGTATACCGGATAGCCTCAACGATATTCTGGAAGCGAAACTGACAGAGGTCATGACGCGTCGCCTTCCCGAGGTGCGTCGCCATCGCTGTCTGTCTCTGCGAGCACTCGGTCCGGTCGAGGAGCTGTGTGAACAGGCAGACGTTCTGGCGGTGGGCCCCGGATTGGGGCGACATCGCGAGACGGCGGAACTCGTGCGGCGGATCGCACGGCGCCTTCACAAACCGCTCGTAGTGGATGCAGATGGTCTCAATGCGTGTGCCGAGTACAAGGATATATTCTTCTCGCGTTCAGAAGAGACGGTCCTAACGCCTCACGTTGGCGAGTTTGCCTATCTGAGCGGTTTTTCGAAGCAGGAAATTCTCGCCCAACCGATCGAGATCAGTCGCACATTTGCAGTCGAAAACGGAGTCGTCCTCGTGCTCAAAGGAGCGCCCTCCGTTATTGCATCTCCGGACGGTTCGGTTATGATCAATTCAACGGGTAATGCAGGCATGGCTACGGCGGGGACCGGCGACGTGCTCACAGGGCTTATCGCTGGTTTTTGGGCGCAGGGGATGTCCGCTGTCGGAGCCGCTAGCCTGGCCGTTTACCTGCACGGTGCGGCCGGGGATATCGCTAGGGAGCGGCAGGGGGAGTGGAGTTTGGTTGCGGGAGATGTGCTTGCCGAAGTGCCGGCAGCGCTTGTTCAATTAGCCCGATCATAGCGGGGTTTCACTTGACACGCGTTGGGCAATACACTACTGTATGTTAACGCTTTTTCATGGGCGTTACAGGGCATCATATACGACGTCATTCTTTGTCTAAATATCTGTTTACTATAGGTATAGCCAGCCCAAAAATAAATTATGTCTCGCGTGAAAGAAGCTATAGAAGAGGCGATTGAGGAGTCCTATCTGAGAGGCCTCTCAGACGAAGAGATTCGCTCGGATTTCAAGCGTTTTATCGACACGTGTTTCTCCGTCCTAAAGTCGAACGTCAAAGATCGGGAATCCATAAGTGCGCTGACCGAAGAACTGGCGCGTGAGAAGACGTGTATTTTGATTGCAGATCACGCTCATGAGAGCCAGGGAGATACGGCAGTTGCCGACGCTTCGGGCGTCGACGATGAGAGTCAAGAAGGCTTCGCCGAGAAGGTCGCGCGGCGCAAGCGCTCGATCCTTAAAGCGATTGCCGACTACGACCCCAATCTCGTGCGATTGATTGATGCACAGCGCTTTCAAGGAGATGGAAGCCAAGAGCCAACCGTGCGCATAAAGAAGGTGCGCAACTGGGAACAGCATCGCCTACTCTTTCTCAAATGGGGATATGCTGCGACGGTGGCCCTAATAGTGTTGCTCATTTACTTGGGGATCGATCAGGGCCCCTAATGAATTGGCGAAGTGCACAGAGATACTCGTCTCTTCGCCGCCTATTTTCTTTTGTAAATCGGAGTTCCATAAAAGAGGAGATGTGCTCCGGCGCATCTCTGTTTTTGTGTGTGCTCTCAACCGTTTAGCAAAGACGACATACCCATGCCTAAGCGCACAGACATAGACAAGATAATGCTGATTGGGTCCGGCCCCATCGTGATAGGCCAGGCCTGTGAATTCGATTACTCCGGTACGCAGGCCTGCAAGGCTCTACGCGAGGAAGGCTATGAGATCGTACTGGTCAACAGCAATCCCGCGACGATCATGACGGATCCAGAAATGGCCGACCGGACTTATGTGGAGCCCATCACACCGGAGATCTGTGCGAAGATTATTGCTGCAGAGCGTCCTCAGGCTCTACTGCCAACGCTGGGAGGACAGACCGCACTTAATACGGCGGTTGCGCTGGCTGAGAATGGCGTGCTCGAGGAGTTTGGCGTTGAACTTATCGGAGCAAAGCTGGATGCCATAAAGACGGCAGAGGATCGAGAGCTTTTTAAGGAGGCGATGGATCGGGCTGGTCTTGATATGCCCCGAGGTTTCTTTGTGCACTCATTGGAAGAGGCGTTGCGTCATCAGGCAGATTTAGGCTACCCCACTATTATCCGTCCCTCATTTACAATGGGCGGAAGCGGTGGAGGTATTGCGTACAACGCGGAAGAATTTGAGCGGATTGTATCGCACGGACTCGATTTGAGTCCAATCGATGAAGTTCTGATCGAAGAGTCCGTGCTGGGGTGGAAAGAGTACGAGCTAGAAGTGATGCGGGATCACGCTGATAACGTGGTCATTATATGTTCGATTGAAAATTTTGATCCCATGGGCGTCCACACCGGGGACAGTCTGACGGTCGCGCCGGCACAAACGCTGTCGGACAGAGAATACCAGATCATGCGCGACGCGGCGATTCGCGTTATTCGCGAGATTGGCGTTGATACGGGCGGTTCCAATATTCAGTTCGCCGTCAATCCCGCAGATGGACGGATGACCGTGATCGAGATGAATCCCCGGGTATCGCGCTCATCGGCATTGGCGTCGAAGGCTACGGGTTTTCCCATTGCAAAGATTGCAGCGAAGCTAGCAGTAGGATACAGCCTTGACGAAATTCCTAATGATATCACCCGTGAAACGCCCGCTTCTTTTGAGCCGACCATTGACTATGTCGTGACAAAGATCCCTCGATTTACCTTCGAAAAATTCCCCAATACGCCTGATGCGCTTGATACTCAAATGCGTTCAGTCGGTGAGACTATGTCCATTGGTCGGACATTCAAAGAGTCCTTACAGAAGGGGCTGCGCTCTCTAGAGGTCGGCCGGGCCGGATGGGGTGCAGATGGGAAAGACTTCTCATCCGACAAGGTCAGTGACAAAGCGCTAAGAGAAAAGCTTCTCATGCCAAATTCGCAGCGGATCTTCTACTTGAAGCTCGCTATGGAAAAGGGCTATTCAGTAGACCAACTCTACAAGCTAACGGGCATTGATCCGTGGTTTTTAGACCACCTTCTGCAACTCATTGAGTGCGAAGCCGAACTGCGAGCGGCTGGAGGATTAGACCAGGTCGATCTCTTGCGCCGCGCGAAAGAATGGGGATTTAGCGATCGCCAGATAGCGCATATTCTCGGACTCGAAGAGGATGTGGTGCGCTCCCAACGTCACGCATTGGGTGTACTGCCCGTGTACAAGACGGTTGATACCTGCGCTGCAGAGTTTGCGGCGCACACGCCGTATCACTATTCGGCCTATGATCGCGAAGACGAAGTTGAGCGAACCGAAGAGAAAAAAATCATGATCTTGGGCGGCGGTCCGAATCGGATCGGTCAGGGGATCGAATTCGATTACTGCTGTGTTCATGCCTGCTTTGCCCTACGCGAAGACGGCTACGAGACTATCATGGTTAACAGCAATCCCGAAACGGTTAGCACGGATTACGATACAGCTAACAAACTTTACTTTGAACCGCTGACGGTTGAAGACGTCTTACACATTGTCGAACGAGAGAAGCCAGACGGAGTGATTGTGCAGTTCGGTGGTCAAACGCCGCTTAATCTGGCCGCAGAACTCGAACGTGAGGGCGTGCCGATTGTGGGAACTACGCCGGCCAGTATAGATCTCGCCGAAGACCGAGAGCGCTTTGGTAACCTTTTGAATCAGCTCAATATCCGGCAGCCCGAAAACGGCATGGCGAGCAGCTTTCCAGAAGCTAAAGAAGTGGCTGAGCGCATCGGTTATCCCGTGCTGGTCCGACCTTCTTATGTGCTAGGTGGACGGGCTATGGTGATCGTATATGATGCGCCTAGCCTGGAGAGCTATATGCTGCAGGCCATCGACGTCTCTCCGGAAAGGCCCGTCCTGATCGACCGCTACTTAGAGGGCGCTGAAGAGTTTGATGTCGATGCGGTATCAGATGGTAAAGACGTCGTTATTGGCGGTATCATGCAGCACATAGAGCACGCCGGTGTTCACTCTGGAGACAGTGCCTGCGTTTTGCCACCTTACAGTATTACGCCAGAAAACCTACAGCATTTACGCGATTACACGCACGCGTTGGCTCGTGCATTAAACGTCGTTGGGCTCATGAACGTCCAATATGCTATCCACGATGGGCAAGTCTACGTGCTTGAGGTCAATCCACGAGCCTCGCGTACGGTTCCCTTTGTCAGTAAGGCCATCGGCCGGCCGCTCGCAAAGATTGCCGCGCGCGTTATGGTTGGCATGAGCTTAGAAGATCAGGGAATACGAGAGGAGATCGTGCCCGAACACGTCTCGGTTAAAGAGGCTGTCCTACCCTTTATCAAGTTCCCCGGCGCCGACAGCGTTTTAGGGCCAGAGATGAAGTCGACGGGAGAAGTCATGGGTATAGGCCATGACTTCGGCACGGCTTTTCTCAAGGCGCAAATGGGAGCCAATACGGTTCTACCGGCTGCCGGTCGCGTATTTATTAGCGTCGCAGATAGAGATAAACCGTCGATTGTGTCCGTTGCTCAGCGTTTGATAGAATCGGGTTTTTCCATTGTTGCAACCCAGGGGACGCGCGACTTTCTCACAGAGCACGGAGTTGAGGCTGAAACAATTCGCAAGGTGCATGAAGGTCGTCCGCACGTCGAGGACGCAATACGGAATCGGGACATTGCGTTAGTTATAAATACCCCGCTGGATGAGCCTTCTCAATACGATGACTTTGTCGTACGGCGAGCAGCCGTCATGAACAACGTGCCCTATACAACGACGCTTGCCGGAGCGCGTGCGGCTGCCGAGGGCATTGCAGCTCTACTGCGTTCGGGACTCGACGTGAGCGCTTTGCAAGACTATCACGTTTCATAAGCGAAATGCGCTTCTATTGGCTCATACTTCTCGCGTTGGCAGGCTCGTCGGGCTGCGTTTACTTCAACACATTTTACAACGCACAGAAGTACTTTCGGCAGGCTGAAAAAGAGCGTCGCGTGCACGAGGAGCAGCACGCTAGCTGGGAATTAGAAGAAGGCGCCACCGAAGCGTATCAAGTGCCGCGTCCACAAAAAGCCGATCAGCTGTACGATCAGGCAGCGCGAAAAGCCTCCCGGGTCCTTGAAGATTACAAAGAGAGCGAACTCGTCGATGATGCGATGTTTCTCATGGGACGCTCTTTCTACTGGAGGGGAGAATACCTGCGCGCCGTTCAATCCTTCCGCGATTTAGAAGTCAATTTTCCCGCAAGTGAGTACTTTAATCGGGCGCGCTATTGGCGTGCGCTGTGTATGGAAGAACAGCGCGTATACGACCAGGCGCAGCAGGTGTATAGAGCGCTTTTTGAAGAGGCAGAGGAAGACGTTGCGGCTTTGGCGGGATGGCGGCTAGGGGAAATTGCCTTTCAGACGGAAGATTACATCGCTGCAGTTCAGGAGTACCAGTCTGCCTTGGACGCATTTCCCGGAGCGAAGATTCGCGCTGGCCTCTGGCTAAATCTAGGTTCTGCTCTGCTCGCATTGGACGACTCGACTCGTTATCAAGAAGCGGAACAGGCCTTTCGAGAGGCCCTTCGAGAGGGCCCGGATCGCGATCAGAAGTACAGAGCGTTGCTCAATGGGGGTCGAGTGCGCTATCTCCTCGGGGACGTTGAGGGTGCGCTTGACGTATATGAGGACCTGCTAGCAGATGGGGGTTTTCGCGCCTACGAAGGCCGCACGCGTCTGTTAATTGGTGCCCACTACCAGCAAGCAAGGGACTTGGAGCGGGCTTTAGTGGAATACGAGCAGGTCCGCGATGACTTTCCCCTCAGCCCGGCTTCGGCTATGGCCCTGTATAGAACGGGCCTACTCTACCTGCAAGACCGGGGCGATGTAGAGCTGGCGCGCGACTACTTTGAGGAAACCAACAGGGAAAAGTCCGGTTCTCAGGGGGCTCGACTGGCGCAGACGATGCAGGGGTATCTCACGCGTTTGCAGGGCCTTCAGGGACAGGTTCATCGAGCAGATTCTCTCGCGGCAGACTCGCTCGACGCCGTTGCGGGGCCGATTGTATGGAGCGATGACTGGCAGCCTCCAGAAGGGCGTGAAGGAGAGGACGAGTTAGAAGGCTCAGAGCAGAGGGAGATTCTCGTCTCGACGAGCCTTGAAGTTCTGGATGACCTATTTACCATAGCAGAGATCTACCGAGATTTTGTGGGGCAGACAGATTCCTCACTCGCCTACTACAGAGAGATCATTCGTCGCTTCCCCACGTCAGAGCAGTTGCCTCGTGCTCTTTACAGCATTGCTTGGATCCATCGGGAGATGGGGCGCGATGAAGATGCCGCCCGGCCTTATTTGGATCGTCTGATAAAAGATTTTTCAACCTCAGTCCACGCCAATGAAGCAAGGGCGTTGCTCGGGCAAGAGCTGTTGATCACTGATAGTGAGCGCGCCGCTGTAGCATTTTCTGAGATTGAGGCCGTGCGGTTGAAAAATCCGCAGTCTCTTGCTGACTATGTGCCGCTCTTGGACAGTTTGGCCTCCCGATACAGCGGATCTCCTATTGGAGCTCAGGCTCTCTATGTGAGTGCGGTTGCATATGAAAATCTGCGTGGGGACAGTCTCGAGGCAGAGAAGCGGTTCCAGCGCCTGGAAGAAGAGTTTGCTGAGACCGAATACGGAGAGCTTGCACTGCAGCGTAGAGAGGCGCGCAGCGGTGGGACAATCGCTAAACTGCAGCGAAGCTTAAAGGGAATTGGGGGCGTGTTAAAGCCCGGCGAAGAAATCGCACTTCTCGCGCTTGAACCAGATACGCTTGATTCAGTTTCGGAGGCGCGAAAGTACATGGGCTTTGCCCTTCGCGCCCAGCGCCGCGGTGATGACCAAGGCGCACGCGCATATTACGAACGCAGTTTGGAGGAACAGCTCAAGAATCCTCGAGCGCTCTACCTGCTGGGCAATCTATCTTGGGAAGAGGGTTTTTTCCCAGAAGCAATTGAGCTATATCGCCAGACGCTGGCCTTTGATCCCAATTATTTACAGGCTTATTACCGCCTATATGGGGCTTTTATCGCCGAGGCCGAAGAGGATTCGGCCAATGCCTATCTTCAGCATTTGCTTCGACGTGATGCAGGGAATCCACAGGTTAGATATGCTCGTGAACAGTATCCCACTCTGGGCGATGGAGAGACGCTTGAAATAGAGCAATTGGAAGAACTGGGTCTTGCTGCTAAGGGAGACGACCTGCGTTGGGACGTGCGCGACGTATCGTTGGGGGATGCTCCACTCGTGCGAACGGTTGTCACACCCAATGCACCAAGAGTGGGGTCTATCGATTCATTGACCGTGCTAGTGGATGTTCTGATAGGCAAAAGGGGACAGGCCGAACGCGTAGAGGTGTTTAGCGGGCAAGAGCCCTATGCGCAGGCGGCCGTTGAGGCTGCATTCGAATACCAGTTTTATCCGGCGCTGCGCACTGACGGGAAAGAAGTCAAAGTGTGGGTTGAATTAGCTGTCCCCTTTTTACCTAATGCACAGGCTGCTGTAGATACCACCCGTGGCAATATGTCGCCAACCACAGACGAGGGCACGTGATAGACGAAACGGTCCGCATCTTGACCAACAGGGAAGTTGCAGAAGATTTTTATCTAGCTCGCTTAGCGGCACCGCATATCGCAGGAGAGGCCCTGCCTGGACAGTTTGTAAATCTGAAGGTAAACGCCGGCGTCACGCCTTTCTTGCGTATGCCGTTGAGCGTGTGCGATGTGAATCCAGATGCGGGATATATCGACGTTCTCTACCAAGAGGCGGGGCCTAAAACACAAGCGCTGTGCAAACAGCCCATTGGCGAAGAGCTCAGCTGCTTGGGTCCGCTGGGTCATCCGTTTACGCATCCAGACAAGGGTACCGACTGCGTGCTGGTCGGTGGGGGTATTGGCGTTCCTCCCATGATCTTTTTGGGCCGGCGGCTCATGAGAGAAGGGTTTGATGTGGCGCTTCTCATAGGTGCTCGTTCGGCTGCGAAACACCTTTCCGACGAACTACTAGAAGGCACTGCTCTTCGGATAGGTCGGGCCACGGATGATGGAAGCTTGGGACACTGTGGTTTGGTGACAGATCTATTGCGACAGGAATTAGAGAGCGCTGGATCTAAGGTCGTATATACGTGCGGCCCCCATGCGATGATAGAGGCCGTTGCCGACGTAAGCAGAGAATTTGATGCTGCGTGCCAAGTGTCTCTCGAGGAATACATGGCATGCGGCATTGGGATTTGCGTAGGATGTGTAGTTCGCGTTGAAAACGCAGATGGAAAGACCGAGTACGGAGATTACAAGCGCATTTGCGTCGACGGACCGGTTTTTGATGCACGCGAAATTTGCTGGGAGCACTAGCGTGGATTTATCTATAGAAATTGCAGGAATGGCGCTGCGCAATCCCGTGCTATTGGCTTCCGGGACGTGTAATTACGGGCAGGAACTGCAGTCGATAACGGATCTTAGCCAGCTTGGAGGAATTGTCACCAAGACCATTACGCCGCAGCCCCGCGCTGGCAATCGCCCGCAGCGAATCGTTGAAACGCCGGCCGGTATGCTCAACTCAATTGGCTTACAGAATCCAGGGCTGGAAGATTTTGTAGAGAATAAATGGCCTTTTCTGGAGTCTTTAGATACGCAGATTGTGGTTAATATAGCGGGGCACACGATTGAAGAGTTTGCCGACATGGCGGCTCGCCTAGACGATATACAGGGAATTGCCGCGCTCGAAGTGAATATTTCGTGTCCCAACGTCAAAGCGGGCGGGGCGAATTTTGCCAATAGTCCCAGCGCTTCAGCCGAAGTGATTGGCGCTGTCCGCCGGGTGACACAGCATCCAGTCATTGCTAAGCTGTCGCCGAACGTCACGGATATAGCAGAGATCGCTCGTGCTGCTGAAGAGGCCGGAGCGGATGCGCTGTCGCTGATCAACACGCTCGTGGGTATGGCCATTGACGTAAAAAATCGCCGTCCCCTTCTCGGGAACATAACGGGTGGTCTGTCCGGTCCGGCCATAAAACCCGTCGCGCTGGCCATGATATGGAAAGTGGCGCAGGCGGTGCGTATCCCGCTGATTGGTCTGGGCGGCATCTGCACGGCCCAGGATGCAGTGGAATTCCTCGTTGCGGGCGCATCGGCTGTTCAGGTCGGAACCGCTAGCTTTGTCAATCCCAATGCCGGTGTTGAAATTGTTGAGGGTATTCGTAGATACGGAGACGAATGTGGGATTCAGCACATCGGTCAACTCATAGGCTCGCTGCAGACTTAGCCTATTGCAGAGGCAGACAAGAGGGAAAATAAAATGCGGCACTGGAGTGGGATAGTACTCGTTTTCCTATGCTGCGCCTGTGTCTCCCAGCCCATCTACCGCAGCGGCCCATCTATTTCTTCCGGGTCGTCCACGACAAAAACGCCTGCTAGGTCAACCAATCCCGCCGTTCCTTCACCCGTAGTAGCTCCTCGCAAGACGGCTCATCCGGTCGATACGCAAAAGATAGATACGAGCAAAGCCTACCAAATCGGAGTTGCGTCGTTTTATGGAAAGAAATTCCATGGTCGCAAGACGGCCAACGGCGAAACGTTTAATATGTATAAAATGACGGCTGCTCACCGCGTTCTGCCGCTTGGGACGCGTGTGCGCGTTACGCATATGGAAAATGGACGTTGGGTAGAACTAAAGGTTAACGATCGGGGACCTTTTATTGAGGGACGGATTATAGACGTTTCGTTTGCCGCGGCTCTAGAACTGGAAATGGTGAAGTCTGGCACGGCGCAGGTTATGATAGAGATCATAGAAGCGGTAGACTGAATTGGCTCGCCGACTCTGTTGGTAGGGGTCTTGCCTCAAGCGCGCTCTCCCAACAAGCGATCTGGGATTCGGAGTGCTTTAATTAGTGCGTCGATGCGAGGATGTGCACCGTTTCCTCTACCACGCGTTCTACCGATAGCTCATTCAAATCTCTCATAGGTGCGACCAGGACACGACTCGTTTCACGTCGAGGTGCCCAGAGAGTTGGATCTGTTGGTCCAAATAGACTCAGCGTAGCTGTTCCGACGGCTGCAGCGATGTGGCCCGGCCCTGAGTCATTACCCACAAAAAGCTGCGCTTGGGCTAATATAGACGCCAGCATGCGCAGGTCTGGTGGAGAAAAGCAGAGCAGATCGCCGGGTAATTTCATGCCGCGCTCTTTCTCCACAGGACCGTAAATAAAACCTATATCGATTCCTTCTTTGCTCAACTGTTGAGCCCACTGTATAAATCTTTCCAAAGGCCAGGATTTAGTTGGTGAACTGCTGCCTGGATGAACCAGAATCCTTGGAATCGGATGGAGGGCTCGCGCTTTTGCTAGTTCACTGGGCTGCACCTCGATTACGGGGCGTCGGTCGACTCTGCTCAGGTCCATCAGTTTCTCGAGTGGCTTTAGCAGATGGTCGGTAATGTGACTTTTGCTATTGTTCGGTGGTGCGGGATCCCAAAATAGGGCCCGATCGCCCAGATATATGCGGGCTTTGTCAAAAAGCGGTCCTTCGGCCTTTCCATAGACCAAAAGCAGAGAGGATTCGTCAAATAATGTGTGGGGGATCGGGTCGGGTGCATAGAGTGCGGCTAAGCTGTTAGAATTGCTATCTATAAATGCGTCGGCTGCGAAAAGGGCACTCGGTGCTGGTTGTGCGACGACGCGGATGGGAGTGTCTCGTCCAAATTCCTTGAGCGCTGCTAAAGCGGGTAGTGTGAGCACGAAGTCTCCAACTGCACCGCTGCGCCAAACCGTTATTGATGTGTTCATTTTGGATGCTCTCAACATTGTTTGTCTTGGGTATTGCCCAAAAGGGAGAAATGGACTAAATTTTTTGTCTCTGTATTATATAAAAATATAATTACGTTCAGGTAAGGAGTATGCCATATGGGCGCCCTGATAGGAAAAAAACTGGGTATGACCCAGGTTTACAACGACAAAGAAGAGCTCGTTCCGGTTACAGTAGTAGCGGCCGGACCCTGTCCCGTAGTGCAGGTTCGCTCGCAGGATGATAATGGATACGATGCGCTGCAGTTAGCCTTTGAAGAAATTCCTGCTCGCAAGGTCAATAAGCCAGAGACCGGCCATTTTTCCAAGGCGGGCGTTGCCCCCCATCGCGTCTTGCGCGAGTTTCGTAAAATCGAGGGCGATTTTGAAGTTGGTCAGGTCCTTGACGTCAGCCAGTTTGAAGTCGGTGAACAGGTCAAAGTAACCGGCCGGTCCAAGGGGAAAGGATTTGCTGGCGTTGTTAAACGCTATGGATTCAAGGGTAAAAACAGCACACACGGAACGCCTGACCGAGTCCGTCACGGTGGATCGATTGGTCAGGGGACTACGCCGGGTAAAGTTTGGAAGGGTAAGAAAATGTCCGGGCAGATGGGCAACGCACAGGTATCTACCAAGGGGTTGGATATTGTGCGCATTGATAGTGAGCGCAATTTACTCTTTATCAAAGGAGCCGTTCCCGGCGGCGTAAACGGATTTGTTGATATACAGACACAGTAAAGTTCGGTTTATATAGAAAAAAAGAGGGCCCTCCTAAATTGGAGGGCCCTCTTTTTTTGTGTTCTATACAAGTCCTTGGGATGCAGTCCTAAAATTCCATATTTCTTAAAGAAAGATCTCGTCTTTTTAGCCTGGGGGCCAAGACAACGGGCGCCCACCCAGAATGTGTATGTGCAAATGGGGTACCGTTTGCCCACCGTCTCTACCCGCATTTACCACGAGTCGAAATCCGTCTTCAAGCATCCCTTCAGAGTGCGCGATCTGACCAGCAACGATCATGAGGTGGCCCAATAAAGCCGCGTGCTTCTCTTCCGCGTCTGCTACGCTTACCAGCGGTTCTTTGGGGATAACGAGGATATGGGTCGGTGCTTGGGGGCTTACGTCGCGGAATGCAAGAGTCTCTTCGTCCTCATAAACTATATCCGCTGGAATTTCTCGCCGGATGATTTTACTGAATACGGTCTCATGCGCCATGAATACTTACCTGGTCCGAATTTCTCTGCCGCACTCAATTGCCAAGGATCGGAGTATGTCTACGGTGGCCTGAGCGAGAGGAATGCCGTCTCGGAGACTCGCTTCGCGCTTTCTAAATTCGAGTTCTCCGGGAACTAAGATTTCCTCGGTGTCGGAGGCCTGAGGAGAATTCTTTATTCCTTGGACCATATGGTTAACGGCGGCCTTAAATTGATCGATCGGCATAAAGCGACTGGGATCGATCGCCATAAAAAAGTGGCCAATTCCCCTGTCGTGCATGTGGCGTTCAACCTCTTCGCGTGCAATGCCAAAATAAGGTGCTCCCCCGAGGAGGCCCGCTAAGATTTCGATGAACATCGTGAGACCGTAGCCCTTGTGCTCTGCAATGGGGATAATGCTGCCCTTGAGCCCTACATGGGGATCGGTGGTGTCGTTGCCTTCTAGGTCGCGTGCAAGTCCGCTGGGAATTGATTCACCTTTGGTTGCCGCCAGTTCTAATCTACCCGCTCCAGTCTTTCCTGATGCAAAGTCTATTAGCAGAGGGAATGCCTGGTCACCGGGAACGGCTAGCGAGAGGGGATTATTTCCAAATAGAGGCTGCGTGCCGCCCGTAGGGGCCAAACGGGGACTCGCAACGGTCATGCTGATTCCTATGAGGTCTGCGTCCCGCGCCATCAGTGCATAGTATCCCGCCGTGCCAAAGTGACGAGAACGGAATGCGGTGACGGTAGCTGAACCTGCCTGACGCGCCTTTTCGATACACGTTTGCATGGCAAAACGCCCCACGAGCGGTCCCAGTGCACCGTCGCCGTCTACGCGGGCAATGGCTGGGCCCTCTTCCGAGACGCCGATACGAGGGGTTGGATTGGTAACGCGCGTTCGGAGCTCGCGCACGTAGCGCTTTAAGCGCAGGATACCGTGGCTGTGAATGCCTTTTAGGTCTGCTTCGACGAGTGTGCTGGCGACAAAATCTGCATCTGCCACAGGCACGCCTTCGCGAGCTAGGATGGCACTGCAGACCTCCACTAGCTCTTTCGCATCCACGCGTTGTATATCGTTCATGAAATTCTATGGGTTAGGTGTGCGAGTATCGGCAATATAACCCCCTCTTTTCTCGTGTCAAGTTGGTTGACCGTTACTGGGGAGGGCGGTATCTTTTCGCGACGGAGAATTTATGGATATCAGTGTGATAATACCCGCATATAACGAGGAAAAGCGCATTGCATTTACGCTGGAGAAATCCATCGATTTTCTGCAGCAGCGCTCGTGGCAATATGAGCTGCTGCCCGTTGATGATGGAAGTCGAGACGCGACCGTTGAGCGGATTGCGGAAGTCGCGCGCGAGTTCCCGCAGGTGCGCTGCGTGCTCAACGGGCAAAATCGCGGTAAGGGGTATTCAATCCGGCATGGTTTACAAGAGGCTCAAGGGAATTTTATTGGCTTTATGGACGCCGATTATAAAACAGATATTGCTGCACTTGATCACGCTATGGAGTTGCTGGAAAGTGGAGCATGCGGCGTAATTGGCGATCGAACGTTGGGAAAAAGCGAAATTGCACGTGAGCGAAAGAGGTATCGGGAGATGGGGTCTATCGTATTCCGCAGAGGGCTGCAAATGCTCATGGGGCTGCGCGGATATGATGACACCCAGTGTGGGTTCAAGTTCTTCCGCGCAGAGGTAATGCGCGACCTTTTTAATCGGCAAAAAGTCGAAGGGTATATGTTCGACGTAGAAATCCTCCTACTGGCGAGTAAGTTGGGATACGCCCTTGAACGAATTCCCGTAAAATGGACATTTGATCCCGATAGTCGCTTTAACCCGGTCACGGGTATGATACGGAACCTCGGCGAACTTGCCCGTATCCGCTGGGAACATCGGAGAGGTTTTTAATCGGGGTCTCCAAATCTATTACCCCTAAGAAAGGGCCTGCTGTGCCCAGACTGTCGTGGCCTGTCTACGCCCTTTTGCTATGTGCTCTAGCCGCGCTACTCTATGCACCTGTGGGAGCGCATCTGCTCGACACGCACGACGCAGACTATTTTGCAGATAGCGAAGAGACGCTGCGTAATCCCTCCTATTTTTTCTCTGCCGATAAACGGATGCCCGGCCGTCCTTTCTTTGAGCTGTTGATTCTGCTCGAGTATGCCGCGTGGGGAGACAATCCGCGTCTATTTCATTGGGCAGGCGTCGTGCTGCATGCGATTGCTGCTTGGGTCTTGGCTCTGAGTTGCTTTCGCGCATGTCGAGAGTGGGACGGAGCTCAATTGGCTGGTGCGTTATTTATCTGCCTATGCGCCCCTTTTCAGGCAGTTCAGTGGATATCCGCTCACTGCTATTCGCTAGTTCTGATCTGCTCTTGTCTATCTATAGCGTCGTTTGTTCAGTATGTAGACAAGGGAGGGCGTGCAGCGGCCACAGGGACGGTGCTACTGCAGGTTTTGGGGATCGCCTCTCATATATCTACTGCGGCTATTGTGCCCTTTGCACTTTACATCGCCCATAAAAAGCGGGCATTGCGTAGAGGCGTCATGTCGTTGTTAGGCGTTATGGCTGTGGTCGGGCTTATGTCCGTACTCGGTATCAAGACGTTGTACGCCGTCGCTCCGCAAAATATGATCGCTGCGCGGGGCTTCGACTTTTGGATGGCGGCGGAGAACTATCTGTTTCTTTGGGGGCGTTTACTCCGCTCTTCCTACTGGATACCCGTTCGACCAGACTTGATAGGCGGGGGGGAAATAGCGCTTGGAGCCGGGGCGCTTTGTGTGGGTTTGTGGGCTGGATTTCGCAGCGAATGGAAAGGTAGGGCTGCCGTTGTCTGGATCGGCCTGTCGCTACTTCCTCCGTTACTGCTCCAGCCAGAATACGTGCGATCGCTTTCTTCTGGACCTTCGCGCTACTTATATCTGTCAAGTGCGGGGATGGCCTGTGTGGCGGCTCTTTTCATCTTGGCGGGTCGCAACTACGCGCGTAGATGGGTGGGTGGACAATGGAGTGCATTCGGGACAATTGCGATCCTCGCTATGCTCTTCACGAGTTCTTGGTATAGTATTCGAAAGGTAGATGCTCTTGCCTATTATACAGAGGCCCGGCATGCGCTCGCCGTGGGAGATATTGATTTGGGCATAGAGCAAATGATGAAAGCGCTAGCTGTTAAAGGGGGCATATTAAATCGAGAAGACCTCTATGTGCGCCTTTGTCCAATGTTGCTCAACAGGGGGCGTGAAGTGAAACCGCATTTGGACACGGCGCGCAGGCTGTTTCCAGAGAATCCTACGCTGCACATGTATGAGCAAGTCGTTCGTTCTATGGATGGGGATACATCATCTTTGCGCTATTTAAGCCGATTTAGATCAAATGAGTCCGTGCGTAAAGCCATTGCCGAAGCCTATCATCACGCCGGTCGTGGGGCGTATCGTCAAGCCGACTATGGTCGATCCGTTGCTGCGCTGAGTCGGGCTCTATCGTTTGATCCCAATCGGCCACGGACGCGAGCGAGCCTGCGAGCTGCTCAGGGTGCTTTGCAGACCGACCAATAGCTCATGTGGAGATCGATGAAATGCCCTTTCCCATATGAGAGAGGCACACGGCGAGAAAGATTTCTTCAGCTACGGAGGAACTAGTCTCTCTGTTCTGGCGTATAAAACCGTTGAGTGCCACGATTACTATAAAGATGGAAAGCACCTCAAACGCCTGCTCTGCTCTGCCTGACAGGCTATCCCGCACGGTGTGCACAATGGCCAACGCGGTTTCCCGCATATCAGACGTTCTATCTTCCTCATAGGCGCTAAGCAGCGCATCGCACAGGCCGACAAGTACCGGTCGCTGTGCTGGTTCCAATCCTGCAGCCGTACTCAGGTCCGCCCTCAAATCGCGGAAAAGACGTCCTATAGAATCGATGCGCCGTGTGTCTTCTTGGGAGAGAAGTCGGTAGAACTGGTCTCCTGCTCCAAGTGCACGACATACGCTGTTTAACAGCTGTAGGCGCACGGCAGAGGAGCGAAAATGCGTAAGATTGTTTATGGTTGGCCGAACAATTCTGCGATCCTCTCGTTCACTTAGCACGTCTACTAGGGTGGGAAATGTCTGAGGGTCAAAGTCGCTGCCAAAGTGCCAAAACAACAGCTCGTGTACTTCGTCGCTGCGTATGTTGCCCAAACCGCGAATGGCACTGATGCGCACTCGTAGATCGTCGTCGTCGAGCGCATCTATCAGCGGGTCAACGCTCGATAAATTTCCGAGTCGTCCCAACGCTTCGGCGGCTTCGCTGCGTATGTCCGATGAACCATCTAGTAATTCGCGCAGCAGGGGTTCGGTTGCGCTTTCTGATCCGCTTTCGCCCAGAGCGCGTGCAGCGCTTCGTCGCACGCGTGGGCTTGCATCCGCCAGGGCTTGGACTAGTTGCTCAACGGCCAGTGGGTTGCCTGACTTACCGAGTGCCTCAGCGGCGCGTGCCCTAGTTTTCTCTCTGCTCGCTATGTTGAATAACGCCGTGTTATATGCATAGCTCAACAAGTTGCCTCGGCGCATCTGGGAGATCAGCTCGCGAGATGTCGTATCTTTGGTGTCCCGCACGCCGCGTAGGAGGAGTACGGGAACGATCCGCGCACCCGCACTTATGGCAAAAATTATTTGCAGATTGGTTATGGGGAAACCCATCCATTCCCAGTGCACATCTTGAAGCTGATAGGCCAAGACGCCGCCCAAAAAAGGGCCTAGTGCGCCCATTAGGTTTACTGCGACGGACCAAGAGGCCAAATAGAGCGTCCGCTTCTCTCCTTGCGGCAATAGGCTGTATACCAGGGGGCTGATGGCAACGCCTATACCCGAAAAGAAAATACCGCTCAGTATGAGGGCCACGGGGACCAAGTAGTAGGAATCTGGTGCGTTAAAAATCCAGACGATGGGAATCAGCGTCGAAGGTACGACCATGATCTGTAAAACGGCTTTACTCCCGAAGCGATCAATGAGGCCTGCCCATATGCGATAGCCTGCAATACTCGTCGCCATAAAGCAGGCATTGAAAATAGAAATTTCCGTGTACGAAATCTGCAGTCTGTCCAGCATAAAAACGCTGTACAGAGGGCCAGCCAAGCCCAGGGCGAGGGTCCAAAGGCCGTAAAAGAGCACGGCGCGAAGGAAATTGGCATCGCGGAAAGGCTCGATGAGGTCGGCTAACTTGGGATGATGGTCTCGTGCGTGCTCTTCTCGTGGAAAGGGGGCCCGCAGCAGATTGAAGTACCCAAGAAGTCCGAATATAGTTCCAACGGTGAAAACCCATAGAAAACCGGTATCCTCGCTGCTCCCCCTAAAGAGGTCGATAAATTGCCCAATGGCAAAGCCTGAGATCATGGCCGTTACTGTGCTGAGGATGGTCTGACGGCTCGTAAATCGGGCGCGAATATGTTCCGGTACGGCGTTGGCAACCCACGTGCCGTAGAATGGAGAGACTCCGTGTCCGCAGAACATGCTGACTCCGAGGAGGCAGACCATGGCCATCAGCCGGTGTTCGGTGGGAAAGAGTAAGGGAATAAAAACAATAGAGCCGCGCAGCAGGACTTCAACTGATCCAAGACCGACGATAAAGTGCTTTTTTCGCTCTATATGTGCGTTGAGAAAAGGCGCTAGGATCTGCGTAAGTGCGAGCACATAGGCTAGGGACGTAAAGAGAGCTATAAAAGACTCGTCAGCTCCTAGGTGTAGTGCAAAGCCGGTAAATGCGGCTGTGCCAATGCCAACGGCTTGCCCCCAAATGCCCCATAGTCCACTTGCTGCGATAAAGGAGCGCATGGCGCGGTTAGTCTGCCCGCGCGAGAGAGAAGTAGGATCTTCTGTCATATCTCAGCTGATATACTAGCTAAGAACGGACTGTAGGGTTCGCAGTATTCACGATGCGGTTCCATGCCAGGGAGGGAGGCCTCGGGGTATTGTGTCTATTCAAATTGGGCGAGTATGGACTCTACGCCTTCTAGCGTTTTCTGCAAGCGAGGACCGTATTGAGCGACGACCTGTGCTGCGGCATAGGATCCTATCTTACCTGCCTGTTCAACGCCCAACTCATGCGTTATTCCGTACAGAAAACCGCCGGCAAATAAATCTCCCGCTCCGTTGGTGTCAACGGCCTCAACGGCTATAGCCGGTATGGACACGCAGTGCTCTCCTTGGCGGATCAGCACGCCGTTTGGGCCGCGGGTCACGCATACCAGGGGAACGCGTTGGCCGAGCTGTTCGATGGCCTGCGTGCTTTCCGTGGAATCGGTGAAGGTGTTGGCCTCGTCTTCGTTACAAAAAAGTATGTCGACTCCGTTGTCGACCAATTGAGTAAAGCGATCTTTAAACGTAGCTACCATGAACGGGTCGCTGAGTGTTAGAGCGACAGAGGTGCCAACACGCTGCGCCATAGCTTGAGCCTGCAGGCAGGTCTCAAACCCATTATCTGAACTGAGTAAATATCCCTCCAGATATATATACCGACTGGCGGCTATCTTTTCATCATCGAGTTGGGTCGTACTTATCGCGCTACCCACGCCAAGGAAGGTGTTAAGCGTTCGGTCCGCATCTGGGGTAATAAAAACAACGCATTGTCCCGTCGTCCCCTCTGCTCTGTGTGCGGGATCGGTAGCGACCCCTGCCTTTTCTAAGTCACTTTGGTAGAAGTCTCCCCAGGTGTCGCGGCCAGTGAGGCAGGCGTAGAATGGCGTACCTCCAAACTGGGAGATGCCGATCATCGTATTGGCAGCCGAACCGCCCGAGGCTGAGGCGATTGGATCTCGGTTCAGTTGTTCAAACAGCGTCTGTTGGCGCTGGCTGTCAATTAGGGTCATGACCCCCTTTTCTATTCCCAGTTTGTCCAATGTCTCGACGTCCACTCTATACTGGATATCGACCAAAGCGTGCCCTACTCCGTAGACGTCAAATGGGCGTTCCATGCCACTCCTTTTTTATTGCGGGTATATCATTCACTTTCATCACAAAAAATAGAGACTGATTTACATTCCGGCAAAGCATGGACCGGAATTAATCTCTTGATTATATTGCCCTGTGGATTTAAGATATAACAACACTATAATAAGGAGCCACCCATGGGGCATACGCACCGGGGTGGCTTTCTGGCTATGTATGCTCCTTTTGCCTAAAATGGGTAGGGGAGTTAAATGATATTTTTAGCTCAGGAGGAACAAGCTATCGCAACAAAGGGAAAGAGTTTCACTCGCGTCAATGAAGACATACGCGTTCCGCAAGTGCGTCTAATCGGTGCCGATGGTGAACAAATAGGCGTTGTCGATACCGCGCAAGCGATTCAAATTGCCGAAGAGGCCGAGCTCGACTTGGTCGAGATTGCGCCCGACGCACAGCCCCCCGTCTGTCGCGTTGTAGATTACGGTAAATTCCGCTATGACAGAGAGAAGAAGGCCAAAGAAGCGCGCAAGAAACAGCACAACGTGCAGATGAAAGGCATTCGTATCAACGGAGCTAATATTTCAGAGCACGATCTTGAATATCGTCTGTCGCACATGCGTGAGTTTATTGAGAAGGGCAATAGGGTCAAGGTGAGCGTGCGCTTCCGCGGTCGCCAGATGGCCTATCAAGAAAAAGGACGTGAGTTGCTTAATCAGCTTGCTTCTAAAGTGGAAGATATTGCAGCCGTTGATCAAAGTCCGAGGATGGAGGGGCGCGAGATGTCCCTAATTCTGCGTCCGCTGTAGCGGACGCGTGAGCGTCTAATGGTCTAAAAAGAGTCCGATGCCTGGACTATAAACCGTATGTTCGTCGCTCCGTCCCGTTTGATTGTATTGGTCGGGTTGATCGCCAGTGTCGATCAACCCGCCTAAGTTTTGTGCCTTGCGCCCCCCCCAGTATTTTACAGACCCACCTAATCCCTGTCCGCTGAGTGCTTCGTAGCGGTCTTGTCCCTGCTCGTCCACTAGGAGACCCCAGCTGTTCATCGCTGCGGCCCCTTGGCTTAAATGTCCTGCTCTGTACAGGTCGTTGCCTCCTCTGTCGCGCAGTAGTCCGATCGACGCGTCCCAGCCGGCTCCCTGTCCCGCAGCGGTTTTGGCACGGTAGCGGTCATTACCTCGTTCGTCATACAGAACGCCTATGGCCTGATGGGCACTTGTGCCTTGGGCATAACGTCGGCCGCGATAGGCGTCGTCGCCGACTCGGTCGTATAGGACACCCAGCGCGAAAAAGTAGCCCACTCCTTGGGAAAACTCACCAGCCTGATAGCGGTCGTTGCCGTCTCGATCGTAAAGAATGCCGATACCTCCTGAACCTTGGCCGCGGAAGCCGAATCCCACTCCTTGTGCCCAACCCGCATACTCCCCCTCCAAACCATAAGCAGAAGGGGCTTGGTGATCTGCTGAATAGAAGTCTTCGCCGCCTAGATCTGCCAACAGGCCCCATCCCATCATGCCTCCTAGCCCCTGTCCCCGATGTCCCAGGGAGTACACATCATTGCCGGCTCCGTCAACGAGGAGGCCTGCTCCAAAAAAAGCGCATCCCTGCGCCAAACGCTGGCCGGTGTATTGGTCGTGACCCGTAGAGTCCCATAGTAACCCTATGCCACAAAATGAAGATCCTTGGGTTATTGCATCGCCTGTGTAGACGTCGTCGCCTTTGTAGTCAATTAGGAACTCTATACCCCCGACAGCGGATCCGCCTGCGCCTAGATAGTGATCATCTCCGCCATAGTCGATATACAGACGCACGTTGGGGCGGGGAGCCATGGCGTAAATGTCGTCTCCGCCTAGTTCAATGATGCATAGGATATCGTCTCGACCGTAGAAATTGGCTTCTTTCGAACCGATTAGAATCCAACCGAGAAGAGTCTTGCGGGCGTAGATGAGAGGCCCCGATAGGCCGCTTGGCGTCTCAAAGGATGCTTGAGGGTAATGCAATGCGCTTGACGTAGACAGGATGGATACCAGCTGCTCTAATGTTTTGGCAGCTCGGAAGAGGGGCTGTAAATCGACTCTCTTGGCCAATATCAGCGCGGTCTGGCACGTTTCGTATTCAGACCGCGTGCCCCGATCTAGGCGACCGTATCGGACGAGGTGTGCCAAGAGAAAGGGGATTGAATCCACGAGCTGTTGTCGCTCGGGGGGAGTGAGATACATAAACGCGCTGTCCACCTGCGCCGTAGTATGAGTTAAGACGGCCAGTAATTCGTCGACTGTGAGCGGAGTTGGAAGGCGAACTGGCTTGATATGCTGAGGTTTCACATCTAACTGATGTCCAGCTAAGTCCAGATAGTCACCGATGGTCTGTGCTCGGTTTAAGCCAGATGCTATATAGTCTGTAGCCTGCACCGTTTTCAGTGGATTATTGAGGAGGAAATGTATATCGCTCAGCCGCGCATCGGCGCCGTAGCGCTCGGTTTCTCTGTGTAGGGCCTCTCTGAGCGAATCGAGTGCAGGTGTGGCGCCGTATGTCTGGGCCCAATTCGAGACTTGATCTTCTATTTGACTGCCCGTATCTGTCCACTGGAGATGTCGCCGTGCTGTGGGCAGAGGTCTTTGGTCCTGGCTGCGCATGAATTTGTACAGGTCGCCGACATCGGTTACAGCAACGGAGCGTTGCGCCTGCTTTCCGTTGCGCTCTAAGGTGACAAGTGCACGGTTGCCGGGTTGGATGCTTTGAACGTATTGGCTCAGTGCGTCGGTAGAAAGTATGCGGTAGGCGTTTACGGCAACAATACGATCGCCTGGTTGGAGTCCGGCTGCTTCAGCGGGACCGTCTGGGTAGACGCGCGTCAGCAAGACGCCTTCGCTGTGGTCTACGGCATCTACGCCGATGACGCCATAGTGAGATGGGAGATCGTCAGGCAAGTCCTTATAGATCTGTTGCTGTGCTAGAGCATTCAGGAAAGAGCAGCAGATTAACAGGACGGCAGCGATCAACCGGCCACCATTTCATGTTCGGTTGCTCCGTTCATACCCGCAATCACTGGAAAGGAGCGCCGCTGTGGGGCGTTGGGGCCTGGTTTATACCGTACATCTGGCGAGAAGTAGGCGTAGAGTGCTGTGTTACGCGATTTATCCGTCCTATTGGCGCCAGAGCCGTGCACTAATTTGCTGTGAAAGAGAACGGCCGAACCGGCTGTGAGCGGTACGTCAATTTGCCCAGATAAATCGACGTCTTTGCGCTCAGTGAGAGGAGCGTGATCCTCCTGTGCTATATGTCCCCACGTCTGTAACTCTCCCCGATGGCTTCCGGGGATGACTTTGATACAGCCATTTTCCGGTGTGGCATCTTCCAATGCGATGCTAACTGTAATGAGGGAGGGGGGATCCATTGGCCAATAGGCAGAATCCTGGTGAAAGGCATGGGCGGATCCGTGATGGGCCGGTTTGAGCATCAGCGTGCTGCGAAAAAGAAGTAGATCTTCTCCGAGTAGCGATTGAATAACAGACACGAGAGGGCGATGCGAAGCGAGGGTGGAAAACCAGGGCGAATGACTGCGCGTATTTTCGATTTTTCGTAAAACGGGTTTGTCATCGGTCCTATCTGTCTCGGCATAGGGCTCTAACTGATAGTCGCTGCCGTTTAATTGATCGTTGTCGAGTAGCCGAAGGGCAATCTGATGAAGGCGGTCAATTTCTTGGTGGCTCGTGTCCACTGCGCTCTTGTCTAACAGGTCTGACAGTACTAGGTAACCTTGTTCTGCGAAGAATGAGGCGTATTGCTTCGGGTCCATAGGTGCGTACTCCAAGGTGGATTATATCGGCAAAGTCCGTATTATTGTACTTTCCATTTGGGCCGTGTGTCAACTCATTTAGAAACTCGATAATGTATCGATTATTCCCCTTCCTAAGTTGGTTACCCGAGCTGCGAGACCGCAATGTTTGGTTGGCAGATTTAACGGCAGGCGTTACCGTTGCTATGGTGTTGGTGCCACAGGCCATGGCCTATGCTGAACTGGCCGGTTTGCCGCCCGTATATGGACTCTATGCGGCTTTTTTGCCACCAGCGGTAGCGGCTCTATTCGGTTCGTCCCGCCAGCTGGCCACGGGCACAGTCGCTACAGCTGCGCTAATTAGCGCAGCTGCGGTTAGTACTCTTGCGCCTGTTGGTAGTGAAGCATTTATAGAGTACTCTCTCCTATTGGCGTGTATGGTAGGTGTGATTCGACTCATAATGGGCGTTCTTGGGTTGGGTTTTCTCGCAAATTTACTCTCCGCTCCCGTTGTTGTCGGATTTACCAATGCCGCTGCGCTCATTATTGCAACATCTCAATTACACAAGGTTTTCGGGGTATCTGCTGAACGCGGCGACAGCCACATGCTCAACGTTTGGCGAGAAGTGACCAATGCACCGTATGAAGGCCACCTGCCGACGGCCGGGATGGCCTGCCTCGCTGCTATCCTATTGATTGGATTAAAACGGTTCTTTCCGCGCTGTCCCAACGTGCTGATTGCAGTGGCCATTACTTCTCTGGTTGCATGGTTTGCCGGATACAATGGATCTATGGTGGGGACTATTCCGAGTGGACTACCTGCTCTGTATGTTCCATCGTTCGAGATAGATGTGATGATCGGACTGATGCCGGGCGCGATGACGCTGGTTTTAATTGGTCTGATGGAAGTGATGGCTATCGCAAAGACGATGGCGATGCAGACAAGAGAGCGCATAGACATTAATCAAGAGTTAATTGGCCAGGGGTTAGCTAATGTGGTTGCTGGTTTTTCACAGAGTTATACCGTTTCGGGTTCCTTTTCCAGGTCCGCTATAAACTACACGAGTGGGGCCAAAACAGGTTTTAGTTCCGTTGTAACATCTGCCGTTGTGACGGTTACTCTGCTGTGGCTCACGCCTCTTTTTTTCTACCTACCTCAGGCGACGCTTGCGCTCATAATTATCGTCTCTGTAGCCAATCTTATTCGCTTTGCACCTCTGTGGCACGCGTGGAAGATCAGCCGACAAGATGGCGTGATTGGCCTGCTCACCTTTGTCGTTACGTCCCTTTCGGCTCCTGATTTGCATTGGGGCATCGCGCTTGGCATGGGGCTGTCGCTCGCCCTTAATTTCTATCGCACGATGCGTCCGAACGTGGCTTTTCTGACGCGTCACCTCGATGGCACGCTGCGGGATGCCGGAGCCGATCAGCTCAGAGCGGATCAGCAAATCGTCATAATGCGCTTTGATGGTCGTCTTTATTTTGGGTCAAGCAGCTATTTTGAGGACTGCGTCTTAGAGGTAACTGCGCGTGCGAATGAGCTGCGCTTTTTGGTAGTTGATGCGGAAGGGATCAACCAGATTGACGCTTCGGGAGAGCAAACATTACGCAGTATCGTTGAACAACTGCGCGCGGTTGGGATCGACGTGTATTTTACCCGAACAAAACGTCCTATCATGGATGCACTTGAGCGATCTAAGGTGATCGATTACATCGGCCGCGATCACTTTTTTCGTTGGAACCAGCATGCGCTAGAATACTTGTGTGCTCGCCTGAAGCCTGAGTACAAGGCGCGCTGTCCGCTAAATATGCCGCACCCGCAGGCGCGTAGTTCCGCGCCCGACGAATACTATATATAAGCTGCTGAGTGCTGGGTTTATTCTAGAAGCGAGGAGACGGAGAATCACCGTCGGTTGAGGTCTCCTCGCTGTTGAGTTTCTGGGTGAAACTGTCTATTTGCTCATCGGCCTTGTTGAGCAAGGTATCCTTCTTTTGCTGCTCTCCAATCACTTCTTCGGCGATGGTAAGTGCTGCTAGAATGGCGATGTCAAGCGGGGCTCTATGACTGGCGTGCTCTGCTGCCTCGCGCATCTTTCCGTCTAAGTAGGCTGCGGCCCGTTGTATATACTCCGCATCGCGATCGCGGGTGGTGGCGAGGCGGTATGTCTGGTTGAAAATTTTAACGGAAACGGCGCTTTCGCCGGACATGGTGCTCTTTCTGCTGCAGAAAATAAAGTGGGGACTTCCGTGATCTCCCCTTGTCCCGGAAGCCCCCTCTTTTGCGCGCTAACCACGTGGTTGGCTGACAATATATTGGGGGGGAAAAAGTTTGTCAACGATATATTGTCTCCTTTTTTCATTTTGTTTAAAAACGCTTTGGGCGCAGGTAATTGTAACACAAAAAGTATGTGCTAAACTAGGTTTTCGGCCTAACTCTTTCTGACTCTTTGACTACTGAAGACCGTAAAAGGTTTACAGGCGAGATTAGATTCGGACCCTTGCTGGGGATATGGGTTGACCTGTGTTGACGCTCCATAGGAAGCACTATAGATTCATTTTCGAAGGGTTAAATTAAAACTTAACATGATGATTTTCAGGGGATTATACGACAATTGATAACGGCAGATTTGGCGGAATCACTGAGTAGTAATATACGTGGAGAGGTGCGTTTTGATGACGTGGCTCGCATGCTTTATCGCACAGACGCCAGCATCTATGAAATGGAACCACTCGGTTTGGTGCTTCCTCGCGATGAGGGGGACGTTGTCGAACTCGTTCGCTGGGCCGTAGAGCAGGGAGTGTCCATCCTGCCCCGCGGTGGAGGGACAAGTCTGGCGGGCCAGTCCGTAGGAGCTTCGGTACACGTCGATTTCTCCAAGTACATGAACAAGATACTCGAACTCAACGCAGAAGAGGGTTGGGTTCGAGTGCAGCCCGGGGTTGTCCTAGACGAACTGAACGA
>Ga0181579_10000513_pt1 | contig 31393 bp, 25 predicted proteins | sample 071ome_24_FD_132996 | JGI IMG/M metagenome (GOLD analysis project Ga0181579, IMG submission 132996) | Coastal salt marsh microbial communities from the Groves Creek Marsh, Skidaway Island, Georgia - 071402CT metaG (megahit assembly) | ecosystem: Environmental > Aquatic > Marine > Intertidal...
GAGGACGAGGAGGACGAGGAGGACGAGGAGCGCGAGGCCGATGCGGCCGGTCCGGTCGAGCCGATCGTCGATGGGACCCGACGGGTGCTCATTCACTCGTTCTGGCGCGAGGACGTTGCTCCCCTTTGGTCCGAGCAATGGCTGTACGGGAAGCAGTCGGTCGAATTCCACTCCGAGTACACGGGGTACGCCTATCCGTGGTCCCATATGACGTCTGTCGAGGGCAGGGACATCATCGAAGGCGGTATGGAGTTCCCCATGATGACGGTGATGGGGGCGTACGAGGATGAAGAGGCGAGCGACCTCTTCAACGTCACCTCGCACGAGATCGGACACATGTGGATTCCGATGATCGTCGGGACCGACGAGAAGCGTCATGCGTGGATGGACGAGGGCGCCACGACCTTCCTCGAAGACCAGAGCAAGATGGAACTCTGGCCGGGGGTCGATCATCACCGGGTGGGAGCGCGTAGCTACCTCCAGGTCGCCGAGGCCGAACAGGAGCAGAGCCTCATGCGGCACGGTGACTACTATGAGCCCGGTCCTGGCTATGGCATCGCGTCGTACCCGAAGCCCGCTACCCTGATGGTCGCATTACGAGAGGTCATGGGAGAAGATGACTGGCTCGCGGCCTACCGCGCGTTCATCGCCGAGTGGGCGTACAAACGCCCGAGCCCGTGGGATTTCTTCAACACCTTCGAACGGTTCGCTGAGGAAGACCTCGACTGGTTCTGGACATCCTTCTACTTCGAGACGTGGACGCTCGACCACGCCGTCGGGCGTGTCGCACCGAAGCCGACGGGAGGAGCCCTGGTCACGATCGAGGACCGGGGTAACGCGATCTTCCCGGCCCGTGTGCGGATCCGGACGTCCAACGGGATGGACTTCGTCCACGAGATCCCTGTCGACCACTGGTTGGCCGGATACGACCGGTACGAAATCGATATCGCGGCGACTGCCGGGTCGGTAACCCGGGTTGAGCTAGATCCCAGCGGTTACGCGCCGGATGCGGACCGGCAGAACAACTTCTGGCCTCGAGGGGGAGGGGGTTGATCGGCGGCGCCTGAGGCAGCCGTTCGGGAGGCGCCTCTCTCAGGACGGCTCAGAAGGCCCTTCGTCGCTGCGTTCGGCGGTCTCGTTATCCTCGACCCGCTGGGCGAATCCTACGACGGTCCCACAGGGGGGCCGCAGGAAGACCTCGTCCATTCCGTAGAAGGTCGTGCGGCGGGGCACGATGACCTCACTTCCGCCGACGGCCTCGATGACCGCGTCCAGATCCTCGACCTCGATGAAGAGCGTCGTGGTCGAACGGCCCATTTCCGAAGGCAGGTCGGCGGGCGCCCCGGATGCACCCAGGTCCGCCTCCACACTGCCGGTTGACTGGTACATCAGCAAAAGATCACCGTGATTCAGCATGGCGAAGCCGACCTTTCCGTCATGGGGAACGGTGCCGATGACCTCGAAGCCGAGAGCGGTCCAGAAGGGTAGGCAGGGTTCAACTTCGTCGACTGTGATGATGGGGGTGATCTGCTTCATCGTTTCTCCTGGTCCGTCATCGGGGCGTACACTGTGGCGCTCGGTCGCTCGACGAGCTAGCCGAAGTTCTTGATGCCCGGTGGGCTCTGTCGCAGGGCGGTCAGGTACTGATAGGGACTCGTCGGTGCATCATCGTTCTCTGCCCAGTATTCGAGGGGTTCGGGGAGTGAGGTGTGAAGGTGATCGAGGTCGGGGGAATCGAGTCCAGGGCCGCCCTGGGGGACCGGAGCGTGTGCGTCGGATTCCCACGCCTCCTCGGTCCTCTCCCTGCACTCCGCGACCGTGCCTGCCGGAATGCGTACCGGGCGTCGTGGGGGCATCGTCGTCGAGGCAGGGGATAGCATTCCAGGGGTAGTTCCTTCGGCGTCCGCGGTTGCCAGAGTCCGGGAAAGGCCGCGTCGCCGAACCGGCGTGCCCGGTACTCGCAGCGCCTGCAGTTCGTGGGCGATGACGTTGATACTCGCTCCGTCGATCTGGAGTCGTCCATGCACCGCGAGGAACGGCTCCATCCGGACGGCCGCCCGGTCACGCTGATAGATGTCAGGCTTCACAATGACGTTGATAGGACCGTATTCATCTTCCATGAGGACAAATACATAGCCTTTTGCAGTACCGGGGCGTTGGCGGGTCGTGACGAGTCCGGCGACACGTACGGTGCTCCCGTTTTCGAGGTGCGGGAGGCGGTCCGACGTCACGGTGCCTTTCGGCAGTGCGTCCTGGAGAAGGGACAGCGGATGGAGTTCTGTCGAGAAGCGCAGCATCCGGTACTCGGCGATCATCCGGTCGTGCGGGTCGAGGTCGGAGAAGCTCAGGTCTGCATACGGGTCGTCGAGCGCCAGTTCGGTCTGAGCGTGGTCTTCCCGGCCTCCGGTCCGCTTCCCGTCGGTCTCGGGTCCGAGCCAGAGGCCTGTTTGCCACAGTAATTCCCGCCGGGTCAGGCCAAAGGCGCCGAATCCGCCCACCCAGATCAGGTTCTCGATGGCCGGGCGCTTGAGTGCGGCCGGTGTGCGGCGCAAGAAGTCGAGAAGGGAGCGGTAGGGGCCGCCGGATTCCCGCTCGAAGACGACACGTTCGGCGATTTCGGCTCCCCAGCCTCGAACGAAGCCCAGCCCGATCCGCAGGTCGTCACCTTCAGCGGTGCATTCGACGTGGCTCCGGTTGATGTCCGGCAGGCGTGTCCTGATACCGTTTCTGCGGGCATCCCGGCCGAGGGCATCGAGTGAGTAGAAGCCCATCGGCTGATTGTTGAAGAGCCCGACGTAGAACTCGACCGGGTAATAGTGGCGCAGCCATGCGGACTGATACGCCAGAAGACCGAATGCTGCAGCGTGCGACTTCGGGAAGCCGAACTCCGAAAACGCCGTCACCTGGGCGAAGATCTCCCGTGCGGTGGTTTCTTCGACGCCATTGGCCTCTGCTCCGGCCCTGAACTCCTCCCAGTGGGCTGTCAGGGCCTCCCTGGAGCGCTTACGGCTCATGGCCCGTCTCAGAGACTCTGCCTGGCCATCCGTGAAGTTGGCGAGCGCCTGGCAGACCTTGAGAACCTGATCCTGGAAGATGATCACGCCCAACGTTTCTCCGAGTGCGTCCTCGAGGAGTGGGTGAGGGTAAGGGACCTCGTATCCCGGTACGTCTCGCAGCATTTCACGGCGTCGCACATACGGATTCACGGCACCCCCGACGATCGGTCCCGGTCGAACGATGGCTACCTGGACGGAGAGATCCTCGAGATCCCGCGGTCTCGTACGCCGGAGCATCTGGATCTGCGCTCGACTTTCGATCTGGAAGATTCCGACCGTGTCCCCCGATCCGATCCGGTCGTAGATGACCTCGTCGTCGAAGTCGATCCGGGACAGGTCCGGGGCCTCACCGTGCCGGTCGGAGATCAGATCGATGCTTTCTTCGACGAGAGAGAGCATGCCGAGCGCCAGGAAGTCGATCTTGATGAACCCGGCGTCGTCACAGGAGTCCTTGTCCCACTGGCACAGGAAACGGCCTTCCCACGCCGCGGGTTCGACCGGAACGATCTCCACGAGTGGGCGACTCGAGATGATCATCCCCCCGACGTGCTGCGAGATGTGGCGGGGAAGGCCGGCGACGTCTTCGGCGAGGTCACCGAGCAGCTTCCAGAGGTGTCCGTCGGCTCGATCCTTGAATTCGGGCAGCGACGCGATTTCGTCGGCCAGGCCGGCCGCCGAGCGCCGCTCGGCGAGTTTGGAGAGCTTTTCCAGCTCGCCCATCGGGAGGTCGAGCGCCTTGCCGATCTCGCGTACCGCGGACTTTAGACGATACGTCGGAAAGGTGCATACGAGTCCCGTATGTTCTTGTCCGTATTTCTCATACACGCGTAAGATCAACTGTTCTCTTATGTCGCGTGGGAAGTCCAGATCGATATCGGGTACACTGCGGAGCGCCTCGTTCAGGAAGCGCCCGAGGAAGAGGTTGTTCTTGACCGGATCGATATGGGAGAGGCCGATCAGGTAGCAGATGATCGACGAAACGGACGAGCCACGCCCTCGGCCGGCCGGCAGCCCCGAAGAAGCTCTGGGTGCTTCGCCACGTACGTCGCGTGCCACCTCGGCCGCGAGTTGCATGATGTCGCGATAGACCAGGAAAAAGCCTCCCAGCCCATGGAGGTCGACCAGGCAGAGCTCCGTGTGGAGCCGGTTCTCGGCGTCCTGCTCCTCCGCGCTTCCCGGCTTATACAACTCGCTGATGCGCTGCAGGCACATCGCGGCGAGCGATTCGATCGCTCCGCCACGTTCCGATCCCTCGAAATCGGGGAATTCGTAGCCCAGATCCTGGGTCAGGTCGAAATCCGCACACCGTTCAGCGATCAGGAGCGTGTTCGTGAGCGCTTCAGGGCGGCTCTGGAAGCGGTGGTGCATCTCCCAGGGCGCAGCGAGATGGAAGAGCCTGTTGGCCCTTCTGGCGCCGTGTGCGGCGTCCAGCGTGCTCCGATTCCGGATGGAGACCAGGACGTCCTGGAGCCGATGACGCTCCGGTCGATGGTAGTGCACGTTCCCGGTGGCGACGACACCGAGCCCCAGGCGTCCTGCGAGGCGTCCCAGGCTCTTGTTACGGGCGCTGTCGCCTCGAACGGCGTTTTCCTGCAGCTCCACGAAGACATTCCCGGGTCCGAAGGCACGCAGAAGCCGATGAGTGAACGCCTCACCCTCAGCCACTGAGGACTCGAGGGCCGCTGCGACAGGACTTTTCGCACATCCGGTCAGCAGGATCAGCCCTTCGGGGCGCAGCAGCAGGGATTCGAGGGGAAGTCGGGGATCCCCTCGCTCGGACTTCATGTGCGCCTCGGTCAGAAGGCGGCAGAGATTGGCGTACCCGGTCGGTGTTTCGGCCAGAAGTGTGACGTGATGGCCCGATTCGGGCTCCTCCACCCCCGAAAAGCAGTCGCGAAGCGTGAGTTCTGCTCCCGTGATCGGTTGCAGGTTCGCCAGCCTCGCGGTCTGCGCGAACTCCATCGAGCCGTAGAGACCGTTGTGGTCGGTCAGTGCGAGGGCAGGGTAGCCCAGCTCGACTGCCCGCATGACGAGTTCTTCGGGGTGCGAGGCTCCGTCCAGGAAGGAAAAACCCGAATGGCAATGCAGCTCGACGTAGGGAATCGTCACCGGCACTCCGCGTCACACGTCCTCTCCCGAGCCGTTCGTGACTCGAATCGGCCCCCTCGTTCCCTACCGGAACGCGGAAACCGAACATAAACCGAAAATGAGGCCGAAGCAAGCAAAACATGTCCCGTCATCCTGCGTTTACGGGCGGCTGTGGGGCCCGACGGCTTGCCGCACGCCCCGGGGTGACGCAGAATCGCCCTGTCGCGACACCCGCAACACGCAGACAGCATGAGTGATACCGTCTATACGGCCGATATCCGGATCGACCGGATCAAGGGCCCCTACCGTCACGCCTGGCTCCCCGCCCATGACGGCCCGGTGGAGTTCGGCGTTCACGGTGCGATCAAGGAGCATTACGGGGCGGATCCCGACCGGGAGATCACCACGACGCTCGACTACGTAATGGCGTCAACCGGCGGCTGACTGACCGGGACCTTCGGAGGCGCGCTGGAGGCGCGCGGGATCAGTGCGGGAGAGGGTCTGCTCAGCGGACACGTTCGTGGCGAGGTCGGGAAGGAAGACGGTGTTCTGGTGATCCGTCGGGTCCATGTCACATACCGGCTCACGGCAGGGGAGGAGCACCGGGAGACGGTCGAGCGCGTGCATGCGATGCACGCCGATCGATGCCCGGTCTACAAGACCCTCAAGGACGCGATCGAGATCACGACGGACTTCGTGCTGGAGACCTGATTCCGACCGGACAGCCTGTGGCGCAGGCTGTCGATATTACATGAAGTGATAGCCCTTAAAGTCATGCAAGCTAATGTCTTGACTTTCGGTCGTCACGTCATGGACGCCTGGAAGATCGACTCGATCGCGGCGTCGAGACCGGCATTGAACTCCTCGTCCGACTGCTGGGCGCTGAGCCCTTCCACCAACGCGCGGGAGAAGCTGGCGACCATCCCCGGCTGACGGCCCAGCCGTGCGTTCGCCTCGTCGCGCGAGTAGCCACCGGAGAGCGCGACGACCTTCAACACGTTCGGGTGCTCGATGCACGGCGTGTAGAAGCCGTCGACGTCCGGCAGGGTCAGCTTCAGCATGACCTTCTGGTCGTCCGCGAGAGCGTCCAGGCCGGCCATGAGGCCAGCGAGCAGGAGCTGTTCGGCTTCGGCCTTGTTCGGGCAGTGGATATCGACCTCGGGCTCCAGAATTGGCACGAGTCCGTGTCCGACGATCTGCTTTCCAACCTCGAACTGCTGGTCCACGATCGCCCGGATCCCCTCGGCATTCGCTTCCTTCACCACGGAACGCATTTTCGTTCCGAAGATACCGAGCGCGCGTGCCCGCTCGAGTGTCGCGTCGAGCCCGGGCATCGGCTTCATGAGCTGCACGCCGTCCTCGATCGGGGCCAATCCCTTGTCGACCTTGAGGAACGGAACGACTTGCTTGTTGGCCCACAGGTAGGTGCCTGTAGGCAGGCCCTCGACGTCCCGGTCCATCGTCCCCTCGAAGAGGATCGCACCGAGAATGCGGTCTCCACCGAATGCAGGCATGGTCACGATGCGCGTCCGCATGGCGTGTACCGCATCGAACATTTCGTCTTCGCCGCTCCATTCGTCTTCGCCGATGCCATAGGATGCCAGCGCCCGCGGGGTACTCCCGCCACTCTGGTCCAGAGCGGCAATGAATCCGGGTGCGTTCTGAATCTTTTGGAGCTGGTCTTCGAAGGTGCTCACGGGGCGGGGCCTCGGGGTCAATGTGGATCGGGTGTGCTTTGCAGGGCGTAGAGGATCAATGTACGTGAATCACCGTGCAGGGTGGATGCCCTACCCTCTGGCGCTCCGGCACGCTTTTCGTCAGCCTTCCGGACCTCAGAGGCGCCACTCCTCCGGCGCATCCATCCGAACGAACAACCCCGCGACACCGTATGGACCTGACGATCACCGGCGAAGTCATCGACGTCCTCGAAGAACAGTCCGGTCAGGGCAAGAACGGCACCTGGCGTAAGCAGCACTTCATCATGGAGACGCCCGGCCAGTATCCGAAGCAGGTCGCGGTCATTCAGTGGGGCGACAACATCGACAAGTTCGGCGTGAGCAAAGGCGAGACGATCACCGCTCACATCGACATTCAGAGTCGTGAGTTCAACGGGCGCTGGTACACCGACGTGAAGGCGTGGAAGATCACGCGGGATCAGGCGGGCGGTGGCAGTGGTCAGGTGGCCGACGACGAGCCGTGGCCCGAGCCGCCGGCCGATGTCGACGATGGGGACGACGGTCTTCCGTTCTAGGCTCTTCACAGGCCTGACGCCCCGATGAGCGCGTCTGGCGCCGCGGAGCGCACCGATCGGCTGGAGGAGTTTCTGAATGCTCCTCGTCGCGCGCTGTGGATCATGGCGCTTCCCATGATGGCGGGAATGACGGTCCACACCACGTATCTGATTGCTGATACAGCCTTTATCGGCACGCTCGGCACCGACGCTCTGGCCGCAGCGACCTTCGTCGCCCCGCTGTTCTTTCTTACGATGGCTCTGACCATGGGGCTCGGAACGGCAGTCACGGCGCTGGTCGCACAGGCCGTGGGACGGGGGGACGCGGAGGCCGCCGACGCAGCGGCGGGTACCGCGATCGGAACCGGGCTCCTGCTCGGCTTCGCGTTCGGGGGTGTGGGGCTCGCCGCCGGTCCCACGATGCTCGAACTCCTGGGGGCTGAAGGCCGCGTGGCAGAGCTCGGATGGGCCTACTTCCGCGTGCTTGCGCTCTTCATGCCGCTCTTTTTCGTCTCCTCCGTGCTGCGGTCGATCCTGACGGGGGAGGGTGACGCCAAGACGCCGATGATCGTGCTGACCGTGGCGACGATCGCCAATATCGGCTTCGATGCGCTCTTCATCCTCGTGCTCGATCTCGGTCTTGCGGGTGCGGCGTTCGCGACGGTCGTATCGGTGCTGATCTCCGTATCCTCGTTTGCGGTCCTCCTGATACGGCGCGACAACGCCTTCGTCAGGCTGCGGCCGCAGACGTTGGTGCCGAGCGGTGCGGTTCTGGCTCCTCTGGCCGGCCTCGCCATTCCGATCGCGGCCTCGATGATCGTGATGTCGGTCGGCACGATGCTCTACAACTGGCTGCTCTCCGACTTCGGCGCCGTGGCCGTCGCGGCCTATGGGGCGGCGTCGAAGGTCGACATGATCGTGGTGCTCCCGATCTTCGGCCTGGCGGGCGCGGCGGTTACGGTCGTCGGGATGTTTGCCGGGGCCGGGCGCAGTGATCTGGTTCGATCGACCGCGCTGTACACCTACCGCTGGGCGATCTCTCTCGCTGCGGTCATCGGCGGAGCCGCCTTCTTATCCTCGGGTGTCATCGTTCGCATCTTCACCGATGACCCCCGAGCCATCGAGATCGGTACTACGTACTTGGGGTACATGATTTTCGCGTATCCGATGATGGCGGTCGGCATGACCACCGGGCGCCTCCTGCAGGGCCTTGGCCACGGACTTCCTGCGCTGATGATCACGACGTTGCGGGTGCTGATCGTCGGTGTGCCGACGGCCTTCTTCGCCGTGCGGGTCGTCGGTCAGTCGATTGAAGGCGTCTGGGTTGGTATCCTCTCGGGCGGCGTGGCGGCGACGCTCACCTCGGTTCTCATGGTACGGCGCCTGATGTGGCGTGCCGATCCGACATCGAAAGCCACCGCGCGCGCCTGATCACCACGGAGGTAGGTTGATGAAGGCGATCACGTTTCAGGGAATCGAACGACTCGCCTACGAGGATGTGCCCGATCCCGGGATGGTCGCGGACACGGACGCCATCGTACGCGTGACGGCGGCGGGCATATGCGGGTCGGATCTGCACCCGTACTTCGGTAGAGAGGCCGGCCTCGACGTTGGAACCGTCATGGGCCACGAGCCGCTGGGGGAGGTCGTCGAAACCGGCTCAGCGGTGCGAGCGCATGGGTTGGGGGCGAAGGTGGTGGCGCCGTTCACGACGAATTGCGGGGACTGCTTCTATTGCACGGTCGGCCTGACCGCCCGTTGCACCTCGGGGCAGCTTTTCGGGTGGGTCGAGGAGGGGCGGGGTCTACACGGGGGGCAGGCGGAATACGTGCGCGTGCCTCATGCAGACGCGACGCTCGTCGCCGTGCCCGAGGGCCTCGACGAGGCCGTCGCACTCCTCTCGGGGGATATCCTGTCGACGGCCTCCTTCGGGGCCGACATCGCGGGCGTGTCGAACGGGGATGCGGTGGTCGTCATCGGCTGCGGGCCGGTGGGTCTTCTGAGCATTCTGGCCGCGTTCGATCGGGGCGCTCGGGCGGTCGTCGCGCTCGACCGCGTTCCGTCCCGTCTCGAGATGGCGACGTCGTTCGGCGCCGTGTCCGTCAACGTCGACTCGGAGGGTGAGCCGCGGGCGGTCGTCGACGCCCAGACGGAAGGACGGGGTGCGGATGCCGCGATCGAGGCGGTCGGTCACGAGAGTGCCACGCGACTCGCTGCGGATTTACTTCGGCCCGGGGGCCGGATCGGCGCCCTCGGGGTTCACACGGAGCCCCACCTCGCGCTTTCGCCCGGTGAGTTGTACGACCGCAACCTCTCCTACGCGGCGGGACGCTGTCCGGCTCGCCACTACATGCCGGCTTCGCTCGATCTCGCGCTCCGCGAGCAGGATCGAATCGCGACCATGATCTCGCATCGACTCCCGTTGTCGGAAGGGGTAGAGGCGTACCGTCGGTTCGCGGCCCGTGAGCCCGGATGGAACAAGGTCGTCCTGCTGCCCTGATCAGCCCCGGCGGCCTCGTTGTCGATGTACGGGCCGGTCAGCCGGTACCGACCACCTCGGCGACCGCGTCCCGTATGTCCTCCACGCAGACCCGCATCCGGTCGATGTGCGTACGAAACGAGAGGACGCAGATCCGGATCGCGAATCGGCCGCCAATCATGGTGCCGGTGACGTAGACGTTCTGGCGGGCGTTGATCTCGTTCAGCAGGGCGTGGGTCGCCTGATCGTCTTCATCGTCCCGGACACGGAAGGAGACGAGCGAGAGGCGCGGCTCCGTCACGATCTCCAGCTTGGGGATGCCCCGGATTTCCTCGGTGACCCACCGGGCGAGGTCGAGTTTTTCGTCGAGCGAAGCCCGAAAGGCGTCGATCCCGAAAAGCTTCACGGGAAGCCAGATGCGCAGGCCGCGAAAGTCCCGCGAGAGCTCGGGTGACAGGTCGCAGAAATCGACGAAATCCGGATCGTGCTGCATGACGGGCATATAGTCGGCAAACGTCGCGTGCGCGCGGCGCAACGCACCCTCGTCGCGCACGAGCAGGGCACCGGTTCCGTACGGGAGGAAGAGTCCCTTGTGGGGATCCAGCGTGATGGAGTCTGCCCGCTCGAGGCCCGACATCGCCTGACGGCCGCGCTCGGTCAGCGCGAAGAATGCGCCGTATGCACCGTCGACGTGGAGCCACAGATCCTCCCGTTCGGCGAGATCGGCCAGCGACTGGAGGTCGTCCACGGCCCCCGTGTTCGTCGTGCCCGCGCTTCCGACGATCAGGAAGGGTGCGCGTCCCGCGGCTCGGTCCTCAGCGATGGCGGCCTCGAGGCGATCGATTCGGAGCTCCTGGTGCTCGTTCGTTTCGATCTGGCGGACGGCCGACTCGGGAAAGCCGGCGAGGACCGCTGACTTCCGAACCGAGTGATGCGTCTGATCGGAGGTATACATCACGCCAGTCCCGAAGTCGTCACCCAGCCGCTCGCGACGGGCCGCCACGATCGCGGTGAGGTTCGACAGCGAGCCTCCGCTGGTCAGGATGCCTCCGCTTCCCTGGCCGTACCCCACGATCTCACAAAACCAGCGGACGACGTTCAGCTCGATCTGGACGAGGGCCGGGGCGGCGACCCAGACACCGACGTAGCGGTTGATGGCATTCGCGATCAGATCGGCGACAGCGGACGGAAAGACGCCTCCACCGGGGATGTATGCGAGATATCCCGGTCCTGCCGTATTGAATGAATGCGGGACCGCGTCCTCGAAGATCCGGTCGAGCAGCGTGGTGAGATCGGTTCCTTCGGCCGGCAGGGTCTCTGCGAAAGTGCGGGCGACCGCGCGTCCATCGGTGTCGTACGACGCCGGCTGGGCGGACAGTGATTCGATGTGACCCACGATCCGGTCGGTCACCTGCTCGAGCATGGCCCGCATCTCCTCGGATGAGGGCTCGAGCGGGTAGGGGGTCCGGTCAGACATGCGCCGAGTCCGATGTCCGGGGGGAAGGCCGGCGTATGAGCAGCACCAGAACGAAGACGACGGCCGACGCTGCGATTCCGATCCCGGTGGCGCTTCGCGCGACGGCGGATGAGACCATGCCGGCTTCGCCTGCAAGCGACACGGTCACCAGGGTGGTCACCCCCACGCCGATGGCGGCTACCGCCTCGGGAACGCCTGGTCTCCGCGTGTACAGGCCGGCCAGGAGTGGGACGAAGAGGCTGACGCTCATGATCGCGTAGAAGATGGTGATCGTGTCGAGTACGCTATCGAACCGAAGTGTCAGAATCAGACCTCCGACCCCTCCGAATACGGCGGCCAGTCGAGCAACCCGCAGTACCTCCTGATCCGTCGCCTCGGGGGCGATGTACCGCTTGTAGATGTCCTGCGAAAGAGACGTCGAGAGCATGAACAGCACGGTGTCCGCCGAGCTGACTTCTGCTGAAAAGACGGCGGCCAGGCCGAGTGCCCCCAGGAGGGGTGGAAGGCCGAGCGTGAGCATCGTAGGGACCGCGTACGCCCCGTTCGCCAGATTCGGATCGAAGCTATGGGCGATGATCCCGACCGACATCGGTATGAACGCGAAGGCGAGCAGGGCGAGGGCCTGCAGAGCGACGCCCTTCCGCAGCGATCGCTCGTCCCGTGCGGCGTAGCCCATCTGAACGAGGCCCGGTGATACGACAAACGAGGGCATCAGGATCACGAACATGATGATGCCCGCGAAGGCCACCGGATTCATGAAGTCGGGGTTCGACGGAGCGGCCGCCAGCACGGCATCGACGCCACCCGCGTTCCTCACGGCGATCGGAATGGCCACGAGGAAGCCGATCACGAGCACCGTGAGCTGGACCAGGTTGACCCACGCCGTCGTCAGCAGACCTCCTGCGGTGAAGTAGACCACCATGATCACGCCGCCGAGGGTGGCACCGACCCAGCGGGGAGTGCCCAGAACCCACTCGAGGATCTGAGACATAGCGATGAGCTGAGCCGCCAGGATCGCGAGCGTCCCGAGCCAGAGAATCGATACGACCATGGCCCGGACCGCGGTGCCGTACCGGAGTTCGAGGTAATCGCCGGCGGTGTAGAGGCCGTGCTTCGTTCCCGCACGCCAGATCCTCGGTCCGACGAAGAACGCGAACAGAACCTGCCCGATGCCCGCGGAGCCGACGTACCACCACGCCGAAAGACCGGCTTCGTACCCCAGCTCGGATGCAGCGATCACGGAACCGGCTCCGATGTTCGCGGCGAGGAAGGTGGAGAAGATCATCCCCGGTCCGAACGAACGATCCGCGACGAAGAAGCTGCCACTGCCCCGGACTCGGCGGGACATGAGCAGCCCGAACGCCACCAGGCCCAGCGAATAGACGACCAGCACACCGAGTTGGAGTGCCATCGGTCCGTTGGGCGATCCGGTCAGCGCGCGAACTCCGATGCCGACGGAATGCCGGGTAGCCCTTCGGCGAGGCGGACGGCGCGCAGGATCGCTTCGGCCATGACATCCGCGGCGAGTGAGCCGACCAGCAGGACGCTCGCGTCGCCCTCCCATTGTCCGGACGCGAGAGAGAACACCGTGTCGCCATCCGACGGTGTGTGCGAGGGATACGTCGTACGAGCGAGACCATCCTGCGCCATCTGCGCGACCTTGTTGACCTCGGCCTTGGTCAGTGACGCGTTCGTCGCTACGAGCCCGATCGTGGTGTTGGTCCCGGCCGGTGGAGCATCCAGCTCGACACCACCCCGGAGGACGCGTCGGATGTCGAGGAGGCTGGTGCCGTCCACGGTCCGGGCGCCCGCAACGATCTCTCCGGTCGAGGGATCGACAATGTCGCCTACGGCGTTCACGGCAACCGCGGCGGCCACGGTCAGCCCATTTTCGAGAGTGATCGACGCAGTCCCGAAGCCACCCTTCATCGGACGGTATGGATCCCCCAGCTTGCCCACGGTGGCGCCTGCTCCCGCTCCGACCGACCCCTCCTCGGGGGTCGCTGCGGAGGCCGCTTCGGCCGCCGCGTAGCCGCACGCCGCATCCGGGCGGATGCGGCGGTCCCCCTCGAGGCCGAGGTCATACAGAATCGCGCCGACGACGATGGGGATCGTCTTGTCCGCTACCCGCACGCCAATGTCGCGCTCGTCGAGGTATTGCATGACGCCGGCTGTGGTCGAGAGCCCGAACGATGAACCACCGGAGAGCACGACCGCGTGCACCCCCTGGTTCGAGTTCACGGGGTCGAGGAGTGCGGTTTCGTGGCTGCCCGGGGCTCCTCCGCGCACGTCCACGCCGCCGACCATTCCATCGCCGGCGAGAACGACGGTGCAGCCCGTCGGGCGCTCCTCGAGCGTGTGATGACCGATGTGCAGGCCATCCACCGCCGTGATGCCCCAGGGGATATCGGGTGCCTGTTGTCCCTGGCAGGCTCCATGTACGAACGGGGCCCCCGCCAGGAGGACCCCGATCGTCGCGGTTCGTCTGTTCAAACCGATCTCTCCGAGCCCCGACGTGCGGGGCGGGGAAGCGGGCCGACTACTCCTCCCGGAACGCCTCCTGTTCGTTCGCGTCGATCGCGAAACAATAGTAGAAACCGTTCCCGCCCGTTCCCTGCAGGTCGGACTGGCTGCAGCCGCGAGACCCGTGGGCGGAGTTCCAGGAGGTCGGGTTCTGACCGCCTCCCTGGCGGTCGTGATGCCCCACCGCAGCGCTTCCCTCACCATTACTCGTCCAGTTGGCGCACGCGTCGTGGCCGTCGGCCGTGCTCACCGTGCCGTCCAAATTCGATCCCGTGAGGATGTCGTGCATGTTGGGCGAGTCGCCACGGCCGTTCACCTGGTCACCGTTCTCGGTAAGGATCGACTCCTTGGTGAGATTGGCGTTCTCGGAGTGCAGATCGGCAACGTTCTGGGCGACCATGTCGCCGGCGTAGTTGTACCACGGGCCGTCGCCGATCCGGTCGCGTGCGTTGACCGCGGCCTCGCCGCCCATGGCGATCGCGCTCAGGTACGCCCGCCACGTCACGTCACCGAAGCCCTTGGCGTACCCCAGGTCCTGGCAGTGCTGATCGGCTCCGCGCAAGCCACCGAGGTTCGCTCCGTCACCGGGGCCGGTACTGGTGATGAAGAAGCTGAAGTTGCTGGCCTGAGCCGAGACCGGTGCGGTCACACCGAGGGCGGCGATCGCCGCGAGAATCAGGGCCTTCTTCACGGGATGCTCCTGGCTGGAGGTGAGTGCTTCGCACGACTCGAATTCGTCGCGCGATCGCTGCGTTTCGAGGTCGGGGAATCTCCGCGGTGGCTTGCGGGTGGGCAAGTCGTCCCGGATCAGAGCCGTTGTGCGCCCGGGCGCCCGTTCTCGACGACGAAGGTGGCCAGATCCTCGACCGGACCGCCGGGCTCCTCGACGCTCGGGACACGACGGTACGTCGTCGTCCACGCGCCCGGGGTGACCTCACAGAGGACGTAGCCCCGCTGACTGTTGTAGAAGTCGAAATGAGGATTGTACGGCAGGGCTTCCGCTCCGATCCGACTCTGGGGCTCACCGTCACCGCCCGACGTCAACGAGGTGCAGGTGAACTCGGTACCGACGACCTCGGAGCGCTCGTTCTCGAAGTCCCGGAGGAGCCGTGCCACCCAGTTGGAGTGGATATCCCCGGTGAGGACGATCGGATTCGAGACGGACGCCTCTGTGAACGTGTCGAGTAGGGCCGCGCGGTCGAAGGGGTAGCCATCCCATTTGTCCATGGTCCACGTCTCGCGTCCGCGCTCGTCGTAGTTGCGAAAGCGCGCGAACAGCACCTGCTGAGCGAGGACGTTCCACCGTGCGTCGGAGTCGGTGAGGCCGTCGACGAGCCAGTCGCGTTGCGTCCCCCCCAGGATACTCCGAGCGGGATCCATGTGCTCGTCGCACGACGGCTTGAATCGATCACCGCACGGTTGGTCGTCCCTGTACTGCCGCGTGTCCAGCACACTCATGTCCATCAGCGTTCCGAAGCGCAGCCTTCGGTACATGAGCGCGTTCGGGCCCTGGGGCATGGTCGACCGTCGTAACGGCATGAATTCGTAGAACGCCTGATAGGCAGCGGCCCGTCGCAGCAGGAAGTCTTCCGGGGACATGTCGTCGTCGGGGACGACTCCGGCGTAGTTGTTATCGACCTCGTGATCGTCGGTCGACACGACCCACGGCGCAGCGTGATGAGCGGCCTGGAGGGCGGGATCCATCCGATACGTCGAGTACCGCGCCCGGTATTGCTCGAGGGTGACGACCTCCGGCCCCTCGTGACTGCGGACACCCCGATCCGTTGCCGTGCCCTCGTAGATGTAGTCCCCGAGGTGCACGATCAGGTCGACATCCTCCTCGGACAGGTGATGGAGTGCCGTGTAGTACCCCTGCTCGTAGTGCTGGCAGGACGCGAATGCGAACTCGACACGCTGGAGCTCGGCATTGAGCTCGGGCAGCGTCTTGGTGCGTCCGACGGGACTGGTCGCCCCGCCGCAATGGAGCCTGTAGAAGTATTCTCTCCCGGGTTCGAGCCCGTCCGCCTCGACGTGTACGGAATGTCCGAGCTCCGGACGGGCATCCGCGCGTCCCGCGCGCACGATGAGGCGGAACGAGTCGTCTGTGGCGATCTCCCATTGGACATCGATCGGTTCCAACATGGCTCCTGCGTTCCGGACCGCGTCGGCATCGAGGCGACCCCAGAGGACCACACCGTCGGGACTCGGGTCTCCGGAGGCGACACCGAGGGTGAATGGGTCACGGGAGAAGCGGATCGAGCGCCCGATACATCCGGGTAATCCACCAAGGGCGACAATCCCGGCGGCCGCGCTCCCGATCCGCACGAAATCTCTCCGGGTGAGGGGACGACCGAAGAGATCGAACCAGTTCAGGGCGCTGGACTTGCCGGTGCGATCAGACACGGGCCCACGCGAGGTCAGCGACCGGAAGGGCGGGTCCGTGGATGATGTCGGAGGTGAGCGCGGGGTCCATCTCGAGAAGGTAGACCGGAGGGGTGTCGGAGCACAGCGAAGCTTGTAGGGTTCTCCAGCACGTTCGGTGACGCGTGTGAGCGCGCTCTTCCCCGACCGCATGGACATGTCCGACTCGGGTCCCGTCAGAGTAGAAGTCTTCAGCGACTATACCTGCCCGTGGTGCTATGTGGGCTGGGCCCGCCTCGAACAGGCGTTGGGGCGCCTTTCTGAGGACATCCGGGTCGACGTCGACTGGCGCCCCTTCGAGATCCATCCCGAGGTGCCGCTGAGTGGGATGCCCGTGGAGGAGCTCGGGTACCCGCCGGATGTCTGGGCGCGTATGCAGGACGCACTCCGGGCCAGCGCCGCAGCCGAGGGGCTCGAGGTGGGCAACCGGCCGAAAGTGGCGAATACCCACCGAGCGCTGCTTGCCGGCGCCTGGGCCCAGGCGGAACGCCCTGAGTCATTTGCCTCGTTCCACGAGCGGCTGTTCGTGGGTTATTTCGCCGAGGGGCGGGACCTGGGGGACCCGGGGGTCGTGAACGATCTGGCAGCGTCTTCAGGGATCGACCCTGGAGAGATGAGCGAAGCCATCGACGGCGGGGCATGGGACGATGCGCTCACCCGTACGACCCGGGACGCCCGGGTCATGGGGATCACGGGTACGCCCACGTTCGTCTTCGATCGTCGTTTCGCCGCGTCGGGCGCACAGCCCGTGGAGGTACTTCTCCGAGCCTTCGATGCCGCCGTTGAGGCTCGGGTGTCCACGGATCGGGCCTGAGCGCTCGGCGCGCCGCGCAGCTACGTAACGATCGCCCGCGCCTACGTCATTCGAACGAGAGTCCGTCGGTCAACTTCGGGGCAACTTCGAGGTGCACACTCACTCGAACCCGTCGAACCATGCGGATCTTCGTTGCAACGATGTCGCTCGCCACCCTCGGGCTCCTCGCGTACGCTCCGATGGTGCGGGCCCAAGACGTCGCCCCGTCCGATCAAGCACTCGAGACGCGTCCGGCGGACGATCGCTCGGTGGTCTTCAGCGTCGGCGTCGGTGCAGGAAGCCTGGATCTCGCAGGATCCGCAGCGATCTCGTTCGACATCGGAGACGCGCTGGATCTCACCGTTCGGGCGACCGAGACGTCCGAGTTCAATCTCTTCTCGCCCAGCGATCTGGCCAGGGACGTGGCTGTCCTGGTGGGGAAGCGCGCTGCCTCGGGCACGTCATGGGTGCGTGTCGCGGCGGGTCTGGCGTGGACTCACTCGCTGGTCTACGGACAGGGCTACAACTGCTACTGGTTCTCGTGCGACTACGACGAGAGGGAAGAGGACTCGATCGGTCTGGCGCTGCAGGGTGATGCGGTGCTGGCGGTCTGGCGATCGTTCGGTGTCGGTCTGACCGCATTCGGAAATCTGAACCCGGTCCGTTCGTTCGCCGGCCTCACGCTGGGTCTGCACTTCGGACGCCAGCGATGACACCCACGCTCAGGACACTGGCCGTCCCGGCCAATCGCCCCGCTGTACGATCACGGTGCCGTCACTGACAACCATGAGGACGTCCTGGACCACGCCGATGTCCTCCAGCGGGTTTCGTTCAAGAACGATCAGGTCGGCCTCGTAGCCTTCCTCCAGTCGACCGACTCGGCCGTCGATCCCGAAGAGTTCGGCGGCTGTGGTCGTGGCGGCACGCAGGGCCTCGAGGGGCGTCATTCCGATATCGACCAGCTCGATGAGTTCGTGTGCCAGAGTGGTCGTGCTGTTCGGTCCGTACCCTGTGTCGGTGGCTGCGACGATCTTCACCCCGAGGTCGTGCGCCATCCCCGCCATCTCCTGAACCCGGGGGAGCATATGCCGTCCCCTGATGTTCAACACTGCGTTGTCGTAATCTCCCCCTGCGATCGTGAGATCCCGCACGATCGCGATCGTCGGTACCAGGTACGTGCCGCGGTCGGCCATCATGCGCAGCGTCGTCTCGCTCAGATAGGTGCCGTGCTCGATACTACGCACGCCCGCGGCCACGGCCGCACGCCCACCCGCGTCCCCGTGCGCATGGGCGGACACGCTGATGCCGGCTCGACCCGCCTCCTCGACCATGACGCCGAGCTCGACGCCGTCGAAGAGCTGCTTTCGTGGGTCCGTGTCCGGCAGCCCGGCCCGTTCCGTGGCGTTCGTCTTCACGAAATCCACACCCCTCGAAAGCAGCGCGCGGGTGACCGAGCGCACGGCGTCGGGTCCCGCGACCCTGCCATCATCGAGCCCACCGAGTTCGGGGTGGTCCTGAAAGAATCCCTCCGCCATCTGGGGGCGTATGTGGTACCCCGCGGCCATGTATTCCGGCGTCTCGGCGTGGCCGGCCCGCTGCAACTCGCGCATGCCGACGTCCGCGTAATGGCTCGCTCCCATACTGCGCATCGTCGTGACCCCTGAGAAGAGGGCGCGACGGGCGTCTGCTGACGACTCGACGTGGACGTGCCCGTCCATCAGTCCGGGTGCGAGATAGCGGCCCGCCAGATCGATCGTCCTCATGCCGCCGGGGCCTTCACCCCCATCCGGGTCGATCGACGCGATCGTACCGTCTCGCACGACCACGGTCGCATCGGAGGTGATGTCTCCGGTCACGACGTCGACGACGTTCGCATTCCGCAGGACCAGGTCCTGCGCGCTGATCGGGGATACCGCGAGTAGGCTCACAACGAGGGCGAGCAGGGGGACACGAAACAAGGCCAGCCTCCGGAAGGGATGATTCCGAGAGGTTATCTTGCTTCGTGCCCGACGACTACCCGCGGAGATGTCATGCTGCCCTCACTGCGGAACTCTCCCTCCGTCGCCGCAACATTGCGTCGGACCTCCACGACGGTATCCGGCGTCACCGAGATGGATGTGATGCCGCATCCAACGAGGAAACGCGGCACCTCGTCGGGATAGTCGGACGGGGCCTGTCCGCAGATCCCGATCTCCAGATCCCGGGCTTTGAACGCGCTGATCGCGTGGGCGATCATCGCCTTCACGGCGGGCGAGCGGGCGTCGACGGGGGTCTCGTAGCGCTCGAGGTCGTCGCGCGATACGGCGTAGACGGTCTGGACGAGGTCATTGGACCCGATCGATCCACCGCTCAGCTGCATCTTCTGAATGAATCGGTCCGCCTCGATGACGTTGGAGGGCAGCTCGACCATCAGGTACAGCGGAACGCCGGCCTGAGGGGAGAGTCCATGCTGATCGAGCAAGCCGACCACACGTGCGCCCTCTTCCGGTGTCCGGCAGAACGGCACCATCAGCTGGAGATTGTCGAGCCCGAACGTCTGCCGGACGATGCGGAGAGCATCGCACTCCATCTCGAAGGCGTCGGAGAACTGCTCATCGACGTACCGCGAAGCGCCACGCCACGCGATCATCGGGTTCTCCTCCTGCGGTTCGAAGATCCGGCCACCCATCAGCTCGCGGTACTCGTTCGACTTGAGGTCGGAGAGGCGAACGAGGACGGGGCGGGGATAGAACGCGGCGCAGATCAGTCCCACGCCGTGTGCGACCTGGTCCACGAAGAACTGACGGCGATCACCGTATCCGGGGGTTCTACGCTCGATTGCACCCAGAAGCGTAACGAGCTCGTGCGGATCTTCCGCTTCGAGCCGCTCACGGAAGGGCTCGAGCACGGGCGCCAGCGTGCCGTCCGCGGTGAAGTCACGAAGCTGATCGTAGTAGGCGAGTGCAAGCGGGTGGATGCCCACCTGAGCCGTGAGGATGAACTCCAGGCGAGCGAGACCGACGCCGTCCGATGGGAGCATCGCGTCCTGGAGTGCTTTGCCCGGGAAGCCGACATTCAGCTTGACGCCCGTCCGTGTTTCGAGGTTCTCGTCTGCTTCGATCTCGACGATCTCGAAGGGATGAATCCCGTCGAAGACGAGGCCCTCGTCGCCCTCGGCGCAGCTTCCCGTTACCTCCTGCAGAGGGGCGAGCACCTTGGTCGCGTCCGCACATCCCACGATCGCAGGGATGCCGAACTCACGCGCCACGATGGCCGCGTGGGATGTACGACCACCCTTCTCGGTGATGATGAGCGACGCATCCTTCATCAGCGGTTCCCAATCCGGCGTCGTCATCTCCGTGACCAGTACGTCACCGGGATCGAAGACTCGCTCCTCGACCGGGATGTCATTCAGCCGCTCGCCCGCAGCCAGACGGTTTCGCATCTGGCGCTTCCGTACGATGACCTCCTCATAGTCGTCGTAGACACGAACGCGGCCGGTACCGATGCGGCTGCCGACGGCGTGACCTCGAAGGAGGACCTGGCCCTGCTCGATCAACCCTTCGATGACGGCCGGTGCCATGCGGAAGCGCTGGAACGTTGCGCTCTCCGGGGCGTTCGCGTGGACCGTCTCGGGTCTGGCCTGCACGATGTACAGCGCTCCGGTGTATCCGTCCTTCGCCCACTCGATGTCGACGGGACGCCGATAGTGTTCCTCGATCGTGAGGGCCATGTCCGCGAGTTCGAGTGCCTCTTCGCGGGAAAGCGACCACTGTCGCTGACGGGCTGATTGCACGTCGACGCTCTCCGTCGTCGTCCCGCCCTGGGTGGAGTAGACCAGTTTCTGGTCCTTCGCTCCCAGCTGCCGATGCACGACGGATGGGCGACCACGACGCACACCCTCTTTCCACACGACGAACGTGTCGGGGGACACACTGCCCTGGACGACGAGTTCACCGAGCCCGTAGGCCGACGTGATGTGAATCACGTTCCGGTTACCCGAGTCGGGGTCCAGCGTGAACATGACCCCCGAGGTCGCGATATCGGATCGGACCATCTTCATCACGACGACCCCGAGCCGACACTCCATCGGGTCCATGCCGCGTTCGAGCTGATATCCGATGGCTCGCTCGGTGAACGCTGATGCGCAGCACTTCCGCCACGCATCGATCACGCCCTCCTCGCCCCGCACGTTCAGATACGACTCGTACTGCCCGGCGAAGGAGGCCATCTCGGAATCCTCGGACGTCGCCGAGGAGCGAACCGCGAGATCCACGTCGCCAACGTACTGGTCTGCCAGCTTGTTGTAGGCGATGCGCAGCGAGCGTTCGACATCCACCGGCACGGGCATCGAGCAGATCAGGGCCCGGGCGAGCTTTGCGCGAGCGTGAAGATCCACCTGGTCGCCCGGGTCACCGGAGGCGAAGACGGCATGCAGGGCCTCACGAAGGGTGGGGGCCTGAAGCACATCGGCTTCGAGTCGGCGTGCCTCGTCGGTGTGCTCGGCCCATGCCTCGAGGACCACGGGTGCATCCAGGAAGCGCTCGTATGCAGAGATGGTCGTGGCGAATCCGTTCGGGATGCGTACGCCTTGCTGGGTCAGGGTGCCGAACATCTCACCCAGAGACGCTGCCTCGCCTCCCACAGACGGGACGTCGCGCGCGTTGAGCTCCTCGAACCATCGTACGAAGACGTCGACGGGCTCCAAGCCGGGTGAGCCTGCACGTGCCGGGGAGCGAGTGGTGTGCATGGAGTTCGCCATGACGGGCTCCGGGTCGGGGGGCTTCGGTTCAACCCTGACATCGCAGGAAGTATGCCGAACGAAGCACCGATCGTGAGGCCGCGAGTGCCCGGACGCCGGATCACGGACGACGCCGTCAGATCCGGAAATCGATGCCGAAGCCCGGTGGTTTTTTCCGGGCGTGCGGCGCGCGGTTACGCGCCCCTGCGGCTGACGTCTCCCGAACCGTGTTCGATGGGCTCAGGGGCGCCCGCCGCCATCGTCCAGCCAGGACCGGATCGCGTGAAGCTGACCCTCACCATCGAGACCGGCTTCGTGGATGACCATGTCCCCGGCTCCGGACCCCAGATAGTGCCCCTTCACGAACGGGTGCAGCGTGTGCCTCAGCCCGAGGTCGGATCGAATCCAGCGGTACATCGTGGGAAGCGTGAAGCCGGTGATACCCATCGTCGTCATCGCGACAGCGTCGTTGAACAGCTCCTCGCGCTCTTCCCGGGGAAGGCGGTCGAAGAGCTCGGGGCTGGCCACGTAGATCACGTCGAGGTCGATCCCGGCCTCGATGAGACGGGGCAGAGTGTCCTGTACGAAGGCGAGCGCGACACCGGAGCCCTGAAGGACGATCGTCCCCTCCGGAGCGCCGCCGGCCGAGCGCAGCTTGTAGACGCCGTTCGCCGCCGCGGATGCGGGGGCCAGTCCGAGCGCCTCGCGATCCAGAACCGGCTCACCGGGTCGTGTGACGAACGGGACGATGACGGCGGCCTCGGCACGGAATGACGCGGCCATGAGCGGCCAGATTTCCTGCGGCTCCCACGGGGTCAGGGTGACCGCCGTTCCCGGCACGTAGTTCTCGAGATGCAGCTGGAGTGCCTGCGGGTCGGCGTGCGTCGGCCCGTCCTCACCCGTCTTCATGCCAGCGTGGCCGCACTGCAGGATGAACGGTGCGTACCGGCTCCGCTCCACCTCCTGCTTCATCTGCTGACTGATTGCGTGAACCCGGGCAGGGATATGGCCCAGGGGGCTGATGAACGCGCCGTACGACGCCCCCGCACCGCAGTGCTTCCCGAAGCCGGAAATCCCGGTCAGGATGCAGGAGAGGCCGTCTTCGCAGATTCCGCCCATCGTGAGGGTCCGGCTGCCGGGGTTGTCCACATAGTGGAAGAAGCCCGCGGGGAAGGCCTTCGAGGCTCCGGAGATCGCGGTCGAATCGAGCAGGTCCGCCGCGCCCAGGAGGATGGCGCCACCCGACCGTTCATTGAGATATCCCAGAACGTTGCCGAGCTGGCTTCGGAGTGGTGTCTTCGATCCGATTTCGAGGGCGACTGCGTCGGGTGTCGTGGCCGGGTCGGAGGCGCGGTAGAGGCCGTCGAGGTCCGGGGCGCCTGCGCGAGCGTGACGGCCGCGGGCATTCAGGCCATCTCGGGAGGTCTCGAGACGTTTCGCTGCCTCCTCGCACACGTCGTGGGCCTCTGCGGAGAGCCAGTCGCGAAGCATCTCGAGCGTGGCCCAGTGACACGCTTCGAGTGCTTCTGCATCGCCGGGATCCTCGACCTGGGGCACTCCCTCTGCAGCTGCGCCGAGCAGCGGCCGGAGGGCGTCGATGTACGCGTCCGATCCGCGCTTGTGGCCACCGCCGTGCGACTTCTTGCCCGTGATCCCGTATCCGAACCCTTTCTCGGTCCGGTAGACGACGGCCGTCGGCTGCCCGTTGTCGATGGCGAGCGCGCGGCGCTGGCCGGTGAGGACCTGCCCCATGTCGAAACCGTCCTTCACGAACACGACGTTCCAATCGTGCAGGTAGAAGAACTCCATCGGGTCCCACTGGACGTACTCGCCGGGGCGATCTCCTTCGCGCGTAACCTGATCCGAGTCGATCGACGCCTGATTCCAGTCGAGGTGGCAGATCGCGTTGTGGAGCCCCGATGATCCCGCGGCAGCGAGCGATTCGTAGACCCGCCCGGGAGTGAGGCCGCCTTCGCCCTCGAGCATGTGCACCCGCGGGGCGTCTGCACCGAAATAGTCCGCTGCGCCGAACGCCAGCCCGATCGAGGCTCCCATGCCCACGCCTGACGGACCGGTCGCGATCCGAACGAAGGGGGTCATCGGTGTCGGGTGGCCATCGAGCGGTTTGGACCCGAATTGCCGGAAGAGCGGTGTGGGCTGGGTTGGGTTGCGGCGGAAGCCCAGCAGGTCCTCCCAACGGAGCCGAAGGTGGTCGTCTTTCGGCAGGAGAGCGGGATCCGCGATCCGGGCGACTTCGTCGCGCAGGGCCCACATCGCGTACAGTCCCGTCGCCTTGTGGCCCGCCGCGAAGGAGAGCAGGTCCTGATCGTCGCGGAGTGGGTCTCCGATGTCGTATTGCATCGTATCGAAGAGCGCCGCGGTCATGATGTGACCGGCCGAGACGGAGCCACCCGGGTGCCCGGATTGCGAGAAGTTGAACTGGATCGCGACGAGCGTCCTGTAGATCAGGTCGTATCGCGTGAGCAGCGCCAGCTCGTCAGGGCTGGCGACGTCAGGATCGGTGCTGTCGATGTCGACCCAGATGGCGCGACGGGGTCCGAAGGCTCGGCTCATGAAGCTTGGTCGTCCGTGAAACGTGTTCGCGTGAGGAGGCAGACTCAGATCGTGAGTCCTGCGCGGGAGTGCATGAAGCGGGCGAAGCCTTCTGCATCGTGCGCGGCGTCTGCGATCCGTTCGACGGCTGTCATGAGTTCGTCATCGCTGTTGGCCGTCGAGATCCGGATGTAATGCTGTCCTTCGCTACCGTGTCTGCTGAAGGAGCGTCGATCGAGCGCCGCGACGTGGTGCTCGTACAGGAGGAACAGAGTGAACAGCGTCGCCGGGCTCGTCTGGACCTGAATGTCCGCATCAAGCTCGGCGTACGCCTGCATGACCCCGATCCGCTCGAGCGCTCCCCCCACGTTCGGGAAGGCGTAGAACGCACCCCTGGGGTTCTGGCAGGTGATACCATCGATTCGGTTCAGACCTTCGACGACGAGATCGCGGCGTCTCTGAAACGCGTCGACCATGCGGCCGATGGCCCTCGGGCTCTCGGGTGAACGCAGCGCCTCGATCGCACCCCACTGGTTGTACGGGGGCAGGGAGGCGAAGAAGTTGATGGCCAGCTTGCGGTGGACCTCCGCCTCGAGAACGGTGGGGTAGACGGCCCACCCGACGCGACCCCCGGTCCACGCGTACGTCTTCGACACCCCCGAGGCGATAATCGTCCTCGCCTCCATGCCGGGCATCGATGCGATGCTGATGTGCTCGTCGCCGTCGAAGGTGATCGCCTCGTAGGACTCGTCGGAGTAGACACGAACCGTCGGGTCTGTCCGCTCGAGAATGAGCTCACTCAGCCCCTCCAGCTGCTCCCGCGTCGCCACACCTCCGGTCGGATTGGACGGGAAGTTGAGAAAGATCAATCCGGTGTCGTCCGTGACGAGAGGTTCGAGCTGCGTGCGCGTAAGGCCGAATCCTTCCTCTTCCCGCAGGACCAGGGGCACTGGGTTACAGCGGAAGTAGGGGATGAACGACTCGAAGAGAGGGTAGCCGGGGGATGGGTAGATGACGTCCTGCCCCTGCTTGCTGTACGCCATGTGCGCGAACCCGATCGGGGGGCGCCCACCGGGATAGACGACGACCCGGTCGGGATCGATGTCGAGTCCATGCCGCTCACCGACGGAGCGCGCGACCTCCACGCGCAGTTCGCGAATACCGCCGGGGTCGCAGTACGTGGTCAACCCGCGGTCGATGGCGGCTTTGACGGCGTCGGCGATGTGCTGTGGAAGGGGGAAGTCCGGTTGCCCGATGTTGCACCGGATCACACGGGCCCCGGTCTCCTCGACCTGCTCGATGAGGGCGCCGAACGAGAACGCGGCTTCGGTGCCGATCCGGTCGACACGATCGGCGAAGAGCGGCATTGGGGGGGCGGCTGTCGACATGAACGAACCGTTCAGGCTCAAGGCGGCCTTGGAGGATCATCCCGGGCGCGCCTGTTGGCAAGCCGTTGCCGAGGTCGCGGGGTGCGGGGATCTTCGACGCATGAACCCGGCCCCGGTCCTGCCTTCCGATACCGAGCTGGCGGCTGCGTATCTGCAGCTCGCGGTCACACTCGGGCTCGTCGTCCTGTGCGGAATTCTGAACCGCCGATATCGCCGACAGTATTTCGGTCTGTGGTCCGTCGCGTGGGCCGTGTATTCACTGCGGTTGCTCGCGATCATCACGTTTCTGATCACCGGAGCGCAGGCGTGGCTCTTCTGGCATCAGGTCGCCACCGGGTGGACCGCCGTGGCATTTCTGTGGGCCGCCCTCGTCTTCGCTCAGAGAGCAGAGTGGCGGCCGGTGTACGGGGGCCTCGTGTTCTTCCCCGTGGTCTGGGCCTTCGTCGGCATCTACGTGCTCGACAACTTCCTTCTCGCGGCCGGTCCGATGATCGGCTTCCTGAGTGTGACGACGGCCGCGGCCGGATGGGCCTTTCTTCGATACCACCGTCTCGTGGGGTCTCCGGCGGCACGCTTCCTCGCGATCGTCCTCTTCCTCTGGGGACTTCACCACCTGGATTATCCGCTCCTACGGGCCCAGGGCGCGTGGAATCCATGGGGCTACTACCTCGACATCACCTTCTCCATCTCGGTCGGCATCGGAATCGTGTTCCTGGTGCTGGAGGATCTGGATCAGGGGCTGGCCAACCTCACCGCACTCTCCGGAGAGCTGCAGGTCGGCATCGCGCGACAGGAGCCGATGGCCGAGGCCATGCTCCGCCGGGCCCTGTCGCTGCGCGGGGTCCAGGGGTCCGCCCTGTGGATCGCGACGGAGGCCAGCGGTCACTTCGTTCAGGGCGCGGGCGTTGCGGCCCTCTGGCCCTTCGAGGGTGCGCCGGAGACCGCGCGTCAGGCTGCCCAGCAGGTTCGACACGACGGCGTTCCCACCGTCGCACGGTCGAACGGAGGCGAGGGCCCGCAAGACGGTCACGCCTACACCGCCGCTCTTCCGGTGCTGGGAGACGACGGCGTGGTCGGGGCGGTCGTGGTGGTCGGGCAGGCCCGGGACCCGTTCACCGTGCTCGATCACCGTTTCCTTGTGGCCTTCGGACAGCAGGTCGGCGCCGCGCTCGCCAACGAGGAGCTGAATCGCAATCTGGTCAGCAGGACGGAGGAACTCGAACAGTTGCAGTCGCGCATGGTCCATCAGCATGAGGAGGAGCGAGCTCGCATCTGGCGTGAGCTGCACGACGAGACTGCACAGGTCCTGGCTGCCCTGAATCTTCAACTGGGAGTGATCGCCGAGCGCAGCGATGAGGCGTCTGCTCCGGCACTCGAACGAGCGAGGACGTTGCTCGGTGAGGGGATCAAGAGCATTCGCAGCGTGACGCGAAACCTCCGACCCGTGGCGCTCGATGATCTCGGGTTGATCCCCGCCATGCGGGGGCTTGCTCGAGACTTTCACGAGCCCGACGCACTCGTGGTCGACTTCGACGCACCCCATCGGGTTCCTCCCCTGTCCGGTGAGGCGGAGTCGGCGGTGTATCGCGCCATGCAGGAGGGGCTGTCGAATGCCGTTCGTCACGGCGCCCGGTCACGCGTGTCGGTCGGCCTGACGAGGACCGACACGCACGCGATTCTCACGGTGGAGGACGACGGCCCGGGGTTCCCCGAGGATGCCGCGTCGAGGCTTCGAAGCCGAGGTGGCCTCGCGGGTCTTCGGGAACGGGTCACCTCGCTCGGGGGTGAACTGGTGATGGAAAATCGGCACGGAGCCGGCGCGATCATGCGCGTCGAGCTGCCTCTCCTGAATGAGATGCAAGAATGAGTGACGATTCGTTGAGAGTGGTCATCGCCGACGATCATTCGGTCGTGCGGCAGGGAATCCGTGGTGTTCTTGAGCAGGTCGACGGGCTCAGGGTCGTCGGCGAGGCAGGGGACGGAGCCGAGGCGCTGGAGATGGTCAACGACCTGGCGCCTGATGTGGTCGTGCTGGACGTCAACATGCCCGAAAAGTCGGGGCTCGAAGTGACGATGCAGCTCCGAGAGGATGCTCACCCGGCCCGCGTGCTCATCCTTTCGATGCACGACGACCCGGAGTACGTCCTTCAGGCCGTGCGCTCCGGCGCCGACGGGTACGTCCTCAAGGACGTGTCACCCGCGGAGTTGCGGGACGCGGTAGCCGCGGTCCACGAGGGCCGGGACTACTTCACGGCTCGTGTGACGCAGCAGTTGAGCGTCGCGCTGAGGAAGGAGATCGAGGAGGAGCAGCTGCGCACGCGGCTGGGTTCACTCACCAACCGGGAGCGGGAAGTCCTGCTGCTCGTGGCTGAGGGGCTGACGAACCGCGAAATCGGGGAGCAGCTGGAAATCTCTCCCAGGACGGTGGAGACGCACCGTGAGCGGGTCATGGGCAAACTGCGTATCCGGACGGTGGCGGGCCTCACGCGATTCGTCGTCGAGCACGGTCTAGATAACGGATGACGTCGTGTGCCGGGTGGGCCGATCGGGTCCGTAGAAGCCCGAATTCCTGAGGAGTGGGAGGCCTTCTAGCTTCCTCCCATCGCCCTCGCGCGTACGTCCAGACCACTCCCAGATCAAGCCGTTCCATGCGGTCATTCGTCCACTACATCCCGATCGCCACCACGTGTCTGACGATCGTATTCGCACCGATCGTCTTCCAGCGCTGGGAGAAGAAAAAGCCGGCGCCACACCTGTTCTGGTGGGCGCTGGGCATCGCCATGTACGGGGTGGGCACCTTCACCGAATCGGTTACAACCCTGTTCGGATGGAACGAGGTGGTGTTCCGCAGCTGGTACATTTCCGGGGCCCTGCTCGGCGGTGCGCCACTCGCGCAGGGAACCGTCTACCTGATGTTCGAACGGACGACTGCACATCGCATGACCGGTGTATTGGCCGCCTTCATTCTGGTGGCGGCGACCGCGGTCCTTCTCTCGCCCATCGATAACTCGCTCGTGGAGCCGCATCGGCTGACCGGCGCAGTCATGGAGTGGCGCTGGGCGCGATGGTTCAGCCCGTTCATCAACATCTATGCGGCGATCTTCCTCATTGGGGGAGCGGCGCTCTCGGCATGGCGGTATCGCAGTGATCCTGCCCTGCGCCACCGGTTCATCGGCAACTGCTGGATCGCGTTCGGCGCTCTGCTGCCGGGTATCGGGGGGACGGCGACCCGAATGGGTCACACCGAGGTGCTCTACGTCATGGAGCTGATCGGAATCATCCTGATCTGGCTGGGCTACACGTACAACGTGCGACCGAAGGAGCAGGCCGAGGCCCGGGAGGCTGCGGGCGCGACGGCCTGAGTCGGGTCAGGTCTTCTTCCCGATCTTCAGCCACTTCAGTGGGTCGGGCCCGAGCTTGTCCCACGGTTCGGGCGGGGATGGGAAGGGTGGGCGCTTGGGTGGCTTGGGGTCACACGGCCCCTTGGGCACCCGGATCTTCTTCTTGGACTTCTTGGCCATCGATCTACCTCCTCCTGCATGATCCTACGGATGTCGCGCCACAGGGATTCAGAAGAAAAGCGAGACCGAGAAGTACATGAGCCCCGGCACGGATCCGTACTCCGAACCCAGCGTGAAGGGGGAGGGCGGATCATCTCCGATCCCGAGGTAAAGGCCGGCGCGGGTCGATGCCGTGCTCGTCGTCGACCAGGTGATCCCCGGCGCGATCAGGACACTCCGATCGTCGAGGTTCATGAGGGCGAGCGCATCCCAGCCGACCAGGGGGTGCACCTGCCAGCTCGCCGTGCTCGCGACCGTCCACTGTCCGAGGACCTGCATGTCGCCGCGGAGAAAGGCCTCGGACAGCGCGACCGCCACCAGCTGGCTCGAGTCGGTGGCGCCGAATTGATCGAACTGGACCTCCGCCACGAGAAAGAGATCTTTCCCACGCGGCTGAAAATATCGGTCGAACCCGGCAGCCAACCGAAGCGCTGCGCCCCCGGAGGCGTCTTCTCGCACGGCCAGCTCCGCTCGGAGTGAGGTCGAGCCGATCCCCCCGCTGGCAAAGACGGCGCCGGCGGCTTCGTCATGAAGAAGCCCTCCCCAAGCACCCAGCGCCCATGCCCCTCTCGAGGTGGCCACGCGCCCAAGGGCGGTCATGCGGGTACCGGCGGCGGTGTCAGTAGGTCGAACCACGGCCTCGAGCTCGGTAAACGGTCCCGTGAAGTAACGGATCCTGGCCGCGTCGATACCTCCGCGGTATTCGCGGAACGGATCTGAGGGGTTAAACGGCGAGAACGGGTCGGCTGGCGTAAGAAAGAGCGTCGTGGCCCAGGAGATCGCCTGGCGCCCGACGCTGATCTCGTACGACTCGCCATCCAGGCCGATCGCGAGGCGGTCGAATCGGTGGCGCCACGCGCCCCGGGTCCCCTCGTGGAGGGCCCACTGGAGGGGCATCCAATCCGTCGACTGACCGGATCCGCCCGGGTTCGTGAAGCTGAAGCCCCCTCCCACCGGTTCACGCTGGAGTACGTGCTCGTATGCCGCCTCGATCGAAAACGCCCCGGTCGTGACTTCGGCCATGAGTCGCCCCCGCCCCAGCCACGACGCGCCGGCGGGCAGGAGTTCTGACTCGGCCGCGTACGAGCCAACCCCGAGCGCATAGCCCGACACGTCGAGCTGCGCGTTCAAAGCGTCCGCCGACCCGAGCGTGGAGAGCGCTGTGACGAGGAGGGCCTGCCCCGCGCGACGGGGGTGTTCGAGCCGGGCCCGTGGGGCGAACAGGGTGCTCAGCCCCCGAGGCGCGCAGGCGCGCGCCGCTCGTCCTGCTCGACCCGGCCATCCACGAGTGTGATCAACCGGCGTGCACGCTCCATCACCCGAGGGTCATGCGTCGAGAAGATGAACGTTGTCTCCAGCTCACGGTTGAGCCGTTCCATGATGTCGAGGAGGGCGGTGCTGGTGGCCGAGTCGAGGTTCGCTGTGGGTTCATCCGCGAGGACGAGAGCCGGATTTCCGACGACGGCCCGGGCGACGGCGACCCGCTGTTGCTGACCGCCTGAGAGCTTGCCCGGACGCCGGTCGGCCAGGTCCCCGAGACCGATCTCGTCGAAGAGCGCCATCACGCGCTCATGCCGCTCGCGGGCCGGTACGCCTCGGAGCAGGAGGGTGAACTCGGCGTTTTCGAGCGCCGTGAGGACGGGAAGAAGGTTGTACGCCTGAAAGACGAAGCCGATTTGCTCGAGCCGCAGCCGGGCCAGCTGCTTTCCGTCCAGAGCGCTCAGCTCCTCGTTCCCGACCCAGATGCGCCCGCGGCTCGCCTTCGTGAGGCCACCGAGGAGATTGAGCACCGTCGTCTTGCCCGATCCCGAGGGGCCGGCCATCGCGACGAAGTCTCCCCGCTCGATCTCCAGCGAGAGGCCCCCGACGGCGACCACATCCGTAGGCTCCTGCTCGTAGATCTTCCAGAGGTCCTCGGTTCGGACCGCCAGCTCGATACCGTCGTGGTTCGTCATCGGTCGAATTTCATGGCCTCCGCGACGTCGAAGCGGGTCGCGCGGAGAGCCGGGTAGATGGAGGCGAGCGTGCCGATGATTACGATCGAGTACACGCTCACGAGAATCTGGTCGATGGAGAAGGTGGGATAGATCACCGGATCGATGATC
>Ga0181579_10000515_pt1 | contig 31383 bp, 33 predicted proteins | sample 071ome_24_FD_132996 | JGI IMG/M metagenome (GOLD analysis project Ga0181579, IMG submission 132996) | Coastal salt marsh microbial communities from the Groves Creek Marsh, Skidaway Island, Georgia - 071402CT metaG (megahit assembly) | ecosystem: Environmental > Aquatic > Marine > Intertidal...
AACCTGCCCATGAGGTTGATGAACGCGTAGTAAATCGTTTCACCCCCGATCATGCTGTAGAACGACAGGATGATGCTGGCTGTGAAAATGCCCATGTAGCCGATCACCACCCAGAACGAACTTGCCCCGGATTCCCTGACCAGTTTTTTCATGGACTCGGTGGGGCAATCCTGCCCCCGCCTGCCCAGCATGAACTCGCCGATCACCAACGGCAGTGCCAGGAAGAAAACCGCGGCGATATAGATGAACACGAACGCACCGCCGCCATTTTCTCCCGTCGTGTAGGGAAAGCGCCAGATATTGGCCAGTCCGACAGAGGAGCCGACCGCGGCCAGCACAAACAGCCAGCGTGACGACCAGTGCTCGTGTTTGGCGGAACTTTGCATTGGGATAATCCTGTATTTATTGTTGTTTTGCCGGGGTTTATTCAGGCGCAACAATAACAGATTGCAACCACTGGTCTACCCCCGGCCATGATTATTCTGGCTGGCATGATGTATAATCGCGACCTCATTAAATTACGGGTCACGCCATGAGAACCGTCGTCTATCCAGGCACTTTCAATCCGATTACGAATGGGCACACCGATCTCGTCGAACGGGCTTCAGCCATTTTCGACAGGGTCATCGTGGCAGTGGGTACCAGCAAGCTCAAAGCCACCGATGCCTCACTGGAAAGAAGGGTCGCCGTCACCCGTGAAGTGCTGGCGCATGTGAAGAATGTCGAAGTCGTTGGCTTCGAGGGCCTGCTGACCGATTTCGTGAAGACACAGAACGCCAACCTCATCCTGCGCGGGCTGCGCACGGTGGCCGACTTCGAATACGAATTCCAGCTCGTTGGCATGAACAGGATTCTGGCGCCCGATATAGAAACCATTTTCCTGGCGCCCGCTGAGCAGTATTCCTACATTTCTTCCACGCTGGTGCGCGAGATCGCCGCCTATGGTGGCGATATCTCCGAATTCGTATCCCCGGTGGTGGTCAAAGCCATGAAGGAATTCATCTGATGGTGTTGATGATCACGGACGAATGCATCAACTGCGATGTCTGTGAACCCGAGTGCCCCAACGATGCCATTTCCATGGGTCAGCTGATCTACGTGATCGATCCGGACCGCTGCACGGAATGCGTGGGTCATTTTGAAAAATCACAATGCGTGGAAGTGTGCCCGGTTGACTGCATACCCCTGGACCCCGGTCATCGGGAAAGCCGCGAAGAGCTGCTGGCCAAGTACCGGCGCCTGACCGGCAAGAGCTAGTGGCTGGTTTATCGGCCGAACGACGGATCGCAGTCGTACGGATAGACATGCTCACCAGGCACTTTTTGCCAGGCCATGTACCTGGCAGCCCTGCCTTCGAATACGGCCGGGTCATCATAGACCTGGATCAGCCACAGCGTGGCGCCGTCGTCACTCATCCGGAAACGCTCCACCATGTGAATGTCTTCACTGTGGTTGAAGCCGTTGTTCATGAAGGTGCCTTCTGACAGGTGCGTGGTATCCACGACCAGTTCACTGCCTTCCCAATGTCCGATGGAATGCCCGTTCTTCGAGTGGGGATAGTCCGGACCGGGATGGTCGCGTCCATCCATGAAGATAATGCGCACCATATCGAAATATTCCATGCGGAATACGATCATGTCCCTGCCCTGGTGGATCTCCATGGGAAACGGTGCCTGCATGTAAAAGGCGCTGGTCGGGGGCATGCAGCTGTAAGCCACGCTGAACTCTTCACTGAAATCGTAGTTGCGGATTTCTTCCAGGGCACGTTCTGACAGCTTCAGGCCGCCGTAATCACCTTCTGCCAGTTCACCACCACCGGCATCGTTGATGAATACGGCGTCCGCCGGAATCTTGGCGAACAGTTCCGTGCCCGATGGCTCCTGTTCAAAGCGGACAGTCCAGAAACCGGTGAGATCGGGTGCTTCTGCTGCCAACACCAGGGTCGGCAAAAAAAAGATACCTAACAGGATGCAGAATTTTTTCATGGCCGATGTCCGCGCTCAGTCCTGGTCGAGGTTGATGCCGCGCTGAGTTGCCAGCACTGTACCGTCTGCGAAGGTGACGCTGCGGATGCGCATGTAATGCTCTTCCGCACGCGCTGGCCAGCCGGTCACCGTTATTTCGTCACCGGCCTCCAGGGATGCCTTCGTCCAGCCGCGGCGGCGCAGCAGGCTGGGCGAATTGGTTTCGGCGCGCCAGGCCTCAGCCTCGCCATCCTCATTGATGACCGTGAATTCAAGAACCCCGTGAGGATTGGCGAAACGAAAACTGCTGACAACACCACTCACGGTGACCTCGCCCTCGGGTACGAAATGCACGGCGAAGGAATGGTGGGCCTGGGCCACCAACGGCGCCAGCAAGAAAGCGGCGGCGATGCCGCGCAACAATGTTTTCATGTCTGTCCTCGGATCCATTTAGTCTCAAAAAAAGACTAACTTAAGCCAGATTTTTCAGCAAGTGTTATCGGGCTGCGTTCCTTGTCTCTGCTGTTACCGCTGGCACCTGCCACAGTAAACCGTAGAACGCTGCCCCAGGCGTATTTCTTTCAGTGGCGTGCCGCAGGTGATGCAAGGTTCGCCCCCCCTGCCGTATACCGCCAGCGACTGTTTGAAATATCCCGGCTCGCCGTCACTGCCAAGAAAATCCCGCAGTGTGGTACCGCCGACCTCGATGGCCTGCGCCAGGATCTCCTTGATGGCGTCCACCAGCAGCGCATATTTTTCGGCGGATATTTTCCCTGCCTCTTTCGCCGGGCGAATACCCGCACGAAACAGCGCTTCGTTGGCGTAGATATTGCCGACACCAACCACGACATGGCTGTCCATGATGAAGGTCTTTACCGGCGCCTTGCGCTTGCGCGACAACGCAACCAGGTAGTCGCTGCTGAATTCGCCGGCCAGCGGCTCGGGACCCAGGTCGCACAACAGGGGATGTGATGCGACATCACCGGTAATCCAGTGCATGCTGCCAAACCTGCGCGGGTCGTGGTAGCGCAGGATGCTGCCGCCGGCAAAGGCGATGTCCACGTGATCGTGCTTTCGCAGCGCCTGGTCAGCACCGACGATGCGCAGGCTCCCGGACATGCCAAGATGAATCATCAGCGTGCCGGTGTCGGTTTCGACAAGCAGGTACTTGGCACGACGATTCACCGCCCGCACCGTGCTGTCCTTCAAGAATGACGGCAGGCGTGACGGTACCGGCCAGCGCAGGCTGCGTTCGCGCACGACAACACCGGACACTTTCTTCCCGAGGATATGCGGGGCGATGCCGCGCCGGGTGGTTTCGACTTCGGGTAATTCGGGCATTGAGCTTTCCAGTTATAATGCGGGCTTTGCAGCAGGCCTGGAGCAGGACATGATTCTCGGTGTGGATACGGGTGGTACGTTCACCGACTTCGTGCTGCTTGTTCCCCCCGCCGATGCCGCCGGCCAGGCCATGCTCAGGACGCACAAGGTGCTGTCCACTCCCGATGCGCCGGAGCGCGCCATTCTACAGGGCATCAAAGAAATGGGTCTAGCCGACGCCGTCGCCGCCGGGCGGCTCAGGATCATTCACGGCAGCACCGTGGCCACCAATGCGGCACTGGAAGGCAAGGGGGTGAGAACGGCTTTCATCACCAACACGGGTTTTCGCGACCTGCTGACCATTGGCCGGCAGACAAGGCCCGCACTTTACCGGCTCGAATCTCCCCCCATCACTGCGCCCGTCCCCCGGGAACTGTGCCTGGAGGCAGAAGGCCGGATCGACAGCACCGGTGCTGAACTGGCCCCGCTTGCACCGGCCAGTCTCGAGGCGCTGGCCAGGACGCTCAATACCCTGCGGCCGGATGCAGTGGCGGTCTCGCTGCTGTTTTCGTTTCTCGCGCCGGGTCACGAGCAAACCCTCGCGGCATACCTTGAAGAGCATCTCGATTATTCGCCTTTTATTACCTGGTCCAGCGATGTACTGCCCGAATACCGTGAATATGAACGCGGCATAGCCACCTGGCTCAACGCGTCGCTCGGCCCCCTGGTTCGTGACTACCTCCTGCGGCTGCAAGCAGGCACACGGCCCTGTTCGCTTGCCGTGATGCAATCCTCCGGCGGCACCATCGATGCCGAACAGGCCTCGCGGAAATCCGTCAACCTGCTGCTGTCAGGTCCGGCGGGCGGGCTTGCCGCAGCGGCCTTCCTGTCCAAGCTCACCGGGCAGCACAAACTCATGACGTTCGACATGGGCGGAACCTCCACGGATGTTGCCCTGATCGATGGCGCCATCGGCCTGACCACCGAAGGCCGGATCGGCGACTACCCGGTCGCCGTGCCCATGGTCGATATGCATACCATCGGCGCAGGCGGCGGCTCCATCGCGCAGGTGGATGCCGGCAACCTCCTCCAGGTGGGCCCGCAGTCCGCCGGTGCCAGCCCGGGACCTGCCTGCTACGGCCTTGGCGGCACGCGCGCCACTGTGACCGATGCCAACCTGGTTCTGGGCAGGTTGCAGCCGGACGCCTTTCTCGGCGGCAGCATGCACCTGGACGAGGCGGCCGCCAGGGCTGCGTTGATGCCCATTGCCAGTGCTCTGGGCCTGTCACCGGAGGCGGCGGCCGAGGGGGTGATCCGGGTAGCCAACGAGCACATGGCGCGGGCATTGCGCGTCATTTCCGTTGCACGCGGTCATGACCCGGCAACGTTCCGCCTGTGTTGCTTCGGCGGTGCCGGGGGCCTGCATATCTGCGCCCTGGCCGATGCCATGGGCATGAAGGAAGCCCTCGTACCGGTGAACGGCGGCGTCCTGTCCGCCATGGGCATGTTCCTGGCCCCGGTCGAGCGCCAGCAGTCCCGGACCCGCCAGTGCCTGTTATCCACCCTGGATATCGGGGCGACAGAAGCCCTGTTCGCTGAAATGGAGGCCGAAGGCCGGCGTCAGCTGGAAGCCGAGGGTGTCGCCGCGACGGACATCGAGACTGAACGCAGCATGGATCTGCGATACGCCGGCCAGTCGGCGAGCCTGAACATTGGCTGGAGCACGCTGCCGGAGACTGCCGAGCGTTTCCATGACAGCCACGCATTGCGCTATGGCCATCGGCTGCCTGCCGACATTGAACTGGTCAACCTGCGCTCACGTATAAGAGAGCAGAAACCGGCTCCGTCGCTGGCCGGGGTCGGTGCAGGCAATCCTGGCCGCAGGTTCCGCAAATCCGTGTACGGCGTCGACGGCCCGGTAGAGGTGGTTGAGCGGAGCTTCCTGGGTGTCGATGACAGCCTCGAGGGGCCTGCCCTGATCGTCGAAACCAGTGCCACCACCTGGCTGGAGACGGGCTGGAAAGCCGTATGCGACCCCTGGGGCAACCTCATGCTGCAGAAATCGGGGTAGTGCCGGTCAACCGGAGTTAAACTGCGCCGTTATTTGGTCGTCAGGGCATGCTTTCCGGCAATTTTCGTGGCAGCGGGCGGTCTGATTAACTGACTGGGCAGGTGACGCCGATTCAGTGCGGATTCAGCATGAAAATGCCACAATTCCAGCGTAAATAGCATCGGGAAATATTTCCTAAAACGGTTGACCTGATGGCGTCTAAGGCGGAGGATAGTTGGTCCGAATCCTGTTCCTGACCCGCAATTTCGGGCCTTTCAGCCAACCCGAAGGAGGTAAGGAGTAAATGGCAATGCCGTTGAAAATGACGTTTGGAAAGTCGCAAAAAGCCAAGTTAGACATCCGGTCCACCCTCACCCAAGGTTCGCTCACCAACAGACAGGGCGCCGGCTCCTTGCGCACCATTTTGGTGCTTGGCCTGGCGACAGCCGTCCTGGCGGGATGCCAGACATCCTCCAGCTCTTCATCGTCGAGCAGCATGCCCAGCATGCCGAGTCCGTCCAGTTCGCCGAGTTCGCCAAGCACCCCAAGCATGCCCAGTTCCTCGCCCAGCATGCCGAGCACATCGTCCTCCAGTTCATCCGGGTCGCCCAGCTTCCCCACGGCCAGCTCTTCATCCAGCTCTAGCAGCTCATCCAGCTCTAGCAGCTCTAGCAGCTCATCCAGCGCCAGCAGCTCGTCCAGCAGTTCTTCCAGCTCATCCAGCCAATCGCAGCAGGGCGGGCAGCAGTCCAGCCAGCAATCCGGCCAGACCGCCTCCACATCCGGCGGGTTCGAGTCTTCCCCGCGGTCCGGCACTGATGGCCAGGACAGCGGCAACACGGGTTTCGAGAATGCCGGCAGCACCGGTACGGACGGCAGTACCGCGCAGAACGGCAGCCTGGCCGGCAGCCAGAGCAATGGCGGATTCGACCAGGCCAGCGGCCAGAACAACGGCGGGTTTGACACCGCCGGTAACAATGGCGATGGACAGAACAGCGGCAGCTTCGAGGGTTCCCAGACTGCGGGCCAGGGAAACGGGGATGACCCCTTCGCCGACCTGTCCGACGGTCGCGGCCAGGTCATGACCGCCTCGGAACGACGCGCGGCCCTGGATGCACGCCTGGATGAAGGCTTCGCCGAATTCGACGGCATGATCCTTGGTGAACGCGAGCGCGTACAAGCCCAGGCTGATGATGCCGGTAGCGGCGTCATGTCCGGCGGCGGCAGTGGTTCGGGCAATGGCGGAGACGTCGGCCAGCCCGGCGGTCCGCTGGTTATCGCCTCAGGCCCGCAGACACGCGGCGGCGGCATCATCGTGCCGCCGACAGCCAACGGCCGCCAGGGTGATTTCGAGACGACTCAGGAAGAAACCTTCCCGGTTCCGGACGACATACCGCCGGGCGCCAACGACGACGTGGTGGCGCGCCAGTTGCGCGAAGCCGCCATGCGCGAGCCCGACCCCGAATTGCGGGAAAAGCTGTGGGATGAATATCGCGCCTATACCGGAATCGGCCAGTAAGTAATCTCCAGGCCGGCCCGGTTGAACAGAGGAACTGAAAACAGGCATTTGAACATGTACAGACTGTATCGCTACCTGCTCATACTCACACTGCTCGCCGGTGCAGCCGGCTGTGCCACACAGACGGTCAAAAGCACGACCTTCACGCCCATCGTGGAGGACGGCTCACCGGTCGTGGAAGAAGAACTCCTGGATATCGGCATCGGCATTTTCCAGCCCGGCCTGGATGACGTCCCCCGCAACCGTGAAGAGCTGACCTTCTCCGATGTGCGCATGGCGGAAACCTATTTCGCCTCCTACCAGCTGGCACAGGCGCTGCAGAACAGCGGCAACTGGGGCGTGGTACGCGTGGTGCCCGGCAGGCTGGAAAGTGTCGACCTGGCCATCACCGGGACCATCCTGCAGTCTGACGGCGAGACCATGCGCCTGCAGATGCATGTCCAGGATTCCACCGGCATGACCTGGATCGACAAGGAATACGAGGAAGTCGTCAGCAAGTACAGTTATGACCCGCGCATGCGTCGCAGCGAGGACGCCTTCCAGGGCCTGTTCAACAAGATCGCCAACGATCTGCTTGCCTACAAGCAGCGCAACATCAGCGCAGACGATGCCGTCAATATCAGGACAGTTTCCAAGATCCAGTTTGCCCGCGATTTCGCTCCCCAGGTGTTCGATGAATACCTGGCGGAAAACCGCAACGGCATCCTCGAAGTGAAGCGCCTGCCCGCCCAGAACGATCCCATTCTGAACCGGATTGAAAACATCCGCGAACGCGACTTCCTGTACGTTGACGCCCTGCAGGACTATTACTCCAATTTCGTCAGGCAGATGGAAACGCCATACACCGAGTTTCGCCGCATGAGTTATGACGAGGTCATGAAAATGGACCGGTTGGCAGCCGATGCACGCCGCAACATGATCATGGGTGTCGCCGCCATCATTGGTGGTCTCGCCGCCACCCAGAGCAACAATGCCGCGGCGTATTATTCTTCGCCGGTGATTCTGGCCAGCGGCGGCTGGCTGATCAAGGACGCCTTCGACAAGGGCGATGAGCGCGCTTTGCATGTCGAGGCACTCGCCGAACTTGGCAACTCGCTGGAAATGGAACTTGCCCCGCAGACCATCGAACTTGAAGAGCGCACCATCACGTTGTCCGGTTCTGTTGAAGCGCAGTATGAACAGTGGCGTGAAATCCTTGCCGATATCTACTCCAACGAAATCGGGGAGGCAACCAGCTCCGAGCAGTAGTGATGAAAAGGCCCCGGGCTAATTCATTGATCGCGAGCAGCAAGCCATGGCTGATTCAGATTTCGACAATATTACTCCTGCCGATCTCAACCTGAGTGGCAAGAAGCCTTCTCCCGATGCTATCCCCGAATCCGGCACGCCAACCCTTGGTGTTGCAGAGATCGAACGCAGCGACGAGGAAAAAAAACGCCAGTCGCGCATCCTGACCGGTATATTCTTTTTGCTGCTTGTCCTTGTCGGCGGCGTGATTTTCATTCTGCCCAACTTCGTTACACCGCCCGACCCTGCTGCCAGTCGCGTCGTTGTCGTCGACACGCGTTCAGACACAGCCGCCCCGGCAGGCCAGGTGTCTCCCTTCGAGGAAGCCCAGAAACTCCGCCAGCGTGAAGCGGCGCAGAATGTCCTGGCCGAACTGCTCGATCTCCAGGAATCCCTGGAAGACAAGCAAGCAGAAACCTGGGCGGAGGAACGTTTCGCGCGCGTTTTCGATCTTGCCGCGCAGGGCGACACTGCCTATCGCGAGCAGGACTTTATCGAAGCCCGGGGTTTCTACCAGCAGGGACTGGATATCCTGCAGGCACTGGATAACGACCTGCCCAATGTCTTTGCGCGCTACATGGCCATGGGCGAACAGGCCATACTCGATGGCGACCCCGAACTCGCCGAGACATCTTTCAATATCGCCGTGCTGATCAGTCCGGACAGCGCGGAAGCGGTGACCGGCTACGATCGCTCGCAGATCCTCGCAGAAGTACTCGCGATCATCGCGGATGGCGAAGCCCTGCACGAGGCCGGCCAATTCGAGCAGGCACGCGAATTCTATCGCCAGGCTCTGGCGCGTGATTCAGAGCATGTCGGTGCCGCAAGCATGCTGAGGCAGGTCAACCAGGATATTCTCGACCGTGATTTTTCCGCGGCCATGTCCCGCGGCTTTGCGGCCCTGGCCAGCAACGACCCGGAGCAGGCCGAAACCGCATTCCGGCAGGCGCTTGCGCTCAAGCCGCAATCACCGGAAGCCAATGCCGCGCTTGAACAGACTACCGGCCAGATGACGCTCAGCGCCATCAACATCCGCCTCGATGCCGCCCGCGACCTAGTGACACAGGAGCAGTGGAAACAGGCCCTGGCTGAATACGATGCGGCGCTGGCCATCGACCCCAACCTGGTGAGCGCGCGGGAAAACCGCAGCGAGGCCAACAGCCGCAGCAACCTGGACAATTACCTCGAAACGATCAACAACAATCCCCTCAGGCTGGCGGAAAATGCCGTTTACCAGAAGGCCGTCGGCATCTACAACGAAGCATTGAAGATCAGCGGTGACTGGCCGCGCCTCGACGGGCAACTGCGCACCCTGCGCAATTTCCTGGAACGGGCCACCGAACCTGTCACCGTACATCTGCAATCCGACGGACTCACCCGCGTCACCGTGTACCAGGTGGGCGAACTCGGCCAGTTCACCAATCAGACCCTGGACCTGACTCCCGGCACCTACGTGGCTGTCGGTATCCGGGCCGGATACCGGGATGTCCGCGAGGAATTTACCGTGGGTTTTGACGGGCAGTCTCCCGTCATCACGGTCCAGTGTATGGAAGAAGTCCTGTAGGCAAAGCCACAGGCACACCGGCATCAGGAAACGGAATGGCTGACGAGAAGTTGAATTCACCCGCATCGGGCAACGGAGGTTTTGACGACCCCATTGCTCCGATTGACTTCACGCCGATCGATGCCGCCGCCCGCAAGCGGAAGCTGAAACTCAGCCCTGTCAAGATCGTGGTGTCGGTTGTGTTGCTGATTTTTGCCGGTGCCGCCTGGTTCGTCCTTTCCGCACGTTCCGTTTTCCTGGATGTGACACCTGGCACCAGCATGATCAGCGTCAACCATCCCATGGCCATCAAGATCGGTCCCCGCTATCTCGTCCTGGAAGGCGACCTGCCGATAACCGTCACTGCCGAAGGTTATTATGAACTCGATACCGTGCTCACCGTTTCCGGCCAGCAGGCGCAGACTTTCGTCATCGACATGCAGCCGCTGCCGGGCTTCCTGTCAGTGACTGCCGGCAACCTGGCCGGTGCCACGATCCTGGTCGATGGTCTCGCAGCCGGTGTGACGCCAATGACCGATTTCGAACTCGCGTATGGCACGCACACCCTGGCGGTAACCCTCGACCGCTACGAGCCGGTAGAAACCACCGTCTATATGCAGGGACGGCAAGCCCGCCAGGGCCTGGATGTCGAGCTGCTGCCCGCCTGGGCGAACGTGAGTTTTGCCACGCAGCCGGCCGGCGCCACTGTCACCATCGATGGTGAGGACCGCGGCATCACGCCCCTGGTGGCGGAAGTTCTCGAAGGCGACCACGAGATCCTGGTCAAGCTGGCCTCGCACAAGGCGTGGACCGACGACATCGAAGTGATCGCAAGGCAGGACTTCAGCCTGCCGCTGATCTCGCTGGAGCAGGCCGACGGCCTGGTGCTGCTGCAGTCGACCCCGAGCAATGCCAACGTCACGCTCGATGGCACCTTCCAGGGCCAGACCCCACTGGAGATAACCGTACCGCCGGGGCGCTCGCACCAGCTGACCTTTTTCCTCAACGGTTACGAATCCGCTACCCGCGCAATCACAACCCGTCCCGAAGAGGAAGCCTCCCTGCACGTCACCCTGCAGCCGATCCTCAACTCCGTCGAGATCAGCGCGGTGCCCGCCGATGCCGAGTTGTATATCAACGGCGAATACATGGGCAACGCCAACCAGACGGTGGAGCTGCTGGCGGCCACACAGATGATCGCCATCCGCCGTGAAGGCTATGTCGATTTCGAAACCGAATTCACTTCGCGCCCTGGCCTGGAGCAAAAACTGGAAGTCACGCTGAAGACCCTGGAGCAGCAGCGCCTGGAAGACATCAAGCCCTTCATTACCAACGCCGCCGGACAGAACATGAAGCTGGTCTATCCCGGGACATTCGAGATGGGCGCATCACGCCGGGAGCCGGGCAGGCAGGCCAACGAGGTGCTGCGCAACGTCACCCTGACGCGGCCGTACTACCTGTCACTGATGGAGGTCACCAATGCCCAGTTCGCCCGTTTCGACAGCGAACATTCCTCCGGTGTGGTGGAAGGACGCACACTCAGCAACAACAACCAGCCGGTCGTGCGCATCACCTGGGAACAGGCCGCCCGTTTCTGCAACTGGCTCAGCGCCCAGGAAAACCTGCCGCCTTTCTATAATGTCGAAGGTGACCGGGTTACCGGTTTCAATCCGTCCAGCACTGGCTACCGCCTGCCCACCGAGGCGGAGTGGGCCTGGTCTGCACGCGTCAACGGCAGCCCGGACAACCTGCTGAAATTTCCCTGGGGTGAAACACTGCCGCCGCCGGCCAACCAGGGCAATTACGCGGACATCTCCGCCGGTATTTTCCTGGGCAGGATCATCGCCGATTACAATGACGGTTATCTGGGTACCGCACCGGTCGGCTCCTTTGCGCCGAACCCCAACGGCTTCTTTGACATGGGCGGAAACGTCGCGGAATGGGTGCACGACTTTTACGGCTCCACCGGCCAGGTCGGCGCCTCCGTGGAAACCGATCCCATGGGACCGACCACCGGCACCTACCATGTCGTGCGCGGTTCGAGCTGGGCCCACGGCACAATCACGGAACTGCGGCTTTCCTACCGCGATTACAGCAACGAAACCCGTGACGACGTGGGTTTCAGGGTAGCCCGCTATCTGGAATGAGATGATGAAACCGTTTGCCAGCATACTCGCGACCTGGCTGTTGGCGTCCCTGCCGCTGCTGGCTGCCGAGGATGACAGCGGCGAAGGTACTGCCACGGAACCGGAACAGACGGCAACGGTCACCGGCACAGAAACGCCGGTCCCGGACAGCGGGCTGACACCGCCGCCAAGCGAAGATCCGGCGAGCGAGGATTTTGTCCCCAGTATTCGTATCACCGAGGACCTGCCCGTGGCGTTCCCGGTGGACATCTGAGGCACGCAACACAGAGCAACCCAACAACAAGGCTAGAGCATGAAACAACAGGGCATCATTTCCGATTTCATTTACCAGGTCTTCGCGCTGATCATTTCGGTCATCGTGGTTCATGCGGTCTATGTCGCCGTCATCCGGCCCAGTGCCGATGCCGTGATGGAGCAGCAGGCCGCCCAGCAGGCCATCGATCCCGACTATGTCGGTGAACGCTCCCTGTTCGTGGTGATGAAGGACTACGAGCAGGAGACCTGTATCATCCTGATGTTCTGGGCGATGTCGATCATCGGCCTGAAGATCATGCGCAACCGCAACGAGAACAACCTGCTGCAGCGCCGGCTGCTGAATCTCTCCGAAGGCATGAGCATCCTGCCCGAGGACGCCCGCGATTATGCGCGGCCTGTGCAGGCCCTGCCGGCCGCGGAACGGGAGTTCCTGCTGCCACGCGCCGTGCTGGCGGCACTGCAGCGTTTCGGCTCGACCCGCAGCATTACCGATGTCGCGGCAGTCATCAAGGATATCTGCAGCACGGAGGCGGAACGGCTGGAAAGCGAGCTCACCATCGTGCGGTACATTGCCTGGGCCATTCCCTCCATCGGCTTCCTGGGCACCGTGCGCGGTATCGGTGAAGCGCTCGGGCAGGCGCACCGCGCCGTCAGCGGCGACATTGTCGGTGTCACGGTCAGCCTGGGCGTGGCGTTCAACTCGACGTTCATCGCCCTGGTGGTCAGCATCCTCATCATGTTTCTGTTGTACCAGCTGCAGCTGATGCAGGACCGGCTGGTGCTCGACACGCAGAATTATTGCGACAACTACCTGATCAGGCACCTGCAGGTACCGGAAAAGGATGAGCACCAGTGAGCACCCATATCATCGAACTGAATGACCGCAACCTCAGGTTGCGCAGCCAGGATGATATCCTGGTGCAGAGCCCGGGCTTTGCCAACATCGCGGAGAAAAAGCCGCGCTTCGGTGAAGAGGCTCGCCGTATCGCCCGCCTGCATCCGCGCCAGACCTTCACCCAGTTCTGGTCACAGCTCAGTCTCGATCCCCTGGCCAATGCCAACGATCACTTCCGCCACCATGCGGACCTGGCATTCGCCCACCTCAACGACATTGCCAGCCAGCATAACCTGAAGGACGAGGTCATCTTCGCAGTACCCAGCAACTACAATCGCAACCAGTTATCGATACTGCTCGGCCTCGTGCAGTCCTGTGAATTCGATGCTGTTGGTCTCGTGGATTTACCCCTGCTGGTCGCCGGCAATGCCGACAACCGCGAAATGATCGTGTACCTGGACATCCAGTTGCACCAGTCCGTGCTGACCACCTTTACCGCGGGCGACGGCAAGGTCACCAGGAACAAGGTCGTGCAGATTCCCGGTACGGGACTGCTCGCCCTCCATGATGCCTGGGTAAACATGGTGACGGATGAATTCATCAAGCAGAGCCGCTTCGATCCCCAGCACAATGCCGAAACCGAGCAGTACGTCTACAACCAGCTCGAGGATTGGATCGACAAGGCGCAGCGCGACAACGAAATCCTCATGGAGATCAACAACAAGGGCTCCGTGTTCCAGGCGCGCGTGAATCGCGGCCACTTCGAACAGCGTACGCGCAACATCTTCGGCCGCATCAAAACGGAGCTGGAAGGACTGGCCGGTGGGCAATACGCCCTGCACTTGCCCGATACCCAGGCCGGTTTGCCGGGAATCGACCTGTACCTGAACAATATCCAGGCCGTAAAAGAATCCATGCTGATGGAAAACTGTTTCCGGCACATGGAGCACATCAAGGGCAAGCCGGGATCACTGAGCTTTGTCACCAGCCTGCCAACCAGCACACCTGCTGCCAGCAAGGCGGCCACTGCCAGTGAAAGCCATGTCCCCTCGCATGTGCTGATCAACAACAAGGCCTACGCCCTGCCGGCATCTCTGGCCTACGGCCCCGTTAACGGCAGCGATGCCGGTGCGGGGGTCATCCAGGTCGCTGCGGCCGGCGGCAGCGGCGAGATCCGCCTGTCGCTTTCCGGCCAGGGTGCGATTCTCGACTACCAGGGCGTCGGCAGCATCGAGCTCAACGGCAGCAAGGCCGCCGCCCGCGAATCCCTCAAGCTGGGCGATGTCATCAGCCTGCCCGGATCCAACACGACATTACGGCTCATCCAGGTGGAATAGATGGCAAACAGCCGTGCGGCCAAGCGCGAATTCAATCCCATCAGCCTGTCCTTCCTGGACGTAATGTCCTGCGGCTTCGGTGCGGTTGTACTTATCTTCCTCATCCTCGATCACTCCACCAGCGTCAGGAACCAGGTGGACAATCCGGACCTGGCCGCCGAGATCAACCTGCTCAATGAAGAGATCAACGACGGCGAGCAAAACCTGGTGCGCATCCGCAACACGATTTCCGAGGTGGACTTCCAGATGGTCGAGGCCCAGGGCCTGGCCCGTTCCATACAGCAGGAGATAGACAACTTCCTGGAGGAACTCGCACAGCTGGAAAATTCCACGCTTGCCAAGGAAGAAAGCGTTGAACAGCTGAAGGCGGACATCCAGAACCTGGAAGAGGAGCTGGAAAGACTGCGTGGGGCACAGGACTCCTTCACTGGCAACTTCATCCGCCCCTACGTCGGCGACGGCAATCGCCAGTACCTGACCGGGCTTATTCTCGGCGGCAGCCGCATCCTGGTTCTTGTAGACACTTCCGCCAGCATGCTGGATAACACCATCGTCAATATCATCCGCCGCCGCAACATGTCCGAAGACACCAAGATCAATTCACCCAAGTGGGTGGGCGTGCGCAAGATCGTCGACTGGCTGACCACCCAGCTGCCCCCGCCCAGCCAGTACCAGATCTATACTTTCAACGAGGATGTCCAGCCACTGATTCCCGGCACCCTGGGCTCCTGGCTGGAAGTGGCCGACGAGGGCCAGTTGAACGAAGCCGTGAGCAACCTGAACGCCACCGTCCCGGCCAACGGCACCAACATGGAACGGGTCTTCCAGGCCGTAGCGGCCATGAACCCGCTGCCGGACAATATCTACCTGATCACCGACGGCCTGCCGACGCTGGGTTCCATGGATAGCGGCTTTTTTAACCGCCGTGACGACGACGGCAACCAGAACACGGTATCCGGGCGTGAACGTGAAGCCATCTTCCGGACTGCCCTTGGGGAATTACCTTCGGGAATTCCGGTCAACGTGGTATTGGCGCCCCTCGAGGGCGACCCGATGGCGGCATCGCTGTACTGGAAACTGGCCGTCTCCACGGGCGGCTCGTTCCTGAGCCCGTCGCGGGACTGGCCATAGTGTAGCGGTAAGGGGCAAGAGGCAAGGGGTAAGAAAGTAATCACTCAGGTTTTGATGAAATAGGCCATGGCGAGCAGAGACACAGAAACGTTCAATATTTCCTTCCTGGATGTCATGTCCTGCGGCTTCGGGGCTATCATCCTGTTGCTGATGATCACCAAGTCGTCGGCACCGACGCCGCTGGAAATATCCGATACCCCGAGAGAGGGAAGTGTGCTGGAGCTGCAGCGCCAGCTCTTCGAGATCCGTGGCGAAACCAACATCCTCAACCGTGACCTCAATGCCCGGCATGAGCAACTGTCCCAGTACGAGGAGCGCATTGCCCGCCTGCGCCGGGAGCTGAGCACACTCAGCGGCCAGTTCAACAGCACCAACCAGCAGTCCACCGTCGACGAAATCCTGGAAGGCCAGCTGGCCATTGCCCGGCAGGAGCTCACTGACGAGATGCGCCGGCTGCAGGCCAACCTTGACCAGGAGCGCCTGGATGATTCCGTGGGCGGCGTACCCGTGGACAGCGAGTACATCATTTTTCTGATCGACACTTCAGGGAGTATGTTCAATTACAGCTGGTCACGCATGCTCGAGGTCATGGTGGACACCCTCGATATCTACCCCGAGGTCAAGGGCATCCAGGTGATGAACGACATGGGTGAATATCTGTTTTCCAGCTTCCGCGGCGACTGGATCCCGGATACCCCGGCAAGGCGCCAGGCCATTCTCCAGCGCCTCAGGACCTGGAATCCCTTCAGTAATTCCAGTCCGGTGGAGGGCATCACGGCCGCCATCCGTACTTACTACGATCCGGGCAAGAAAATCAGCCTGTACGTGCTCGGGGACGAGTTTCCCCCCGCCAGCGGCTCGATTCGGGAAGTCATCGACACCGTGGACAGGATCAATGTGGAAAACGCAAACGGCGACCGCCTGGTACGCATCCACGGCATCGGTTTCCCCGTATATTTCTCCCAGCCGGACCGCTACCAGGCCACCGGCGAACGCTTTGCCACCCTCATGAGGGAGCTGGCCCGCAAAAACGGCGGCACCTTCGTGGGACTGAACGATTTTTACTAGGACCCGCGGAAGGCCCGGAAACCGGGCTATTGCGCGGATATTGATGTAACCGCAAACTGGAGTACACTAGGGAGCCCACCTCCGGAAACCGGCAGAACCCTGCGTTTTCCGAGCAACAGGAGGGTAAGACTTTATGATCACCAGAGTTAGCCTATCGCAATTGCCAAAGGCCGCCAGGACGTTGTTCCTGCCGGTTGCCATTATTTTGCTGGTCTCCTGCTCGGCAGCCACCATCGATATTAGCGGCACTTATCCCGCCCCGCTGGTGCAGAAGCTGCCGCTGACGGTCGGGGTTTACTATGATGATGCTTTCACCAACTACAGCTTCATCGAGATAAACGACAACACCGGTGATGACCAGTACATCATCAATTCCGGCGCCTCGCAGGTCGAACTCTTCAACACCATGCTGCCGGCGGTTTTCGAGCAGGTTGTCCACCTGGACAGCATCGACAGCGCCGCCAACTTCAACAACCTCGATGCCGTGTTCGTGCCCGCCATCGAGGAGTTCCAGGTTGGCCTGCCCCAGAAAACCCGCCTGAACGTTTACGAGATCTGGGTGAAGTACAACATGCGCCTGGCCAAGGCCAACGGCGACTACATTGCCGACTGGGTAATGACGGCTTACGGCAAGTCGCCGGAAGAAACATTCCAGTCAGTGGATGCCGGCGTCAACGATGCCGCCAACGTTGCCCTGCGCGACCTGGCCGCCAGCTTCACCCTCGGTTTCAGCAACATCCCCGAAGTGAATGAATGGCTGCGGTCGCAGAATGCACTCGCGGACTGACAGGATTCGGGCTACGACGAAGTAATACGACAACGACACCGTAAGAGAAGTAATAAAATCAATACAAGGTACTTGAAGGGAAATAAGCGGTTAAATCCAGGAAGTAAAAGGGCACAACAGAAACCATATGTAAACGCCATATACCGATCGCAGAGTCATCGCCATGAGTACAATCGCTACATTCAAACATCTAGTCCGTCTGGTATTCGCCCTGCCGGCAGCTGCCATGATCAGCAGTTGCACCACTACTGAAATCGACGAATTCCGGCAAAGTGCCACCACCATCGGCGAGAATGAAAGCATCGTCATTCTCGGCCGGCGCCAGAACAACAATTACGAAACCGAGGGCAGCTTTGTCGACTGTGTCGCGAACGTGGTCTCCAGCGGCCAGAACGGCATCAACGTGGTCAACGAGCAGGAATTCCTCGATGCCATGTTCCCCTTCTTCGAACCCCGGACGGCGCCCATGCGCACCGGTCACCTTGAGCAGCTCATGGCCGTCGACATCGCCGCGCAGAAAATGGAAGAATTCGGCATCGAGTACATCGTCTGGCTGGACGGCATCACCCAGCGTTCCGACCAGTCCGGCTCCATCTCCTGCACCATCGGTCCGGGCGGCGGCGGCTGTTTCGGTTTCGGCACCTGGTCCGACGACTCCAACTTCGAGGCGGAAATCTGGGATATGGATACTCTCTCGACCGTCGGCTCCATCAGCACCGAGGCCAACGGCCAGTCCTACATGCCTGCCGTGGTAGTGCCCATCCCGCTTATCGCCCGGGTCGAAGCCAATGCCTGCAGCGGCCTGGGCAACCAGCTCAAGCAATTCATAAACGGCACCTGATATGCCGGCGTCTTAATATTTGATTAAGCTTTATTCCGTTAGGATGTAACCATGGTTAAAGCCGATCTCAACAACTTTATCGGTCTCCGCAAGCTCCTGTGTGCAGCCGGTATGGCTGTGCTTGTCGCCGCCTGCGCCAGCAACCCCACCGGCGGCGCCAATTTCGTCCTCATGTCCGAAAGCACGGAGATCGAGAAAGGCAGGGAGCTACACCAGGAAATGCTCAAGCAGAACCAGGTCTACAATGACGCGGAACTGGTGGCTTACGTCAATCGCATCGGCCAGAAGATGGCGGCGATCTCCCATCGCCCCGAACTGGAATACGTCTTCACCGTTATCGACAGCCCGGACATCAATGCCTTCGCCCTGCCGGGCGGTTTTGTTTATGTTAACCGCGGGCTGCTGACCTATCTCAACTCCGAGGCTCAGCTGGCCGCCGTGCTTGGCCATGAAATAGGCCATATCACCGCCCGCCATGCCGTCCGTCAGCAAACAGCCGCCCGCTCTGCCAATGCCGCCTCCATTGCCCTGATCTTCGCCACCGGCGTCGACCTGCGCGAAACCACCAGCCTGATCAGCGGTGCATTGATCAGCGGCTACGGCCGTGACATGGAACTGGAGGCGGACAGCCTGGGTGCGGAATACCTGTACAAGGCCGGCTATGACCCGAATGCCATGGTGGAAGTCATCGAGGTGCTGAAGAACCACGAGGATTTCATGAAGCGCACATCCAACCGCACTGCGGTTGCCTACCACGGCCTGTTCGCCTCGCATCCGCGCAATGACACCCGCCTGCAGGAAGTGGTCGGCAAAGCCGGTACGCTGTCAGCACAGCAGGTGGTGCAGGAGGACCCCGCCGAATTTCGTTCACAGATGACGGGGCTCATCGTCGGCCCGAGCCCGCAAAATGCGGCAGGTGGTGAACAGCGCAATCGCTATTACCAGAGCCTGTTGAATTACACGCTGATATTTCCGGAAGGCTGGGTCAAGGAAGAAACCACTACAACGGTAACCGGCCTCAGCGCCGATGGCGGCAGCCGCCTGAGGGTGGAAGCACAGCGCCTACAGAACGCCAAGGATCCCCGGCTGTTTATTCGTGAAAACCTGGGCATCGAGGACCTGCAAAGATCAGAAGCCCTGAGCCAGTTCGGTCTGTCCGGCTTCACCGGCATCAATCCGGGCAGTGGTGAGCGCGTCGCCGTGCTCTATTACGGTCCGCGCGCCTTCATCCTCACCGGCAGTGCCGGAGAGGGTTATTCCGATGACAACCTGCTTGAATCCATCAAGAGCTTCCGCCCCATCCAGCGCAACGAAACACTCTTCGCCAATCCCGTGTCGCTGTCGTATATCCAGGCAGACGGCAGGATCAAGTATGCCGACCTGGCAACGCAAACACGCTTGCCGGAACACCAGGAGGAAATGCTGCGCCTGTTGAACGGCGACTATCCCTTTGGTGAGCCCAAGGCGGGCCAGTGGGTCAAGATCGCCAACTGAGCCCGGCCCCGCGCTTGGTTTCTGCTTTTATCCCTTACCTGCCAAACAGGTGGTACAGGTAATCGTAATCCGGCTGGTGCGTGAAGCCTTCGGTGGGTGACCCCGGTTTGAAGGCGTCGTGGCAACCCTCGCAGCTGGCCACCAGCACATCCCCGGTGCTGTTCAACAGGTACTTGTCCTTGTTCTTGGCCGCATCCAGGGCCAGCACGGCCGCATTGGTCATGGTACGGGAATAACTGGTCCAGGCCTCACTTTGCACCCAGGTATCGTCCATGTCGCCTGTGCCACCCAGGGTGATCAGGGGGCCTGAGCCCGCCAGCTGGATGGCGTAGTACTCGATGGTGCGCCACTCGTCGTCGGTGATTTCACGCTGCAAGGCGGCAAAATCCCAGATGTAGTGGGCGGAGTGGTCGATCAGTGTCACCATGAGGGCGTTGATGCTGACGGGGACATCGATGCCGTGCTCGTCTTCATGGGCAGTCAGCGACCCGGTCAATGCGGTGGTCAGTGCCGCGATCGTCAGCACGGGAATCGCCAGTCGGCTGCATACGGGTGAGAGAATTTTCCGGAATTTCATGTCGCTATCCTCAGATTGGGTCTGATGTCCAGTATCGGCCTCCACGAAAAGGAAAATTGACCCTGGTCAAACCGGTGATGGATTTAATTCACGGCAGTTCCCGTGGTAACGTTGCCTTGTACCGAACGGGATTGAAGCCTGAGATGTCCAAAGTTTTCCACGAGTGCCCCCACTGCCACCAGAAGCAGATTTCCAGTTTCCAGAAACTGTTTTCCGTGTCTTTTTCCCCGGCGATCTGCCCAGTGTGCAAACAGCCAAGCAATGTGCCGATCGTCCACGGCCTGATGACCCTGACTGCCTGGATCCTGCTGACCTGGCTCTTCATCGGCCTTTCCATCATGGCAGGCATGTCTTTTTTCCTGCTGGGCACCATCCCTGCATTTATCGTCTGCGTTGACAGGTATCTCCTGAAAGCGCCACTGGTTCCCCGGGAGTTCCAATGAGCAAGCCCCGCATCATCGTCGGCATCAGCGGTGCATCCGGCATCGTTTACGGCATCGAGGCACTGAAAGCACTGCGGTCTCTCGGCATCGAAACCCATCTCGTCGTCACCCAGTCGGCGAAAGTTACATTGAGCCAGGAAACCTCCCTGAAATTTGCGGAGCTGACGGATCTTGCCGACGTGAACTATGCCAACGCCGACATTGGCGCCGCCATCGCCAGCGGCAGCTTCCGGACTCTCGGCATGCTGGTGGCACCCTGCTCCATCCGCACGCTGTCGGAAATCGCCACGGGCGTGACCTCTTCCCTGCTCAGCCGTTCGGCAGACGTGGTTCTCAAGGAGCGGCGCAGGCTGGTCCTGATGGTGCGTGAAACACCCCTGCATGCCGGCCACCTGGAAAGCATGCTCAGGGTCACGCACATGGGTGCCATCGTGAACCCACCGGTGCCGGCGTTTTACACGCAGCCGGAAAGCATCGACGACATCGTGCAGCAGAGTGTCGGACGCGTGCTCGACCTGTTTGGCCTGGACAGTGGAATGGTAAAGCGGTGGGAAGGGAACCAGCCCAGGCAAGTCCCGGAGAAGAATCCGGGAAAATAGCCTGGGCTATGCTGAAGCCTGTTACTTGATCTTGGCTTCGGTGTAGGTGACGTGCCTGCGGACGACCGGATCGAATTTCTTGATTTCCATCTTTTCCGGCATGTTGCGCTTGTTCTTGTCCGTGGTATAGAAATGCCCGGTACCTGCGCTTGAAACCAACCTGATTTTATCTCTCATGATCTTTGCCTCTTGATTCCAGGATTGAACCCGGACTTATACCTTGACGCCACTGGCACGAAGATCGGCCAGTACCTGGTCGATGCCGCGCTTGTCGATGATCCGCATGCCCTTGCTGGACAGGCGCAGCTTGACGAAACGATTTTCGGATTCGACCCAGAACCTGTGAGTGTGAAGGTTCGGGCAGAAACGGCGGCGGGTCCGGTTCTTGGCGTGGGATACGTTATTGCCAGTCACGGGGCGTTTGCCGGTAACCATGCATACTCTGGACATTGTATTGCCTCGTAATTCCCGATTTTCCGGCCGTTTGGGGCACTCGGGAAAAGTCGCTGAAAAAAAGAGCGCGTATTTAAGCAAAACAACCCTTGAATTACAAGGCGTTCAGGAACGAAGGCGCCGCAGGCGGAACGGGCCCCGGGGCCCATTCCACGGGTCGGATTTTGGTCCAAATGGACCCCCGCCTTCCCCGTTACCCGTTTGCAGGTGTTGCGGCCTGATGCCACGCCAATCCACATAATCTGTCCCTGTCTATACGGCGCGATTGCCGGGGTTTCGGTACCTGAAGCCGCATTCCACGGGCATCAACGCCCCCTACAACAACCCCTGTTCGGCCAGCGACCGCACCTCCCCCTCGCCCACGATCAGGTGATCCAGGGTGCGTATATCCACCTCCTCCAGCAGGCGCTTCAGGCGCCGGGTGATGCTGATGTCGGCCTGGCTGGGCTCGGTGACGCCGGACGGATGATTATGGGCCAGGATCAGGGCCGCCGCATTGTGGAAAAGTGCCCTTTTGACCACCTCACGCGGGTGTACGGTGGCCCCGTCAATGGTGCCCAGGAACAGCTCCTCCTGGGCGATCAGGCGGTGGCGGTTGTCCAGGAACAGCACCAGGAACACCTCCCGGCCCCGGTGGCCCAGGCGCGACTGGATGAACCGGCGGGTGGTGCCCGAATCGGTGAAGGCATCGGCCCGCTGCAGCCGCTGTTCCAGGCTGCGCTGGGCCAGCTCCCGGATGGCCTGGAGCTGGGCATACTTGCTGTCCCCCATGCCCGGAATGGCACAAAATGCCGCCCTCGGGGCCTCCAGGATGCCCCTGAGGCCGCCCAGCCGGTGCAGCAGCTCTCTGGCCAGGTCGACGGCACTGGCGCCGCGTGTGCCCGTGCGCAGGAAAATGGCCAGCAATTCGGCATCCGACAGGCTGGCGGGGCCGCCACGCAGCAGCTTTTCCCGCGGTCGTTCGGCTTCCGGCCAGTCAGAAATGCGCATTGGCACCTACCTCTGCCAACGCTAAGTCATTGACATTCAATTGAATTTTTCCTTCCAGACTGTTAGGCTTCGCCGGGTCTTGCGGGGGCCTACAGGGTAAATTGCGTGCCGGATTCCCCTGGCGCCTCCCGGTATTTACTATAGTCCAGGTTTTGCCCCTGCGCGTGAGAAGCGTTCATCCATGCTGAGTCTGTCCAACAAGCAGGTGATCCTCGGGATCACCGGCGGTATCGCCGCCTACAAGGCTGCCGAGTTATGCCGCCTGCTGATGAAAGCCGGGGCCGATGTCCGCGTGGTGATGACGTCCTCCGCGCTGGAATTCATCACCCCCCTGACCTTCCAGGCCCTGTCGGGCAATCGTGTTTACACCGACCTGCTGGATGAAGAAGCCGAAGCGGCCATGGGGCATATCGAGCTGGCGCGCTGGGCTGACCTGATCCTCGTGGCGCCTGCCAGCGCCAATTTTATCGCGCGCCTTGCCCAGGGCCGCGCCGACGACCTGCTTTCCACCCTCTGCCTGGCAACGCCGGCAACGATCGCCGTGGCACCGGCGATGAACCAGGGTATGTGGAACAACGCGTCCACGCAGGACAACGTCAGCCTCTTGCTGGAGAAGGGCATCCAGATATTCGGCCCCGATTCCGGCGAGCAGGCTTGCGGCGATATCGGCCCCGGCCGCATGCTGGAACCCGTGGACATTGCCCGGGAAGCCGCGAAGATTTTCGATACCGGCACGCTTGCCGGCGTCAATGTCACCATCACTGCTGGGCCCACACGCGAAGCCATAGACCCCGTCCGCTATATCAGCAACCACAGCTCCGGCAAGATGGGCTATGCCCTGGCCCGTGCCGCCATGGAAGCGGGTGCGAAAGTCATTCTCATCAGCGGCCCCGTCGCCCTGGAGCCGCCGCCACGGGTGAAGCTGGTGTCAGTGGAAAGCGCCCGCCAGATGCTTGATGCCTGCCAGGTAGTGCCAGGTGACATTTTTATCAGCGTCGCCGCCGTCGCCGACTACCGTCCTGAAACGACGGCCGCGGAAAAGATAAAGAAGAACGACAAGACCATGACGCTCACCCTGGTGAAGAACCCCGATATCCTGGCTTCGATTTCCCTGTCGGATAAAAGACCCTTCTGCGTCGGCTTCGCCGCGGAAACGAAAAACCTCGAGGATTTTGCAAAGCAGAAACTCGTCGACAAGAAACTGGACCTCATCTTCGCCAACAATGCCGCCCAGACATTCAACAGCGAGTCCGCACTTGCCACGGCCTACTGGCCCGGCGGTGAGCAGGAATTCCCCCGCAGCAGCAAGGCGGTCCTCACTCGCGCCATGATCGCCCTGATCGCCGCACGCTACCGTTCGGCTAAAGCTGTCGCGAAGAAACCCGCCAAAAAAGCCAAAAAGCAGTAGTGACGGTCAAGGTTCCCGACAATATTTTTCGTGCCTACGATATTCGCGGCATCGTCAACGAGGGCATCGATGAAAGCATCATCGAACTCATCGGGAAAGCCGTGGGTACGGAGGCGCTCATCCTCGGTGAGCGCTCACTTATCGTCGGTGCCGATGCCCGCCTGTCGAGCCCTGCCTTTGCCGTTGCGATGGTCCGGGGCATCCTGTCCACCGGCTGCGACGTGGAAAACATCGGCACGGTGCCCTCACCGGTACTGTACTTCGCCACGCATACCTGCAGGTCAAACTCCGGCGTCATGATCACCGGCAGCCACAATCCCCGCGACTACAACGGGGTGAAGATCGTGCTCCAGAACCAGTGCCTTGCCGCCGACCAGATTACCCGTCTGAAGGAGCGCATCCAGCGCGATGACTTCCGGTACGGCGAGGGCAAGGTCAATGACATCGATGTCATGCCCGCCTATATCAAACGCATCTGCAGCGACATACATCTGGGCAAGCCCTTCAAGGTGGTTATCGACTGCGGCAACGGGGTCGCTGCCAACAGTGCGCCGATGCTGTTCTCCGCCCTCGGCTGCCAGGTGGCTGCACTGTACTGTGAAGCCGACGGTAATTTCCCCAACCATCACCCGGACCCGACGCATGCTGAAAACCTCGTGGACCTCATCGCCCGCGTGCAGGCGGAAAACGCCGATCTCGGCATTGCCTTCGACGGCGATGGCGACCGCCTGGGGCTGGTCAGCAGCAGCGGCAGGATCATCGATGCCGACAACATGCTGCTCGCCTTCGCCGGCGACATCCTGCCCGACAACCCCGGGACGGCCGTGATCTTCGATGTGAAAAGCAGTCGGCGAATACCGCTGCTCGTTGAACAGCTGGGCGGCAAACCCGTGATGTGCAAGAGCGGCCATTCCTTCGTAAAACAACAGATGCAGGAAAGCCAGGCACTGCTGGGCGGTGAATATTCGGCGCACCTGTTTTTCCGCCATCGCTGGTACGGTTTCGATGATGGCCAGTATGCCGCGGCCCGCTTCCTGGAGCTCATGGACAAACACGGCTGCTCCGCCGATGCATTGCTGGATGCGCTGCCGCAGTCTTTCAATACCCCCGAACTGCAGGTGCCGGTAAGCGAAGCCGACAAGTTCGAGATCATGGCGGGGCTGCATGACCGTCTGGACATTGCCGGCGCCATGATTTCACGCCTCGACGGCTTCAGGGCCGACACACCTGATTCCTGGGGACTGGTGCGGGCGTCAAATACCACACCTAACCTGATCCTGCGCTTTGAGGCCGACACCCAGGCCGCGCTGGAAAAGATTCGCACACAATTCAGGACCGGCATTGCGGCGCTGTTCCCTGCGCTTGACCTTTCATGCCTCGAGGCGACCCTGGATGGCTGACGCAAACTTCTACGCCAGTCTCCGAACCGGCATGCTGGCCGCCGGTGACAAGCCCTTCCTGGTATCGCCCAACGGCCATGCGCTCGGTTTTGCCGAGTGTGACCGCATCAGCGGCAGCCTCGCCAACCTGTTCACGGCCGCAGGCCTGGTTCCCGGTGACCGCCTGCTCGCCAGGACCGAAAAGTCGCCGCTGGCTCTCCTCGTCTACCTGGCCTGCCTGCGCAGCGGCGTCATTTATGTTCCGGTAAACCCGGCATGCACCGAGGATGAACTAGCCTATTTTGCCCGGGACACGACGCCGGCCCTGTTTATCGGCGATGCGAAACACTGCGCACTGGTCGCTGGCGCGACTGGCATCACGACGTTCACGCTGGATGCCGAAGGCATGGGGACGCTGGCAGAAGAGGCTGCAGGACAATCCTCCAGCCATGACGTGGTCGCCAGCAATGCCGGCGATGTCGCCGTGCTGATCTATACCTCCGGCACCACGGGTGCTCCCAAGGGTGCGATGCTCAGCCACGGCAACCTGGCCGCCAATGCGGCAACACTGTACAAAAGCTGGGGCTGGTCCACGGAGGATGTGCTGCTGCACTGCCTGCCGATCTTCCATGTACACGGATTGTTCGTCGCCACCCACCTGGCCCTGCTTGGCACGTCCACACTGCTGTTCGAGTCACGCTTCGACTCCCGCAGGGTGATCGAGCTGTTGCCGCAGGCGACCGTGTTCATGGGCGTGCCCACCTACTACACCAGGCTGCTGCAGGAGGACGGGTTCACCCGGCAAACCTGCAGTCATATGCGCCTGTTCGTATCGGGGTCGGCGCCCCTGCTCGCGGAAACGTTTCTCAGTTTCCGCGATCGCACCGGCCACACAATTCTCGAGCGCTACGGCATGTCCGAAACCGGCATGCTGGTCTCCAATCCGCTGGCCGGGGAGCGTGTTGCCGGCACTGTCGGCTACCCCCTGCCGGGTGTTGAGACCCGCGTCTGCGACGAGGATGGCAGGCCGGCGGCAAAAGGCGGGATCGGTGTATTGCAGGTCAGGGGGCCGAATGTGTTCAGCGGCTACTGGAACAAGCCCGAACTCAACAGCACCGAATTCCAGGACGGCTATTTCATCACCGGTGATCTTGTCGCAGTGGCTGAAGACGGCCGCATCAGCATCGTCGGGCGCAACAAGGACATGATCATCAGCGGCGGACTGAACGTCTATCCGAAGGAAATCGAAAATGTCCTCGATGCCCAGCCGGGCATCCGCGAATCCGCCGTCTTCGGCGTGGCGCATCCCGATTTCGGCGAAGGCGTGGTTGCTGCCGTGGTACCGGAATCCGGCGCCGCGCTGGATACCGATATGCTGGTGCGCGCCTGCCGGGACCGCCTGGCGGGTTACAAGACACCGAAAAGCATCGTCGTGGTCAATGATCTGCCCCGTAACACCATGGGCAAGGTGCAGAAGAATCGGTTGCGCGAACAGTTCGCCAACCTGTTCAAAGGTGCCTGAAAGGCCAGCCACTATTACCACGCCGGATGCGGTCCTGCGGACCTTATCCGGCCTACACCCGAATCTGGCTCCCGTACGCTTTATCCTTTTATCCTTTTATCCTTTTATCGATTTCCCTTATAATTCGCGCATTCGATTGTGAGTAAGCATTCGCTATAAGAGCGCCCCATGACCCTGAACATCAATGCCGCAAAAAATATCGCCAGCGTCCTCACCGAGGCGCTGCCGTATATCCAGCGCTTCACCGGCAAGACCATCGTCGTCAAGTACGGCGGCAACGCCATGATCGATGAAGAGCTGAAGAACAGCTTTGCCCGCGACATCGTGTTGATGAAGCTCGTCGGCATGCACCCCATCGTCGTGCATGGCGGCGGTCCGCAGATCGGCGAACTGCTGAAGAAGCTGGATATCAAATCCGACTTCGTGGACGGCATGCGCGTTACGGACTCGGCCACCATGGACGTCGTCGAGATGGTGCTTGGCGGCCTGGTGAACAAGGAAATCGTCAGCCTGCTCAACCGCAACGGCGGCAAGGCCATCGGCATCACCGGCAAGGATGGCGACTTCATCCGTGCACGCAAGATGAAGGTCACGCGCAAGACGCCGGAAATGCAGGAGCCAGAAATCATAGACATCGGCCATGTCGGTGAAGTGGCTGGCATGAACCCGGACATCATCCAGATGCTCAAGGGCAGCGACTTCATCCCGGTAATCGCGCCGATCGGTGCCGATGAGTCAGGCCAGTCCTACAACATCAATGCCGACATCGTTGCCGGCAAGGTGGCGCAAATGGTGATGGCGGAAAAGCTGATCCTGCTGACCAACATCGCCGGTGTACAGGACAAGGATGGCAAGGTACTGACAGGGCTGACCACGACACAGGTCAATGCCCTCATCGAAGACGGCACCATTCACGGCGGCATGCTGCCGAAAACCAACTGTGCACTGGATGCGGTGAATTCCGGCGTGACCAGTGCCCAGATCATCGACGGCAGGGTGCCCCACGCGGTCCTGCTGGAAGTATTTACCGACGAAGGCATAGGCACGCTGATCACCAACAGGCACTGAAGCTTCACCACGGGCGGGTACAGTTATGGCTAGAGAACCAGGCGCAAAGAAGGAAGCAATCCTCAGGGCACTGGCCCAGATGCTGGAAAACAACCCGGGCGGGCGCATCACCACCGCCGCCCTGGCCGAGGAAGTCGGCGTGTCGGAAGCGGCCCTTTACCGGCACTTCCCCAGCAAGGCGCGAATGTTCGAAGGCCTGATCGGCTTCATGGAAGACACCCTGTTTTCTCGCATCACCCGCATCGTCAGTGAAGGCTCCACCGCCCTGGTGCAGTGTGAAAAGATCATCCTGCTGATGCTGACGTTCGCGGAAAAGAATCCCGGCATCAGCCGTGTGCTCAATGGCGATGCGCTGGTCGGCGAGACCGACCGCCTGCGCGATCGCGCCAGCCAGGTTTACAACCGCCTCGACACCCAGCTCAAGCAGATTTTCCGGGAGGCAGAAATCCGGGAAGGTATCAGGACAAGGCTCAGCCCGTCGATCACATCAAACCTGGTCCTGACTTTCATCGAGGGCAAGATCAGCCAGTACGTGCGCACGGACTTTCAACAGAAACCCACGGACTTTTTCTCCGAGCAGTGGATGTACCTGAACCAGGAACTGTTCCGCCAGCCCGGCAGTTAGAATGGCTCAAAGCAGTGCAAGGAGGAGTTTGAAGACAGGGTGGTCAAGGCTGTATTTTTGCGTTCAGCTTTTAGCGCTCAGCATTCAGCCTTCAGCTATTAATCGAGGTTGAGCAATTCCCGCAGGCGGTTGATGTTTCTCTCGGCGGTTTCGAGCGTTTCCACTTTTTCGTTTTCAACACGCTCTACCTGCCTTTGCAGGCGGTCGCGCTCTTCCGTGGCATTTTCAAGCTGGCTCAGGAGAGTCTCCGGGGGATTGGCGTTGCCATCCACCTGACCCTGCACACTGTCGAGGCGGCGCTGGGCATCATTACGCAGGCCGGTGAGCGCGGTAATCTGTGCATCCAGTTGCTCGACGGTGCTGTCGCGGCGGCGAATGACTTCCTCGGGTGAGCGGTACAGCCTGAGCAGGAGCCTGTCCTCTTCTTCCTGCCGGGCACGGTCTTCCTGGCTCTGCTGCTGCGACTGCAGGGCAAGGGCCTGGGCTTCGCGCTCTTCCGCCGTCAGTGCCCGCGCCACGGTCTGGATGACCTGGCCCTTTTCATTGAGCACTTCATAGCCATTCTTCACGAATTCCGGCGGCACCTGTGATCCATGGAACAGGTTGCCCTGGTTATCGTAGTAGCGGTAAATATTGGCAGCCATGGCAGGCAATGACAGCAGTGCTGACAGAGCCAGGGTCCATATGATCAGTTGTGCCGGGAATTTACGCATAGGGTCTGGTCGGGATTAAATGCCGTATTGTTCCTGGTAGCTTTTCATCGCACCAAGGTAGGTCGCCAGCGTGTCATCCTGCTGCTCCTCCAGGTAGCCGATAATCTGCTGGAGGTTGATGATGCTGATGACCGGAATTGAAAATTCCTGTTCTATCTCCTGTATCGCAGACAGGTTTGTCTTGCCTTTTTCCTGCCTGTCCAGGGCAACCACGACACCGGCAGCCTGCGCCCCTGCCGCGGCAATTATTTCCATGGTTTCGCGAATGGCCGTACCGGCCGTAATCACGTCATCAATTACCAGGACCCGGTTCTTCAGCGGCGAGCCCACAATATTGCCGCCTTCCCCGTGATCCTTGGCTTCCTTGCGGTTGAAACACCACGGAATATCCTGCTTGAATTCCTGCCAAAATGCAATTGAGGCCGCGGAAGCCAGGGGAATGCCCTTATAGGCCGGGCCGAAGATAATATCAAATTCAAGGCCCGAATTTTTGACGGCCTTCGCATAACAGTTGCCCAGAAAGCCCAGGGCGGCGCCGGTGTTGAACAGGCCCGCATTGAAGAAATAGGGGCTTTTTCGGCCCGATTTCAGGGTGAATTCGCCGAACCGCAGTATTTCGTGCTCGGTGACGTAGTTCAGAAACTGCTTCTGGAAGTCCTGCATCGCTTGATTCCTGTGTTCTTGTAGATTGCTAAGGCGCCAGATGCCCCAGCGTGGATTTTTGCACCTCGAAGAGCCGGGTGATGCCATGGCGAGCCAGGTCGATCATGGCGTTCAGGTCATCCAGGCTGAACTCGCCATCTTCACCGGTACCCTGGATTTCGATAAATCCGCCACGGTCGGTCATGACCACGTTCATGTCGGTCTCAGCAGAAGAATCCTCCACGTAATCAAGATCAAGCACCGGAGTACCCTGGAATACCCCAACGGAAACCGAGGCGATCATCTGCTGCAACGGGTTTTCACTGATCAGGCTTCTCTCCAGCATATGGTTGATGGCATCGGCCAGTGCCACGCAGCCGCCGGTGATGGACGCGGTGCGTGTACCCCCGTCGGCCTGGATGACATCGCAATCGATCTTGATGGTGTTCTCGCCCAGCTTTTTCAGGTCCACGGCCGCCCGCAGTGAGCGCCCGATGAGGCGCTGGATCTCCTGGGTGCGCCCGCTCTGTTTGCCTCGGGCCGCCTCGCGATCCATGCGGTCACCGGTTGAGCGCGGCAGCATGCCGTACTCGGCGGTCACCCAGCCCTGGCCGCTGCCCTTCAGGAAACGGGGAACATTTGTCTCTACCGATGCGGTACATATGACGCGGGTATCACCGAACTCCACCAGCACTGATCCCTCGGCATGCTTGGTGAAGTTGCGGGTGATGGCGATTTCGCGCAGGTCATTCGCCTGCCTGCCGCTTGGCCTTGTTATTCCTGACATGACTTCCCCTGTGTTGATCCCGGTACGGGATGTGTACTTCATCATTGGTGCAAGCGGCGTATTTTATAATGGATTGCAAATCCGCTATAGTTCGTTCCCACTTTAATTCGATCGCCCCGGTTCTTTCTATGACAAGCAGTATGACGGCTTTTGCCCGCAAGCAGGCTGATTTCCCGTGGGGCTCCCTGATCTGGGAAATCCGCTCGGTCAATCACCGATACCTGGAACCGGCATTTCGCCTGCCCGAGCAGTTCCGTCACATCGAAACCGGGCTGCGGGATCTGCTGCGCAATAACCTCAGCCGCGGCAAGATCGAAGCCCAGCTGAAGTTCCAGCCGGATGTCTCTGAATCCGGCCGCATTCCCATCAACGAACCCCTGCTGGCCCAGCTGGCCAAGGCCATCGCCCAGGTCGAGTCACTGACGGACAATACCGCCAGCCCAAGCCCGCTGGATATCCTGAAGTGGCCAGGCATTATCCAGGAACAGGAGCAGGATGCCAGGGAGCTGGAACAGCAGTCACTGGCGCTGTTCAAGGCGACCCTTAGCATCCTGTCCGAACATCGTGCCCGCGAAGGCGCCGAGCTCAAGGCTGCCGTG